>MDTG01286636.1_pt1 | contig 46390 bp, 43 predicted proteins | sample 811421 | NCBI WGS metagenome assembly MDTG01 (sample SAMN05326645, study PRJNA326480) | marine metagenome | isolation source: seawater | place: Pacific Ocean: South East | collected 2011 | reverse complement strand
CGCCGACGGCGTGAACGCGCTGCGCGACCCCGGCCGGTCGATGCTGGTGATCACCCACTACCAGCGCCTGCTGGACTATATCGTGCCGGACAAGGTGCATGTCCTGTCCGGCGGCCGGATCATCGCCTCCGGCGGGCCGGAGCTGGCCGCCCGGCTGGAAGCCGAAGGCTATGCCACGATCGAGGCGGCGGCCTGAAGCGATGAACATGCAGACCGACAGCCATCCCGCCGCCGGCGAGGAACTGCTGAACCGCGTCGTCTGAACCCCACCGGGCCGGCGGCGCCAGACGGAGAGCGCGCATGACCAGCGAGCGGACGAAACGGGCGATCATCATGGGCGTGGGCCCGGAGCAGGGCCTCGGCGCCCGCCTGGCCCGGCGCTTCGCCGGCGAGGGCCTGCACGTGATCGTCGCCGGCCGCACCGGCGAATCCCTGGAAACCCTGGTGGAGGGCATCCGCGGGGACGGCGGCGCGGCCACGTCGGTGGTGGCGGACGCGACCCGGGAGGAGGACGTGCTGCAGCTCTTCGACGTGGCCGGCGACGATCTGGCCCTGGCGATCTACAACGCCGGCAACAACACGCCGGGCCGCATCGCAGACATGGAGGCCGGCTACTTCGAGAAGGCCTGGCGGGTGGGCTGCTTCGGCGGCTTTCTGTTCGGCCGCGAGGCGGTGCGCCGCATGGTGCCCCGGGGCGGCGGCACGCTGCTGTTCACCGGCGCGTCGGCGTCGCTGCGCGGCCGCGCCGGATTCGGCGCGTTCAACGCCGCCAAGGCCGGCCTGCGCACCCTGGCCCAGGCCATGGCCAAGGAATACGCCGCGGACGGCGTGCACGTCGGCCACGTGGTGATCGACGGCGCCATCGGCGGCGACAAGATCCGCGAGGCGGTGCCGGAGTACGCCGAGAAACTCGGCGAGGAAGGGCTCATCGACCTCGACGGCATCGTCGACGGCTACCTGTTCCTGTACCGGCAGCCGCGCCGGGCGTGGACCTTCGAGCTGGACGTGAGGACGTCGAAGGAGCGCTGGTGACGCCGACAACGATCGCCGGCGCCCCGTAGGAGCGATCTCCAGATCGCGATTCCGACCGACAACGGCGACCGGCCGTCGCTCTGCGACGGCTGATCGCGATCTGGAGATCGCTCCTACAGGGCCGCCAGCCGCAGGATCGCGCCCGGGAGGGCGCTCCTACAAGGGGAGTTGCTCGTGTGGGAGCGGCCTCCCGGCCGCGATGCGCCGGCGGAGGCTGATCACGCCGGCGAAGGGTGATCAGCCCCGCGGCGTCTCAATCCACCCGCGCTTCCGCGTAGCCGGACAGCACCACGGTGCCGTCCTGATTGGTGGTCTCGACCTTCAGCTTGACGATGCCATCCTCGACCGATTCCACCGTGGCAGTGGAGTTCAGCGTGTCGCCGGGCCACACCTGGTTGGTGAAGCGCACGCCGTACTTGGTCAGCCGGCCGTCGCCGACGTAGTTGGTCAGCATGCGGCCGGTCATGCCCATGGTGAGCATGCCGTGGGCGAACACGGTGGGATAGCCCGCCACCTTGGTGGTGAAGATCTCGTCGGTGTGGAGGGGGTTGTAGTCCCCGGACGCGCCCGCGTACTGGACGATCTGGGTGCGCTTCAGGTCCTCGACCAGGCACTCGCTGTAGGTGTCGCCGACCGAGAGTTCACTCGCTTTCAATGCCATGTCGTCCCCTCCGTTACTTCGAGTCCACGGGGCGCTCGGTGCGCACCCCGACGCCGCGGGCGGTGATCACCAGCTCGCCGTTCTGATCCCGGTACTCGGTGATGGACTCCGAGAAGATCAGCTTGCCGGCGCGCTTGCTCTCTTTTTCCCAGGTCTCTCCGGGCCTGGTGGTGGCGGTGAGCACGTCGCCGGGCTTCAAATGGCGGTGATACTCGAAGTGCTGCTCGGCATGAAGGCCGCCGCCACCGCCGCCGCCACCACCACCACCGGAGGATTCCCGCTTGATGCCGGTCGGCTCCTTGCCGGAGCCGAACCAGGGCTCGCCGATCTTCGGCCGCAGGAAGTAGTCCGGGTCGAACTGGGCGCTGGACTGGGCGAACGTCGGCGGCGCGATGACCGTGCCGGGCTCGGTGGTCTTGGCGTACTCCGCGTCGTAGTAGATCGGATTGGCGTCACCGACCGAGCGGGCGAACATCATGATGTGGCTCGCCTCGACGGGAAATTTGTCGACAGCCATTGGCTTCCCCCTCAAATTTTCGGAACCCCGGAGTATACGGCACCGTCCCCGCCCCACAATATCCCGCGGGCGGGGCGAGGCCCGAACGGCGCCGCGGCGGAACTCAGCGGCCCTTGAAGTCGGGGTCGCGCTTCTCGAGAAAGGCGGATATGCCTTCGTGCTTGTCCTCGGTCTGCACCAGCGCGCCCTGGGCGTATTTCTCCAGCATGAGCGCGCCGGCCAGGCTCGCCTCCATGCCGAAGTGCACCATGGCCTTCATGCTGCGGGGCACGAAGGGGGCGAAGGACGCCAGATGGTCGGCCATGCGCCGCGCCTCGGCGATCAGCTCGCCGGCGGGCACGATGCGGGTGACCAGGCCGATGGCGAGCGCCCGCTCGGCGTCGATGGGCTCGCCCATCAGCAGCATCTCCATGCCCCAGCCGCGGCCGACGATGCGGGGCAGCCGCGCCGTGGCGCCGCCGCCGGGAATGATGCCGAGCTTGCCCTCCGGCGTGGCGAAGCGCGCGTTGGGGCTGGCGATGCGCAGATCGCAGCCCAGGGCCACCTCGAGCCCGCCGCCCATGCAGATGCCGTTGATGGCCGCGATGGTGGGCTTCGGCGTGCGTTCGAGCTGATCGGCGAGCCCCTGGACGATGGGCTCCAGGGCCTTCTTGAGGTCGCGGTGCAGCACCTCCGAGAGATCCGAGCCCGAGGCGAAGGCCCGGTCCCCGGCCCCGGTGATGGTGATGACCCGGACGGCATCGTCGGCGGCGGCAAGGCGCACCGCCGCCTGCAGCTCGTCCAGGGTCGCCAGGGAAATGGCGTTGTGCTTGTCGGCCCGGTCGATGGTGATCAGCGCCATGGGCCCGTCCACCTCGTAGCGGACGTTGTCGAACTGCTCCATCCTCACTGATCTCCGCCGCGCAGCCGGTTGGTCAGGTTCTCGAGCCCCTCACCGAGCTTGTCCGTCGCCTTCTCGCGCAGATTCTCCTCCAGGCGCTCCCGCGCGCCCTCGAGGTCCACGCCCTGCTCGACCATGCGCCGGGTCACCGCGCGCACGATGGGGTCGAGAATCTGCTTGAGCGCCTCGCCGACCGTGGCGCCGTTGGACTGGCGGCCGATGTCGCTCAGGCGGATGTCGGGAATGGTCACCTCGGCCTGACCCAGCAGATCGGAGTCCACCGACGCCTTCGCGTTGGTGAAGCTGAAGCGGTCGATGATCAGGCGCACCTCGGCGGACGTGCCGGTTTCCTCGGCCGTGTCGGTGGCGCCGATCTCCCGGTTCAGATGGTCCATGAGCGCCTGCAGATTGGTGTTCTGGCCCTTGGCGAGAACGTTCACCTCGGCGCCGTCGATGGTCACGTCCTTCAGCACCACCAGCTCGCTGGAGATCTGCGAGGTGTCCAGGGTGGCGCTGATGTTGCCGAGCCGGAAGGCGGACGGTCCGGAGAAATCCGCCGGATTGTCGATCACCAGCTCATCGAGGCCCGCCGAGCCTTCGGTGAGCGACACGTTCACCGAGCTCACGGTGACCGGCGCGCCCAGGTAGTCGGTGCCATAGCCTTCGATGGCCTGCTTGAGCAGCGCCCCCGAGTTCATCACCACGTAGACCCCGATGCCGACGATGAGCAGCACCACCAGGCCGACGATCCATCCCAGTGCCTTCATGCGATCCTCCGGCTATTCCATGCTCTGTACGAAGGCGCGAGCCTCGCTGATCGAGGCCTCCATGTCACGTATCAGCGTGGAAACGTCCGACTCGATGCCGCCGAGCTCGCCCTGCAGCGAGGCGATCGCCTGGGCGTTGAGGTTGTGCTTGAGATACAGCACGTAGTCGCGGAAGGTGTCGAGCACCGGCGCCATGCGGTCCTCGGCCCGGCGCATGGCCCGGATCAGGCTCTGATAGCGCTGCCGGGAGCGGTCGAGCTGGCGGCTGCTCGACGCGCGCAGCCCCCGGTCGCTGATCAGCTCGAGCTCGTCCTCCCACTCCTCGAACAACGCCTCGGACACGGATTCCACGGCGTCGATCCGCTCGCTCACCTCCTCGGCCCGGGCCTCGGCGTCCTCGAACGCGTCGTTCAGCCGCTCGTAGGTGTCCCTGAGCTCCGAGGCCGGCACCTCGACCACGCTGACGAACTGCTCGAAGGCGTTCTCGAACTCCTCCTTGGCTTCCTGCTGGCTGTCGGCCGCCGCCTCGACCCGGTCCACCAGAATGTCGCGCTTGTGGAAGCCGACCTTCTCCATGGCGCCGTAGTAGGCCGACTCGCAGCCGGCGGCCAGAACGGTGGCGATCCCCAGCAGCGCCACGCCGGCCAGCCGCGAAAAATACTCTGTCATCTGCTTGAATCCGGTTCCCAAACGCGTGAATCCGGGCAAAAATCGCCCTGGGGGGAAAGCATCTCACAAGCCGGGCCGCCTGGCTCGTACCCGACAACCACGAAGAAGCCGGAGCCGAACCGGCAGGAGTCACAGTCACATGGAAGAAATGGTCAACACGGACGACATGTCCAAGTACATGGACATGGCCATCGAGATGACGATGAGCTACGGGCCGCGACTGATTCTCGCGATCATCGTTCTCATCGTCGGCCTGTGGATCGTCAACCGTGTCGTCGCCCTGATGGGCAAGGGCATGGAGAAGAGCAACACCGAGCCCACCCTGGCCCGGTTCCTGGGCAACCTGGTGTCCATCGGCCTGAAGGCGCTGGTGCTGATCAGTGTGGCCGGCATGATCGGCATCCAGACCACCTCCTTCATCGCCATTCTGGGTGCCGCCGGCCTGGCGGTCGGTCTGGCCCTGCAGGGCAGCCTGGCGAACTTCGCCGGCGGCGTGCTGGTGCTGCTGTTCAAGCCCTACAAGGTCGGCGACTACGTCGAGGCCCAGGGCATCGGCGGCACCGTGAAGGAGATCCAGATCTTCAACACGATCATCAACACGCCGGACAACAAGCGGATCATCGTCCCCAACGGCGCGATCTCCAACGGCATCATCACCAACTACTCCGCCGAGCCTACCCGCCGGGTCGACTTCGTGTTCGGCATCGGCTACGGCGACGACATCGCCAAGGCCAAGGACGTGATCAAGGGCCTGGTCGAGAAGGACGAGCGGATCTTCGACGATCCGGCGTTCCAGATCGTGGTGAGCAACCTCGGCGACAGCTCCGTGGACATCACGGTGCGCGTGTGGGCGAACGCCTCGGACTACTGGGGCATCAAGTTCGACCTCACCGAACGGGTCAAGCTCGCCTTCGACGAGGCCGGCATCTCCATTCCGTTCCCCCAGCGGGACGTGCACCTGTATCAGGAATCCGCAGGCTGACACGCCTCCGGGCCGGCGGCGCCTCCGGGCGCCGCCGCGCACCCTCACCGCATCCCGCAGAACCCGGGCAAAAAAAGGGCATATTATACTTTGCGTACCCACTTCATAGGGTATACGCTCCAGCCAATGCCAATCATAGGAGAGAGGCATGGCTCACCAAGGCACGGTCAACTGGCCTATTGGTCCGAATCAAACGCTGGCTTTTGAGGCTCACGATGCGAACGGGCCTTGGAACTCTGTTCCAGGGCTATACATTTTTGCTCGTCCGTCAGGAGCGAACTGGTCCGCAGTCTATGTTGGACAAGCCGATGATCTCTCAACTCGGCTTCCAAATCACAATCGGCTGGATGAGGCTGTCCGAGCTGGGGCGACGCAAATACATGCGAGGGTTGAGCACTTGCAGGCTGAACGAGATCGGCTGGAGAGATTGCTGATTCAACACCTTCAGCCGCCTCTGAATGCTCAGCATCGCGGCGGGATTCTTGGCTAGTCATACGCTTGTCTCAGAGGTTTTCCGAAAAGCAGGCATCAAAAGCGACCTCGATCTGATCGAGGAGAACTTCATCACTCAGTGCCCATCCTGCGGAGAGTCTTTCCCATTGAGCGAATGCTCTGTGGCTGACGACGAGGACGGCACCATCTACTCTCGCCGATGCTGCGACGCCACGATCCTAATCGTCTCCTCGCCTATCGATATCCCGAGAAAGGGTTACGGATACAGGCTCAAGGACTACGTCATCAGGAACGCCACTGATATTCGGTTCGGCAAGGTTCTCATTCCTGCCTCTCCTGACGCTCTGGCGGGCACAGGCAAGGGCGAATAGCCTGCGGTCATCGGTGAATCCATCGCATGCTGCGCGATAGATGCGAACGGCCATAAACGAAAAAGCCCGCTACTTGGCGGGCTTCTACTTGTCGTGCTTGGGTTTGTCCTTATCAGGCGGCTTCGGGTTTATCCTATCCATAGCCTTGTCCAAGGCGTCGGCAGATTCATCCAGACCCATTTCGCGAGCAATCCGCTTGAACTCTTCCAATTGCTCGCGCTTCCTCTCACTCATCTAAACCGTCCATTTGCCGATATTGAGGCGGAAGGAGGAGCGTGTCTTTGGGTTCAATCACTCGAAGACCCAAAGACTTCAGAGCGCTCACTCTGCTTTCGGTAAGCATCGTCTTCCGATCCAAGGTAAGCAATTCGCTGCACCCCACAAAACGGGCCGACGCAACATGGATGCTATCCATAGGCCTTAGGTTCAGCGAATGAACCCAATTCAGGTCTCTGGCCGCATCAATCACAAACAAGCTAGGTTCGATCGGAATTACGCCGCTGCGTCCAGAACTCAAGAGGCTCTTGAACAACTTCTGAACCTCATCACTTGACAGTTTGCTGCCTGATGTGTCGTTAACATACAGGCACTCCGCTTGCGTTAGCAGCGATGTATAGACAGCAACATCCCCCGCCTTCGCTGCATCGACCAGCCTCTTCGTAAACCACCGGTTGTCTTCAGACGACTGCGTGACGCCCAATTGTTCTTGGGCCACCTCTATGAAACAGCATGAATCAATGTAGATCTTCGGGGTCGCCATCACGCAGGTGATCTATGAATTGCTGCATATTCATTCCGCTGGTGATAGACGGCAAGGCTCCGGATAACCGGTCAATGTCGCTATCCACATATTCTGGAGCTACGTCGATCTTGGTCACTTCAACCCGCTCGAACTTGCGGGACGACATATCTACATGGACATTCCCACCAACCACCAGAACCACGTTCGGGCTGTCCAGGACATTGTGAAGAACTGGATAATCCTGCTTACGGTAGTAACAGCTCACTAGGTCGCCGGTCGCCAAATGCCTAATGCGAAAGTGAGGAGGATCGGACTTCAAGAACAGCGAATGAATCTCGCCCATGACCGATCCGAAGTATTCGCGACGATCATCCAAGACAGCCTGGATGTGCTTCGACCTAGCCTTCTCTAGGAAGTGGAAATCCTCAGTGGCAGCGCCATTTTCCAGCGCAAAGAATCCCACTTGCTCATCGTCATCTAGCGGATCAGCAATCTTGGCAAACTGCTTCAGAGTCCCAAGCCGGATTCCAGGAATAGATTCCAATTCAGTTGGCTCAACCTCAAAGATGCTGCTCAAGGTTCCAGAGAAGCGGGCAGGCACAGACTCTTCAAACTCGCCGCTGTGCTCTGCGGTGTAAATGAGCGAACTATTCTCAAAGTCGCGAGCTAGCCAGTCGCCCGCCTGGAGACCCAAGTCCTCAGATACCATCCCCAAGAACTTATAGAACTCCTCGGAGGCTTGAGCCATCTTATGGAGCGGGATGCCGACCCTGCCTGGGTTCAGCTTGATCCTTACTCGCAACTTAGCCATATCTAGAATGTCGGATGCGACACTCCTTTTACCGATGAGTCCCGGTACTTCAACCGCTTCCCTACAACGCGAGACAGCGCAATATCCGAACGTTCGCGGTTGTTGATTTCAAGCGCAATACGATGATTGTAGCGGAAGTCAAATTCGGCAAGATGTCTGTGCAAATGCTCCTTGCCGCAGTCCTGATACACGCCCTTCATACCACGCTTGAACACCGAGAAGTAGCCTTCAATGGTGTTGGTATGCACGGCCTTATCAGCCTTGCTAACGTACACCCCGCTTCCGTGATGCACGAACCTATGGGAGGCGAAATGCTCCCCTAGACGCTGGTAGTAAGCGGCCTCATCGGTAAGGACGTTAGCCTCGCGGGCAATGTTCTCCTTGAGGATCGGCACCAGATCGCGGGACTTCAGGCTATCCACCACCATGGATTCAGCCTGTCCGGTCTCTCGGTCCACCAGGGACAGCACCTTGAACTTGTGGTGATAACCACGCCCCTTCTTGGTGCCCTTCGGCTTGATGGTCCGGTCATTTCCGAAGAAGGTCTCATCGACCTCCACAGAGCCGCCGCCAGTGCCAAACGGACGCAGTTTGCCTCCCCGCATCGCCTCGCGGATACGATGGGACATGAACCAAGCAGTTTTCAGGGTAACGCCCAAGGTCCGGTGAAGCTGATTGCTGCTGATGCCCTTCTTGCTGGAGCACATCAGATAGATCGCCTGAAGCCACAGATGCATCGGTACGTGGCTGGACTCAAAGATGGTGCTCACCTTCACGGTAAAGGGCTTCCGGCAAGCACGGCACTTGTAGGTGCCCATACGGGTGGATTTGCCCTGCATCTTGGTCACCCGCTCATGCTCCCCACAGCGCGGGCAGGTCGGGCCGTTCGGCCACAGCCGGGCCTCTACGTAATCGTAGGCGGCTTGCTCGTCATGGAACTCGGGGCGACTTAGGATGCTCATTGTTCTGGGCGATTCCGTGACTTGATGTACCCACTGTACGTATATCCCGTGGGTACGTAAAGTATAATATACCCAAAAAAAAGCCGCCGGCCTGGAGAGGAAGCCGACGGCAGAGTGGACCTTTGATGACCGGCAGCGCCCGGGGAGGGCGACCGCTGATCGAGGTCTCAAGGGGATAGAGATAGCCTCATGAGAATCAGCATCGCTGACTGCTCGATGGTTACTATGCGCTGAAGCTGTTTCCAGCGGATTTCGCCCGCCGGAAGTTTTGTGACATTTTGTTTCCCGGTCTCGCTTCCGGAGGCTTGTTTCCCGCGCCTGGCTTCCTGGTCCGCCGCCCGGCAGGCCGCCACCGGCGGGTCAGATCGACACCACCACGTCCGTGCCGCCGCCCGGCGCCTCCTCGATACGCACCCGCCAGCCCTGGGCCTGACAGAGCTGGTGCACGATCGCGAGCCCGAGGCCGCTGCCGCCGGTGCCGACGTTGCGGGAATGGTCGAGGCGGAAGAACGGCTGGAACACCTCCTCCCTGGCCTCCGGCGGGATACCCGGGCCGGAGTCGATGACGTGGATGTCCCGCCCGGTCAGCACCACCCGCACGTCGTCGCCATGCTGCAGGCCGTTGTTCACCAGATTGACCAGAATGCGCTGCAGCGCGCCCGGCGCCACGTGGACCGGCTCCACCACCACCGCGGCCCGGTCCAGGGGCACCGGCGGGTCGAAGCTGGCCAGCACGTCCTCCACGAAGGCGCCAAGCTCCACCGCCTGGGGCGGCTCGGTGGCGCCCCGGGCGAAGCGCAGCGCATCGCCGATCAGCCCGTCCATGACCTCCAGGTTGCGTTCGAAGCGCGCCACCAGATCCGGGTCGACGTCGTCCGGCAGCAGCTCGAGGGCGAGGCGCATCCGGGTGAGCGGGGTGCGCAGGTCGTGGGAGATGCCGGCCAGCAGCGTGGTGCGGTTGGACAGCAGCGAGGAAATCTCCCGGGCCATGGTGTTGAAGTTGCGCGCCAGCGAGACCAGCTCCTGGGGCCCCTGCTCCGGCAGCGGCTCGAAGTTTTCGCCCCCCCGGAACGTTTCCGCGCGCCCGGCCACCTGCACCAGAGGACGGGTGATGCGCTGCACGATGAACAGCGACGTCATGAACACCACCAGGGCGCCGAGCACCACGATGATGATGCCCACGTACAGCGGCTGGATGTCGCGCCGCGCCGGCGAGAACCCGATCTGCAGGTCGAAGCCGCCCATCGGCACGTCCACCCAGACGAGCTGGTTGCCCTCCTCCAGCGACACGTCGATGCCGAGGCGCTCGCTGAGCTTCTCCTGCACCAGCGACAGATAGGGCTGGTTGAGATCCGCGGGCGCCAGGGTCTGCTGCTCTCCCGAGATGATCAGATCGTGACTCTGGGCCAGCTCCAGCTCGAAGTAGGGCCGCGCCTCCGGAGGCAGCTCCACCCAGGTCTGCGCCGACAGCACCAGCAGCGCGGCCTCGTCGTCGGCGGACCGTTCGGCGATGGGCTCGATGACGAACTGATTCAGCGCCAGCACCGCGATCACCACGATCAGCAGCGCGCTGACGGCGAGGATCAGGTTGGTGCGAACCAGCAGGGACATGGCCCGATTGGCCGGATGGGACGCCGCCGGCCGGGTCGACCCCGGCGCGGCCTCAGCCATTGCCGTCGGGACAGAACATGTAGCCCTTGCCCCAGATGGTCTTGATGTAGATCGGGTTGGAGGGGTCGGGCTCGATCTTGCTGCGCAGCCTGGTCACCCGCACGTCGATGCTGCGGTCGAAGGGCGAGCGCTCCGCGCCGGTCAGCAGATCGAGAATGCGATCACGGTGCAGCACCTTGTGCGGGTGCTCCGCCAGGATGGCCAGCAGATCGAACTCGCCGGAGGTCAGGGCCACCGGCGCGCCGTCCTTGAGAAGCTGATGGGAAGCGAGGTCCAGGCTGAACGGGCCGAAGCGGGTGCCGCCGGGCTCCTCCGGCTCCTCTGCGGCGCCGCTGCGGCGGGCGCGCCGCAGCACCGCCCGCACCCGCGCCAGCAGCTCGCGGGGGTTGAACGGCTTGCCGATGTAGTCGTCCGCCCCGACCTCCAGGCCGACGATACGGTCGACGTCGTCACCCTGGGCCGACACGATGATGATCGGCACGTCGTCGTCGCGCTTGAGGCGCCGCGCCAGGTTGAGCCCGTGCTCGCCGGGCAGCATCAGATCCAGAATGATCAGATCCACGGCGTGCTCGGCCAGATAGGCGGACATCTCCTCGCCGCTGCCGACGCAGTCGACGGTGAAGCCCTGCTGGGACAGGTAGGCCTGGGTGAGTTCCTGGATTTCGGGATCGTCGTCGACGACGAGCAGCTTGGCGGAATCGCTGTCCATGACGGTGATCGGTCAGCGGCTGCCGTCGGCGACCGGATAGACGGGTGCGAGCGGCTCCGGCCGCAGCGCCGGGCCGAGCGCGTCGAGCAGGCCCGTCACGGGCTCCGGCTCCTGACCGGACCGCACCCGAACGACCGCGCTCTCGTGGCCCCCGACCACCGAGCCCCGGCGGTGGGCCACCCGCTGCTCGAAGCCGACGCCGAAACCGCGGCGCGGCGCCGCGTCGTCGGCGCCGAGCGGGCGCACGTGGACGACCTGGGTTTCGATGCGGATGACACGGCCATCGGACTGGCGGATGAGCCGGCCGTAGCGGCGTTCGGTGCGGATGTGCAGCACGCCTTCCTGCCCGCCGGCCCGTGACCCGCGGCGCGCCATGCGCACACGCATCTCCGTGAGCAGTGCGCGGCGCTGATGCCGGTCGAGGGCGTCCCAGTCGGCCGCCAGGGCCGTCAGTTCCTCGTCGGTGCGATCACCGAACTCGGGCTCGCCGGCGGCGGGCGGCGGCGCGTTCGCTGCGGCGTCGGCCGACGCCGGGGCGGACTCGGCAGCCACTGCCACGCCGGCCCACGCCGTAGCGAGCAGCGACAGCAGAAACACCCGTTTGAGACCAGCGGTGATCGCAGCGTCCTCCTGTTCGTACCGGACTGGAGTCACTCCACCCCGGATGGTCTTCCAGCCCGGCTGCCGGCCGGGAAGATCGACCCCGGAACCGTCAACCGGCCGTTGCAGGCCGAGTCAGTTCAGGCCGAGTCAGTTCAGGCCGAGCCAGTCCAGGCCGAAAGGTACCGCATTCGCGGTCCGAGATGTGCCCGGAGAGATCGGGCAGACACGCCGGCCTGCGCTGGACCGACATCGAAACCGAACCGGAAGCTATTCTCAACCCGGGCTGTTTCCGGCCCATTTCCCGTGCGTTTCAAAGTGTTACCGGGATTAGCTAGAGCCGGCGGGAGGCGGGGCGGGCTGCCGGGCGCCCGGGGGCGCCCGGCCGGAGCCGGATCAGGCCGCCTCGAACAGTCCAGCGGCGCCCTGGCCGCCGCCGATGCACATGGTGACCACGCCGTACTTCTTGTTGCGGCGCTTCAGCTCGCGCAGGATCAGCCCGGTCATCCGGGAGCCGGTCATGCCGAAGGGATGGCCGATGCTGATGCTGCCGCCGAGCACGTTGTAGATGTCGTTGTCGATGCCCAGCGCGTCGCGGCAGTACAGGCACTGGGACGCGAACGCCTCGTTCAGCTCCCACAGGTCGATGTCGTCCTGCTTGAGCCCGGCGTTCTTCAGCAGCCGGGGGATGGCGAACACCGGCCCGATGCCCATCTCGTCCGGCTCGCAGCCGGCGACGGTGAAGCCGCGGTAGATGCCGATCGGCTCGAGGCCGAGCTGGGCGGCGCGCTCGGCGCTCATCACCAGCGTCATGGAAGCGCCGTCCGAGAGCTGGGAGGCATTGCCCGCGGTCACGGAGCCGTCTTCCTCGAACGCCGGCGGCAGGCCCGCCAGACCCTCGAGGGTGGTGTTCGGCCGGTTGCACTCGTCGCGATCGACGGTGACCTCCACCTTGCTCTCCTCGCCGGTCTCCTTGTCGACCTTCAGCATGGTCGCCGCCATCGGCACGATCTCGTCGGCGATCTTGCCTTCCTCGACCGCCTTGGCGTAGCGCTGCTGGCTCTGCAGGGCGTACTCGTCCTGGGCTTCGCGGGTGACCTGGTAGCGGCGGGCGACCACCTCGGCGGTGTTGCCCATGGCCATGAAGATCTCCGGCTTCTCCTCCAGCAGGCGCTTGTTCTGCTTGGCCTTGGCCGGCTCCTGGCGGTTGCGCATGGAAATGGAGTCGACGCCGCCGGCGATGGCGACCTGGGTCTGGCCGGTGGCGATCTGGTTCGCCGCCATGGCGATGGTCTGGAGCCCCGAGGAGCAGAACCGGTTGATCGTCGTGCCCGCCGTGGTGATCGGCAGCTTGGACAGAACGACGGCCAGACGGGCCAGGTTGCCGTCCTGCTCGCCGACGTGGCTGGCGGCGCCGACGTAGACGTCCTCCACCTCGGCCGGGTCCAGCTTGGGATTGCGCTCGAGCAGCGCATCGATGCAGTGCGCCAGCATGTCATCGGAGCGCGTCAGGTTGAAGCTGCCGCGAAATGCCTTGGCCAGGCCGGTGCGGACACTGTCGACGATGACGACGTCTTTCATGGTCTTCCCCTACTTGAAAATGGGCTTGGGTCGCTTCCCGAGCGAAACAGCCCGGCATGGTAACCCCTGGCGCCCGGGTGATCTAGCACCCGCCCAGGAGCGTGAAACACGTTTCAAACAAGCCCGCCCGGCGCCTCCCCGGCGCCGCGGCGGCGCGTAAGGCGGCGCGCAAAAAAAGGGCGCGGCCCTGTGGGGAACAGGTGCCGCGCCCCGTGGGGACAGGGTCGTCAGGACCGGCGGATCAGTACCGCCACTCGAAGCTGACCGCGTACTGGGTACCCGGCTTCTCGAGGAAGGTGGTCACGCCGTCCTGCTCGATCTCGATCTCCTCGTCGAGGATGTTCTGGATCTTGGCCTTCACCGTGACGGTCTCGTAGGGATACCAGGCGTAGGTCAGATCCAGGGAGTGGAACGGCTGCTCGAACGAATCCGGGGAGCCGCGCCGTCCGGCCGCGAACAGCCGCTCGCCGAACACGTTGTAGATCAGCGACGCGGTGTGCCGGCCGTTCATCGAGTCGTAGCCGAGCATCACGTTGGCGATGTACTCGGAGGCACCGGTCAGCTCACGCTCCAGGTTCGTCGGGAAGTCCGCCGACTCGCCCACCTTGATCTCCGTGTCCTGCAGCGTGAGGTTGCCCTGCACGAAGAACGGCTCCATGAAGCCACCCAGGAAACCGAGCTCCTTGAGGCCCTCGAACTCGATGCCGTAGATCTCCGCCGAGTCGCTGTTGATGATCTCGTAGGCGATGGTGGTATCCGAGGCCGCTTCCTCCGCGAGCTCGATCGGATTCTTCAGGTCCTTGTAGTAGAGCGTCGCGGTCAGGTTGTCGCCGTTGGCGAAGAACCACTCGGCGCGGACGTCGAAGTTCTCGATCTGGGTGGGCAGGATGCCCGAGTTGCCCGACACGGTGTTGCCCGTGCGCGGGTCGACGTAGGAGGCATCGGTGATCTCCCGCAGATCGGGCCGGACCACCGTCTCGCTGTAGCCGAACCGGAGCTGGAAGGTCTCCGCCAGCCAGTCGGAGATGTAGGTGACCGCCACCGACGGGTAGTAGTCGTCTTCCTGGAACGCCGAGCGGGCCAGCACCTCGGGGTCCGTGCTCACCGGCGGCTGGTCGATCGAATAGGCGTTGTTGTTCCAGTCGAGGCCCACCTGCTTGTAGTCCTCCCAGCGCACGCCGGCGGTGAACCGCCAGGTCTCCTTCCAGGTGTAGTCCACCTCGCCCCAGATCGACTCCGTCATGGTCGCCGCGATGTAGCTCTGGTTGTTGGTGCCCTGGAGCTGGAAGATGTAGTCGTTGGCCGGGTCGGTGATGTTGCCGTCCGAGAAGACCTGGTCCAGCGGCCCGGTGGTCGGCACGTCGAGCGCCAGCGGCCCGAGGCTGAGCTGGGTCTGCTCGTAGGTCCGCGCCCGCTCGTTGTGGGCGCTGCCGCCCTGAATCTCCAGGTAGGCGTTGCTCAGGTAGAACGGCATGCTGAACGACCAGCCGTAGTCCTTCACCTCGTCGTCGAGATCGGTGTACCGCCAGTCCCCGGCCCGGTTGTTCGAGGTGGAGACACGGCTCGACAGCACCTCGCCCGTGGTCGGGTCGTTGGTGGTCTCGGCGGCGACCACCACCCGGTTGGGAATCTCCGTGTTCGCTTCGGAGTCGGAGTAGTACCAGGCGATGGAGGTGTCGTCGGGCACCCAGTCGAGCCAGCCGCGGGCCAGCTCCTTGGTGGCAGCCCCGGCGCGATGCTCGCCCTTGACCTGGTTCACCAGCAGGTCCCGCTCTTCCCACTCCAGCCGGTACTCGCGGAATCCGGTGCCGCCGGACAGCTCGCGGTTCTCGTTGAAGTAGTCGCGCACCGACGTCTCGTCGTCGGTGTTGCGCAGCCACAGCGTGGTCAGCGAGATCTCGTGATCGTCGGCATACTTGATGCCCGCGGTGCCGATGCCGGAGATGTCGATCGACTCGGTGCTCTCGATGTCGGTGCTGAAGCGTTCTTCCGGCTCGAAGAAGCTGAACCGGCGGGTCTCGGTCTCGCGCCACTCCTTCTCGTAGGAACCGCCGAGCAGGAACCCGACCTCCCACTGATCGGCCACGTCGAAGGTCGCGCCGATGCTGCCCTTCAGGTCGTAGTCCGGATGGGGGTCCTTGTCGCGGATGGCGATGTCCCGGTACAGCTCGGTGGCGAGCTGGCGGTTGATCAGCTCGGCCTCGTCGAAGCTGATGGCATTGCCGGCTGCGTTCTCGATGTTGAAGATCTGCTGCGGGTTCAGCTCGCCGAGGTAGCGGTCGAGCGCATTGCTGATGGCGCGCGGAAACTCGCGGGTGCCGTCGTCGGTGCCCCACTCGTCGTCACTGCCGCCACGGTAGGTGTTGACGTTGCCGCTCACCTCGCTGTTCATGCCCAGGCCGACTTCCAGCGAATAGGTGAACGCCCCGGGCACCGTCTTGGTACGGATGTCCACGGCGCCGCCGCCGAAGTTGGCCGGCTGGTCCGCGGAGAAGGACTTCTGCACGCGCAGCGACTCGACCACCGACGTCGGGAAGATGTCCAGCGGAACGACGTTGCGCGTCAGGTCCGGAGAGGGAATCAGCGCGCCGTTCAGACGGCTCGACGAATAGCGCTCCCCAAGCCCGCGCACGTAGACGAACTTGTCCTGCACCAGCGACAGGCCGGAGATGCGCCGGAGCGCGTCCGCCACGGTGGAGTCGCCGAGCCGGCTGATGGCATCCGAACCCATGATGTCGGTGACGGCCGCATCGTCCTTGCGCTCGTTCATGAGCTGCTCGGCGCTGCTCAGGAAGCGCCCGAGCACGACCATCTCCTCGATTGGGCCGGTAGCGGTCTCCGGCGTCGGGTTCGCGTCGTCGTCCGCCTCAGCCTCGGCGGCGAAGGCCGCTCCGCTGAATGCCATGCCGGTGAGCTGCACGGCGGCGAAGGCGAGCACGAACGGATACGGTGTCTTCTTATGAGCACCGATCGTTTTCATAACCATGCCCCCAAAATGAACGGGAAAGTCTCAGATTGATCTCGGAAGCAGAGCGGGGCGGTTTCCGTGGAATTCGGGAAACCGCCCCGGTTCGCTTCAGTCCGCTGCGGGTCGAGGTATCACTCGAACCAGAGCGGCTGGGCGCGGCTGCCGTCGAGAATCCCGTAGGTCCAGTTCTGGATCCAATCCACGTCGCCGAGATTCAGCGCGCCGACGTAGCCGTTCGCCGTGTCGCTGCCCGAGGCCGCGAAGTTCGGCGTGGCGCTGTCGACGGACATCGTGGCGGCATCCACCGAATAGATCGGCGGGGTGCCTTCGAGCAGCACCAGCTCGGTGTTGGCGGTCGCGGTGGCGTCGGTCTGGCCGGCCAGCGTGGCGAACACGTTGTCACCGTTGGCCGCCGCCCACTGGGCAGCGGTCTGGCCGTTGCCGAGATCCGAGCCGTTGTCCTGCTCCTCGCAGGCGAACACGTTGTTGTCGAACACAATGTCGCCGTCGAGGGCTGCCTGGGCCGACCGGTTGTCGAGGCGCAGGCAGTAGTTCGCGTCCGCGCTGTCCACGCCGAAGGACGAGATGACCTGGGAGTCGGTGATGGTGGCGAAGATGCCCTCACGCAGCCGCCAGCCGGCGCCCGGGTCGAAGATGCCCTGGGTGACGGACGGCGACACGATGCAGGTCAGGTTGTTGATCGTGGCGTTGGAGTTCAGCCCCTGGCCGATGATGTCCTCCACCTCGGTGCTGGTCAGGCCGCTGAACCCGCCGATGCCGTCGGACTCGATGCAGTGGTTGCCGATGGACTCGGCCTGGATCACCAGGGCCTTGTCGATGGAGCCGACCCAGCCCTCGTCGATGTCGATGGAGTCGTCACGCACGTAGACGGCCACGAAGTTCTCGAAGTTGACGGCGCCGCCGAACATCTCGATGCCATCGTCGTAGGTGGAGTACACCTGCAGATTGCGGACGATGGTGTTGCGGCCGATGCCTCCGAAGGTGATGCCGTTCAGCTCGTCGCCGCTGCCCACCGTCGCGCCGGTGTGCTTGACGCGCACGTACTCGAGCCGGCCGGAGCTGTCGTCGTCGTTGTCGCCGCCGTAGAAGGACTCGTCCAGGCCGGCCGCGCCTTCGGCGCGGACGTGGCACTCGCCGGCGAGCGTCAGAGCGTCGCGGGACGCGCCGGTGTACTCACAGGCGTTGGTGATGCCGAAGCCGTTCATGACGATGCCGCCCCACTGCTGCACGTCTTCCGGACCCACGGTGCCGTTGACGTCGGAGACGGAGGTGAAGGTGATCGGCGCCGTCTCGGTGCCCACGGCGAAGACCTGGGAGCCGCGGTTGACGATCATGAAGTTGGAGTTGGTCTCCCAGGCGAGCGTCGCGCCGGCTTCGATGGTCAGGGTCGGACCGTCGCCGCCCTCGGTGATGCCGTTGTTGGCGAGGCAGGCGTCGGTGTCGCAGGCGACGCCGATGAACAGGCTGCCCTGGAAGATGTGGGCGCCGTCGTTGGGCAGCGCGGGAATGCGCAGGTCCACCTCGATGTTGTTGCCGGCGTCCGCGAAGGACGGCGCGTAGGTGCAGTTGCCGCTGACGTCGTCGTAGCTGCCCTGCACGGTCTGGCCGCCGGAAGTGGTGTAGGCCGCGCACGGGTTGGTGGTGCCGGAGCCGCCACCGCCGCTGGTGCTGTTGTCCACGGAGTTGTCGATCGTGGTGGGCTGGATGTCGATGTCACCGCCCCCGCAGCCGGCCACCAGGCCAACACAGGCAGCGGCCGCGAACAGACGCAGTCGGTTCTGAAGAAGATTCATCTCTAGGTTTCCCCCGTCGATTTGAGGTTGCTCACTGGCTGCCGGATAGGCCCCGGTTCTCAGTGGCGCGAACGCTAGCAACGGGTCATGTCAATTCGGTTACAGGTTCGTGACGGAAGGATGAACGCGGGTCCGAGGACCCTGCAGGCGGGGGGAAAGTCCCGGGCGGCCGTCACGAAAGCGTAACGACGGGTCGCTACGGTCCGCTCGGGCGCAGGATTTTCGGCGCCGGGGACGGGATTCGGACATGGGCTACCGGGAACTGCTGAAGAACTACATCCGCCACCTGGAACTGGTGGCCGGGGACAATTTCATCGAGCAGGACACCAACGAGCCCGTTCTCGGCAAGCGTGATCTCGGCGAGCTGCGCACGCTCGCCGCGGAGATCCACCGGGACGCCTACCGCGCGGCGGAGGTCTCCAGGGTCGAGAACTACAACTACCGTCTGCGGGTGCTGATGAACCGGCACGCGCTGTCCGTGGACCAGGTCGCCGACCTGACCGGCGTGAGCCGCCAGCAGGTCAGGGCCTGGCGGACCAACCCTGACTCGGACCGCTACGCGGCCATGAGCGAGGAGGTCTTCTCACGATTCGAATCGGCGCTGAACGAATGGCTGGAAACCAGCAGCCCGTGACGGGCGCAGGGACAGCCCGCGGCGGCTTCGCCGGAGAAGCCCGGGGCAGGCGCGGGACCGGGCCCCGAACGGGACCCGGACGCAGAGCGGGTTACCGCTCAGTTCACCGCTTCGTCGACCGCGTCCTCGGCCTCGTCAGCGGCGTCTTCCGCTTCGTCCGCAGCGTCCTCCGCCATGTCACCGGCGGAATCCATGGCGTCGCGGGCCTGGTCCATGGCGGAGCCGGCGGCGTCTTCCATGGCGGACCGGGCGCTTTCCGCCATCTCGCCCGCCTGACGGGACAGATCCTCGGCGGCCTGGGACGCGGCGTCCATCGCCTCGCCGGCCGAATCCTGCATCTGATCCATGGTCTCGCTGGCCGCTTCCTCGGCGCTGCCGGAGTCGGCGGACTCCTGGCCGCAGGCGGCGAGACCGAACGCCATCAGTGCAATCAACATCATTCGAGTCATCGTGCGAACCTCCGTGTGCATGGTTGTCCCGGTAGGGATGGCCCGAGCATACCGAATTCGCAAGGCGGCTGACACATTCGAAGCGTCCGTCGCCGCCGCCAGGGCCGCCGGCAAGGCCGCGGGCCCGGTGATAGACTCGGCCACATGGGAGAGACCGACATGCAGACCGACATCCTGCTGGAGGGCCTGTGCTTTCCGGAGGGACCACGCTGGCGCGACGGCGCGCTGTGGTTCTCCGACATGCACGACCAGCGGGTCAAGCGAATGACGGCGGACGGCGCGGTCGCCGACGTCTGCACGGTGCCGCACTGGCCCTCCGGGCTCGGGTGGCTGCCGGACGGAACCCTGCTGGTGGTCTCCATGACCGACCGGCGCGTGCTGCGCTGGGACGGGGAACGGCTGGCGCTCCACGCGGACCTCTCCGACCTGGCGAGCTTTCACTGCAACGACATGGTCGTGGACGCCCACGGCCGTGCCTACGTCGGCAACTTCGGGTTCGACCTCCACGCCCAGAAGAAGCCCAGGCCGGCGGAGCTGATCTGCGTCGAGCCGGACGGCGCCGCGCGCGTGGTCGCCGACGACCTGCAGTTCCCCAACGGCACCGTGATCACGCCCGACGGCGGCACGCTCATCGTCGGCGAGTCCTGGGGCGCACGCCTCACCGCCTTCGACATCCTGCCGAACGGCGATCTCGGCAATCGCCGGGTCTGGGCCGAGCAGCCCGACGGCGCCCTGCCGGACGGCATCTGTCTCGACGAAGCCGGCGGCGTGTGGTCCGCCTCGCCGAGCACCAACGAGTGCCTGCGCCAGATCGAGGGCGGCGAGATCACCCATCGGGTGGTCGCGGACCAGGGCGTGTTCGCCTGCATGCTCGGTGGCGCCGACGGTCGCACCCTGTTCATCGCCACCGCCGCCTCCTCGGATCCCGAGGAATGCCGCAAGCTCCGTTCCGGCCGCATCGAGACCTGGCAGGCGCCCTACCCCCACGCCGGCTGGCCGTGAGCCCGACCCTCGAACCGGAGTAGAATGCCGGGTTCAACTTTCACGTTTCCGTAGGAACTCATGTGGGAGCGATCTCCAGATCGCGATGCCGTGGCCGGCAGATCGCGATCTGGAGATCGCTCCCACACATGAGGGTCGCGGCCGGGAGCCTACCCGGCCAGGACTGCTCCTGCAGGAAGAATCAATCGAGGTAGCCCGACATGCTGTTCGAGAACTATCAGGTCCCCTGGGAAAACGACGAGCTGCGCATCCTGCGCGACGCCGCGGCGAAGTTCTTCACCCAGGAATTCAAACCCCAGAACGAGAAGTGGCTGGCCCAGGGCAAGGTCGACCGGGAAGCCTGGAACAAGGCCGGCGAGGCCGGGCTGCTGTGCGCCGAGATCCCCGAAGAGTACGGCGGCGGCGGCGGCGACTACCGCCACGAGACGGTGATCATGGAGGAGCAGCACCGGGCCGGCGTCGGCGGCTTCGGCAACCAGGTCCACTCGACCATCGTCGCCCCCTACATCCTCCACTACGGCAGCGAGGAGCAGCGCCGCCGCTGGCTGCCGAAGATGGCCACCGGCGAGATGGTCGGCGCCATCGCCATGACCGAGCCGAACACCGGCTCCGACCTGCAGGCCGTCCGCACCACTGCCGTGCGCGACGGCGACGAGTACGTCATCAACGGCGCCAAAACCTACATCACCAACGGCCAGCACGCCGACCTGGTGATCGTCGTCGCCAAGACCGATCCCAACCAGGGCGCCAAGGGCATCTCGCTGATCGTCGTCGAGACCGCGGACAACCCGGGCTTCGAGCGCGGCCGCAACCTCAGCAAGCTGGGCCAGAAATCGGCGGACACCTCGGAGCTGTTCTTCCAGGACTGCCGCGTGCCGGTCTCGAACCGACTCGGCGACAATGAAGGGGAAGGCTTCATCCAGCTCATGAAGCAGCTCCCGGAGGAGCGCCTGAACATCGCCCAGGCCGCGGTCATCGCCATGGAGCGGGCCATCGAGATCACGCTCGAGTTCGTCAAGGAACGCAAGGCCTTCGGCCAGCGCGTCATCGACTTCCAGAACAGCCGCTTCAAGCTCGCCGAGTGCAAGACCGAGGCCCTGGTCGCGCGGACCTTCGTCGACCAGTGCGTGATGTGGCTGATGGAGGGGCGTCTCGATGCCGCGACGGCATCCATGGCCAAGTACTGGTGCACCCAGAAGCAGTGCGAGATCGTCGACGAGTGCCTGCAGCTCCACGGCGGCGCCGGCTACATGAGCGAGTACGAGATCTCCCACATGTACGCCGACGCGCGGGTGCAGAAGATCTACGGCGGCACCAACGAGATCATGAAGGAAATGATCGGCCGCACCCTCGGCTGAGCCCGGGGCCGGGGTGCGCGCCTACTGGCAGTTCTACTGGCCGCTGGCCCTCACGGGCCTGGCCATGGTGCTGTCCATCCAGTTCCAGAACGCCGCCCTGGCCCGCTTCCCCGACGCCGCCCGCGAGCTGGCGGTGTTCGCCCTGGCCTACGGCACCTTCGGCTTCTTCCGGGCCAGCCTCAACTTCATCAACCAGCTCTCCAACGTCTACGCGCGCAGCCGCCACGGCGCGCGCCGGACGCTCGAGTTCGTGCTGCTGGCGAGCGCGGTCCTGACCCTGCCGCTGCTGGGGCTCGGCTGGCTGCCGGCCGGGGACGCGCTGCTGCGCGCGGTGTACGGCATCGACGCCGCCCTGTCCGCCCGGGTGACCGAGTACCTGCGCTACCTGGCGCCGCTGGTGGTGATCTCGGCGCTGCGCTTCTACTACACCGGGCTGCTCATTCAGGCCCGCCTCACCGGCTGGGTCACGCTGCTGAACGCGCTGTTCCTGTCCACGGTGATCCTCGGCCTGATCGTCGGCTTCAGCCTGGGGCTGGAGCCCGTCGTGGTGCTGGTGGGCGCCGAAGCGGTGGCCATGCTGCTCCATCTCGGCGCCACGCTCACCGCCGTGCGGCTGCGCTACCGCCCGCCCACCGTCGCCGAGCACGAATCCCTGACCTTCCGCGAGCTGACCACCTTCTTCGTGCCGGTGTCCACCACCGGCGTGATGTTCGCGCTCAGCCGGCCGGTGCTGTACGCCTTCGTCAGCCGCACGCCGGGCGGCATCGTCGCCATCGCCGCCATGCGGGTGGCCTTCGACTTCTCGATGCTGTTCCAGCAGGCAGCCAACCAGTTCCGCCACTTCTTCGTCACCTTCGGGCTCGACGACCTGGCCCGCAAGCGGCGCTTCATGGCGCTGGTCTGCGGCGGCATCACGGCGCTGATGCTGCTGTTCGCGGTGACGCCGCTGTCGAACCTGATCTGGCGGGACCTGATGCGCATCCCCGACGACGTCCGCGCGCTGGCGGTGGACGTGATCCTGGTGATGTGCCTGATGCCGGCGGTGATCGTGTTCCGCAACTACTTCCACGGCCGGCTGATGGTGGAGCGGCGCACCGCCGGCATGGCAGCCGGGGCGATTCTGCGGGTCGCTGGCATCTACGGCGCCTGCCAGGGGCTGTTCGCCCTGGGCTGGCTCAACCACGTGAGCGCGTCCTTCGTGCTGATCCTCGGCTTCGTCATCGAAGCCGGCGTGGTGGTACGCGCGGCCCGAGGCGGTCAGCCGGACGGGAACGGCCAGGGCGAGCGGGATACCGCCACCGCGAAGATGTAGACGACCGACGCGAGGGCGCCGACGAACCCGGCCACCTTCACCGTTCGGCTGCGCGCCCGCATGGTCACCGTGCCGAAGCCGATGTAGGCCAGCAGGCCCAGCAGCTTGGCGGCGAGCCAGCCGGAGAAGGGCGACACCTGCAGGCGGATCGCCAGCACCACGCCCAGGGACAGCAGCAGCGTGTCGACCACGTGGGGGGCGATGCGGACCCAGCGTTCCTCGCGCAGCGGGGACTCGGCCAGGGTCCAGAACCCGCGAATCACGAAGCCGGCCACGGTAAGGTAGGCCAGAGCGATGTGAAGGGCCTTGACGACGATGACGATTCTCCGCGACCTGCCGGTGACCGGGCGGACCATACGCCAGCCCGCCCCGACTGAAAAGCCGGCGCCATGAAGATCGACGAAGCCATCGACCAGGCCATCCGGCCCGTCGCCGACGCGGTGTCCTCGGCGATCTTCTACGCCGTTCCCGTGGCCGGCACCGAGCTGCCGCTGATCGTCGCCTGGCTCATCGCCGGCGGCTGCTTCTTCACTCTCTACCTTCGGTTCATCAATCTCCGCGGGTTCGGCCACGCCCTGCACGTGGTGTCGGGCCGGTTCGCCCGGGACGGCGATCCCGGCCAGATCAGCCAGTTCCAGGCGCTGACCACCGCGGTGTCCGGCACGGTGGGCATCGGCAACATCGCCGGCGTCGCGGTGGCCATCTCGCTGGGCGGCCCGGGGGCAACCTTCTGGCTGATCGTCGCCGGCCTGCTCGGCATGTCGACCAAGTTCGCCGAGTGCGCCCTGGGCCTGCTGTACCGGACCCACCATGCTGACGGCAGCGTCGCCGGCGGCCCCATGCAGTATCTGTCCCGGGGACTGGCGGAGCTGGGCTGGCCCGGGCTCGGCCGCAATCTGGGCCGCTTCTACGCGGCGGCGATGGTGGTGGGCTGCCTCGGCATCGGCAACATGTTCCAGTCCAACCAGGCGGCCGCCATCGTCGTCGAGGTGACCGGCGGCGCCGACAGCCCGCTGGCCGGGCTGCTGTGGCTGGTGGGGCTCGTGCTGGCGGCAGCGGTGGCCCTGGTGATCATCGGCGGGCTGCGCACCATCGCCAGCACCACCGCCCGGCTGGTTCCCGCCATGGCCCTGCTCTACGTCGTCTCCGCCCTGGCCATCATCGTGCTCAACGCCGATGCCCTTCCCGGCGCCATCGCCGCGATCTGGCACGGCGCCTTCGCCCCGGAAGGCGTCGCCGGGGGCGCCATCGGCGTGATGATCATGGGCTTCCGCCGGGCGGTGTTCTCCAACGAGGCCGGCCTCGGCTCGGCCGCCATCGCCCACTCCGCGGCCCGCACCCGGGAGCCGGTGAGCGAGGGCTACGTGGCGCTGCTCGAGCCGTTCATCGACACGGTGGTGATCTGCACCATGACCGCGCTGGTGATCATCACCACGGTCTACGACCCCGCCCTCGGCGCCGGCGAGGTCAACGGCATCGAGCTGACCGCCGCGGCCTTCGCCAGCGTGGCCGACTGGCTGCCGATCCCGCTGTCGGTGGCCGCCATCCTGTTCGCGTTCTCCACCATGATCACCTGGTCCTACTACGGGCTGCAGGCGTTCCTGCACCTGGTGGGCGACAGCCGCGCGGCGGACCTCGGATTCAAGCTGTTCTTCCTGGCCTTCGTCGTGCTCGGCAGCACGGTTCAGCTCGGCTCGCTGGTGGATCTGTCCGACGCGCTGGTGTTCCTGGTGGCGATTCCCAACCTCATCGGGCTGTACCTGCTGGCGCCCCGGCTGCGCCGGGAGGTGCTGCGCTACGAGGCGAAGCGCCGGGCCGACCCCGCGCTCGAATGATGCCGCCCCCCTCCCCGCAGGCACGGCCACGCCTGCGGCGGGGCCGCGCCGGCCGGCATCGAATTCACGGTTCCGTCATGAATCCATAATCGGGCTGCAACAAACGCCCCCTAGCGTCCGTGGTGCACACACAACTGCCAGTCAGGGGGAATCCGCTTCATGGATCACGACAACGGTATCTCGAACAAGTCCGGCAACCGCCCGTTCCAGGACGTGCTGCGCGCCCGCGCCAGCCGGCGCAGCGTCATCGCCGGCGGCCTGGCCACCGCCGCCACCGGCATCCTGGCCCCGGCCGCCATGGCCGACGGCTGGAAGGACGGTGGGTCCGGCAAGAAGCCCTACCGGCCGCGCGGCCGGAACCTCATCGGCTTCGAACCCGTGCCGGTGGAAGCCGGCAGCGGTCCCGAGGTGAGCATCTCGTCCGACTACGAGTACGACGTGCTGATTCCCTGGGGAGACCCCCTCGAGCCGGGCGGCCCCAGCTACGACGGCGACCCGGATTCCCGCCCGTCCGCCAAGAATCAGGCCGAGATGATCGGCATCGGCCACGACGGCATGTGGTTCTTCCCGTACACGAAGAAGCGCTACGTCAGCAACCGCGCAGGCATGCTGTGCATCAACCACGAGTTCGGCACCAACCCGCACGTCACCGGAAAAGCCTTTCCGGAAAGCCTCGAGGACGTGCGGCTGTCCCAGCACGCCCACGGCGTATCGGTCGTCGCCATCGCCGAGTGGAAGGGCAAGTGGCGCCAGATCAGAAGCCGCAACAGCCGCCGCATCCACGTCAACACGCCGGTGGCCTTCAGCGGCCCGGTGGCCGGCAGCGAGCTGCTCGCCACGCCCAACGGCAACATCCCCCTCGGCACGGTCAACAACTGCGCCAACGGCTACACGCCCTGGGGCACCTACCTGACCTGCGAGGAGAACTTCAACGGCTACTTCGGCGCCAGCAACGAGGATGCCACCTGGACGCCCACCGAGGCCCAGAGCCGCTACGGCTTCAGCAGCAACGGCTTCGGCTACGGCTGGCACCTGTTCGACAAGCGCTTCGACCTGTCCGACGCCGACTACCGCAACGAGGAGAACCGGTTCGGGTGGATCGTCGAGATCGACCCCTGGGACGCCACCCAGACGCCGGTCAAGCGCACCGCCATGGGCCGCTTCAAGCACGAGGGCGTGGCCATCGTCGAGGGCAAGGACGGCCGCATCGCCGCCTACATGGGCGACGACGAGCGCTTCGACTACATCTACCGGTTCGTGTCCGCGGACGACTGGAAGACCATGCGCGCCCAGGGCAGGAGCCCGCTCGACGAAGGCACCCTGTACGTCGCCAAGTTCAACGAGGACGGCACCGGCGAGTGGCTGCCGCTCACCATGGACAACCCGGCACTGTCGAGCTTCGCCAGCCAGGAGGAAATCCTGACCTTCGCGCGGCTGGCCGCCGACGCCGCCGGCGCCACCCCGATGGACCGCCCCGAGTGGACCACCATCGGCGCCGACGGCTACGCCTACTGCACGCTGACCAACAACAGCCGCCGCACCGAGCCCGGCCCGGCCAACCCGCTGGCGCCGAACCCGGACGGCCACATCATCCGCTGGAAGGATTCCGACGACTACACCGGTTCCAGCTTCGTCTGGGACATCTTCCTGATCGCCGCCACCACCCACGACTCCGAGGACGCCTTCGGCTCCCCGGACGGCCTGTGGGGCGACCCGGACGGCCGGCTGTTCATCGAGACCGACGGCGGCCAGCCGCTGGGCCTGAACGACCAGATGCTGGTGGCCGACATCAACAGCGGCGAGCTGCGCCGGCTGCTGACCGGCGTCACCGACTGCGAGGTCACCGGACTGGCGGTGACGCCCGACCGCCGCACCCTGTTCGCCAACCTGCAGCATCCGGGCAACGGCGATCCGGCGGCCACCAGCTTCCCGGCCCCCACCGGCAGCGGCCGGATTCCCCGGGACGCCACGCTGGTGATCCGCCGCAAGGACGGCGGCATCGTCGGCTCCTGACGCCACCCGCGCCGCCGGTCCGGCACCCCCAGCCGGCCCGGCGGCACTCAGGCTCCTGAGCGCCTGCCCGATCGTCGGGGCCCCGTCCGTCACGGCGGGGCTTTTTTTCGTCTCGGGTATACTGCCCGGCCGGAACCGGATCGAGAGACGGGCAGCATGCAGGGACCGACCTCCCACATCTATTTTTCCCAGCGGCTGCGGCTGCACTACGTGGACTGGGGCAACCCCGACGCGTCGCCGATGCTGATGATTCACGGCGGCCGCGACCACTGCCGCAACTGGGACTGGGTCGCGGAAGCGCTGCGCGACGACTACCACATCATCGCCCCGGACCTGCGCGGTCACGGCGACTCCCAGTGGATGGTCGGCGGCAGCTACAACCAGGTGGACTACGTCTACGACGTCGCCCAGCTCCTGCGCCAGACCGAGATGAACCCGGTGACCATCGTCGCCCACAGCCTGGGCGGCGCCATCGCGCTGCTCTACACCGGCCTGTTCCCGGAGACCGTGCGCAAGCTGGTGGTGATCGAAGGCCTCGGCCCGCCGCCCCAGCTCGTCAAGGAACGGCTCGAGGTGCCGGTGGCGGACCGGCTGCACGCCTGGGTGGACGACCTGCGCAAGCTGTCCGGACGGATGCCGCGGCGCTACGCGACCCTGGAGGACGCCTACGAGCGCATGCAGACGGAGAACCCGCACCTCACCGAGGCCCAGGCCCGTCACCTGACGATTCACGGCTCCAACCAGAACGAGGACGGCACCTACAGCTGGAAGTTCGACAACTACGTGCGCACGTTTCCGCCGGTGGGGCTCGACTTCCGGCAGCAGTACGAGCTGTGGTCGCGGATCACCTGTCCGACCCTGCTGGTGCGGGGCACCGAGTCCTGGGCCTCGGACCCGCTGAAGGACGGCCGTGCGGCCCACTTCCAGAACGCGCGGGTGGAGAACGTCGAGCGCGCCGGACACTGGGTCCATCACGACCGGCTGGACGAATTTCTGCGGCTGACGCGCGAGTTCCTGGCCGAGTGAGGCGCCGGGCGGAGGGGCCATGAGCGACCGCGCCGCCAGCCTGCATCAGTCGCCCTGGCAGGGCGTGTTCTACGTCACCGGCGGCGGCACGCTGCTGCTGTCGGAACTACTGACCACGCCCGGCGCATCGGCTACCGTGCTCGACGCCCGGATCCCTTACGCTGCCGCTGCGCTCGCCGACGTGCTCGGCCGGCCGCCGGAACAGGCCTGTTCCGATGCCACCGCCCGGGCCATGGCCATGGCCGCTTTTCAGCAGGCCCACCGGCTGCGCGACACGGAGTCCCGGCCGGTGTTCGGTTTCGCCTGTACCGCGAGCCTCGCCACCGGAAGGCCCAAGCGCGGCGAACACCGGGCCCACGTGGCCGTACAGACCGACGTCGCCACCTACGCCGCGCATCTGACCTTCGATGCCGACCGTAACGAGGAGGAACGGCAGCTCGTCGAGCTGCTCTGGCATGCGCTGGCCATGTCCCTGGAGCTCGAGCTCGAGGGACGCCCCCACGCCGAACCCATGGTGGCGCACACGCCGGCCCAGACCCACTGGCGCGCCCTGGTTCTGGGCGAGGAGCTGGCCTACGCCACCGCCGAGCACGATGGCGGACTGCTGATGCCCGGGGCATTCAATCCTCTCCACCATGCGCACCGCCGGATGCTCGACATCGCCGAGCAGAAGACCGGACTGGCCGGGGCCTACGAGCTGTCCATCGTCAACGTCGACAAGCCGTTCCTCGACTACACCGAGATCGACAGCCGGCTGAAGCAGTTCGACCGGCCGGTGTGGGTGACACGGCTGCCGCGCTTCCTCGACAAGGCCCGCCAGTTTCCGGGCGCCTGGTTCGCCGTGGGAACGGACACCCTGGTACGCATCCTGGATCCGGCCTACTACGGCTCCAGGGAGGCCCGGGACGCCGCCCTGGCAGAGCTGGCCGCGCTGGGCACCCGATTCGTGGTGTTCGGCCGGGAAGTCGACGGTCGGTTCGTCACCCTGTCCGACCTGGACGTGCCGGAGGATCTGCTGAACCGGTGCATCGAGGTGACCCGGAGGGAGTTCGACGAGCCGGTGTCGTCGACGGCGCTGCGCAAAGGCTGAGGCGCTACTCCAGATCTTCCAGCCGCTTCGGCCAGTTGTCCTTGAGCAGCCGTGACAGGGAGCGGTCCGCCAGCAGACGCCCGCCGGTCTGACAGCGGGCACAGTAGTTGGCTTCGTTCTCCGCGTACTGGATCCGCTGCACCGGCGAGCCACACACCGGGCAGGGCTCGCGATAGCGGCCGTGAACGGCCATTTCGGGATGAAAGGCGGTGACTTTGGACGGGAAGCGGTCGCCGGCCTGCTCCCGCAGCCGCGCCGTCCAGACGTCCAGCACGTGCAGACACGCCCGGTGCAGCCGGGTCATCTCGTCGTCGCCCAGGGCGTGAGCCTGCTTGAACGGCGACAGCCCGGCTTCCAGCAGGATCTCGTCGGAGTACGCATTGCCGATGCCGGCCAGCACCCGCTGATCGGTGAGCGCCCGTTTGAGGGTGTGCCGGCAGGCCCTGAGCCGAGCCGCGAACCGCGCCGGATCGCTGCCCGGCACCTCCAGCCCGCCGGGGTCGAGGGCCGCGAGTTCCGCCCGCCCGCTGACCAGACGCAGGGAAGCGCGCTTCTTCTTGCTGGTCTCCGTGAACAGCAGGGTGCCGCTGTCGAAGTCGAAGGCGGCCAGGCCGTTGCGTTTCGGAATCGAAGCGCCCGGTTCGTCGCGCCATTGCAGCCGGCCGGAGATCATCAGGTGAATCACCGCGAACAGCTCGCCGTCGAACTCGATGACGAGCTGCTTGGCGATCCTCGAGCAGCCGAGCACCCGCCGCCCCCGGAACGCGTCCACCGCCGGCGTCACGGTGCGCAGCACGAACGGGCTGGCGAGGCGGATCTCCCGGAGCTCGCGCCCGTCCACCCGGCGGGCGAGCTGTTCACGGTAGACGGTGAGATCGGGCAGCTCCGGCACGTCGCCTCGCCTCAGTTCCGTTGCTGAATGCCCAGTTCCTCGGTCCGGATCACCGTGCGCCAGCGGCCGCTCCGGAACCGCCAGATGAGCAGCGAGGCCTTGAGCAGATAATCGCCGATCAGGGCGGCGTAAACCCAGAAAACCGGCACCCCCAGGAACGTCGCCACCGCCGCGAGCCCGCAGCGCATGCCGATCAGCCCGAGGAACGTCGCCACCAGCGGAAAGCGGGTATCGCCGGCGCCGCGCAAGGCGCCACCGATCGCGAACTCCACGGCCAGAAGCGGCATCATCGAGCCGAGGATGTAGATGAACTGCACGGTGTAGTCGATGGTGAGCGGTTCGTCGCCGAGGAAGAAACCCGCCAGCGCGCTCGCGAACCAGGATACCAGGCCGCCTAGACCGCCCATGGCCAGCATGGCGAGCCCCAGGGCGCGCCAGCCGGCGCGCGTGGCGCCTTCCGGATCGCCGGCGCCGAGGTACTGACCCACCAGGGTCGACCCGGCGATGGAGAATCCGAACCCGACCGTCATGCACACCATCAGCAGGTTGACGCCGATGTTGTAGGCGGCGAACGCCTCGGTGCCGTAGAAGTTGCCGATCAGCATCAGAAAGATGAAGAAGCCGATCTGGAACACGCCCTGCTCGACCGCTGCCGGATAGCCGATGTCCAGAAGCTGCTTGAGCCGGTGGCGCCGCCACCAGCCGCCGGTGACGTGCTTCACCCGGAACTTGTTGCGCACCCACAGCACCAGCAGGATCGTCGCGCCGACGGTGAAGGAGATACCCAGCGCCATGGCAGCGCCGGCGACCCCATACTGGGGAACGCCCCAGTTGCCGAGCACCAGCGCGTACAGCAGAGGCAGGTTGAGCAGATTGACCCCGCCGCTGATCCACAGCGGCGACCAGGCGTCGCCCGATGCCCGCAGGGCCGCGCTCAGGATGAAGTTCACGGCGAAAGCCAGATTGAACACGCACAGCCAGCGGATGTTGGACGCCGCCATGGTCAGCGTTTCCGGGTCGAGCCCGAACACCCCGGCCACCTGGTAGGCGAAGATGAATCCGGGAACGGCCACCGCCAGCGCGAAGGCACCGGCCAGCACCAGCGAGGCCATGGTGACCCGGCTCGCCTCCCGGTAGTCCCGGGCGCCCCAGGATCGAGCCACCAGCGCCGTGGTGCCCACGCTCACGGCCATGAGAATCGCCTGCATGGCGAAGAACACGCGCTGGCCCGCGCCCACCGCCGCCAGCGCCTGAGCGCCGAGCTCGCCGACGAATTTGGTCTGCACCATCGCCACGACGGTGAACGACAGGTTGCCGAGGATGGAGGGAAAGGCGAGCTGCCAGATGCCCGGACGCTCGGTTTCCGCCGCCTCCGGCTCGATCTCGTCCACCGTTGCCAAAGCCCTGCTCTCCCCTCGCATCCGGCCGCCGGCTACACCGCGCCAGAACGCCCTGCTACCATCCCTCGCTCACTCGAGGACGCGCCTGTTCCCGGTTCGGTGACCGGAGCACAACGCGACGACGACTGGGAAAGGACCATGACCGACTATACAGACATCGCGGTGACGCTCGACGGCCACGTCATGACCGTGGAGATTCAGCGCCCGCCACAGAACTTCTTCGACCACTCCCTGATCGGCCAGATCGCCGACGCCTTCCAGGAGGCCGACGAAGACGACGACTGCCGCGCCATCGTGCTGTGCTCCCAGGGCAAGCATTTCTGTGCCGGCGCGAATTTCGGCAGCGGCAAGGACGACGAATCCGGAAGCGCCGATTTTACCGAGGAAGGCTTCCGCAACACTACCGGGATTCTGTATCGCAACGCCGCCCGGCTGTTCGCCAACACCAAGCCGGTGGTCGGCGCCATTCAGGGCGCCGCCATCGGCGGCGGCCTGGGCCTCGCCCTGGTGCCCGATTTCCGGGTCGCCTGCCCGGAGGCCCGCTTCGCGGCCAATTTCGTCAAGCTCGGTATCCACCAGGGCTTCGGCATCTCGGTCACGCTGCCGCGCATCATCGGCCAGCAGGCCGCGGCGATGATGCTGCTGACGGGCCGGCGAATCGGCGGCGAGGAAGCGCACCGGATGGGTCTGGTCGACGTGCTGACGGACCAGGCGAGCCTGCGCGACGAAGCCACGGCCCTGGCCCGGGAGATCGCCGAGAACGCGCCGCTGGCGGTGAAGTCCGTGCGCGCGACGCTGCGCGCCGACCTCGCCAAGGAAGTCGCCACCGCCACCGAGCACGAGCTGTCGGAGCAGCAGTGGCTGCGCGCCACCGAGGACGCCCAGGAAGGCATCCGGTCGGTCGCCGAACGCCGCCCGGGCAACTTCAAGGCTAAATGACCTGACCAAGACCTGACCAAGACCTGACCACAACACTGTAGGAGCGGCCTCCCGGCCGCGATCCGGAGACCGCCGAAACAGCCCGGCCGCCGATCGCGGCCGGGAGGCCGCTCCTACGGGCCAACTCAGCAGGCCCAAGCATTCCAACCTGCACGGGAGACTCACCATGGAACTCGGCAAACTCGGCGTCTGGTACTTCCTCGACGGCCTCCCCGCCGGCGAGGCCGCCAGGGCCGCCAAACGTATCGAAGACCTCGGCTACGGCACGCTGTGGATCCCGGAGACCGTGGGCCGGCACCCGCTGGTCCACGCCTCCTGGCTGCTGGCCAACACGGAAAAACTGAACGTCGCCACCGGCATCGCCAACATCTACCACCGGGAGCCCGGCGTGGCCCTGGCCGGCCAGATGACCCTGGCTGAGCAGTCCGGCGACCGCTTCCTGCTGGGCATGGGCGTGTCCCACAAGCCGCTGGTGGAGGGCGTCCGCGGCCTCGACTACGGCCCCCCCGTAGCCACCATGCGCAAGTATCTGGAGGGCATGGACAGCGCCCCCTACAACGGCGCCAGGCCGCCGGCCCAGCCGCCGCGGGTGATCGCCGCCCTGGGGCCGAAGATGCTCGAGCTGGCCGCCGAGAAGTGCGACGGCGCCCATCCCTACTTCACCTCCCCCGAGCACACCGCCATGGCGCGCAAGATTCTCGGCCCGGACAAGTGGCTGTGCGTGGAGCAGAAAGTCGTTCTGGAAACCGACCCCGACAAGGCCAGGGAGCTGGCGCGGCCGGTGGCGCAGATCTATCTGGGGCTGCCCAACTACCGCAACAACTGGCTGCGCATGGGCCTCGAGGAGTCGGACTTCGAGAACGGCGGCTCGGACAGGTTCATCGACGCCACCTTCGCCTGGGGCGACGTGAAGAAGATCCAGGCGCGCATCCAGGAGCACTTCGATGCGGGCGCCACCCACGTCTGCATCCAGCCGGTGAACCCCAACGGCCAGTTCGGTGATCTGCACTGGGAGGCCCTGGAGGCGCTGGCGCCATGAGCGATCACAGCGGAAAAATCGTCGTCGTCACCGGCGCGGCCGGCACCCTGGGCCGCGCCGCCACCGAGTACTTCGCCAACGCGGGCGCTACCCTGGCGCTGCTCGACGTGGCCGCCATCGACGGCCCCCACTACGCCCGCCAGTGCGACCTGACCGACGCGGACGCGTGCCGCGAGGCGGTAGCCGCCATCGCCACCGACGTCGGCCCCATCGACGTGCTGGCCAACATCGCCGGCGGCTTCGCCATGGGCGAGGCGGTCCACGAGACCTCGGCGGACACCTGGCGGCACATGATGGACCTGAACGCCCACACGGTGCTGAACATGGCCCGGGCGGTAGTGCCCGGCATGCTGGAGCGCCGCAGCGGCCGGATCGTCAACGTCGGCGCCCCGCCGGGCAACCACGGCGTCGCCCAGCTCGGCGCCTACAGCGTGTCGAAGGGCGCGGTCATCCGCCTCACCGAGGCCATGGCGGCGGAGCTGCGCGAGCAGGGCATCAACGTCAACTGCGTGCTGCCCACCATCATCGACACGCCGCCGAACCGGGAAGCCATGCCGGACGCCGACTTCGACAAGTGGGTGAAGCCGGAGGCGCTGGCGAAGGTGATCGGCTTTCTCGCGTCGAGCGACGCCGACCCCATCCACGGCGCCGCCCTGCCCGTGTCCGGGCTGAGCTGAGCCCGATCCGCTCCTACGGGGTTGAGGTCACAAGGCCGGGGTCCTTCGGCGACGCCAGCCCCCCGGCGTAGGAGCGGCCTCCCGGCCGCGATGCCTTCGCACCCCTGATCGCGGCCAGGAGGCCGCTCCTACGGGGTTGAGGTCACAGGCCGGGGTCCTTCGGCCACGCCGGCCCCCCGGCGTGGGAGCGGCCTCCCGGCCGCGATGCCTTCGCACCCCTGATCGCGGCCAGGAGGCCGCCCCTACGGGGTCGAGGTCGCAGGCCGGGGTCCTTCGGTCACGCCAGCCCCCCAGCGTGGGAGCGGCCTCCCGGCCGCGATGGCTTCGCGCCCCGATCGCGGCCGGGAGGCCGCTCCTACGGGGTCGAGGTCACAGGCCGGGGTCCTTCGGCGACGCCGGCCCCCGGCGTGGGAGCGGCCTCCCGGCCGCGATGGCTTCGCTTGCCGGATCGCGGCCGCGAGGCCGCTCCTACGGGGGAGGTGGGTCAGCGCGCCAGCGCGTGCTCGGCGCCGCTGACGATGTCCTCGAAGATCGCCTTCGCCGGGCGCACGGCCTTGATCATGCCGATGCCCTGGCCGGCGAAGCCGGGATTGACGTCGCCGCGGCCGTCCCGGTTGGCGGCGGCCATGACCGGGCCGGCGACCATGCCCTGGAACGGCATCGGCAGCGGCTCGCGGTGCTCGGCCACCCAGTAGTCGGTCCAGCGGCTGCGGATGATCCGCGCGGGCTTGCCGGTCACGGCCCGGGAGATGGTGGTGCCTTCCTCGGTGGCGTCGACGATGGCCTGCTTCTGGAAATCGAGGATGCCGGCCTCCTCCGAGGCGAGGAAGGCGGAGCCGATCCAGGCGCCCTCGGCGCCGAGCATCAGCGCGGCGGCCACGCCCCGGCCGTCGACGATGCCGCCGGCGCCGAGCACCGGGGTGTCCCCCACGGCGTCCACCACCTGGGGAATCAGCGCCATGGTGCCCACCGGCGAGTTGTGCCCGCCGCCGTCGTGGCCCTGGGCGACGATGATGTCGAGGCCCGAGGACTTCACCTGAATGGCGTGGCGCACCGCGCCGACCACGGCCATCACCTTGGTGCCGCCGGCGCGCAGGTCGTTCATCCAAGGCCCGGGGTTGCCGAGCCCCGAGGCGTACACCGGCACCCGCTCCTCGATGATGACCTGCATCTGGGCCTCGAAGAACTCCTTGGTGAACACGCCGGGCTCGTCCGGGTCGCGCTGGCCCCGCAGCGCCGCCGGGTCCACCGGCGGCAGGCCCTCGCGCTCCATGAACGCCTTCGCGAAGGCCTGCATGTCCGGCACCTGGTCCGCCGGGCTCGGGCCGTCGCCGGCCCGCTCGGCGGCGCGGCGCACCGAGGCCGGCAGCAGCGTGTCGACGCCGAACGGCTTGTCGGTGAGCTCGCGGGTGCGGCGGATCCACTCGCGGAGCTGCTTCGGCCCGCAGGCGGCCGCGCCCAGCACGCCGAGGCCGCCGGCGTTGGACACCGCCGCGGCCAGCTCCGGCGTGCTGGCGCCGCCCATGCCCGCCAGCACGATGGGATAGTCGATCTCGAGAATTTCGCAGACCCGCGTCTTCAGGTTCATGGTCACCCCTCCAGCCCGTTGAATCGCCCGTAGGCGCCGCGGAAGAACAGCAGCGGCGAGCCTGCGGGGTCGAGAATCTTCATGTCGCGCACGCGGCCGAGCACCACGGTGTGGTCGCCGGCGTCGTGCTCAGCCTCCAGGTCGCAGTCGACGTAGGCGAGCATGCCGTCGAGCACCGGCGACCCGGTGGCGCCGGCCTGCCAGGACAGCGCGGCGAATTTGTCGATGCCGGACTGGGCGAACACGTCGCACACGGCCTTCTGCCCGGCCGACAGGATGTTGATGCAGAAGCTGCCGGAGTCGCGCAGCTTGGGCCAGCTCGTGCTGGTCTTCGCCGGGCACAGCAGCACCAGCGGCGGGTCCAGCGACACCGCGGAGAAGGACTGGGCCGCGAACCCGGCGGGCTCGCCGTCGACGCAGCCCGTGGCGATCACCACGCCGGTGCAGAACTGGCCCAGGGTGTTGCGGAACGCGCGCGGGTCGAACTCGCCGTCGGACACTGCCATGACTCCCCTCCGATCGGATACCAGCCAGCCACTATAGCCCCGCCCCGCGGGCATGACCACGCTCGCCCGCTTTCGCTACAATCCGGCGTTTCCTCAGAGCTTCAGGAGTACGACGTGGCCGATCTGGAAGCATTCCGCGCCGAGGTGCGAAGCTGGCTCGAAGACAACTGCCCGCCTTCGATGCGCACCCCCATGCCCGAGTCCGAGACCGTCTGGGGCGGGCGCCGGGAGAAATTCGTCAACCCTGAATCCAAGGTCTGGCTGGAGCGCATGGCCGAACGCGGCTGGACCTGCCCGACCTGGCCCAAGGAATACGGCGGCGGCGGCCTCTCCTACGAGGAGGACCGGGTGCTGCAGCAGGAGCTGCGGCGGATCAACGCCCGCCAGCCGCTGTCGAGCTTCGGCATCTGGATGCTCGGCCCGGCGCTGCTCGAGTTCGCCAGCGAAGAGCAGAAGAAGGAGCACCTGCCGAAGATCGTGCGCGGCGAGATCCGCTGGTGCCAGGGCTATTCGGAGCCCGGCTCCGGCTCGGACCTGGCGAGCCTGAAGACCCGCGCCGACGACCAGGGCGACCACTACCTGGTCAACGGCTCCAAGATCTGGACCTCCTACGCCGACCAGGCCGACTGGATCTTCTGCCTGGTCCGTACGGACACCCAGGCGCCCAAGCACGAAGGCATCAGCTTCCTGCTGTTCGACATGGCCTCCGAGGGCGTGAGCGTCTCTCCGATCCAGCTCATCAGCGGCGCGTCGCCGTTCTGCCAGACCTTCTTCGACAACGTGAAGGTGCCCAAGGGCAACCTGGTGGGCGAGCTCAACAAGGGCTGGACCATCGCCAAGCGGCTGCTCCAGCACGAGCGGCAGATGATCTCCGGCATCGGCGGCATGTCCGCCCTGGGCGGCTCCGGCCGGTCCATCGAGGATTACGCCAAGGAGTACCTGGGCGAGGCCGACGGCCGCATCGCCGATCCCGCCCTGCGCTCGAAGGTCACCAGCCACCGGCAGAACGACCGCGCCTTCCAGCTCACCCTGGCCCGGGCCGCGGACGAGGCCAAGGCGGGCCAGAGCGACGGCAACCTGGCGAGCATGTTCAAGTACTACGGCTCGGAGCAGAACAAGCGCAAGTTCGAGCTGCTGCTGGAGCTGATGGGCACCCAGGCCCTGGGCTGGGAAGGTCAGGGCTTCAGCGACCGCGAGATCGGCACCACCCGCCAGTGGCTGCGCTCCAAGGGCAACTCCATCGAGGGCGGCACCAGCGAGGTGCAGCTCAACGTGATCGCCAAGCGGGTCCTCGGGCTTCCGGACTGACGTCCACGATTGCGGGGAGAAATGGCCTAGACTGACACTGTAGGAGCGGCCTCCCGGCCGCGATCCCGGGCGCCTGCTCCCATGGCGCATCCTGTGGCATCGCGGCCGGGAGGCCGCTCCTACAGGCCAGAAACCCGGGTCCGGGGAGCAGGGAGGCTCATGGAAACCATCGTCATTCTCGTCGTCGTCGCCGTCGCGGTGATCTACCTCATCGCGATCTACAACAAGCTGGTGTCGCTGAAGAACCGCTTCGAGAACGCCTTCGCGCAGATCGAGGTGCAGCTCAAGCGCCGCTACGACCTCATTCCCAATCTGGTGGAGACCGCCAAGGGCTACATGAGCCACGAGCGGGAGACCCTGGAGGCCGTGATCGCGGCGCGCAATCAGGCCCTGGCCGGCCTGCAAGCCGCCGCCCGGGACCCGGGCAACGCCGACGCCATCAAGCAGCTCTCGAGCGCGGAAGGCGCCCTCGGCCAGGCGCTGGGCCGGCTGAACGTGGTGATGGAGGCCTATCCAGATCTGAAGGCCAACCAGAACATGATGCAGCTCTCCGAGGAGCTGACCAGCACCGAGAACCGGGTCGCCTTCGCCCGCCAGGCGTACAACGACCAGGTCACCGCCTACAACATCTACAAGCAGTCGTTTCCGCCGGTGGCGGTCGCCGGCCTGTTCGGCCACGGCGAGGACGCCGAGCTGCTGGAGTTCGAGGACAGCGCGCAGATTCAGGCCGCGCCCAAGGTGTCCTTCAACTAACCGACCGCCGTGGATTTCTTCGGCGCTCAGGACAACGCCCGGCGCAAGACCTGGCAGCTCGCGGCGCTGTTCGGCGCCGCCGTGGTGAGCCTCGTGGTGCTCACCAACCTGCTGGTGGGCGCGGTCTACCTGTGGACGGCCCGTCCCGGCGCCATCGGCGGCATCGACTTCAGCGCCTCCCTCGGCGATCTGCCGGCGTCCACCTGGGTGATGATCAGCCTCGGCGTCGTCGTCGTGGTGGGGCTCGCCAGCGGCTACAAGTACCTGCGCGTCCGCGGCGGCGGCCGCACCGTGGCGGAATCCCTCGGAGGGCGGTTGATCCCGCCGTCCGCCACCGACTACCGGGAGCGGCGGCTGCTCAACGTGGTGGAGGAAATGGCCATCGCCTCCGGCACGCCGGTGCCGCCGGTGTACGTGGTCGACGAGCCGAGCATCAACGCCTTCGCTGCCGGCTTCGGGCCCGACGACGCCGTGATCGGCGTCAATCAGGGCACCCTCGATCATCTGTCCCGGGACGAGCTGCAGGGGGTCATCGCCCACGAGTTCAGCCACATCCTCAACGGCGACAGCCGGCTGAACCTGCGCCTCATCGCCATCCTTCACGGCATCCTGTTCCTCGGCCTGATCGGCCGGGCGCTGCTGCGCGGCATGGGCCGCGGCAGCACCCGGCGCAGCCGCGGTGGCGGCGGCGCGCCGGGCCTCGCCCTGGGTCTCGGGCTGCTGGTGATCGGCTACACGGGCATCTTCTTCGGCAACATGATCAAGGCCGCCGTGAGCCGTCAGCGCGAGTACCTGGCCGACGCGGCATCGGTGCAGTTCACCCGCAATCCCGGCGGCATCGCCGGCGCGCTGAAGAAGATCGGCGGGCTGGGCGCCGGATCGAGCATGTCGGGCGCCGCCGCTGCGGAAGCGAGCCACATGTTCTTCGGCCAGCCGGCCAGGGTGTTTCTGAACAGCCTGCTGGCAACCCACCCGCCGCTCGAGCAGCGTATCCGCGCCGTCGACCCGAGTTGGGACGGCCGCTATCCCGCGATCGCAGGTCTGCTATCGGTGGAGGAAGACGTTCCCCCGGAAGCTGCCGCGTCCAGCTTCGCGGCCAGCGGCGGCGCAGACGCAGACGTCGACATCCCGACGAGTCTGGGCGAGTTCTTCGCCTTGGCGACCCAGGCGGACGAGGAGAGCCTCGCCCGGGCGCGGGCACACATCGACGGTCTGCCTGCGGCCCTGCGGGACGCGGCCCGTGATCCGTTCGAAGCGCGAGCGCTGATACACGCCCTAGTTCTGGACCAAGACCCCGCCTCGCGCCGACGCCAGCTCGAGCATCTCGACCGCAACGCCGACGAAGGCATCCGCACGACGCTCGAATTGCTGATGCCCGACGTCGAGCAATGCGCCCCGCAACAGCGCCTGACGCTGATCGAGCTGAGCGTGCCGGCGCTGAAGACCCTGTCGCCGGAGCAGTACCAGACGTTCATCGACAATCTGATCACGCTGATCAAGATCGACCGGCGCATCGACCTGCTGGAGTGGGTGCTGCACCGGCTCCTCGTCAAGGAGCTGAGACCCCACTTCGAGGGAGCCCGGGACGGCGAAGGCCGTCGCGGCAGCCTGCCGCGCCTGGCGGACGAGGCGGCCGAGCTCCTCTCCACCCTGGCCCGGGAGAGCGCCGACGGCCGCAGCGCCGAGGCCGCGTTCGCCGCCGGCTGGGAGGCTCTGGGCCTGGACCGGGAACGGCCGCCGATGATCAGCGAGGAAGACCCAAACTTCTCCCGGCTCAACCAGGCTCTCCGCCGCCTGCGGCTGCTCAAACCCCTGCAGATGCCGATGCTGCTCAAAGCCTGCGCCAACGTGGCGCTGGCGGACGGCGCGCCCTCTGAGCGCCAGAGCGTGCTGTTGCAGGGCATCGCCGCCACCCTCGACTGTCCCCTGCCTCCGACGGTCGCGCACCGCACCCCGTAGATCCCGAAAGCCGGCACATCAGTCCGTGCAGGCGCCTGCCGCCTCTCCTAGAATGGCCCCTTTCCCGCAGCGTCCGGGCCCATGGCCGAACCGTCGACCTATTCCGACCCCAACGCCTCCGCCGAACTGGCCGCGCTCGATCTCGGCTCCAACAGCTTCCATCTGCTGGTGGTGCAGACCAACCAGGGCCGTATCCAGGTGGTCGACAAGATCAAGGAGATGGTGCGCCTGGCCGAGGGCCTAGACGCCGACGACAACCTCACCGAGCCGGTGGCCCGGCGGGCGCTGGACTGCCTCGAACGGCTGGGGCAGCGGCTGCGCGATCTGCCGCCGGAGAACGTCCGGGTGGTGGCCACCAACACCCTGCGCCGGGCCAACAACGCCGCCGAGTTCATGCAGAAGGCCGAGGCCGCCCTGGGACACACCGTGGAGATCATCTCCGGCCGGGAGGAAGCACGGCTCATCTACCTCGGCGTCAGCCACGCCCTGGAGAACCAGCACGAGCGGCGCCTGGTGGTGGACATCGGCGGCGGCAGCACGGAGCTGATCCTGGGCCGCCGCTTCGAACCGGAGGTGATGGAGAGCCTGTACATGGGCTGCGTCGGCCTGTCGCGCCGATACTTCCCCGAGGGGGAGCTGCGCGCCACCGCCTACCAGCGGGCGGTGGACCACGCCCGCCAGGAGCTCGAGCCGATCCGCCGCGCCTACCGGCATCGCGGCTGGGACACCGCGGTGGGCGCGTCCGGCACGATCCTCGCCGCCCAGGAAGTGCTCAATCACATGGGCCGCGACCACGGCGGCATCACCGCCGACGGGCTCGAGCAGATCCGCCGGGCGCTGATCCAGGCCAAGCACGTCTCGAAGCTGTCCCTGCCGGGGCTGCCGGCGGAGCGGGCGCCGGTGTTTCCGGGCGGGCTGGCGATCCTGCAGGCGATCTTCGAGGACCTGGACGTGGAGCGCATGCAGGCCACCAGCGGCGCCCTGCGCGAAGGCGTGATCCACGACCTGCTGGGGCGCGTGCAGCATCAGGACGTGCGCGAGGGCACGGTGCGCGATCTCATGCAGCGCTACCACGTCGACGGCCACCACGGCCGCCGGGTGCGGGAGTCCGCCATGCTGCTGATGGCCCAGGTGGCCGCGGACTGGCAGCTCACGGATCCCGACGACCGGCTGATGCTCGGCTGGGCGGCGGACCTGCACGAGATCGGCATGGACATCGCCCACAGCCAGTACCACAAGCACGGCGGCTACCTGCTGCGCTACATGGACATGCCCGGGTTCTCGAGCTGGGACCAGCGCCAGCTCGCGGCCCTGGTGCGGGCTCACCGCCGCAAGTTCCCGGTGGCCGACCCCGGCTTCAACGGCAGCGAGCGCAGCCGGCTGATCCGCATGGCGGTGCTGCTGCGGCTGGCGGTGGTGATGCACCGCAACCGCGGCACCCGGCCCCTGCCCCACGTCGGCCTGTCGGTGGGCGAGACACCCGATCACCTGATCCTGACCCTGCCGGGCACGTGGCTGCAGCGCCACCCGCTGACGAAGCTGGACCTGCAGCAGGAAGCCGCGTTTCTCGAGGCGATACCGCTGAAGCTCACCGTCAGCACGCGCTGAACCGACCACGCCCGTAGGAGCGGCCTCCCGGCCGCGATCACCCCCAACGTGGGAGCGGCCTCCCGGCCGCGATCCCCCGTACACTGCAATCGCGGCCGGGAGGCCGCTCCTACGAGGGTGCGGTACCGGATGAGCCGGGGCGGGTCAGGTCGCGGCGACGTCGGCCAGGTCGTGGAGCAGGGTGTCCTGGGCGCTCCGGCGCTTGCCCCGGGGCGCCGTGGCGCGCCGGTAGCTGCCGTCGCTCTGCAGCGCCCAGGCCTGGCAGTTGTCGGCGAGGTAGAGCTGCAGCTCGCGCAGCACGCGGGTCACCAGCTTCGGGTCGTGCACCGGGAAGCAGGTCTCCACCCGGCTGAAGAAGTTGCGGCCCATCCAGTCGGCGCTGGACATGTAGAGCTTCGGATCGCCGTTCTCGAAGTAGAACACCCGGGTGTGCTCGAGAAAGCGCCCGATCACCGAGCGCACCCGGATGTTCTCGGACACGCCCTTCACCCCGGGGCGCAGGGCGCAGATGCCGCGCACGATCAGATCCACCTTCACCCCGGCCTGGGAGGCCCGGTACAGGGCCTGGATGATCTGCGGCTCGATCAGCGCGTTCATCTTGGCGAGGATGCGCGCCGGCCGGCCCTCCCGGGCCGCGGCGATCTCCCGCTCCACGTAGTCCAGCATGGTCTTGTGCAGGGTGAACGGCGACTGCAGCAGGGTCTTCAACCGGCGCGTCCGCCCCATGGAGGTGAGCTGCTGGAAGAGCTGCTGCACGTCCTGGCCGATCTCGTCGTTGCAGGTGAACAGGCCGTAGTCGGTGTACAGCCGGGTGGTACGGGTGTGGTAGTTGCCGGTGCCGAGGTGCACGTAGCGCTTCAGCGACCGGCCCTCGCGGCGGATCACCATGCTCATCTTGGCGTGGGTCTTGTGGCCGACCACGCCGTACACCACCTGGGCGCCCGCCTTCTGCAGGTGGTTGGCCAGCTCGATGTTGGCCTCCTCGTCGAACCGCGCGCGCAGCTCGATCACCACCAGCACCTCCTTGCCCTCCAGCGCGGCCCGGGTCAGCGCCTCCACCACCGCCGACTCGGTGCCGGTGCGGTACAGGGTCTGACGGATCGCCAGCACCGCGGGGTCGTCCGCCGCCTGGCGGAGAAAGTCGATGAAGGGCGCGAAGGACTCGAAGGGGTGGTGCAGCAACAGGTCGCCTTCGGCGATCACCTCGAACATGTCGTCACAGCCCCGCACCCGCTCCGGTATGTGCGGCGTGAAGCCGGGAAACTTCAGCTCCGGCCGCTCCACCATGTCCGGCAGCGCCGCCAGCCGCATCAGGTTCACCGGCCCGTCGCAGCGGTACACGTCCGCCTTGGCGAGGCGGCACTGGGCCATCAGGAACTCCTCCAGCGCCTCCGGGCACTGATCGTCGACCTCCAGGCGCACGGCGTCGCCGTAGCGGCGCGACGACAGTTCCCCTTCCACCGCCCGCAGCAGGTCGTCGGTCTCCTCCATGTCGACGAACAGGTCGCTGTTGCGGGTGACCCGGAACTGATAGCAGCCGGACACCCGCATGCCCGGAAACAGATCGTCCACGTGGGCCTCGATGATCGAGGTGAGCAGCACGAACTCGTGGGGCGAGCTGGCCACCGACTGGGGCAGCGCGACGATGCGCGGCAGCGAGCGCGGCGCCTGGACGATGGCCCGGCCGAGCCGCCGGCCGAAGGCGTCCTCGCCCTCCAGCGACACGATGAACGCCAGGTTCTTGTTCAGCGGCTGGGGAAACGGATGGGCGGGATCCAGGGCGATGGGGCTGATCACCGGCGCCAGCTCCCGGTTGAAGTAGCGCTTCAGCCACTGGCGCTGGCGGTCGTTCCAGTCGTCCACCTCCAGCAGCCGGATGCCCTGGCGGTCGAGCCGCGGCAGCAGGGTCTCGTTCAGCACCTGATACTGCTCGGCCACCAGGGCGTGGCAGATCTCGGTGATGGCCCGGAGCTGCTCCGACGGGCTCATGTTGTCCGGACCGCGCTTGGTGGCACCATAGGCCTCCTGCTGCTTGAGGCCCGAGACGCGGATCTCGAAGAACTCGTCGAGCACGGAGCTGGCGATGCACAGAAAGCGCAGCCGCTCGAGCAGCGGCAGCTCGTCGTCCTTGGCCTGGGCCAGCACGCGCCGGTTGAACTCGAGCTGGGACAGCTCGCGGTTGATGTAGAGCTCGGGGCTGCCGAGGGGCAGCTCGGAGGTGGCGGACGCCATGGGATCGCCGTGCACCGATTAAACCGGTTACCTTAGCACGGCCTTGTTGCGGAATTATGATGGCTGACAGAGACGACGTGTACCGCCGGCCCCACAGCCAGCTCGTGGACTTCACCTTCGACGAGCGGGTGGCCGACGTGTTTCCGGACATGATCCGGCGCTCGGTGCCGGGCTACGAGACGGTGATTCCCATGACCGGGCTGATGGCCGCGCGGGCGCTCCGCGACGCCGGCGCAGAGCGCCCCCGGGCCTACGACCTGGGCTGTTCGCTGGGCGCCACCGCCCTGGCCATCGCGCGCCAGATGGGCGACCGGCCCTGCGAGATCGTCGGCGTCGACAACGCCGCCGCTATGATCGAGCGGGCCCGGACGCTGATCCGCGACCCGCGCATCACTCTGCGCTGCGAGGACGTCCGCGACACCGCCCTCGACCCCGCCGGGGCCGTCACCCTCAACTACGTGCTGCAGTTCCTGCCGCCGGCGGACCGGCTGGCGATGCTGGAGCGCATCCGCGCCGCGCTGACGCCGGACGGCGTGCTGCTGCTGTCCGAGAAGATCCGCTTCGAGGACCCGGACACCCAGCGCGAGTTCGAAGCCGCCCACCTCGACTTCAAGCGCGCCAACGGTTACTCGGAGCTGGAGATCTCCCAGAAGCGCAGCGCACTGGAGAACGTGATGATCGTCGACACCGAGGAGATCCACCGGGAGCGGCTCGACGCCGCCGGCTTCACCCGGGTGCGGCGCTGGTATCAGTGTCTGAACTGGGCCGGCTTCGAGGCCCGCCCGTGATTCCGGAGCCGGCCCTGGCGGACGACCTGGCCGGGCTGGCCCCGCTGATCGCCGCGCGCCTCGCGCCGGACGCCCACGGCGACATGGCGCGCTGGCAGGCTGCGCTGGCCGCGCTGCCGGACCTGACGCCGGAGCGGGTCGACCTCGGCGCCACCGTCACCGTCGACGGGCCCGCCGACGACGCGGCCCGCAACACCCTGGCCGAGGCGCTGATGGGCCTGCATCCGTGGCGCAAGGGCCCGTTCTCCCTGTTCGGCATTCACGTCGACACCGAATGGCGCTCCGACTGGAAATGGGCCCGGATCGCGCCGCACCTCGCGCCGCTGGACGGCCACCGGGTGCTGGACGTCGGCTGCGGCAACGGCTATTTCGGCTGGCGGATGCTGGAGGCCGGCGCCCGCACCGTGGTCGGCGTCGATCCGACCCTGGTGTTCTGCCTGCAGCACCGGGCCGTGACCCGCTACCTCGGCGGCGCCGCCAACCAGGTGCTGCCCGTGCGTTTCGAGGAACTGCCGCCGGCCGGATTCGACAGCGTGTTCAGCCTCGGCGTGATCTACCACAGGCGGGACCCGATGGAGCACGCCGAGCGGCTGTTCCGCCACGTCCGGCCGGGCGGCCAGCTGGTGCTGGAGTCGCTCGTGGTGGACGGCGACGCGTCCCTCGAACCGGCGGGCCGGTATGCCCGGATGCGCAACGTCTGGACCGTGCCGAGCGTGGCGGCGCTCACCGGCTGGCTCGCCGCTGCGGGGTTCGAGGCCGTCACCGCGGTGGACGTGACCCCGACCACCGTCGCCGAGCAGCACACCACCGCCTGGATGCGTTTTCAGTCACTGACCGAGGCCCTCGACCCCGCCAATCCGGCCATGACCGTCGAAGGCCATCCGGCCCCGGTGCGGGCGGTGGTCACCGCGCGCCGGCCCGGGGCTGCCTGACCCGGCGCCGAACGACGGACGCCGAGCCGGTATACTCCGACCCCATCGCGACCCAGGAGGCCTGCCGCCATGATGCTCGGCCTGATCCCCATATCGTTCCGCTTCCGCGGCAAGCTGAAGCGGCTCACGGACATCTACCAGTGCTTCCGCGAGCATCCGGACAAGGGGCTGCACCCCACCCAGATCGCCCGCTTCACCGGCCTGTCCTTCGCCGAGGTGGACGCCCGCCTGCGGGCCACGCCGGAGCTGTTCGTGAAGCTCCCCGGCCGCGGCGACGGCATCACCCGCTACCGCCTGACGTCCTCCACCGCCGCGCGCAGCCCGGACGAGGTGGAGCGCTTTCTCAATGGCCAGGCCCGTAAGGAGACCCTCGTGCTGTACGCCTTCGGAACCATGGTGCTGTGCCTGGCGCTGATCGTCCTGGTGCTGATCGGGCCCGCGGTCTGATGCCGGAGCAACTCTCTGCCGAGCACCGGGAGCTGGCAGCCCGGGTCCGCGACTTCGCCGCGCGGGAACTGGAGCCCCGCCGCGACCAGAGCGCCGCCGAGGCGCGGCCGGCGGTGGTCGCGGCCGCCCGGGCCGCGGGCCTGTTCCAGATGACCCAGCCCGCGGAGTCCGGCGGCAGCGCGGCGTCCGTGCTGGCGCTCACCGTCGTGCGTGACGAGCTGGCCGCCGCCAACGCGCCCCATCAGGACGCCGTGTTCGGCCCGGGGCCCGGCGTGCTGGCCGGGGTCGGCGAACCGCTGGCGTCGACCCACCTGGCGCCCCTGCTGGCGGGCACCAGGCGCGGCGCCTTCGGCTTCACCGAGCCCGCCGACGCCGTCACCCCGACCCACGCGCGCATCGACGGCGACACCCTG
>MDTG01376670.1_pt1 | contig 46394 bp, 45 predicted proteins | sample 811421 | NCBI WGS metagenome assembly MDTG01 (sample SAMN05326645, study PRJNA326480) | marine metagenome | isolation source: seawater | place: Pacific Ocean: South East | collected 2011 | reverse complement strand
ACCACGTTGATAGGCTGGGTGTGGAAGCGCAGTAATGCGTGTAGCTGACCAGTACTAATAGCTCAATTGGCTTGATTTATGCACTGAAAAAAATTTTTGATATAGAAATCTCAACAATTGTATATTTTGATTTAAATTCATTTCACTCAGTATACTTAGACCATTGTTTTATAAATGACTAAGTATGGTCTTATTGCAATATATAAGTTAAAGTAAATTGGATTTTGAATTCTGATGGAAACTCTTAGAAGAATTTTATTTTTTTTGTCACCTATAGAAAGAAGACATGCTGGTATAATTTTATTTATGATCTTCATTATGGCTTTACTGGACATGATAGGTGTAGCCTCCATAATGCCATTTATAGCAGTACTTACCAACCCAAACATTATTCAGACCAATTTAATTTTAAAAACTATTTTTGAAGCTTCAATTATTTTTGGAATTGAAACAAAAGATCAATTTTTGTTTGCTCTTGGAATAATGGTTTTCTTATTTATAGTTATTTCGATTTCTTTTAAGGCTCTGACAGAGTATATGCAATATCGGTTCGTTAGTATGCGCGAATATAGTATTGGAAAACGTTTAGTAGAAAACTATTTACATCAACCCTATAGTTGGTTTTTAAATCGAAATAGTTCAGACATTGGAAAAACAATTCTTTCAGAAGTAGGAATAATAGTTGGTAGTTGTTTAAAACCTATGCTGGAACTTATAGCAAGAGGAATGGTTACTATTGCATTATTAACATTATTAATTTTAGTTGATTTAAAACTTACGCTTATTGTTGGTTTTACTCTAGGAGGAGCTTATGCTTTAATTTATAAACTTTCTCGAAGAAATCTTACAAAAATAGGTATAGATCGTTTAGAAGCAAACCAATCTCGCTTCAAAATTATAAGTGAGGCGTTTAGTGCAGCAAAAGAGGTAAAAGTGGCTGGGCTTGAACAAAAATATATAGAACGTTTTGAAAATCCAGCAAAAACCTTTGCAAGCGTTCAAGCTTCTGCCAATATTATAAGCCAGTTACCTCGTTTTGCTCTTGAAGCAATAGCTTTTGGAGGTATGCTTTTGGCCATTCTTTATCTCATGACACAAACTGGAAATTTTGACTCTGCTTTACCTATTATTGCATTATATGCTTATGCTGGTTATCGTTTATTACCAGCATTGCAAAACATTTATGCATCTATCTCTAAACTTCGTTTTATTGCGCCAGCATTAGATAGTGTTTACAAAGATTATAGAAATCTAAAATCATTCAATTTTCAAGAAGCTGAAAGTCCGATAGTTTTTAGAGATGAGGTAACTCTTAACAATATTTACTATCAATATCCTAATACATCTCGAACTGCGCTTAAAAATATTAATTTAAATATTCCTGTAAAAAAAACCGTTGGTATTGTTGGTACCACTGGAAGTGGTAAAACAACTGTTATTGATATTATACTTGGATTGCTTGAACCTATAAAAGGTACTCTTAAAGTAGACGGAAAGGTAATCAATAAACTTAACTCTAGATCTTGGCAAAAATTGCTAGGTTATGTGCCACAACATATCTTTCTAACAGATGATACTGTGATCGGCAATATTGCTCTCGGAGTAGATCCTAAAGATGTTAATCAAGAGGCAATAGAAAAGGCCTCAAAAATTGCAAACCTTCACGATTTTGTAATTAACGAATTACCAAAACAATATAAAACTATAGTTGGTGAAAGAGGGATTAGATTGTCTGGAGGACAAAGGCAGCGTATAGGAATAGCTAGAGCTCTCTACCATAATCCTAAATTATTAATAATGGATGAGGCTACCAGTTCATTAGACAATGTAACAGAGAAAATAGTCATGGATGCCATTAATAATATTGGAGAAGATGTAACAATCATTTTAATTGCCCATCGTTTGAGCACTGTTAGAAATTGCGATGTTATATTTCTTTTTGAAAGAGGTGAACTAAAAAATAAAGGAACTTTTGAAGAATTAATTCAAGTAGATGAAAATTTTAAGGTTTCGGCTACAAGTTTTTAAAAATGTTAGTTGAATCTTAAAGTATTAATCTTAGTGAAAAATGATAAGAAACAGTAGATGAAAAAAAATATTTCTAAAAAATTAATTAATAATGCATTTGATGAACACGCAAAAGTGCTTAAAAATACACATAAGCAAATCTCAAAAAATATCGAAATATCTGCAGACATAATTTCAAAATCACTCTCAACTAAAGGTACGATTTTTTGGTGTGGTAATGGTGGTAGTGCAGCAGACAGTCAACATATAGCAGCAGAATTTGTTGGTAGGTTTAAGAAAGATAGAAGACCACTTAGATCAATTTCTTTAACAACCGACACTTCTGTTTTAACATGCATATCAAACGATTATAGTTATCAGGAAATATTTTCTCGACAACTAAATGCATTAGGTAGAAAAGGAGATGTTTTAGTTGCCATCTCCACATCAGGAAAAAGCAAGAACATTGTAAAAGTACTGATTCAGGCCCGAAAAATGGGCATCAAAACAATAGGCTTGCTTGGTAAAAAAGGAGGCGTTTGTAAAAATTATGTGGATGTGCCTTTAATAGTTCCATCTAATATAACTGCTCGAATTCAAGAATTACACATTTTAATTGAACACTTGATGTGTGAAATTGTCGAGCAAAAGTTGGGTTTTAAGTAAAATCAACAAGATAATATTTAATACTTATAATTATGAAAATTAAAAAAACAAATTTAGAAAATATCGATGCTTTGATATTTGATTTTGATGGTGTTTTAACTGATAACAAAGTCCATGTTGATCAATATGGCAATGAATTAGTTACCTGTAATCGATCTGACGGCCTAGCTTTTATTTTATTAAGGAAATTAAAAAAAATTACTTATATTATATCTACTGAAAAAAATAAAGTAGTTGTTAAAAGAGCTAAAAAATTAAAAACTCCAGCATTATTTGGCATTGAAAATAAATCAAAAGCATTGAAAAAATTATCAATAAAAAAAAAATTTAAACTTGATCGAACGCTGTACGTAGGAAATGATTTAAATGACTATGATGCTATGAAATTATGTGGTTATTCAGCGTGTCCTTCAGATAGTCACAAAAAGATTAAAGAAATTTCAACATTTAGACTTGACGCTAAAGGCGGTTCAGGTGTAGTTAGAGAATTACTCGAAGATGTTTTAAAGTTTAATATTTTAAAAGTTTTATAACTTAATTAAGGAGGATTTATAAAAGAGATATTTATAACAGCTGAAATTGGAATTAATCATAACGGTGATATGTCAATTTGTAAGGAACTTATTGACGTAGCAGTTGAAGCTGGTTGTAATGCTGTTAAATTTCAAAAACGTGACCTAGAACAAGTTTATACAAAAGAGTTTTTAGACTCACCCAGAGAGAGTCCATGGGGCACAACTCAAAGAGAACAGAAAGATGGTTTAGAATTTGATTTAAATCAATATAAAGAAATAGATACTTATTGTAAAAGCAAAGGAATTGAATGGTTTGCTTCAGCCTGGGATCTTAATAGTCAAGACTTTTTAAAACAATTTAATTGTAATTATAACAAAGTGGCCTCTGCAATGCTTGTTTATAAAGAATTATTAAAAAAAATTGCTGATGAAGGAAAACATACATTTATTTCAACTGGAATGTCAGATTATAGCGATATCCAAACAGCAGTTGACATATTTAAATCAGCAAAATGTTCTTTCGAATTAATGCATACTGTCTCCACATACCCAATGAAAGATGAAGATGCTAACTTAAGAGTAATCAAAACTTTGCGAGACAAGTTTAAATGTGATGTTGGCTATAGTGGCCATGAGTCAGGACTTGTAATATCTTATGCTGCAGCAACTTTTGGAATTACGTCCTTAGAACGTCATATAACACTAAGTCGTGCGATGTATGGTTCAGATCAGGCAGCATCAATTGAACCAATTGGACTTAAACAGCTTGTAGGTGGAGTAAGAAAGATTGAAAAATCATTAGGTGATGGCAAAAAAATAGTAATTGAAGCAGAAAAACCAATAGCAAAAAAATTAAGAGAACACATTAACAAAAATAATAGTAACTAATCTTTTTTATAATTTTTCAAAGGATATGCCTAATTTACTATTAATTGAATATTTCATAATTTTCATGATACAAAAAAAATATTAATGAATTTAATAAAATGAATAATAAATTTGGTATAATGCAAGGAAGATTGTTGCCTAAATATAAAGGAAGATATCAGGCTCATCCAGTAGGTTATTGGAAAGAGGAGTTTCCTATTGCATCAAAGTTAGGTCTTGATTCGATTGAATTCATTCTAGATTTTAATGAAGTTGAACAAAATCCACTGTTAGCACCCGGTGGTATTCAAGATATCAAAAAAGTAGAACAATCAAGTGGAATAAAGGTTCGCTCTATATGTGCTGATTATTTTATGGAAGCTCCAATTCATAGTAATGATAACTTTGTTGTAGAAAAAAGCATAAATATTCTTAATCAATTAATTTTAAATGCTTCGTCAATGAATGTTAGAGATATAGTGGTTCCATGTGTGGATCAATCTAGTTTAAAAAATAAAAAAGACATTGACAATTTTGTTAGCAATATCAAGTCAATTACAAGTACTGCAGAAAAAACAAATATTAATATTTCTCTTGAAACAGATCTTGCGCCTTTACCTTTTGCAAACCTACTAGATTCGATAAACTCAAAAAATGTAACTGTAAACTATGATACTGGAAATAGTGCAGCTCTAGGATATGATCCCGAAGAGGAATTTAAATCTTATGGTCATAAAATTACAGATTTACACATTAAAGATCGTTTATATGGTGATGTTTCAGTTGAACTAGGTACTGGAAATACCAATTTTTCTAAAATTGTTAAACTGATGACAAAATATGAGTATACAGGTATTATAATTTTTCAAGCATTTAGAGATGATGAAGGTGTAGAAATATTTAAAAGGCAGTTTAATTGGTTTAAAGAGAAGTTTAATATATTTTAATTTATAAAAGATTTTAATGATTTTAAATATTCCAAATAAGAAAGATTTAAAATTTGTACTTTTTGGACATGGACATAATATTTGTTATTTTGCAAAACTATTAATTAAAAATGGATTTAAAAAACCTGTTATTATTACACACCCTAGAAAAGACCATGAAAGAGATAGACGATTACTTAATTCTAATAAAAAGTTGTATGAATATGTTTTTGACGTTGCGAAAGATTTAAAAATAAAAGTTTTAGAAACCAATTCAGCAAATAATAAAAAAGCTTTAAAATTTATTCAAACTCAAAGATGTAATGTTGGATTTTCATTTAGTTGTAGGTCAATTTTAAAAAAAGAAATTATAAACCAATTATCTGGTAGAATATTCAATATTCACCCATCCCTTTTACCAAAAGAAAGAGGTGGGGGAACTTTTTCATGGAGAATTTTACAAAGTAAAAAAAATATTTCTGGGACAATTCATATTATAAATGAAGGTATTGATGAAGGAGCTATAATAATACAAAAAGAAAAAAAATTAAACATATCAAAACCTAAGCCGGTAAATTTTATGATTGAAACTAATTACTTATTTAAAAAACTTTTAAATGATTTCTTAAACAATATTAATAAGAACAATTCAATAAAGATTAATAAACAAAAAAATTCTGAAAGTTCTTACTTGCCAAGATTGTATGCAGAAGTAAATGGGGCTATAAACTGGTCAATGAGTGGAAATGAAATAGAGAAATTTATTAGGGCTTTTTCACATCCTTATTCTGGTGCTTTTACACACGTTAGAGGAGAAAAAGTTTATATTTATGATGCTAAATTTATAAAAACTAAAAAAAAAAATCATCCTTTTATGACTGGTAGAATTATTAGTACTTCAAAAATTTATGGTTCGAAAGTTTTAGTTAAGGATGGAATATTAATAATAAAGACTCTTCGTTATAGAAATAAAATGATTAATACTAGTGATTTTCTTTCAGTAGTAGATATGTTTAGTACGCCTATGGATATTATATATAAATCAACAACATCGGTTGTGAAAGTGTCAAAAATGACATGAAGTTAAAAAGTATTTTTATTAAGACTTAATTTACCTGAAACCATTTTTATAAATAACAATTTTATTTTTTTTTAATTATGTTTCTAAAAAAAGCCTTTATATCTTTTAAGAATTTCAACAACTTTATTTTGAAACCTTTGAATTCAACTTTTTCTAATGAATCTAGATCAGCATACCTTAAATCAATGCTCATTCTAAAAAAATTAGAATTTTGAACGACTGAACGATGAAGAACATAAGGGTTGATTATAACAATATCACCAGGCTTACTTCTGAAGCTTTTAATAGTTAAATCTGATTTTCCAATTATTTTCTCTGCATTTTTTTTTCTATCACTGTAAACTGTGTTATAAATTATTCTAGATGATTGTGATCCTTCAATAAATTCAACAGAATTAGTATTGTCTGCTGATGTTAAAGAAATCCACATGGCTAAAGATTTATTATTTAAGCCATCAAAGTCATGAGAATAAAAGGTTTCTATATCTTGATGCCATCCAGTAGCTTGTGGCACTTCGTTTCCTGGAAAATTTAACCTAAAATCTACAAATTCTGTTAATTTAATATTCTTTGAGTTTAATAATTTTTTAAAGAGTTCAACTATTTTATTTTTTTTTGAAAACTCAACTATACTATCTTTAAGTAATGTTTTTGGTATCAATTCCTTCTTAATTTTAGGTGTAGCTAATTCTAATCTTTTGATTAAGTTTTCATTATAAGGAAAATTAATAAAATCTTTATAGATTGTTACTATTTTTTTATTAAGGTCATTTATTTCCTCAATTGAAAAAAAAGAATGTGGCCCAGACCATCCTTTTGTTGTTAAGTCAGACTTGATTAAATTTATATTCATGATTATAAGATATGCTATATGTTGTTTAGTTATTACATGTTTTAATAAAAAAAAACACAAGTATATATTAATTAGTTAATTAAATATAAAAAAAAATTATCTATGGATTCTTCAAACAATATTATTAAATATCTTCATATTCTTAAGTGTCCTAAAGATCACTCTGATTTAGTATTAAAAAATAGTATTATAAAAAATGATCAAATAATTGAAGGTGAGTTAATATCTAAAAAAGATAAAAATATTTATAAGATAAGTGATAATATTATCAGATTTGTGAGCTCAGACAATTATTCTAAGTCATTTGAAATGCAATTTAAAAAATTTAAGAATATTCAATTTGATCAAGTACCAAAAGGAATGGCCAATTATACGAAAGATAAATTTGATAAAATTACAAATTTCGCAAAATTAAATGAAAAAATTGTATGTGAAGTAGGAACAGGTAGTGGACGATTTATCAACGAGGTTTTAAAACAAAAACCTAAATTGGTGGTAGCTTTAGATTATTCTGGAGCAATAGAACAGTTAAAAGAAAATATTAAAACCAATATAGATATTATTTATGTGCAGGCTGATGCCTCAAATAATCCCTTAAAAGATAACTCCATAGATTTTGTATACTCGATTGGAGTTCTTCACCATACTAAGAGTGCAGAAACAGGGTTTAAAGAAATGTGTAGAATTTTAAAACAAAATGGTGAAGCTTGTTTATCTATTTATAGAAAAGGATACTATTGTAATTTATCTGTTACTATTTTGAGAAAATTTTTGAACCTATTCGATGACGAGATGAAATTTAAATTAGCATATTTATATGCTACTGCGGTCTTCTATATTATTCCGAATTTTTTAAAAAGAAATATTGTTGCTAAATTTATTCCTTTTATTCACCTTCCAAACAAAGAATGGTCAATTTTAGATACTATTGATAGCATTACTCCAGTGTATCAAAGTTGTTATACAGAAAAAGAAGTATATGATCTTTTTGAAAGAAATAATATGTATTCAATCAAAAAAGTGAATTGGGGTGTATCGCACATTGGAAAAAAAATTTAAAATTTCAGAAAAAGAAATGAAGAATTATTTCAAACATGTTGCTGTAATACCTGCAAGAAAAAGTAGCAAGTCCTTACCTTTTAAAAATAGATTTTTATTTAAATATACAGCTGAATTTTTAAAAGGAAACAAACTGTTTGATGAAGTTTATGTTAATTCTGATGATCTTTTTTTAGATAATTTGGCAAGCAAATATGGGTTTAATTTTTTTAAGAGACAAAAAAAATTAGCAACTGACAAATCATGCATTAAAGAAGTGTTTGTTGACATGAAGAAAAAATTAAAATTTAAAGATAATACTTTTATTTGGCTATTTTATATACCTCTTGTATATAAAAATATTAGTGACTTTAAAAAATCAATAAAATTAGTTGAAGAAAAAAGATTAAATTCATTATGTGCATTTAAAAAATCAGATACGCACCCAATGAGCTGTTGGTATATTAAAAAAAAAAGACCATTTCAGTTTATAAAAAATAATCTTTGTAGGCGACAAGATTTTCCTTTAGCTTATTCTCACCATCATTATATATGTGGATTTAATGTTAAGATTTTGAATAAACTTAATAATGAATTAATTTTTAAAGGTACGTATCCAATTGTGCTGAATAGCAAAACATCTAAAAAGCTGATAGAAGTTGATACGCCTAAAGAATTAAAAAAATTTAAAGAGATGATTAAAAATGAAAAAACCAAAAATAACTAATTCAAACAAGTTATATAATAAAGCTATAAAAATTATTCCTGGTGGAAGTCAAACTTTTAGTAAAGGTCCATCTCAATTCACAAATAATTTTGCTCCAAAATATCTAAAAAAAGGCAAAGGATGTAAAGTTTGGGATGAAGATAATAACAAATATATAGATTATGTTATGGCATGCCAACCATTAATACTTGGATATTCAGATAAAGATATTAACAAAGCTGTTTCTGAGCAACTACAAATCGGTTCAACATTTTCACTTATGAACAGATTGGAAGTTGAAGTTGCAGAATTACTTATAAAATATATTCCAAGTGCAGAAATGGTAAGATTTGGAAAAAATGGAGGAGACGCAACAACAATAGCTATAAAAATTGCGAGAGCAGTTACGGGAAGACAAAAAGTTGCATTTTGTGGCTATCACGGATGGCATGATTGGTTTATTGCATCTACAGATAAATCAAATGGTATACCAAATTTTAATAAACAATTAGTTCATAGTTTTGAATACAACAATATCAGTAGTTTAGAAAAGATTTTTAAGGAGAATAAAAATCAAATCTCATGTGTAATAATGGAACCAATTACAGTTCCTGAACCAAAATGTTTTACTACAAGCTGCACGAATAAAATTTGTAAAATGAGTAATATTTGTAAAAAAAGGAATTTTCTTCATGAGGTGAAAGCAATTTGTAAAAAAAATAATGCATTATTAATATTTGATGAAGTAGTGACTGGTTTTAGGTATGCTATAGGCGGCGCTCAAGAATATTATAATGTTACCCCTGATTTAACAGCGCTTGCTAAAGGAATTAGTAACGGTATACCACTATCAGCAATTGTAGGAAAAAAAGAATATATGTCTCTTTTAGGGGATGATGTTTTTTTTTCATTTACATATGGAGGTGAATGTTTAGGCCTTTCGGCTGCTAAAGCATGTATAAACAAGCTAGTCAAAAAAAAAGTTCCAGATCATCTTAAAACAGTAGGATCCTATTATAAAAATAGCTTAAACAAAATTATTAAAAATCATAATCTAGATCATTTTATATCCTGTGATGGTCATCCCTGTAGAAGTATCGTTACAATTAAGGATATTAAAAATTATAAAAATTTAGAAACTAAAACATTTATTCAACAAGAGTTATTTAGAAGAGGTATTTTATGGGCCGCATATCATTCTTTAAGTTATATGCATAAAAATATCGACATAAAAAATACTCTAAAAGCTTTCGATGAAACATTTGATAGATTAAATAAAATTATCAATCATGACTTGAATATAAGATCGCAAATTGAAGGTGATTTGGTTAGCCCTGTATTTAGAAAAGTATCTGACTTTAATTCTTTTATAGATAAAAAAAATGGCTAACACTAACTTAGATATATTTAATAAAAATGGATTTCTACATTTAGAAAACTGTTATGCTGAAAAAGAAATAGATGATTTAAGAAAAAAAATAAAAGAAATATCTAATAAAAGTAGAAACATATATCTATTACCATCAACTTGCCTCAAGCACAAAGAAATTTACAAAACTATTTTTAATCAAAGACTTGTACAAACTTATAGAGAAATAATCCAAGATGAAGTTTACTTAATACCAGAACTTCATGTGCAAGTTAATCAATTCCCAAAAAACAAAAACTTAGGATGGCATTTTGATGGCCAATCTGAAAGAGAAAATGAATATTTAAAAGCAACAAATAGAAAGTTCTTTAGAGTAGGAATATATTTACAAGATAATACTAATGAATATGGAGGAGGAATAGACGTACTTAAGGGCAATTTTTTTAAAAAATTACCATTAAATACAAGTAATCGTGTTGAAAAAAAAATTATTCAGTTTTACTCAATATTTTTTTCAAAAACTATTAAATCAAAAAAAGGATCAGTTGTATTTTTCGATTCAAGATTGCCGCATAAAGGAACATTCCCTGAAAAAAATCCATCTGATGTAGATTTCATAGATAAGTATACTATTTACTTTCAAGTTGGAAACAAGGAACATTGTACTTATTTTTTAAATAACTCAGTAGAAAGAATGTTTAAGAATTTTAATAATCAATATACAAGAAATTATTTTCTTGATTATCTGAAGCTTAATTTTCCAAATGAATATCCAACAGATTTTTTGAAAATGCTCAATTCAAATAATATTAAAATTTTAACTTCAACTGAGGAGGAGTCAAAATTTTATAAAGAATTTGAAAAATTTAAAGGAATTTCAAAATAATGTATTTGACTTACCACCATCTATAAAAATAGTAGTTCCATTAATATATTTAATATTTTTTTGTACAATATTTTTAACAAGTTCGCCTATTTCATCAATTGTACCTAATCTTTTAAGTGGTAGTTTATTTTTAAGTTTTCTTATATCGCTATTTAAGCTTCTTATCCTGTCAGTATCTATAGGACCTGGAGCAATATTCAAAGTTGTAATATTTTTTTTTGCATATGTATCTGTTAAAGATTTTAAAAGTGACCAAAATGCTACTCTTAAACTATTTGAAATAACTAAATTTGGATTAATCTCTCTTATATGAAAAGAGGATACTAGAAAAATAAAACCATTATCGTTAATTTTGAAATCTCTCAAAATTATTGCGAAACTTAAAAATAATTGGTTAAAATACTTTATCCAGTCATCGTTACTAATTTTATAAAAATCAGTTGGAGGTGGACCACCGGTATTTAAAACTAAAACATCAGCATTTTTATATTTTTTTATAAATTTATGAGCATCATTTATTTTTGATGTGTCAAAGTTTTTAGAAGATAAGGCTATTGTTTCTTTTGAGATAGTTTTTAAGTGCTTTGCGATACCTTTGCCAATTCCTCTGCTTCCAGCAATAATTATTGATTTAGAAGGCTTCATTCTTGATTTTGGTCAGGGATGTCATTTTTTGAAAATAATTTTCCTTTTCTACCAAGAACTTTGTCAACTTCTTCAACTTTAGTCAACAAATTTTCAAAATTTTTAAAGTCAATTGCATGCATTTCGTCTGGGTGTTTTTCTTTTTTTAATCCTTTTAAATAAATAAAGATATCACAATTTTGAATAGTTTTTGATAAAATAATTGGAATATCATTTGTGTAATGATGTCCATATGAAAATTTATTTTTATACTTTGAGGCAAAATCAATTAAATTTAGCAGGTTTAAATTTTCATTATTATAACTAAGTTGTGTATAATTAAATTTAATTCTCGGATTTTGAATATAAATTTTTATTATTTTGTTTATTTCCTCTAGATCAAGAGAACCCAAAGAAATATAGATATTCGCCTTTGTTTTATTCAAAAGAGTATTTATTAAAACTTCATCTTTCGCAGCAATGCTTAATATTTTAAAAAAGTCAAAACTAAAGTTAAGTATATTTTCTATAGAATCTAAATTAGAAACTGATAATCCTATTTTCTTATTTTTGATATTAGAGTATTTGTAACTAAGATTTTCATAAAATGAGTTACTTAGTTTTAAGTGTTTTTTTTCATCTCTTTTATAAAATTCGTTTTCTCTTATTTGAAAACTTAAAGATTCAAAATTATTATTTAAATGAAAGTTTATGTAATCATTAGCGTAGTCTTCTTTACCTAAATGATTTAAGCCAACCTCTCCAATAATCATACATTTACCAAATAGTTCTTCCACCGTCTATTATTAGAGAATGACCTGTCATATAAGAATTTTTTTCATCCAATAGAAAATTAATTGGAGGAATTATCTCTTCAATTTTACACATACGTTTCAAAGGTACAAGCTTTGAAAATTTTGTTATAAAATTTTTGTTAAATTTTTGGTTATAAACTCCCCCAAAACAAATTGAATTTACTCTAATACCTTTTTTTGAAAAAAAGGTAGCAAAATATTTTGTCATTCCAATAATTCCATGTTTAGATACAGAATAAACTAAAGGTTTAACTGAATTTTTTGAATATATATTTTGATTTGGGGCTATAATACCTAAGTCTGAGGAAAAATTTATAATTGTTGAACTTTTAGATTTTTGAAGAATTTTTGAAACTTCATAAATCATTAACATATAACCTTTTAAACTTATATTAATTTCCTGTTCCCACATGTTGATAAATGATTTAAAATTTTTGTTATAGTCAGGATTTTTAACATTTGGTTGAGGATTTAATCCTGCACAATTTATCAACCCATAAATTTTTATTTTTTTACTTTCTAACATTTTTATTGATTTTTTAATCTTTAAATTATTGGTGATATCTTCTTTTATGAATATAATTATAGAATTATTTTTTTTTGCTAGTTCTTTTATCTTTACCTTAAAATCTTTATCGAATTTTATATCCCAAAGAATTAAGTTATAGTTTTTACATAAATTTTTTGAAAAAAATTTCGACAAATACCCATTAGCACCAGTAATTAGAATATATTTTTTATTCTTCATTTTTTTTATAATTTAATAGTTTACATTAATAATTTTAACTTTAAATAATAAACCCATCTATTCATTATTATCTAAAAACATTTTTGCAGAAATTATTGAAAAAAGTGTTTTGCTCTCATTATTAGTAAATTCTCTGTCAGAATTAACAATTTTTTTCAATTCATCCTTTTTAATAAAGTCAAATATTTGTGAATCGCTCAACACAAATTCACTTATATCGTTAGATTTAAAATTTATCATTTTTTCTGTAGGATAATTAAATCCAACCTTTTGTTTATTTTTAAACGCTTTTAAATCTAAATAGTCCAAACCTATAATTCTTAAAAGATTTTTTAGTGCACCATTGTTAATATGATAGTTTTGATTAATAGAGTAACCAAATTCCACTAAATTATGAGATAAATAAGGACTGCGGTTTTCAATTGAATGATACATACAATTTAAATCATCTTGAAATAATACTGGAGGTATACACTCAACAAATAATTCATTACACATTCTATTTCGAAGATTAGAAAAACCAAAATTTAAATTGGAAAATTCAAAATTGGAATTTTTAACAAACAAATTTTCTACACCATCATTCTGAAAAAGGTATTTCAATTTGCTTTTTTTAAAGTTTTCCTCTGATTGGAATGAAGGGTTTCTTACGGATGGTAAAATTTCATTTTTCCAAACATCTAGTTCATTTTTATATTTATCTTTTTGTCCACTAAGATTTAAATCATTAAAATTAAGCAAATAATGATCAAAATAACCTGTGAATACTTCATCTGCTCCACTTCCAGTCAAAACAACTTTAAAATTCTCTTTTTTAATCTTTTGAGCTAATTTAAACATACAATAATCTACAGTTGTAAATATTGGAGCATCTTGATAATTTATTTGATTACTAATAGTTCCAATAAAATCTCTTTCATCATCTACATTTAATTTAATAATGTTATTTTTATTAGCGCTACTACTATCTTGAACTAGAATGTCTTCTGAGTATCTAGAGTCTGAGTTACTCATATAAAACCCAGTAAGATTTAAATTTAATTCATTTTTTGCGATGGTAGCTATAAGGTTTGAATCTACTCCTCCACTTTGAAAATAAGCAACTGGCACATCAGCAAAGAACCTTGATTCTATAGTATGAATTAAAAGATTCTTTAAATATTTTTTTGCCTCTTCAAAACCTAAATCTTGAAAGTTAATGTTATTTTTTAATTCCCAATATTTTTTTTCTTCGAAATTTGTTTCTTTGATTGAAAATTTGGCATAATGAGACTTTTTAAATTCAAAAATTTTGTTAAAAAAAGAGGTAAATTTACCTTTTTGACTGTCAAGATTGATCGCCCTATAACCATATTTTAAAAAATTATAAATTTTTTCATAATTAACTTCAAATTTTTTATCAGCAATTATTTTTAAAACCCTTGTTTCTGAAGCAAAATATACTTCATCACCATTTGAATAATAGTACAAAGGTTTTTCACCAAACCTATCTCTAGCAACAATTATTTCATGAGTATTTGAATTATAACATATGAATGCAAACATTCCATCCAACATTCTGAGAGTATTTTTAATTCCAAAATGATCAATACTTTTTATTAGAACTTCAGTATCGGATGATGTATCAAAATTGTAGCCAGCATTTTCAAGCTCGCATTTTATTTCTAAATGATTATAAATCTCCCCATTAAAAATAATATTTAAATTCTTATACTCGAAGGGTTGGTTTGATTTATCACTTAAATCAATAATACTTAATCTTGAATGAATGAGATATATAAAGTAATCCCCCATCCTAAACTCTTTAAATTGTTGATTGTCTGGACCTCTATTCCTAAGTGAAGACATTGTATTCTTAATTACTGTCTTAGATATAGGTTTTTTTAAAATTGCTGCTGCTAGTCCACACATTATTGGTCAGTCTCTAAGACAAACAAATTTTCACTAATTTGTTGAGTCCTTAATTTTTTTTCTAAAGAAATAATTTTTGATAAAGTTTCAACTTTTTTATTTAATTCATCTATTTTTGTAATTTTATGATATTTATGTATTTGGGTTTCACGATTTAAAAAAATTTTTCTAAATATTGCAATAATTTTTCTGATTGATCTTAAAGATATTGACCTAAAAAATAATAAAAATAATTTTAATTTTTTTTTCTTAGGTTTTATAAAGTTTAATTTATCAAAATTTTTCACATCAGTAATAATAGTTTTTGCAATTCTTTGATAAGAGGTAATCTCAAAATTTTTTAAAAAATATTTCAAATGCTCAGTCGGTAGTTTTACATCTTCTTTTTTATTTAAAATTTTTTTTACTTGGTTTTTAACATCATTAATTGTAGTCAACACTTGACTTAATTTTATAGGTATTTCTTGAGTGGTTTCTTCATCAAATACAGGATGATATGCTATCGGTTGCTTATTGTTTAAATAACATTCTATTGCCGTTGTACAATCGTGATGGATTAAAACATCTGAAATAGCTATCATATCTCTCGCAGGTACTGAATTATTGACAATGACATTTTTACATTCTTTAAAACTCTCTCTGTAAATTTTATGACTTTCCACAGGATGTGGTCTAAAAAAAATTTGTACTTCAGGGTTTTCGATAGAAATTTCTTTTGTTAAATCAATAAAGTGAGCTCTTACTTGATTGCAATGTTTTATTCTTTTACGATCAAACCAGTATTCACGAGTTATAAAAGTTTTTCTACTAAAAAGTCTAACGAGGTGAGACTCATCCGGAAGATCTGTATTTCCAGGGCTAAAAGTAGAGCTAATAACGATACATTTTTTCTTACTATATTTAATTAAAAATTCGTCATAGAAATTATTAAATTTATAAGAACATAAATCAAATCTAGGATTACCCGTTACTAAAAACTCAGAATGTTTGAAAACTGAGTTTTTTTCATTTTTAAACTTATCATAAACAAAATTAGACCAAATAAAATTTTTTTTAATAAGGTCGAAATTTTCTTCATCAATTTCAAAATGAACAAGATGTCTGTTTTTTTCAAATATTCCACCTTCTTCACTTAATGTGTAAATTAAACATCCTCTATCAACTAAATATCTGTACCAACTACTATATCTTTCATCGATCCCTTTTTCATAGTAGATCATCTTTTTTATACTTTTGTCTTGAAGAATAAATTTATTTACTTGAAATTGAGACCCAATAATAATTTTAACATTCTCAACACACTTCAAAATAGATAAAGCAGTTACTAATCTTGCATCAAAATCTCTTACATATACATCACATGGAAAGAATATATAAATTTTGTTCATAAAATTAGCTTTAGATGGTAAATTGAATTATATCTAAATTTTAGATTAAATTCAAAAGATGTAAACAAAATTTTTGTTTATCAAAAGATTAAAGAAATTATTTGGTAATAATAAATTATATTATTTTAAAATACCAACATAAATATAAAATAATTTATAATCAATTTTAAAAAATGAAAACTGAGCTTAATATCTATATGGCATTTCAGAACAATGAAAAAACAATTGATAGATCAATCGAAAGTATTTTGTTACAGTCTTACAAAAAGTTTAATCTTATACTAATCGATGATGCTTCGACTGATAATAGTTTAAACTTAGCTAAAAATTGGAAACAAAAAGATAAAAGAATATTTTTAATTATAAACGACAAAAAAATAGGTTTAGCTAGATCCCTAAACAAAGCTATAAAATTATATCCCAACCTATTTTTAGGTAGAATGGATGCAGATGATTATGCATTGCCAAATAAATTTAAATATCAAATGAATATTTTACAAAAATTCAACTCTATTGATGTAATCGGTACAAGTGTATTCACTAATTCAAAAGATAAAAGAAATTATTTAAAGTTAAATTCCCATCATAATCAAATTATTAAAAATGTTTATAAAATGATGCCATTTGCACATCCGACAATTATAATGCGTTCTGATGCATTTACATCAGTTGGAGGATATAGAAATATAAATAAAACCCAAGATCTAGACTTATTTTATAGGATGAGAGAACGTAAAGTTAAATTTCATAATTTAAAAATACCACTTTTGATTTATAATACATCAAGAAAAAATTTAAAAAAAATTTTTAATAGTCTAAGGATAAGAGTGTTCTATGAATTTAAGTCAAAAAATTATATGAAATGTATCCTAAGTGTTTTTTTTTCTTTTTATGAAATTTTAAAGCTATTTTTTGATCTGATAAGATTCCCAAATAATAAAAGCACAAGTCCTAAAAATTAGTTGTGAGTCTTGTCCATTAATATTATTTTTCTCAATTTTGTTTGAACAATAATCTATAATATTTTTGCTGATATAACCACTTAATTTTCCTCTTTTAAGCAATGATTTAAAAAAATTTTTTTTTTCAAAAATAAGATTATTTACAGGTGCACCAAACCCTTTTTTTTTATAATTAAATTTAAAGTTCATTTTTTTTAAAAAAAGTTCATATTGATGATTTTTATTTCCTTGTAAATCATTTGAATTTAAAAAGTACTTTATAATGCTATGATCTTGATATGGAACTCTGCCTTCTATGGTATTAAGCATAGTTGCTTGATCGAACAATGAATTTAGATTTTCAGATAAATTAATTTTTATATCATTAATCATTCTATTTTTAATCCTACTAAATTTTAACTTTTTAACTTTTGGAAAGTATTGAATTAATTCATTTAAAAAAATTTCCTTTTTTTTGTTTGAATTAAATAACAAATTAAGAACTTTAGGACAACCTGAAGCTGCTATAAACATTTCATAAGTACCATTTTCTAATCTTAATATTTTCTCAGGAAAAAATTTTTTTAAATTTTTTTTTAAATTATCTGAAAAAAAATTCTGTAAAAAATAAAAAAATTTTCTTCTTAAACCAATGTCCAAATATCTTTTGTATCCACAGAATATTTCATCTCCTCCTGATCCATTAAGAACTACTTTAAATCCAGATTTTTTTGCATATCTTGATAGTATATAGTTTGCTATAATAGCACTATCTGCAATAGGTTCACTTATAGTACTAAAAAGCCTATAAAAATTAATTAAATAAACGTAGCTCGATACATTAATTAGATTGTTTGATATTTTTAATTTCCTAGCAAAGTTTTTTGCCTTCTCACCTTCTTGATATGTAGCATTTTCATAGTTTAAACTTACTGTTTCAATATTTGATTTAAGTTCAGATGCATATTTAACTATCAAAGAACTATCTAAACCGGCTGAAAGAAAATTAAGGATTTTAACATCAGAATTCAAATGTTCTTTTACAGTTTCTTTTAAAATTTTGTCTGTTTGGTTTAAACTTATTTCAATATTTTTATTATTTAATTCTTTTTCTAAATTATAATATTCATGTGTATATATTTTTTCATTTTTAATTTTTAAAAAATTACCTGGTAATAGTTTATAAATACCTTCATACATACTTAGTTTTCCAGGGACATACATACCAAGTAAATACGCGTTAACTGAAATTTGACTTAAAGATTTATCTTTATAAGTAAGAGCTCTCGACTCCGATGCAAATTTGAATTGATCGTTAGCAATTGTATAATACAATGGTTTAATTCCGTATCTATCTCTAAATAAGTAATAAATATTTTTCACTGAATCATATATTGCAAATGAAAACATACCTTTAATTTTTTCAATAAATTTTTCTCCCCAATTAATATAAGAATTTATCAATACCTCTGTATCAGACTCAGTTTTAAATTTAAATCCACATTTAATTAATTTTTCTCGTAAGTCTTTATAATTATAAATCTCACCGTTAAATGTGATAAAATATTTTTTTGAAATGTCTGACATAGGTTGTTTCGATCTAACGTTTAAGTCAATGATAGAAAGTCTATTATGGTAAAAAAAATTATTATTGTTTAAGTATTCAATATTGTATTTTTCATCTCCTCTGTGTGATAGTTTGCTATCAATAAATTTAATTTCAGAATTTAAATCTTTTGGACAGTTTTCTTTAATCTTTTTAAGATTAATTAGTCCAGCAATTCCACACATCAATTTAGTCTTTCTTAATAGATATTTTTCGTTAGTTATAAATAATTTAATAAAAATTTAAAGAAGGTATTACATCTAAGAGTAACCTTTTAGATTATTTAGTTTAAAAAATACTTCTCTAGATTTACGAGTAAGTTATTTAGTCCTAAAAGCATATAAATACGTGATTGTACTAAAAATTAAATCTTTTATAAATCAATTTGTAATGAGAAAAAACATAAAAAAATATATTGATATTGTATTTGTAATATTAAGAGAACAAAATTTAGGTCACAAAGATATCGATCATATTTTACCCTTTCTTTATTTTTTAAGTAAAAGTGATGTTTTTGACTATAAAGCCACAGGTCTAGTTTTAGAAAATGAAGCGAATTATAAAAAAAATACTGATCCAAGAGTGAACTTGCTCGCTAATTTAAAAAATGTAAATTTGAAGTTTTTATACGATGATAATTTTTTTTCAAAAATTAAAGAGCTTTCGGAGTTAAGAGGTACTTCTACACTTACAAAGATATTTAAGAGTATTTTAAATAGAATTTATTTAAATCAATTAAAGAAAAGATATAAAAAATTAGATTTAAAAAGTAAATTGGGTGAGTTTTTTTTAAAATCTAAGTCACCAATTGTTATTACATTACATGCAAATGATGAAGCTCAAGAAATAGTTTCGCGTATAAAAAAACTCAATAAAAAGGCAAAATGGATTGTGTTACCTGACGGCACAACAATTTGCGATAACAAAATGGTTGTTGATACTAATCTAGAGCAAAATGATGATAAAAATTTAAGATTGAATTATAAGCGTTATAAAGAGTTAGATTTTCTGCTACAAACTAGTAATCGTGATTTACAAGATGCAATTTCAAGTGGTTTAGATAATGTAAAAGGCTTTGTCATCGGCTCACCTAGATTTAGCAGAGATTGGTTAGAGGTTAAAACAAAACTTAAATTAGATGGAAAAAATGTAATCAAAAATAATAAATATAAAGTTAAAATTCTATTTTTGATTCCCAAAAGACATATAAATATTTTTAATGAAGAACTTGTAAGAACAATTGACTTTATTTCAAGTTATAACGAAATTGAACTTGCGTTGTTAAATTATAATTTTAATTATCCTAGTTTACCAATCTACATTAAAAGTAGACCGAATTTAACACAATATTTAATTTCTAAAGATTATTCTACATCAAAACTTATTGATTGGGCAGATATTGTTTTTCATGTTGGAACTGGAGTTATATTCGAGTCTTTTATCAAGGAAAAAATTACTGTTTTGCCTCGTTATCTTTCAAGTAACACGCTTATTAGTGAAAAATATAATGCGGGATTTAATTTAAAAAATAGAGACGATCTTAGAACACTATGCAACAGTGCAGTTAAATCATTAAAAATGCTAAAAAGTCATTATAAAAAAAAATGTGGAGTATCAAATGAAAAATTCATTAATGACTTTATCAATGCAAACTCAAAATCAGTAAAAAAAAATATTGAAAAAAAACTATTAAAAATTTGCAACAGCTTCTAAACAATTTTAAAAACTCTCAAAATTTGATAATTTGAACAGTCTTTTATCTAAAAATATGAGATTTTTAAGATATATAATTAAACTACATAATACTGAATATTATGATAATGAATAAAAAATTTTAATTATTATTTAAATGAAAAATATTGAAAAGTTTGCCGAGAAAGTATTTAAAATAAGATTTTTTGAAGAAAGTCTCGATACCTTATTTCAAGATCAAAAAATTTTTGGTACTTTCCACAGATGTATTGGACAAGAAGCTGTTGCAGTAGCATTTACCTTATATTTAGATAATAGAAAAGATTATGTAGTTAGCAATCATAGAAACCATGGTCATTATTTAGCTTTTAAAGAAAAATATCAATCTCTCTATGATGAGTTTGAAGGTAAGGATAGTGGAGTAAGTTCAGGTAATGGTGGTAGCCAAGTGTTGATGGAAAGAAATTTTTTTTCCAATGGTATTCTGGGGACAACAACCTCTATTGCAACAGGTATAGCAATGGGTCTCAAATTAAGAAAATTAAGAGATGTTGTAGTCTGTTTTTTGGGAGATGGAGCTCTTGGTCCCGGAATTACTTATGAATCATTAAATCTCGCAAGCTTATATAAATTACCAATTTTATTTGTAATAGAAAATAATGGTATAGCTCAAACTACATTAGTTAAAGATAATTTAGCAGGAGATATAAATAAAAGAATTAATTCATTTGGTATTAAAGTATATGAAAAAAATGGGGATGATATTGATGGTATGATTGAACTAAGTAAAAATTTAATATCAGAAATAAGAACTACAAGCGAACCACAAGCAGTTCATGTAAAATTAAATAGACTTTGTGCTCATAGTAAAGGAGATGATTTTGGTAAAAAAAAAATTTTTGAAAAAATAATCGATCCAATAAAAGCTTTAGAAAAAAAATTTGATAAAAAAAAATTTAAAGAAATTAAAAGTAATTCAGAGGAATATATAAATAACTTAATTAAGTCTTTTTACTCATGAAATTTTTAGAAAGGATAAATAAAAGTCTAGATTATTTTTTATCAAATGATAAAAATAATTTTATCATTGGTGAAGATTTACTCGATCCATACGGTGGTGCCTTTAAGGTAACAAAAAATTTATCAACTAAATATCCTGATCAAATAATAAGTACTCCCATTTCAGAAAGTAGTTTTGTTGGATTAGCTACTGGCATGACATTTAGTAATAATAATGTTGTTGTTGAAATAATGTTTTCTGATTTTCTACCAATTATTTCTGATATGTTGATAAATACAGCATCAAAAATCAATCTTATTAATGAAGATTTAATGACAGGCAAATTGTTCATACGAACTCCAAATGGTGGAAGAAGAGGTTATGGTCCTATTCACAGTCAAAGTTTGGAAAAAATATTTTTTGGCTTTTCTCAAATCAAATTAATATCAATTAACAGGTCAACAGATCCTTTCGAGATTTATAAAAAAATTTTTTCTGATGATAATAAAAGTAAAATTAATTTAATTTTAGAAACAAAAATTGATTATCCTAAGAAAATTTTACAGATTGATGATTTTAAAAAGTATGGCTTCAATAAAAATTTAATTGACACTGAATTAGGGATAGTTGAGTTGTATAATAGTGAAGAAAAAAACAGTGATATTGATTTTTTGTTTCTCTGTTATGGAGGGATGTTAGAGGAGGTATTTAATGCAGCAATTAAACTTTTTATTGAGGAAGAATTAACATCTAAAATTCTCATACCTCATCAAATAAATCCCTTAGAAGAAGAGTTAATTGAAGAAATTTACTTAAATAAATTCCGCAAATTGGTTGTAGTAGAGGAAAATACTATAGATAACTCTTGGGGTTCGCTAGTTTTGTCAAAACTATCAAAAAAATCTCCAATAAAAAAAAATAAGGATTTATCTATCGAAGATGTAGTGCTATTGGGGTCGAGTACAGAACTAATATCTGCTAATATAATAAAAGAGAAAAATAATTTAATAGATTCTGAGAAAATATACGAAAAATTATTAAAATTGATATGAAAGAGATAAAAGTACCTTCAATCACAGCTAATGAGGATGTTGTTATATTAAGAGAAGTGTTAACTCAACACAAAGATAAATTAATTAAAAAAGATGAAGTTATATGCACACTTGAGTCAAGTAAAACATCATTTGAATTTCTGAGCCCTGAAGAAGGATACATTAATTTTTTATTTAATGAGGGTGATGAACTTAGAATAGGCGAGGTATTTTTATTAATTTCTGAAAAACAATTAAATGATAGAGATATTGATCTAATAACAAAAAAAAATATTCCAAATACTGAACCAAAGATCTCAAAGAAAGCAAAATTATTAATGGAAGAAAATAATATTGAAACAAGTGAAATTAAAAAAAATGGTATAATAAGTTCCAATGATGTCTTGTCATATTTGACAAGCAAAAACTTTACTAAAAAAATTAATAATAGTAATCCAGATCAATATTCTGATTTAGAGCGAGTAATGAAAAGAGATTTAAAAAATTCAATTAAAATGAAAGATATAGAAAACTTGAAAGATCAATTGGGATTTGCTCAAAAAAAATATCAAGAAAAATGGAATAGGTTCATTCCACCTTATGACGTATTATTTGATAGATGGAAAAATGGTGAAAATTTTGGATTTGGAGAAAACTCAAATATTTCAAGCATGTCATATGTTATTGGAAATGTAAAAATAGGTAAAAATTGTTATATTGGCCCTTTCACAATCCTTGATGGAAGTGGGGGTTTAGAAATTGGTGATAATACATCAATTGCAGCAGGCGTTCATATTTATAGTCATGATACGATATCTAAATCTTTAAGTGGCGGTAAATTTTCAACGAGTCATACTAAAGTTGTTGTCGGTGATAATTGTTTTATAGGTCCAAGTGCAGTTGTAACTAGAGGAGTGAGCATTGGAAATAATTGCTTTTTAGGTGCAAATAGCGTTTTGACATTTAATCTTAAAGATAATCAAGCTGCTGCGGGTAACCCTTGCGAGATGATTGGTAATGTTGAAGTTCAAAAAGATAGTGTAATTATTAAAAAATAACTTGTAAGAAAATTATTATTAAGAATTAAAATTTAATTATCTAATGTTAGCAATTATTCAAGCTAGAACAAATTCTAAAAGGTTTCCTAAAAAAGCATTATTTGAAGTTAAATCTATACCACTTATAATTAGAGTAGTTAAAAACGTTTCTAAATCTGAATTAATATCCAAAGTAATAATCGCTACATCAAAAGAGAAGTCCGATAATGAATTAATAGATCTGCTTAAAAAATTTAAATATAAATTTTTTAAAGGTAGTTTAAACAACGTAGCATTACGAATGCTTAGGGTCGCTCAAAAAAATAAAGTTAAATTCTTTGTTAGAATTAATGGAGATAGTCCATTAATTGATTACAAAATTATAAATTATGCAATCAATCTTTTATCAAAAAATAAAGATGCAGATTTAATTACAAATGTTTTCCCAAGAGCGTTTCCCAGTGGTCAGTCAGTTGAGATCATAAAAACAAAGGCATTAAAGGACAATATATCAAAATTTAATGTTTTTGAAAAAGAACACGTTACAAGCTATTTTTATAAAAATAACACAAAATTTAAAATCATTAATTTTAAAAGAAATTATCTAAGTTATAAAGATTTACCTAAAATGAGTATAGATTATAAATCAGATTTAAAAAAAGTTATGAGATATTTTAATGATTAGAGTTGGATTAATTGGAATGGGTATTGGACAAAAACATTTAGAGGCAATAGATGGTTATAGAAAGTGTAAAGTAACTTCTATTTTAGAAAAAAATAAAATTAAAACTTCTAATTTAAAAAAAAAATATAAAGATATTAATTTTTTTACAAATGAAAAAGATTTTTTTTCACAAAAAAATTTAGATTTAATTTCTATTGCTAGTTATGATGAGTTTCATTATCGGCAGGTTATGATGTCTATAAAAAATAAATGTCATATAATAGTTGAGAAGCCTGTCTGTTTAAATAAAAATCAGCTGAAAAAAATATATAATGAATTAAAAATTAATCCTGGAATACGGTTTACATCTAATTTGGTATTAAGAAAGAACTCAATGTTTAATGAAATGAAAAAGAAAATCAAAGTAAGAGACGTGTATCATATAGATGCTTCATATTTGTGGGGTAGAAAAAAAAAACTTTTTCAATGGAGATCAAAAACTAAAGATTATAGTCTTACATTAGGTGCCACTATACATATATTAGATTTAGTTTGCTGGTTACTAAATTCAAAACCTATATCAGTTATAACCAAAACAAATAATAAAGTTACAAATAACACAAAATTTAAAAAGTTTTCACTTGCTAGTTATATTTTCACTTTTCCTAATGACATAATGGTGAATTTAAAATCAGACGGAGTATGTGTACATCCACATTATCATACGATAAAAATATTCGAGAAAAATAAAACAACTATTTCTGATTTGAGTGGTCAATTGGAAATAAAAAAAGGGGGTGATGCAAACAAATTTAGAATAATTAAAACTAAGTACGCATATCCAGACAAACAAAATAGGGGAAAATTTATTAGGGAATTTTTAGACTCTATTATTGATAATGGGACATCATATCCTTCAAAAAAAGACATATTTGAGCTGATGACTGCCTGTTTTTACGCAGACTTATCTGCAAGATATGGTAAAGAAATAAAAATTAAATATTAAAAATATGATCAAATTTTCAGTTGCAAATATAAATAAAAAATTAATAAATGATGTTGACTCTGTTCTTAGAAGTGGATGGTTAACACATGGAAAATTTACTGAAAAATTTGAAACTGAGATAAAAAAATTTACTGGAGCAAAATATTGTACACTTGTATCAAGTTGTACAGCAGCATTACATATTTCGTGTTTAGCTTTAAAACTTAAGAAAGGAGATGAAGTAATTGTACCAGCAATGACACACACTGCTACTTCGCATGCAGTTGAATATACTGGAGCAAAATCCATTTTTGCAGATATTGATCTAGAAAGTGGCAATATAAATATCAATTCGGTCAAAAAACTTATAAATAAAAAAACTAAAGCGATTATAGTTGTTCATATGGCCGGAAGATCTTGTCAAATGAGAGAAATATTAAAAATATGTAAAATAAATAAAATCAAGTTAATTGAAGATTGTGCACATAGCTTAGGAACAAAATATATAGATAGACACGTTGGAAATTTTGGCATTTCAGGCTGTTTTTCTTTTTATCCAACTAAACAAATTACAACTGGAGAGGGTGGAGCACTAATCACCAATGATTTAAACTTTTATAAAAAAATTAAGACACTTAAAGCATTTGGAATTGATAAAGATATTAAAGAGAGAAAAAATCCTGGTGAGTACAATGTAAACTTTTTAGGTTTCAATTATAGAATGACAGATTTTCAGGCAGCTATGGGATATAATCAAATTAAAAAATATAAAAAAAATCTTAACCGTAGAAAGGAAATTGCAAAAAAATATATTAAATTATTTAAAAAAAATAATAAAATTTTTTTACCGAGATTTCATAAAAATGACTCATATTTTGTTTTCCAAATTCTCTTAAAAAATAAAAATCAAAAATTTTTATTAATGGAAAAATTTAAAAAATTAGGAATTGGTGTTTCTGTTCATTATGGAACTCCCCTGCCTCTAATGACTTATTACAAAAAAAAATATAATATTAAAAAGATTAATTTTATTAATTCTATAGAATATGGAAATAGAGTTATATCGTTACCTGTATATCCTAGACTTAAAAATAATCAAATTGAATATATTGGTAAAACTATAAATAATTTTATATAATAATGAAAATATTACTCACAGGTGGAAACGGTTTTATCGGACACAACTTAGCTATTTATCTTAAGAACAAGGGGCATGAAGTCACTATTTTAGACAGCCTAAGTATTAATAATTTATTATCTTTTACAGATAACGAAATTATTAATCAAAAGCTATATAGATCAATTTTAAATGAAAGAATAAACTTGTTAAATTTCAATAAGATTAATTTACAAGTGATAGACGCAAGGGACTACCATGTTTATTCTAATATTTATTCATCATTATCACCAGATATTGTAATTCATTTAGCCGCTGTTTCTCACGCAAATAAATCAAATAAAGATCCTCATAGTACATTTGATCATAGTCTTAGAACTTTAGAAAATACTTTAGATGTGTGTAGAGTAAATAAAACACACGTTATATATTTATCTTCAAGTATGGTTTATGGAAATTTTACTTCAGGTATAGTAAGTGAGGAAACACCATGTAATCCTATCGGTATATATGGAACTTTAAAATATTCTGGGGAATTAATGGTGAAAGCATACAACCAAGTATTTGATCTACCTTACACAATTATTCGTCCATCTGCTTTATATGGCGAAAGATGTGTTAGCAGAAGAGTAAGCCAAATTTTTATTGAAAATTTAGTAAGCAAAAAACAAATAACAATCAATGGTGATGGTGAAGATAAATTGGATTTTACATATATAGAAGATTTTATAGATGGAATTGAAAAATGTTGCACTAATCAGAATGCAAAAAACCAGACTTTTAATTTAACTTTTGGAAATTCGCGTCAAATAATTGATTTGATAAAGATATTAAAAAGCAATTTTGAAAACGTCGAAGTTGTAAAAAAACCAAGAGAGGAATTTATGCCTGAAAGGGGTACATTAGATATTTCCAAAGCAAAAAAATTAATTAATTTTCAACCTCAAAATCCGATTGAAATTGGATATCAGAAATATATTGACTGGTATAAAGAATTTTTCAACAAAGTATCATAGAAATTAGTGCTAAAAGAACCTTTTATCATTGCAGAAATTGGAAACAATCATGAGGGTGATTTTAGAATTGCCGCAAAACTAATTGAAGAAGCTGCTAAAGCTGGAGTGGATGGTGTCAAACTTCAAACTTATGAACCTAATCAGCTTGTAAATGGCAAGGAAAAAAAAAGATTAAATTTTTTAAAAAAATGTAAATTATCGGACGAAAATTTTATAAAACTATCTCAAATTGCAAGAAAAAAAAAAATAAAATTTATCTCAACTCCATTTGACTTAAAAAGTGCTAGTTTCATTAAAGATAAAGTTGATATGATTAAAATAGCATCAGGTGATAATAAATTTTATGATTTAATAGAAGAAGTTTTAAGTTATAAAAAATTAACTATCTTTTCAACTGGGCTTTTGGATAAAAATGAATTAAAAAAATTCGTTAAATTTATCAAGTATAAATCAAAAAAATTTAATAAAAATTACTTTCTTCATTGTGTTTCATCGTATCCTGCAGATTTAAATATAATTAACTTAGAAAGAATTAATTATATGAAAAAACTAAATATTAAAAATATTGGATTTTCAGATCATACTATTGGTATTTCTGCTCCTTTGGCTTCCTACTTCTATGGTGTAAAAATTATTGAGAAACATTTTACACTAGATAATAATTTTTCTAAATTTAGAGATCATAAGCTGTCATTAAACCCAGAAGGTATGAAATCATTTGTATCAATAATAAATGAATTTAAAAAATTAAAAAATATTTTTAACCCAAAGATTTCAAAACAAGAGTTAATAAATGTAAAAGGATCCAGAAGAGCATTTTATGCAAAAAAAAATATAAAAAAAAATACGATTTTAACAGATGATCACATCAAATTTGTTAGACCAAGTTTTAATAACAGTTTTAATTTCAAGTCACAAATCATCGGTAAAAAAGTAATTAGAAACCTCAAAATCCATACTCCTATAAAAAAAACAGATATTAATAAACAAAACTAATCTTATTTATTAAAAGGTATTTATAAACTATTATATTTTAAAAATGCGACTTTTATCTTTGATTTTTGGTTGGAAAATATTTACTTTGTACAGCAAATTAATCTCCATAATATTAAAAATTAAAGGCATGAAAGTAGGAAAAAACTTTTATATTCAAGGAGTACCTTTTTTAAAAATACGAGGAAATATTAATGATATTCATATCGGTGAAAACGTTTCTATTAATGGAGATATAGACATTAGAAATAGAGAGAATGGCAAGATTACAATAGCCAACGATGTTTCAATTGACACTAATTCAAGATTTATATCAGCTAATAATGCAATCTTAAATATAGAGACTGGTTGTAGAATAGGACCTTATTCAATATTTAATTGTGGCGAAGATATAATAATTGGGAAAAATTGTATTTTTGGTGGTTATTGCTATTTTCAGTCATCAAATCATGGTTTTAAAAAGAGTGAATTAATAAAAAATCAGAAACACACATATGGAAAAATATCAATAGGCGAGGGTGTATGGATTGGAGCACATGTTAATATATTAGCTGGTGTTTCAATAGGCGATGGAGCAGTTATAGGTGCTAATGCAGTGGTAACGAAAGACATTCCTCCTAATTCTATTGCTGTTGGTGCTCCTGCAAAAGTGATTGCATACAGAACTTAATTTAAAATTGAGTTTATGTTGCATCCAATATTTTTTATAAAGGATAAAAAACCAGCAATAAATTTTGATGTGCTAAAATTTAAATTATTGTGTCCCAGAGTAGTAAAATTTAGCGATAAATTATATCGAATGTATTTCTCAAAAGAAAAATTCAAAAAGGAAAATTATAATTATACTAGTATTGGAAGTGCTATCTCAAAAGACTGTAAAAAATGGAAAGTAGAAAAAGGATATAGATTAAAAATTTTATACGGTACTAAATATTATAGGATACTATCTCCCTCCATAATTAAAATCAAAAAATCATTATATAGAATGTACTTTGAAGCTCGATCATTTGACAAAAAAAGTGTTATAAAAAGTGCTATCTCGCATGATGGTTTGATGTGGAAAGAAGAACCAGGAATTCGTATTGGAGAAAGTAAAAAATTTTCTTATGGAACGCCATACTGTTTTAGAAAAGACCAGGGGAAATATGAAATTTTTTTTGAAAGACGATATAAAAATAAGCATGATATTTGTCATGTAAATTCATCTGATGGAGTTTTTTTTGACAAAAAAAAATAAGATTACTCATTAAACAAGAAAAAGAATGGGAAACTTATTCTATTACAAGTCCAGATATTAGTTTTTCAAATAATTGTTATCATATGTATTATGCTGCTTGGGGAGGTAAACCTATCAAGGGACAAATATATTATGCTTTTTCTTATGATAAAAAAAACTGGAAAAAGAGTAAAATACCTGTACTAATTCCTGATGGTGTTTATGATCAAAATCATTGCTCTGAGCCATCAGTAATAAAAATTGGAGATAATTGGAAAATATTTTATGAAGGATGTGATAAGAATAAATTTTGGAGAATTTTATGCGCTCAAAAAAGCCAATAGGTATAGTTGATTATGGTTCAGGAAACCTTCAATCAATTATAAATGCATTAGACTCTCTAAATATTTTAAATGAATTAGTTGATAGTCCAAAAAATTTAAAATTTTTTGATAAAATAATATTGCCAGGTGTTGGTTCTTTTGAGTATGCAATGAAAAATTTAGATCGAACATTTTTTTCAAATTCGATAATTGAATTAGTAAAGAAAAAAAAAATATTTTTACTTGGTATATGTTTAGGGATGCAATTGATGTATGAATTTAGTGAGGAGGATAATGGTTGTAAAGGTTTAGGGATAATTAAAGGAAAGGTAAAAAAAATTAGCTCAAAAGAACAAATACGTGTTCCTAATATTGGCTGGAGAAAAATAGAAAATTCAAATAAATCAATTCTTCTTAGTAATCTAGAAATTGAACCAATATTCTATTTTGTGCACAGTTACGCATGCCATACTTTAGATAAAAATAATGTAACTGGGTTTTTAAATTATGGTGAAAGTTTTGATGTAGTAATTGAGTCAAATAATGTTTTTGGAACTCAATTTCACCCTGAAAAAAGCCAGACAGCAGGGTTACAAATTCTAAAAAATTTTTCCCAACTTTTGTGAGGATATAGTATTACTTAAGCTAAATGATAAGAGTTATCCCAGTTTTATTTATTAAAAATGGCTTAATTGTGAGAAGCCAAAAATTCTCTCGTCACCAAGTCATAGGCAACGTAATCAATCAGGCTAAAAGATTGAATGACTGGTTTGCTGATGAATTAATATGCATAGATATAAGTGATGAAAAATTTTATGACTCTGGAAGAGATGATCACCAAATTAAATCGATTAATAATATAATTGAAATTATCAAAGAAATGAGCAAAGTTGTATTTATGCCTTTTAGTTTTGGAGGAGGTATAAGAACTGTCAATGATGCTAAAGTAAGAATTCGTAGTGGTGCAGATAAGATTATAATTAATAGCATAATATTCGAGTCAAGAGAGATAGTAGAGGAAATCGTAAAAGTTTTAGGTTCACAAGCAGTAATTGCATCACTTGATTATAAAGTTGAAAAAGGCATACCTCAAATTTATAGTAAATCAGGAAAACAAAGTATTAACAAAAATTTATATGATGTTGCAAGGTATTGCGAAAATATTGGAGTAGGCGAATTATTTATTCAAAATATTGATTTAGATGGCACATCCCTTGGATATGACATAGAAATAATTGAAAAACTTGTGAGCCAAAGTAATCTGCCTATAGTTTGTTGCTCAGGTGCTGGAACAAATTCGCACTTTGAACAAGCTGCACAAATAAGTGGAGTATCAGGTATTGCAGCTGGAAATATATTTAATTTTTTTGAGAGGTCTTATCCAAGAGTTAAAAGTTATTTAAAAAAAGAGGGAATAAATGTCAGATAATATTAAAAAACCAAAAATTTTTTTCTGTAGTAAATGTGTATATCCATCCTCATCTGCTGTAAGTCTCGATTTTGATAAAAAATTAGTTTGTACAGGATGTCAGGTAACGTCAGAAAAAACTTATATCGATTGGAAAAAACGAAAAAATTTTTTATTTGATATAATTAAAGAATATAAAGATAAAAGTAATTTAAATTATGATTGCATAATTCCTGTAAGTGGTGGTAAGGATAGTTATTTTCAAACACACATCATTAAAAACGAACTTAATCTAAATCCTCTTTTAGTTACTTATAATGCCAATAACTATTCAAAAACTGGTTTACAAAATTTATCTAATATGAGAGAAAAATTTGATGTTGACCATATTTTTTTTACACCTTCTGTAAGTACTTTAATTAAGATGAATATAATAGGTATGACAATGATGGGAGATATGAATTGGCATGCTCACATGGGGATAAGAACTTATCCAATACAAACAGCAGTCAGATATAACATACCATTAATGTTTTGGGGAGAACATGGTAGGAGCGATGTGGGTGGAATGTTTAGTTATCATGATTTTTTTGAATTTACATATAGAAGTTTTTTTGAGCATGATTGTCGAGGATATAGTTTAGATGATGCTATAGCTGAAGGTAAAAAAAGTGATATCATTTTAAAACCTTATCAACTAGATCCATGGAGATACCCATCAGACGAAGAAATTGAAAAAGTAGGAGTGAGAGGTTTATTTATATCAAATTTTTTTTATTGGGATGCAAATCAGCATGGACAAATGATGATTGAAAAATATGGTTTTAAGGAGTCCAAGGAACCATTCGAAAGAACTTATAGGAGGATGTCTAACCTAGATGATATTCATGAAAACGGTATTCATGATTATATGAAATTTGTAAAATTTGGTTACGGACGATGTTCAGATCACTCATCAAAAGATATAAGATCAAATAAATTAACTAGAGAAAAAGCAATTTCTGAAATTAAACTACGAGATCACATAAAACCAAAAGATTTAACCCGTTGGCTTGAATATGTTGGTTGGACAGAGGATAAATTCGATTCTATAGCTGACACATTTCGTGATCCTAGAGTATGGTGGATTAAAAATGGACAATGGTGGAAAGATAATATTTGGGGAGAGCCATCTTCTTACGGATCAGTTAAATTAGATGAAGATAAATGGACAAAATTTTATATTGAAAACTAAAAATTATTTGCCGGGAGGTATTAATTAATAATTTTGGAATTATTTATTAATAAAATATCATTTAATTAATGAACACTCTTTTATCCAGGTTTATATTTAATATATAAAAATATTTATGAGTAAAAAAATATTATTTCTAATGCCTGATTTTAATGGTGGTGGCGCCGAAAGTGTATTTGTTCACCTTGCGAATTACTTCTCCTCAAAATATCAAGTATATTTTTTGGTACTAAGCAAATTTGGCCCTAATTTAACAAAACTTAATAAAAATATAAAAGTAACAGAATTAAAAAAAAAAAGTTCTATAAATTCTATTTTTAAAATTAATAAATTTATAAAAGAAAATAATATAAATATTGCATTAGGTACTTTGGCAATGGCCTATGCACTTTCAATTGCCAATATATTTGGAAGTAAAAAATGTAAATATATTGCTAGATTAGGAAGTATTGTTAGTTCTAATCTGTCTAATTTGAATATTTTTAAGAAGTTTATTATGCTTACGTATCAAAAAGTTTTGTATTTTAGTGATTTTATTATAACGCAATCAAATGCAATGGACCAAGATTTAAAAAAATATGTTAGTAAAAATTCAAATGTAATTTATAATCCAATTTCTTCAAAAAAAATATTAAGTTTATCGAAAGAAAATTTATCATTTAAATTAGATCATAACTATTTTAATATTGTATCAGTGGGAAGGCTAGCTTATGAAAAAGATTATAAAACTGCAATTTTATCAGTAGCAAAACTTAAGAAAAAAATTAAAAACGTAAAGTATTATATTTTGGGTGAAGGAAACTGCAAAGCAGACTTGATTAAATACTCAAATTCATTAGGATTAAATAATGATATTATTTTTACTGGATATTTATATAATCCTTATCCAGTTATAAAAAATTCAAATGTTTTGTTATCAACTTCCTTATATGAAGGTTTTTCTAATGTAATTTTAGAGTCATTAGTGTTGAGTGTTCCAGTAGTTGCAACAAACGCTCCAGGTGGTAATAAAGAGATTATTGTAGATAAAGAAAATGGTTTTTTAGTTAATGTTGGTGATACTGAAGATATAGTAAATAAGTTAGTTATAGTTAAAGAAAAAAAAAACTTTAAAATTGATGTATCCAAATTTGAGATGAAATTTATTGCAGAACAATATGAAAAATATTTTTAACTTTTAAGTCAAATTAGAATAATAATATGAAAAAAATTATTTAGGAAAAAAAACATGCAAATAGCTGTTTTTGATGTATGCGATACAATTTATAATGTTAACACGACATTTAGTTTTCTTGATAATTTTTTCGCTAATAATAGAAAATACATTTTTTTTAGAAAAGTAAGTAAATTCCTTCCAGTAAAGTTTCTTAGTTTAATTTTTTTTAAAGTTTTTAAAAAAGATTTAATTAGAAATTTTGGAACTTCATTTTTAAATATGAAAGATATTGAAGAAATCCAAAAATATGCTCACAAATTTGTATATGATCATTTGATTAATGAAATTAAAGACGTGACTGTAAAAAAAATTAAAAGTTATAAAAGTCAGGGTTACAAAATTGTTTTAATGTCAGGTTCATATTCATTTATAATAGAGGAGGTTGCAAAATATTTTAATGTTGATCATTTTTTTGCATCTAAATTAAATATTAACGGTAAACATTATACAGGAAAATATACCAAAGATATTTTACTCAATAAATATCAAATTCTAAAAAATGAATTTAAGCACATCGATAAATTAGTAGTTGTAAGCAATAATAAGACTGACCTAGAATTGATGAGATTTGCTGATAGGTCCTTTGCTATCTGTAACAAAAAAAGTGATAAAAAATTTTGGCAACCTTTTAACGATATTACTATAATCGAAGATTTTAAATGATCAAATTCTACATACCATTGTATTATTTAATCAATACTAGGCTAAAAACAAAAATGGAAATATTTTCATGGAATTTAATTTTTATTCTTCCACAGTTTCTCATCACATCCTATTATCTTAACTATAAATTGGATTTTTTTTTTCTGATTTTTTTTATATCTCAACTTATTTTTCATAGTTTGTATGAAATAGGATATATTGAAAATGACATAAAAACTGTAAACAAAGAGAAAAATCCGACAATAAGATTGGATAAAAAATCTTTTTTTTATGTTAAAAATAATTACATAAATATTATTTCTTGGAAATACTTTACTATAACAATTTTTTTAATTGTACTTCATATTATTAATTTAAATCAAATAAATGAAATTTTTTTTTATCCATTTATTATTCTACTTATAATTAACAGATTATTTTTTTATTTTCATAACAAACTAAGAAATCGATTTAATATAATTAGTTTTTTTATGCTGGCGACCTTGAAATATATTTTTCCTTTGTTATTATTTGTTGATGTTAATACCTTATTATATCCAGTTTTGTTATCTGTTATAACTTTTCCACTTTTACGGACTATAGAAATTTGCACACTCAAAAGATTTAATTTTAAAAATTTTTCAAAAAAAATTACAAATCTTGACAAATTTAGAATACTTTATTATTTAACTTTCTCTGTAATAATTATTATTGGTTGGTATTTTTCAATTATAAATAATAAGAATTTTTATATAACAATTTTAATATTTACTTACTTTTCTTTATATAGAATTAGTACGTATTTATTAATTAAAAGAGGTATTTATAAAAGAGATGTTAGGACTAATAAACAATATCCTTTGAAATAATATTATTAACTAACAATCTATATTGATAAGCTATTTATTATAATTAATATATAATATTTGTTGAAAAAAGATTTAAACCGATAAAATTAAAATTTATATGTTGTGGATTTACGATTTTGCAAATGCGCTTGTTTGTATAATTTTAATAGTAATTGCTTGTAGGATAAAAATAATTCCGCTTTGGATAGGATATATTTTAGGTATTTACTCTTTTTTGCCATTTTTCATCAACGATTTTTTATTTCAGGCTGAATATATGGTAGATCAATTTTCGTATGTAGCTGTGGTTAAAGAGGCAAGATCATTAAATTTTTTAACAGAGATTGTTACTTCAGATAAATATGAGACTGGAATTGACAAGAATTTTATTGCTCAAATTGATTGGAAAACTTTATTAACAGGTTGGAGTTTAGCATTATTACCACTCCCATTCACAGAAACTGTTAGTAGTTTAGGTTTTTTTAATAGGTTCTTGTTCATATTAATATTTTTATGGCTTTACAAAAAAAACTTTTTAAATGGCATCAGTTTATTTTTTATTCTTTTTTATCCAAGTTTTGTACTTTACACGTCTTTAAGCCTTAGAGATCCGTTGGTAACATCTCTCATGATAGTAAGTGTTATATTTTTAATTGAAAAAAAGTATTTGAGTTTTTTAATATCTATCGCTCCAATATACTTTTTAAAATTTCAAAATTTTTATATTATGTTAGCACTTTTTTTAATTTATATTTTATTTCAAAGAGAAACTTTTGTTTATAGAATAAGATATGTATTAATTGGACTTATAGTCATAGGTTTTACTCCATTTGTTGATCAAATAATTTCTTATATGAACATAGTGCATATCGGTATGATAAATGAAAATGGAGGAACTTTTGAAAATTACAAGAATTATGATGGTATATATGATTTAATTAAAAATAGTGTTTTTGCATTTCCAAATTTTTTGATGAAACCGCTGCCTTGGGATGCAATTAATTCTTTACAAGCAATTCAATCAATCGAAAATATGTTTGTTTTGATATTTCTTATAATATTTACAAGTTTGGCGTATAAAAAAAGTGTGCTCATTACAAATAAATGGTTATTATTTTTAATTTTTTCACTGACTATATATGGACTAGTTATTGTAAATATTGGCACGTCAGCTCGTTATAGATATCCATTTATTTTAACCTATGTAATTGGTCTTTCTTATGAACTTTACAAAATGCATAATTTTAGATTTAATAATATTTTTAAGATTAAATTTTAAAAATTAATAATTAAAAGATTACTCTAAACTTATATTATGATTTAGTTAATTATTACTTTCTTGAATTAGTAAATAAATTCAATATAGGTATTTAAATGAAAATTATAGTTACCGGATCAGTAGGATTTATTGGATTTTCATTATGTACCAAACTTTTGGAGTCAGGAATTAATATAATCGGGATTGATAATCATAATGACTATTATGATCCTAAAATTAAAAAAGCAAGGTTTGAAAGACTTTCAAAAAATTCAAATTATCAGCATTATAAAATGGATCTTACTGATAAAAAATATCTAGATGAAATATTTGAAAATCACAAACCAAAAAAAGTTATAAATCTTGCTGCACAAGCAGGTGTTCGTTATTCCATGAAAAATCCATTGGCATATATTAGAAGTAATATAGTAGGGTTTGCAAATATTTTAGAAAGTTGTAGGCTTAATAAAGTAGAACATTTAGTTTATGCAAGCACCTCAAGTGTTTATGGTGCTAATACCAAAATGCCATTTTCTGAACATGATAGCGTTAACCATCCTTTATCGTTATATGCTGCCTCAAAAAAATCAAATGAATTAATGGCACATTCTTACAGTCATCTTTATCAAATACCTACTACAGGTTTAAGATTTTTTACAGTCTATGGTCCTTGGGGTCGACCAGATATGGCTTTATTTAAATTTACTAAAGATATTTTGGATGGAAAATTTATTCATGTGTATAATCATGGAAAACATACACGAGACTTTACCTACATAGATGATATTGTAGATGGGATTATAAAAGCTACAGATAATATTGCATCATCTAATTTGGATTGGAACAGTAATCAACCAGATCCAGCGACCAGTAATGCACCTTGGCGCATATATAATATTGGAAATAATAAACCTGTCCAACTGATGGATTACATTATTGCATTGGAGAAAGCTTTAAACAAAAAAGCTAAGATAAAATATTTACCTTTACAACCTGGTGATGTACCAGATACATTTGCAAGTACAGATAATTTAAAAAAATTAAATTATAATCCCAAAACATCAGTTGAAGATGGAGTTTCTAAGTTTGTTAAATGGTATAAAGATTATTATCAAAAATGACTTCTAATTTAAAAAATTTAAAACTAGCAATTATTGGCTTAGGCTATGTAGGTTTGCCATTGGCATTAGAATTTCAAAAAAAAAGATCAGTAATTGGTTTTGATATTGAGAAAACAAGAATTAAAGAATTAAATTCTTGTTTTGACAGAAACTTGGAGACAACAACTAAAGAACTTAAAAATATTAAGCAATTAATTTTTACGAATAACAAAAAGGATTTAAGATCATCTAATTGTTTTATAATTACAGTTCCAACACCAATTGATAAACTTAAACGACCAGATTTAAAACCATTGTTCAAAGCTAGCAAAATTGTTGGAAATTTTGTGAAAAAAGAAGACTTAATCATTTATGAATCTACAGTTTATCCTGGGTGTATAGAGGATAAATGTGTTCCAATTATAGAGAAGATTTCAGGGTTAAAATTCAATAAGGATTTTTTTTGTGGGTACAGTCCTGAACGAATTAACCCAGGAGATAAGCTTCATACAGTTTCGAGTATAAAAAAAATTACATCAGGATCAACCCCCAAAGTTGCAAACATAGTCGATGATTTATACAATGAAATTGTTACTGTTGGTACATATAAAGCTCCAAGCATAAAAGTTGCTGAAGCTGCAAAAGTAATTGAAAATACGCAACGAGACCTAAACATCGCACTAATAAATGAGTTATCAATATTCTTCAGTAAAATGAACTTAAATACCCAAGAAGTATTAAACGCTGCTGGAAGCAAGTGGAATTTTTTACCATTTAAGCCTGGTTTAGTAGGAGGTCATTGTATAGGTGTAGACCCTTATTATCTTACGCACAAAGCTAAAAGTATAGGTTACAATCCAAAAATTATTTTAGCAGGTAGAGAGATAAATGATAAAATGGGAAATCATGTCTCATCACAATTAATTACTGCTATGAAAAAAAAATTTATCAAAATTAAAAATGCAAATATTTTAATAATGGGGTTAACATTTAAAGAAAACTGTGCAGATATACGAAACTCAGGAGTGAAAGGTGTTATAGATGGTCTTAAAAAATATAAATGTAATTTAGATCTTTACGACCCATGGGCAAATCCTAAAGCAATAAAAAAAGCCTTCAACATAAATCCAAGATTGTCTTTAACTAATAATTATTATGATGGAATTGTGATAACAGTTGCCCACAATAAATTTAAATCTATGGGAATTGAAACTATTTATAAATTATGTAAAAAGAAGCATGTTATCTACGATCTAAAATATTTGTTTACATCTGACAAAATAGACCTAAGACTATAATTTTAAATCTATGTTAAATTCCTTATGCCGAATTTAGATAAAAAAACTGTAAAAAGTTTTAGTGACCAATGGACACGTTATGATCAATCAGGAATGGACGATAAAGAGGCAAGAAAAATATTTAAAAATTATTTCTCTATTTTTCCTTGGAGTAAATTACCAAAGTCTCCAGAAGGTTTTGATATGGGTTGTGGCACAGGCAGATGGGCAAAATTTGTAGCCCCAAAAGTCGGCAAGTTACATTGTATTGACCCGTCAGACTCTGTTAAGGTTGCAAAAAAAAAACTAAAAAAATTTAAAAATATTAAGTATCATCAAAAGTCACTTGATAGTAGTGGCTTAAAAAAAAATAGTCAAGATTTTGGATACTTATTAGGTGTTTTGCACTATGTACCTGATGCTAAAGCGGCTATTGTTTCTTGTACAAATTTATTAAAACCTGGAGCCCCAATATTATTTTATATATATTATTCTCTAGATAACCGTCCATTTTGGTTTAAATGGATATGGATATTTTCTAATTTAATAAGATTAATAATATCAAAATTACCAAAATTTTTAAATTTTTTAGTTTGTGATCTTATATCTATATTTATTTATTACCCTTTTGCCAGATTTGCTTTAATGATGGAAAAAATTGGTTTTCAATTTCAAAATTTTCCACTACATTTTTATCGTAGATTAAGTTTTTATGTTATGCGAACAGACTCGAGGGATAGATTCGGAACACCAATAGAAAAGCGATACTCAAAAAATCAAATAAATCAAATGATGAAAGATGCTGGACTAGAAAAAATTGTTTTTAAAAATTCTGTTCCTTTTTGGACAGTAGTTGGTTTCAAAAAAAAATAAAACTTTATTTTTATAATAATCAACAATAGTTTTAAGCAATTTAATTTTTAATAATTTTTTTTAAAAATTATTTGATTTAAAGTTAAATCATAATTGTGTTATAATTCTTAAAATACTTAAATTGAAATAAGTTTACATTAAATGAGCAAAAGTCTTTTAATTCTAGTTAGTCATGTTAGTTTTTTTGTATCTCATAGGTTAGATCTTGCAATTGCTGCAAAAAAGATGGGTTATGATGTTAAAGTAGCCTTTGGCGAAATCGATACAGATATAAAATTTTTAGCTGACTTAGGTATTGATTGTTTTCATGTTCCTATTGAAAGAGGTGGAACTAACATAATTAAAGATCTTAAATCTATATATTATATATGGAAACTTTTAAAAAAATTATGTCCAGATGTTGTTCATTTAGTTACTATTAAGCCATATCTTTATGGAGGAATTGCATCACGTATTGCGAGAATACCATGTGTTGTTTCTGCAATTTCTGGTCTAGGAAGTTTATTTGTTCATAGTAATTTTACCAATAAACTTTTTCGATTTTTTATTTATCCCATATATAAATTTGCTCTAAATCATCCAAATCAATTTATCGTAGTTCAAAATAATGAAGATGCAAATGTTTTAATTAAATGGGGTGTTCTTGATTTTAGAAAAATAAGACTAATAAAAGGTTCAGGTGTAAAATTAGATGAGTTTATTTCAAAAGAGGAGCCACCCGGCACACCCAGAGTCTGTTTTGCTGCACGTTTATTAATTGATAAGGGCATATATGAATTTGTAACAGCTGCAGATTTATTAAATAAAAGAGGTATAAATGTTCAATTTTGTGTTGCTGGCGATATCGATTCTAAAAATCCAACTTCATTAAGCAATGAAGATTTAAACAAACTCAAAAGAAATGAAAATGTAGTTATTTTAGGATACCAAAGTGACATTAAATCGTTATATGCTAATTCTCATATTGTTTGTTTGCCATCATATCGTGAAGGTTTGCCAAAAGCATTAGTTGAGGCTGCTGCAGCTAGTAGGGCAGTAGTCACAACTGATGTTCCTGGATGCAAAGATGCAATAATTCCTAATGAAACTGGTATTTTAGTTCCCATTAAAAATCCAATAAAATTAGCAGACGCAATTCAGTGGCTAGTTGAACATCCAAACGAAAGAGTTTTAATGGGAAAAGCTGGACGTAAATTGGCTTTAAATGAATTTAAAATTGAAAAAATAATAAAACAACATTTTGTGATATATGAAGATCTCCTTAGAAAGACATAAAGATAAAATAAATTATTTAATTTTTGTATGAGAAGGAGTTTCTTAAAAAGAAAAAAATAAAAAATGTAAAGATGAATAAAATCAGCGAAAATAAAGGACTTAACATTTTGAAACTTAAATAGCCAACAACAAAAAAAATAATATTTATAAAAAAGATTATAAAATTGGTTAAAAGGATTGAATTATTTTCTTTAAATAAGATATGGTGCAGATGATCTTTACTAGGTTGAAACGGGTTTCTTTTATTTTTTAACCTAATCAAATTAATTGATAAGAACTCGTAAACAAATAGAGAAACAGACCAAGCAAGCAAGATTGGATGAGATAAATTATTATTTGCAAAATATATAAGTGAAAAGGATATTATAAAACCAATTAACAAACTTCCACCATCACCTAAAAATAATTTTGGTGTTTTAAATAATGCAAAGTTGAAAATTAAAAAAATACATAAGGGTATTAAAATTGTTAATAAGTAAAATTTAATTTCATTGCTAGATGAAAGAAAATATAAAATAAAAATAACAGATATTGAGGTGATAGTTAAACTTCCATCTATTCCATCAAAATAATTAAAGGCATTAATTAAAAACAAAACGCATAAAATTGAGAAGGGTATTGCAAAGGTTCCTAAATCTAAGATAAAATAATTATAGTCACCTATATTAGTCAATTTTAAGTTACCAATCACAATTAAATAAAAAATAGGAAGAGATTGAAGACTTAACTTTCCTCCAAAATTTAATTGATATCGATCGTCTATAAAACCTATAATTGCAATTAAAAATGCCATTGAAAGAATTAAATTTAAATCTTTGCCTGTAATATCAAATAATTGAAGTGCTAATAAATATGCAAAACTTATTGCTAAACCACCAGTGTATGCAGTTGGGGTAGAATGCATTTTTCTTTTGTTAGGTAAATCTACTAGATTTAACTTATAAGAAATAATTGCAAAAATAATCAATATGATAAAGCTAATTAAACAATAAATAATTATATAATTGAGCATAAAAGCGTATTTTTTTTTTATACAAAGACATTATTAAAAAGCGTACACTTTACAATCCATAATTTATACTTGATGATATTTTTTAAATTATATTTAACAACAAATTAATACTAAAAAATTAAAAAACTTATATAAATAATTAATTGATGATCTTTAATTCAACTAGTGAAAAATTTATATTTTTTAAAGTTCCTGTTCTTTTATTTTCATTTTTACCTTTATTTCTAATTAGCGGTCCTTTTTTAAGTGATTTGTCATTATCACTTATAAGTGTTTTATTTATTATATATTGTTTAAAAAAAAAAAATTTTTCATATTTTAAAAAAAAATATTTTTATTTTTTCTTAATATTTTGGTTTTATTTAATATTAAATTCGCTGACTAATGACCTAAATTTAGATAGTCTCAAAATATCTTTTTTTTATTTTAGATTTGGAGTTTTTGTAATCGCAATAGTAGCATTAGTAGAAACAGATGATAGATTTGTTAAATATTTTTTCTATTGTATCTTTTGGTGTTTTTTAATTTTAATTATTGATGGATATTATCAATATTTTGTTGGAAAAAACATTATAGGATTTAAAACACCAAACTTAAATAGGGTATCTAGTTTCTTTGGAGAAAAACAAATTTTGGGGAGTTACTTAAGTAGATTTTGGCCAATTTTTTTTGGTTTATCAATATTTATCTTAAAAAAAAAAAATAAATTATTTTTTATTTTAATCCTGATTTTTATTTTATCAGAAGTTCTAATTTTTTTAAGTGGTGACAGAACGGCTTTTTTTTATATAAATCTTTCTGCAATTTTTATTATTTTATTTTCTCAAAAACTAACAAAACTTAGGCTTTACACTTTAATATCAAGTTTGGCGTTAATTTTAATAATTAGTTTTTACAACCCTAATGCTAAAGAAAGATTAATTGATCATACTTTGAGCCAAATGAACATTACAAATGAAACTGTAAGTGAAGGTAAAGAGATCTATATTTTTTCTAAAGAACATAATCAAATGTACTTGTCTGCTTATAAAATGTTTTTAGATAACAAAATTTTTGGAGTAGGTATCAAAAATTTTAGAAATTATTGTGATGATGAGAATTACAAAAGTGAATTTTCATGTTCAACTCATCCACATAATACGTATGTTCAAATTTTAGCAGAAACAGGATTACTAGGATTTATATTTTTATTATTTGCTCTTTTTTATTTTTGCAAACATATTATTGTCCATATATATCGAAAAATTAAAGGAAAAATATATTTTACAGATTTTGAAATATGTATACTTTCTGGGTTAGCAATATATCTTTGGCCTTTTATACCTAATGGAAATGTATTTAATAATTGGATAAATATAACCTTGTTTATAAATTTTCCATTTTTAATTTTGAGTCGAAAACTTATCAAAAACTAATTGTAAATTAATGTTTAGAATCATAAAATAGGCTAAATATAAAAATAAATTATATTATAAAATATATATAACTCATGAGCCTAAAACTATTATTTATCCAACTTAATGAAATTAATTTTGAAATTGCTGAAAGATATATTTTAGCTTCAAAAGCAAAATTTAGAAATCTTAGAAAAATTAAAAAATATTATAGAAATTTTCTTACACATGCCGAAGACGAATATAATAATCTTGAGCCATGGATCCAATGGCCATCTATACATCTTGGAAAAAGTTTCGATCAACATGAAATATTCAGGCTGGGAGACATAAAAAGTCATCCAAATCAAAAACAATTATTTGAGACGCTTGAGGATGAAGGTTTTTCTATAGGCGCAATATCACCAATGAATGCAGATAATAGACTAAAAAATCCAGCTTATTTTATTTCAGACCCTTGGACTGATACTCCTTCAGATCCTTCTGGTTTTTCCAAAAGAGTATCATCAATGTTAAAACAGACAGTGAATGATAATGCTAAGGGTGGACTGACTACAAAGTCAATATTCACAATTTTTGAAATATTTTTTAAGACACTTAATTATAAGAATTCACTGTATTTAATAAAATTAATATTATCATCTTTACTTAACCCTTGGAAAAAATCACTTGTTTTAGATTATCTTATACATCTGGCACATATGTATCTTTTAAAAAAAAAGGAACCAAATTTTTCATCTGTATTCTTTAATGCAGGCGCACATATACAACATCATTATTTTTTTAATACGAAGCACATTAAAAATCTTCCAACAAATCCTAAATGGTATGTAAATCCTTCTTCTGATCCAATAGAGGACATGTTAGATATATATGATAGAATAATTGGAGATTACTTAAACTTTTCTGAAAAAGGATGTCAAATACTTATCGCTACTGGTTTAAGACAAGTGCCCTATAACAAAGCTAAGTTTTATTATCGTCTTAAAGAGCATACGTTTTTTCTAAATAAAATTGGAGTAAAATTTTTAAAAATTTTACCAAGAATGACTAGAGATTTTGAAATCATTTTTACCAATGATAATGACTTAATTATCGCAAAAAAAATTTTAGAAAAAATAAAGTCAAAAAAAGATAATTTGAGTATTTTTACCGAAATTGAAGAGAGAAAAAAAAGTTTATTTGTTACATTAACATATCCAAACGAAATAAATAAAAGTGATAATTTAGTTGTTAATGAGAATTTAGAGTTAAATTTTTTTGATGAAGTAATATTTGTTGCAATAAAGAATGGAATGCATGATACAAATGGGTATGTTTTTTGTTCACCAAATATAAATTTCAAAATACCCAAATCATCTGTTCATGTTTCTAAACTTCATAATATGATTCTTGGAAATTTCTTATCTAGTTAAATTTTACTTAGTTTTAATATTCTTTAAATTATTAATTTTTTAATTTCAATTAATAACTTGATGTATAGAATAAATTGTCTATCAATAATTATTTAATATTGTTATTATGAAAAAAAATGTATCTTGTCCTAATTGTAACCAAAATAATTTTTCAATTTTTGATAAATACTATCACGGAAGAAGATTAGGAATTAAATATATTTTAATTTGCAATAATTGTAAATTAAAACAATCAGATAATTTACCAAATAATGAAAAATTAAAATCATTTTATAATAATATTAATACCAGGCTTCTATTCAATTATTCAAAACAAACTACATCTGAGACTTATTATACTAAGTTTGATTCTTACCTAAAATTTATTATTGATAAAACAAACATTAATATTAAGGATAATTTAAATGTTATTGATATTGGAGCAGGAAATGGAAGAACACTGTTACAAATAAAAGATCTCACAAATTGGAGTGCATTAGGGATAGAACCAGATAAAACTAAGTGTGAAGTTTTAAGTTTTTTTAAATTAAATATAATTAATGATGTCTTTCAAAATATAAGTAGTAATTTGAAAAATGATCATTATGATCTAATAACTATATCACAAGTTCTTGAACATGTTGAGAACCCAGTTGATCTTTTAAAAGAAATTAACAAAAAATTAAATAAAAATGGGTATTTATGGATTGATGTTCCACTTTGTAATGTTGATTATTTTAACTCAAGAGTTAACGACGATGTAGGTCACCTTTATTTTTTCGATCAAAAGATACTTGGTCAGATTCTTGAACAAAGTAATTATCAACCTTTATTTTCGGGATCTTATGGTAAAATTATTGGCTCAAAAAGAAAAATATTTTCTTCATTAAAATTATTTTTAAAATATTATCTCCACAGGTTCTTACCTATTAGTTTATTAAATATAAATAAATTTATTTCAAAAATAACAAACAAATATAAAAATATTGAGAACTTTGAAGAAATATTTAATCAAGATAATCCTAAAATAAATCATAATATATTTGATCGGGATAAGCTTTTTTATTTAGTTAAAAAAAATGATTAAATTTTAAAATTATATGATTATTTTTATACCTTTATTTAAAAACAAGATAACAATAAATCGTTATTATGAAAGAAATAGCCTATAAAACTAAATAAATTTAAGTTAAAAATTTGATTAAATTACTAATAATTATATAAGTCACCCATATAAATCTTTACTTTACTTTATTATTTTTTTTTTGTAATAACATATGCCTAGTGATTATTGCGAAAGTGTAATACCCGATCCCATTCCGAACTCGGAAGTCAAGACTTTCAGCGCCGATGGTACTTTGTCTTAAGACATGGAAGAGTAGGACATTGCTAGGCATTTACTAAATGAAAAATCTCATAATTGTAACTGGTGGAGCTGGTTT
>MDTG01419280.1_pt1 | contig 46453 bp, 55 predicted proteins | sample 811421 | NCBI WGS metagenome assembly MDTG01 (sample SAMN05326645, study PRJNA326480) | marine metagenome | isolation source: seawater | place: Pacific Ocean: South East | collected 2011 | reverse complement strand
CTACAGGCGCAATATCGGGGTGATAGGATTCGAACCTACGACCTACTGGTCCCAAACCAGCCGCGCTACCAAGCTGCGCTACACCCCGTAATATAAGCATATTATACCTATAGATGAGATTTTTGAAATTATTCTTTAATCTGGATTATACTGCCATGAGGTATTATCTTTAGAATCTTTTATTTCTATGCTCATGCTTGATAATTTATCTCTTATTTCGTCAGCTTTTGTATAATCCCCTGCTTTTTTTGCTGCTAGTCGTTCCTTAATGAGTTGATCAATTTTATTGACATTGATATTTGATGGTAATTCTCTCTTAACATGACTGGTATCAAGTATGTTCAAACCAATGAAGTTGCATGATGCTATAAGAGATGCCATATCTTGATCATTAGTTTTTGCATTTTTAGCTAGTGCTGACAGATATTTAATTATTTCAGGTGTATTTAAATCATCACTAAGGATATTTATTGCTTCTGAAGGCTCATCATATTCACCAATGTCTAATTGACGAGAATTAGCCAAGCTTGTGAATTTTTTAACAAGGTTATTTGCTTCCGTTAAAGTTGAATCCATCCAATTCAAAGGTTGTCTGTAATGAGCAGATATAAGTGCAAGTCTAATTGTAGATGAAGAATATTTTTTAAGTAAATCATTAACCAGAATGACATTACCAAGAGACTTAGACATCTTTTTTCTATTAACCAAAACTATACCGTTATGAAACCAATAATTACAATATTTAATTTCAGACATACAGCTTCCCTGTGCAATCTCATTTTCATGATGAGGAAATATTAAGTCATTACCACCGCCATGAATATCCAGCGTTGTATCATCACCTATGATACTTTTGATCATGGAAGTACACTCAATATGCCAACCTGGTCTTCCATAACCCCAGGGGCTATCCCACCCTGGGTTATTTTCTTTAGAAGGTTTCCATAAAACAAAGTCTCTTGGAGAATTTTTATAATCTGCAATATCTATTCTTACACCATCAAGCATTTCATCAAGCGATCTCTTTGATAACTCACCATACTTATTATATTTTTGTGTATCAAATATCACATGTTTATCTGAAATATAAGCATAACCATTATCAATTATTTTCATTATTGTAGATATAATAGAAGGGATATTGTCTGTTACTTTAGGCTGGAAAGTTGGTTCTAAAATATTTAGTGCAGACATATCATTTTGATATATTTTGGTAAATTTTTTACTGATCTCGTTAAATGGTATGTTTTCTTTCTTTGCTGCATCAAATATTTTATCGTCAACATCTGTAATATTTCTTATATATATTACCTCTTTATAAGATGACTTGAGTAATCTAAATAATATATCTGGGATGATAGCAGCTCTAGCATTGCCAATGTGTGGATAGCTATATACGGTTGGTCCACAAACATACATGCTAACCCTGTCATCTCTGATTGTAATTAAATCTTCTTTCTTTTTATGCAATGTATTGAATATCTTTATAGTCATAATCGAATTATTTCATTATAATGTAGATTGAGCTTAAAAATTGATGATAAAGAACATATTTATATTTGTAGTTGCCTTCACATGTATTACTATATCATCTAGTTATGGTTACAGTACACAAAATAATTATACCAAGGAGATTAAATTGATAAAGCTTATTACAAACAAAGGTGATATCACGATTGAACTATTCACAAATGAAGCGCCTGAAACGGTAAAGAATTTTCTAAATTATGTTGATAATGGTAGCTATAACGGTACTATATTTCATCGTGTAATTCCAAATTTTATGATACAAGGTGGTGGCTTATTACCGGATATGAGTCAAATTAATTCAAATGTACCGGTAGTAAATGAATCCAACAATAATATTAGTAATAAACAAGGCACTATAGCTATGGCGAGAACAAGCGATCCGCACTCTGCTACATCACAGTTTTTTATAAATCTGAAAGATAATGATTTCCTTGATAAAGTAAATGCACCTGATGGTTACGGTTACTGTGTATTTGGCAAGGTAACAGAAGGTTTAGATGTTGTTCAATTAATAGGTTCTGTGAATACAGGTAATAAATCTGGGCATCAAGATGTTCCAATAGACACTATTCAAATTGAAAAAGTGGAGATTATTGATAATTAATCATGAAAAGCTTATTTATATCTGATCTCCATCTTGATATAAAAAGACCAGAAATTATAACCTATTTTATTAATTTTTTACTGAACCTAGATAAGGAGACTAAATCACTATACATACTTGGTGATTTCGTTGAATACTGGGTAGGTGATGACGATCCCGCTGAAGGCCTTAAAGATGTATTTAATGTTATCAAAGAGAAATCTGAGACTGTAGAAATTTATTTAATGCATGGAAATCGTGACTTTATGATATCTAGTAAGTTTTGTTCAAAATATGGCATCAAACTTTTGCCAGACCCAACATTAATTCGTATAGGGAATAATAAAATAATGCTAATGCATGGAGATACATTATGTATAGATGATAAAGAATATCAAAAATTTAGGACATTAGTCCGCTCAGATGCGTGGCAAGAAGAAATGCTATCTAAGCCATTAAATGAGAGATTAGCTTTAGCTAAATCACTAAGAGCAAGAAGTCTAAAGGAAACTGAAGATAAAGATGAATTTATTATGGATGTAAATCAGGAAGAAGTTTTAAAAGTTTTTAAAAACAATGATATAGATATTCTTATTCATGGTCATACCCATAGACCTAACATACATAAAATATTACATAAAGATAATGAATATAGGCGAATAGTACTAGGTGATTGGTATAAGAAAAGCTTTGTTTTAGAAATTGATGGACAGCAAATTACAATTGAAAAGAATATTATATATTAATTAATGATATCAAAACTTTTTAAAGATTTATTGTTAAGTAATTTTTTAAAGACCTCTCTGATTATCTGACGCAACACCTTAACATCCTTAATTTTAGAAAAATTATTGTTGGCTAAATTTAATAAAGATGTGCCGCAAATTTTATCATTAGTATTGTTATAGGATTTTTTAAAACCTGAGTTAAAATCATAATAATATGTATCATTATCATTTAATCTTCCATTTAATTCATCAGAAAGACTCAATCCATACCCAATTTCTTTAAGAAAAAGATACTCAAACCTTAATGATGCCACTGATACATCTATATCACTAACCATATAATTTAATTGAGATTTATAAAGACTATACATTGATTTTAGTGGTTCGTTTTTCGGTACTAGTCTATATATTAACTCATTATAATAAAGACCATATAACATAAAATTACGGTTTATTTTGGAATAGTCATTTGAAACTTCATGTTTGACCAATAAAGGCAAATTAGCTTTAGTATACGATAACAGTAGCTCCCTAAAAGGTAATAACAAAAGACCATCTTTCTTTTTCTTTATACCTTTCGCTAGAACAGACATAAATCCATAATTCTCTGTTAATACATCATAGATCACACTTGTTTCTCCATAATCTCTAGAGTGAATAATAAAAGAACTTTCCAAGAGATTATTCATGAGATGTACCCAAGTTCTTTAAGTAACTCATAGTTATTTTTCCAATTATGTTTAACAATAACCTTTAAGTTAAGAAATATTTTTTTATTGTAAATCTTTTCAAGTATCTTACGAGAAGCTATTCCAATTTCTTTAATCATATGGCCCTCTTTTCCAATAAGTATTTTCTTATGGTTATCTTTTTCTACATATATATTTGCAATTAGGTTTATTATTTTTTTTTTATTTTCTACAGATTGAATATGAGTTGCACTATCGTATGGTACTTCACCATGAGTTTTGTCTATTATTACTCCTTGTATGATTTCTTGAATCGATAATTTCTGGTTACTATTTTTATCAACCAAGGTTTTACTTTTTGGGGTCATCGATGATAATCTATGAACAATTTCATTAATTAAGATATTAATACCTTTTTCTGAAAACAACGATATCATAATAGGCTCAAAACCATATTCCTTGATTAAATTATCTCTTAATTTTTTTACATTTTTATCATTAGTATGAAGCTTATCTATTTTATTAATTACAGGAATAATTAATATATTAGAAGATTCACAAAGTTTAATAATTGTATCTTCATATTTAAGATTATTATTGTAAATATCTAGAAGTAATATTAGTAAATCTAAATGCTCCAGACTCTTGATATAAGAATTTTTCATAGAGGTTGACAATAAATCAGTGTTATTGATAGTAACTCCAGGAGTGTCTAATATCGTAACATTAAGATCTTTAATATTAGTTAATACATTCAATGTGGCACGTGTTGTTTGAGCTTTTTTGTTTGCTGATGAAATATATGACTTGGATAGATAATTTGTAAGTGTGGACTTACCTGTATTACTTTGCCCTACTATAGAAATATTATATATTTTATTCATTACTAATCTTGTCTAATATAAACCTAGATACTTCTTGTTGTCCAATTTGTACGGTTTGAGATTGAACTGAAAACTGCTTATCAAAAATAGAAACTTCGCAGGTAATTTTTAGTATAGGCTTATGTGGTGGTCCTGCGACATGTTCTTTATAAAACTTAGGTGGTGGTTCTTTAATGGATGCTAGATACTCAATAAGCTGAGTTTTAGGGTCTTTTTCACCAATTTTTTTCTTAATTGTGAGGTAATCAGAAAATAATGATAAAATAATCCTTTCGCATTCATCATAATTACTATCAAGATAAATTGCCCCTATTAGTGCCTCTAATACGTTTGCAGATAATGATTCTGATAAACTCCTATCTATTTTAAAATTAAGATTTTTATATTTCAACATATCTATCAATTCCAGATGTTGTGAGATTGCTGCCAATGTTTTCTTGCTAACTATTTTAAATTTTTCACGTGATAAATAAGACTCTTTATGTTTAGGATAATTTTTATACAGGAAAGAAGTAATTGCTAAATCAATCACGGCATCTCCAAGAAATTCCATACGTTCATAATTTTGATTAGATAAACTCTTATGCGTTATACACTCTAGCAATAAATTATTATTCTTAAATCTATAATTAATCTTTGAGTTAATAATTTCAGATATATTAGAAAATTTATTATATGCTTTAGTCATATTTTACTCAATAGATTTACCTGCTCTATCCAATATTGCATATGAGCTTATTGGATTCCAATGCATCCATATAAAAAATGCTTTACCAATTAAATTTTCCTCAGGAACGGGTCCCCAATATCTGCTGTCATTACTATTATCCCTGTTATCTCCAAGCACAAAATACATATCTTGAGGAACTGTATAACTAAAGTTTTGACCATTGTTGTCATTTTTTAGAATTTGGTATATTTTTTTATTATTAGATTCCGAGTAAAGGCGATTATCAGCAATATCATTAGCATCAAGGTAATCATTATTCATTTCTATTTGGGAATATTTTTTCCCATTAACGCGTAACTCCTTATTTATGTATTCGACATAATCCCCAGGCAGTGCAACTACTCTTTTGATATAATTAATTTTTTTATCTTGAGGATACTGAAAAACAATTATATCTCCATAATTAGGCGTATTATTTGAAAAGAACTTATCATTAGATAAAGGTACTCTGAGGCCATACTCATATTTGTTAACAAGGATAAAATCACCTATTACAAGAGTTGGTATCATGGAACCCGAGGGTATCCTATATGGCTCAATAACAAATGATCTGAAAACTAAAACAAATAATAGTATTGGAAATAATGAAGATAAAAAATCTAGAAATTGTGGTATATGCGCACTACCTTTTACTAATTTAGTCATCATTAGTAAAATACCAGATATCAGAGTTATAATTACAAGTAAAAGTGTGAAATCCATAATTTATTTTTTAGGCATCATAAACTCATAAAAAGCTTCTTTTGGTATGTCTACATTGCCTACCTTTTTCATTCTTTTTTTTCCTTCTTTTTGTTTTTTCAATAATTTCATTTTTCTAGTGACATCTCCACCATATAATTTAGCTGTGACATCTTTTCTGTATCCACGAACTGATGTCGATGCAAGTACTTTAGAGCCAACACAACCTTGTATTGAGACCTCAAAGTTCTGTCTTGGTATCAGAGTTTTAAGGTTTTCAATTAATTCTCTTGCTTTTTTATCAGAGTTATCTTTATGTAAAATTTGTGACAATGCATCAACCTTTTTCTTATTTACTAATATGTCTAATTTTATCATTTTGCTTTCAAGATAATCAATAACCGTATAATCATATGAAGCATAGCCTTTAGTTGATGATTTAAGTTTATCAAAGAAATCATATATTATTTCAGATAAAGGTATATTAAATGAAATCTCTACTGAGTTTGAACGATATTGTAGGTTCTTTTGGACACCTCTCTTTTTAATACAAAGTTCGATAATAGCACCTAAATATTTAGATGGTGTAATGATGTTAATTTCTGCAATAGGTTCTAAAAATTTCAGTATCTTATTGTCATCAGGAAGATCTTTAGGGCTTTTTACCTCTATCATTTCATTGCTTTTTAATACTATACGATATGTTACCGATGGAACTGTCATTAGGAAATCTAAACCGTATTCTCGTGCAAGCCGCTCCCTAATTATTTCCATATGTAATAGACCAAGAAATCCACATCTAAATCCATGACCAAGAGAATCTGAGTTTTCTGGCTCATAAGTGAATGAATTATCATTTAATGATAGCTTATCTAAAGCTTTTTTAGATTCCTGATAATTCTTCGAATCTAGAGGGTAAAATCCAGAAAAGACACGAGGCTGAATATGCTGAAAACCAGGAAGAGCTTTTGGATTTACTGCTTTTATATCTGTTATAGTATCACCCACAGGTGCAGCATCGAGAGTTTTTATGGAAGCAATGATAAATCCAACATCACCTGATTCTAATTGCTCAAGGTACTCTATCTTAGGTGTAAATATGCCAACTTTATCAATAACGAACTCTTTTGAATTAGACAGAATTTTAATTTTCAGTTTTGGTAAAATTATCCCACTAATAACTTTAACAAGAACCACAACCCCCAGGTAATTGTCAAACCATGAATCTATAATAAAGGCTTTAGGATATTGTGTACTGCTTATACTTGGCGGAGGAGTCTTAGAAATAACAGTATCGATTATAGTATCAACGCCTTCCCCTGTTTTAGCACTAACCTCTAAAATATCATTTTCATTGATGTTTAAAAAATCAACCAAATCTTTTTTTACCGAGACTATATCTGCTGAAGGTAAGTCAATTTTATTAATTATTGGTATGATTGTTAAACCTAATTCTTGGGCTAGTGTAGTGTGTGCTATACTCTGAGCTTCAATGCCTTGTGTGGCATCAACTATCAATAATGCACTATCACATGCAGATAGTGATCTAGATACTTCATATGAAAAATCTACATGTCCTGGTGTATCAATAATGTTTATTTTATACATAATATTATCCTTAAAGTAATTAAGGGATACTGTTTGAGCTTTAATTGTAATACCTCTTTCTCTTTCAAGATCCATAGAATCTAAAACTTGGTCATGCATGTCGCGTATTGATAGTGCGCCATATTTTTCTATTAGTCTATCAGCTAGAGTAGACTTCCCATGATCAATATGTGCTATTATTGAGATATTTCGTATATTATTCATGCCCTATATGATAACGGACAATTAATAAACATCAATCATTTAGAAATTTTAATTGCCATGTATATAGGATTGGAATTTCTATAAACAAGTAGACTTGCCATTGTATTATTTTTTATGGATTGAAGTTTCTTATTAAAATCATTAACATCGAGTACTGAATCATTGTTTATCTTAGTAATAATATCATTTATTTCTAGTTTAGAGTTATTGATTTGTGAGTCTGATAATTTATCTACCCTTACTCCGCCATAAATATTAAGACCTTTTTTTGTCTGCTCACTTATATTACTTACAGATATGCCAGCCATCATTGTTTTTTCAATTTTTTTCTCTGTCATCGAAGCAATCTTATCTTCTTCAGGCAACTCTTCAATTTTTATAGATTTATTTACAATTTTTTTGTTTCTAAGTAATTGCATGGTAACCATTTTATTAACAGGTGTTGAGCCTACTAAAAGTGGAAGGTCTTTAGATTTGTTAATGTCTTTGCCATCAAATTTAATAATTACATCACCTTGTTTGAGTCCATATTTCTGTGCTGGGCTTTTATCAAGTATTTTTGCTACAACTGCTCCACGAGGTTTATCTAATCCAAAACTTAAAGCTAAATCTTTATCAACTTCTTGAATATATACGCCAAGCCAGCCTCTTCTGACTTTACCCTCATTTTTAAGTTGATTATATACGTTACTTAACGTCTCTGCTGGTATAGCAAAAGATACGCCCATAAAACCACCTGATCTGGTGTAAATTTGTGCATTTACTCCTACAACATCACCATCTAGATTAAAAAGAGGTCCACCTGAATTACCAGGATTTATTGCAACATCAGTCTGAATATAAGGAACGTAACTTTCATTAGGAAGATTTCTTTTTTTAGCACTTACAATACCTGCGGTAACAGTATGGTCAAAACCAAAAGGCGAGCCAATTGCTAATACCCATTCACCAATTTTAAGATTCTCTGAAGTACCAATGGATACTATCGGTAATTTGTTAGCATCAACTTTTAGTAAAGCTAAATCACTTCTTTTATCAGATCCAATTAGTTCAGCTTTTAGTTCTGTTTGATCACTGAATGTAATGGTGATTTCATCAGCATTTGATATTACATGATTGTTTGTCATAATATATCCATCATCGGATAATATGAAACCAGATCCAAAACTGGGCGCTTGCCTATATTGTCTATTAGGCTGGTTATCATCAAAGAACCTATCAAAAAAAGGTTTAAATTCCTCTGGTACATTAGGCATAATATCTGCTGGTGCATTGCCCGATACTTTCTTTTTCGCATGCACTATAACTACTGCCGGAATATTTTTTTCAACAACATCCGTAAAATTAGGTAAACTAAGCTCTGCACTATAACCTTTCGTTAAAAACACAAAAGATAATATCAGGGTAATTAGTAGCTTAGAATTATTTATAGTTCTTATTAATATCATCTACACTTTGAAACGTCTTGTTCTTTTTTAGTAATATTATCATCACAAGTATCAATTTCATTAATGACATTTTTTGTTGGAGAGATAATTTCCTGATCAATATTAGATTTAGAATATTCTATATTTTCAAACATAGTATTTTGTATGAAAAATAGAGTAATAAATGCAAAAGATACCGCACTAGCTATTCTAATACCATAATTAAAAAAACTATTAATTTTAACATTTTTTGATGCATAAATCTTACTCATAATCTTTTTGGAAAAGTCTTTTGAGATGTACTTTGGGTAATCATTTTTCAATATAGATTTAATGATTCCTACCAATTCAGTTTTTTCGATATTATCACTCATATTTATCAATTGTTTTTAATGCTTTTAGAAGTATTTCCCTCGCTCTATGTAATTTTGACCTTACAGTACCTATGGGCATATTGATACTCTTCGCAATCTCATCATAACTTAAATCATCTATATCACATAATTTTATAACTAATTTTAGGTCTTCTGGTAAATTATTATAAGCATTTTCTATATTTTTTGCCATTTTACCAACATTATAGCTATTAAATGGAGTATCCTCCGTTTTTATACTCTCTACGACATTTAGACCATTATTTTCTGAAATAGTTTCCTTTTCTTTTATTTTTTCCTTTGAATTTATATAGTTAAGTGAACAATTCACTGCAATTCTATGTAGCCATGAATAGAATTTACTCTCAAATCTAAATTTAGCTAGAGAATTGTATGCCTTTAAGAATACATCCTGAGCAACATCCTCAGCGTCGGTTATGTTTTTAGTATATCTATAACAAAGGCTAATAATCCTTGATTGATATTTTTTGATGATTATTTCATATTTTGAGTCATCTCCACTCAATACTAAGTCAATTATTGACTTATCATCATCCATCATAAATAGCCTCAAAAAACGTTATTTTTACAAAAATACCTTAAAATGTTATTTTATTATATATGAGCACTAGTAAAAGCACAGATGTTTTAATTGTTGGTTCCGGTATTTCTGGTTTAAGCACAGCATTACTGCTACCAGATAATATTAATATACTAATCATAACAAAAGATAAACTAGAAGATTGTTCTACCGCATGGGCTCAAGGTGGCATCGCATCTGTATTATCTGAGACTGATTCATATGATCAGCATATAAGTGATACAATTAACAATGGCCATGGTCTTGTTAATAAAGATATAGCAAAATTAATTATAGAAAATGGTCCATTATGTATCAAGTGGTTGGAAGAAATTGGAGTAACATTCAATCGTGATAATCAAAATCAACTGAATCTTACACTAGAAGGAGCTCATAGCCATAGAAGAATAGCTCATGTTAATGATGAAACAGGAAGAATTATTCATCAAAAACTCAAAGAAAAAGTATTACTCAAAAAAAATATAAATATATTATCACAATGTCAAATTATTGATTTAATTTCAACTAAAGCTAATCGATTTGATAGCTGTATTGGCGCATATATTTTTGATAAATATAATCAAAATGTTTTTAGTATTAGTGCAGATAAAATTATTTTAGCTACTGGGGGTGCAAGTAAGATATATAAGTATACATCTAACCCTAGAACTTCTACAGGAGATGGTATTGCTGTTGCATGGAGAGCTGGCTGCAGAGTAGTTAATATGGAATTTATACAATTCCACCCGACCTGTTTATATCATCCTCAAATAAAATCATTTCTAATCTCAGAATCACTCAGGGGTGAAGGCGGAAAACTTTATACACCTTCAGGTGATAGGTTTATGCATAAATATGATAGTCGAGCTGAACTTGCATCACGAGATATTGTTGCACGAGCAATTGATCATGAGATGAAATTAAATGACTATAAGAATGTCTTTCTTGATATAACCGATTTACCTTCAAATTTTATAAAAAAAAGATTTCCTAAGATTTATGAAAAATGCCTCAGTGTCAATATAGATATTACCCGAGAACGTATTCCTGTTATACCTGCATCACACTATTCGTGTGGAGGTGTTATGACAGATGTGATGGGTAGAACTGATATTCATAATCTCCATGTAATAGGTGAATCTGCTTATACTGGTTTCCATGGCGCTAATCGTCTTGCTAGCAACTCTCTGCTGGAATGCCTTGTGATGAGTAAAATGTGCTCAAAATATATTATTGATGGTGGTATTAAGAAAAATCATAAGAAGTCTCTACCTTCATGGGATGATAGTTTTGTTTCTGATTCAACAGAAAAATTTATCATTAGTCATAACTGGGATGACCTGAGAAAAATTATGTGGAACTACGTAGGAATAGTAAGATCTAATAAACAACTCAAAATAGCACAAGACAAAATTGAACTAATAGAGAAAGAGATAAATGAACATTATTATCAATATACAATAAGTAATGATCTTCTTGAGTTAAGAAATATTATCCATGTTTCAAAATTAATCATACAATCAGCTATAGAAAGAAAAGAAAGTAGGGGTCTACATTACTCTATCGACTACCCTAAAATTTCTAAAAAATATCAGAAAAATACAGTAATCAAAGGACGTAAAAATAACTATGAACTTAAGCTAGTTAAATTTAGAGTTTAAATATAGTTTTACGATAATAACGTAATTCATCAATAGAATCCCTTATATCGTCGAGAGCTCTGTGGTTTGAGTTTTTCTGGAAATTATCTATATCCTCATAGTACCATCTTTTACCTAGTTCTCTTATCGATGACACGTCTATGTTTCTATAATGACAAAAGCTCTCTAATTCGGGCATGCATCGAGCTAAAAAGCGTCTATCTTGACAGATTGTATTGCCACATAATGGTGATTGACCCTTCATAACAAATCTCTCTAAAAATTTAATAGTATCATGTTCAGCTCTAGACTCATTAATGTCGCTAGCTTTAACATTTTCAATTAACCCACTTCTACCATGTTGTGATGTATTCCATTCATCCATATTATTAATTATCTCATTTGGTTGATGAATTATCATGTTTGGACCTTCGGCTAAAATATTAAGATTTTTATCTGTTACAATACTTGCGATTTCAATAATATAATCTCTTTGAGTATCTAAACCTGTCATCTCCAAATCTATCCATATTAAGTTGCTTTTATCTTTCATCGTCATAGAGTAGTATATTTATATATAAATGTAAAACAGGTGATATTTTTATGATAAATGAAATTATAATTTTATTGATGTTATATGGAGGTACTAAATTATTCTTGGACCTACATCAGATTAATTATATTAGAAAAAATTCTATTTCTGAGAAAGATATGGGGGTTCTTAATATAGATTCTAATTATATTGCCAGATCGAATTCTTATAATATTGATAAACTCAAGTTTTCAATAGTAAATACAATTATCAGTATTACCATAGTATGTATATTACTGTTTTTTAATGGGATATCATTTATCGCTTCCAGCGCTAAGGCTATCAGTTTTTGGATAATAAATTCCGAATTAACGACAATTCTTCTTTTCTTTACATTAATGACATTGATTAATATCCCTTTGAACTATGTAAAAGTCTTTTTTTTAGAAACGAAATATGGATTTAATAATAGCAATCTAAAACTATTTATAACAGATACAATTTTATCATTTTTTGTGAGCTTACTATTTATTATAATTTTATTTAGCGCATTTGATTATGTTTATAAATCTTATGTAACATCATGGTGGTATATCATGTGGATTCTTTTTATAATATTTAATTTTTTGATATTGTATTTATATCCAAATTTTATATCACCACTTTTTAATAAGTTTGAAAAACTAACTGATAAAAAGATAGTAGATAATATAAATAATTTATCTAATAGAACAAATTTTAATATATCTGATATATATATTATGGATGGATCAAAAAGGTCAAAACACTCGAATGCTTATTTTACTGGGATGTTTAAAAATAAAAGGATAGTTTTTTTTGATACATTGATAGATATGTTATCAGTGAGTGAAATTGAATCCGTGCTTGCTCATGAGATTGGGCATTATAAGAAGAAACATATAACAATCTCTATGATTGCTAATATTTTATTTAGTTTTATAATTTTTTATTCTCTATACAAAGTATCTTTTTACAGTCCTATATTTAATCTATTTTCTTTAAATTCATCGTCATCATCTGAATTTATTATTATGATAAGTTTGTTATTACCTATATTCTTATTCTTTATCAGTCCTTTATTTTCTGTTCTTTCAAGAAAGCATGAATATGAGGCTGATAATTTTGCTAAAGAGCATACAAGCAGTATATCAATGGTATCAGCACTGATAAAATTATATAAAGATAATTTAACCGTAATAAATAGTAGCCCATTTTATTCAGCAATATATAATAGCCATCCGACTGTATTTGAGAGAATAAATAATATAAAATCCTAATATGAATACTGACAATGAATTATCATCAAAAAAATGTGTTCCATGTGAGGGAGGCATTGATTCTCTTAATAAAGATGAGTGTCAAAAGTATATACAAAAGTTAGACTCTGACTGGAACTTATCAAAAGATAATAAAAAAATATCTAAATCTTTTAAATTTAAAAATCATTATGAAGTAATTTCACTTGTGAATATGATTGCTTGGATTTCCCATAGCGAAGATCATCATCCAGAAATAAATTTCTCTTATAATACCGTGTTAGTAACTTATTATACATATGCTATTGATGGTTTATCCGAAAATGATTTTATATGTGCAGCAAAAATTGATAAAAATCTAGTATCTTAAATAATTTTTCGTTCATTAAACGCGTGAGATATTGTATCACTATCTAAATAACCTAGTTCACCGTTCAAAGGTATACCAAAAGCCAATCTAGAAACTTTAATATTATATTTAATCGCCATTTGTTGGATATAGTGAGCTGTCGCTTCACCTTCAATAGTAGTACTAGTAGCAAGAATTAGTTCTTTAATTTGTCCTGTTTTTAATCTATTATCTAACCTATCAATACCTATTTCTGATGGACCTCTACCATCTAGTGGAGATAAGCTCCCTTTAAGAGCAAAATAATCACCATTATAGTTAGCAGATTTCTCAATGATGTACACATCAGCAGGAGACTCGGTAATACATACTTTAGAAATATCTCTATTATCCCCGATACATAAATGCTTATCTGTGCTCAATTGCATTTTATAGTCATCTGTATCTAAATAAATACCACAAATAGGACAAGTATAAATCTCAGATGTAGAATCTATAAGCTTATTTGCTAAATTTAAGGTTTGATCTTTATTAGATGCGAGGAGTTTATAAGCCATTCTCTGTGCTGTCTTTTTTCCTATACCTGGTAGGATAGTCAAGGCATCTATCAAATCATTTAGTTTTTTAGATTCTTTCATTTTAAAATGGAAGCTTAAATCCTGATGGCATATTCATTAACCCACCCATTTTAGTTTTAATTTCTTGATCTACTTTTGTTAATGCATCATTGCAGGCATCTAAAATATGTTTTTCTAAATCCCTAGTATTATGACTAAGAGAATCGTCAATCTTTATACTAATAATTGAATGATTACCTTTGGCTATAACAGTTACAAGATTATTTGACGCTTTACCTGTAACCTGAATCTTATTTAACTCTTGTTGAATTTTTTTCATGTTGCCATACATATCTTTTGCCTGTTTCATCTTATTCATTAATCCCATACAAAACCCCCTTACTCTATTATTTTTTTAATTGATTCTTTTTTAATATCAGCACCAAATATTTTTTTGATTTTATTAATATCTGGGTCATCTTTTACTTGATTATATCTCTCATTTAATTCAATATCGCTCTCATTTTTTTCGTACACAATAGGAGTGATTAGTGATTTCTCAAATTGAATACTGATATTCTTTTTAATATTGTAATATTCTTCTATTTTAGATATCAAGTCTTGAACACATGCTTTCGGATATATATCTTTTTTATCTATATTAATTCTTAATATCGGGTTACTACTATCTATATTAAATATAGAGTGCCTAGCTAAATGTAATGTAAGTCCAGTTAGAGACATATCTGCTATAGATTTAGTCCATGATGATATAGTATCAGTTGATTCTATATCTGGCATTTCAGTTGTATTGGTATTTTCTGATTCACTCTCTTGAAGGTTTTTTGAATTGGTATTGTTACTAGAAAATATACTCATTCTAAGAAGAATCATAATCAAATGATCTTTTTTCGATGATGAGTAAATATAATCTTTTTTAGAAGAGACAGCAATTTGATAGAATAATTGTAGATTCCTTAAACTAAATTTATCATACATTAATTTGCAGTATTCATAATCTGTATCACTCTTATCAATCAGTTTCATATCAGTTGCAGCTAATGATAATTTGAATAATAAATCGATTATTTTATTCGTTATAGCCTCATAGTTTAGATTTGAATTGATAGAATTAATTTTTTCAACAATAGCCTTATTATCATTCTGCGATAAACATGTAATAATATTTTTTATTAAATCATAGTCTATTTCGCCTAAATATTTTTGTATATCGGGCTCAGAAAGTTTTTGCCCAGTATATGCAATACATTGTTCTAGAAGGCTTAAGCTATCCCTGATACTACCATTAGCGTTATTTGCAATAATAGATAAAGATCCAATGTCATATTGGATTTTTTCTTTTTTTAAAATACTTTCTAGGTGGCTGATTATAATCTGATTAGATGCACTGGCTAATTTAAAATGCAAACATCTCGATAAAATTGTATCAGGTAGTTTTTCAGGCTCTGTGGTTGCCATTAGAAACTTTACATGAGAAGGTGGCTCTTCAATAGTTTTCAATAAAGCATTGAAACTTTTCACAGATAGCATATGTACCTCATCTACTAAGTAAATCTTGAATCGCGAGGAGGCTGGCGCATACTGCACATTTTCTAATATTGATCTTGTATCCTCTACTTTTGTTTTAGACGCTGCATCTATTTCAATCAAATCCAAATGATTATTTTGATCTATTTCGAGACAGGCGGGACACTTTCCACAAGGGTTAGACGCAATGCCAGTATGGCATAGTAGAGATTTTGCAAATAATCTAGCTATCGTAGTTTTTCCCATACCCCTGGTTCCAGAAAAAAGATAAGCATTATGCAGTTTATTCAAATTTATTGAGTTAGATAAAGTTTGTATAACTAAATCCTGACCCGTGACTTCCGAAAAAAATCTAGGTCGATACTTTAGCGCTAATACATCAATATTCATTAATATTTACTCTACAATAAATGCCCTGTTTTTACAAAAATCAATGCCCCTTCATTTTTGGTAAAAGGTTCATGGGCACTGAGATGAGGGCTACGAATCCATGTACCTTTAGGATAACGTCCATACTCATCGAAAAATACTCCATCTATTACAAATATTTCTTCACCACCCCAATGACTATGAGTATTAAACACTGTGCATGGATCCCATTTTACTAGAGCAACATGTTCTGATTTATACTCATGAAGAGGCATTACAGATAAACCAGGAACTAATCCTCGATGCCATTTAGCTTGGCATGTATTTATGATTACTTGTTGACTATCATTAATATCAAATTGCCTAAGTTTGACCAGGATCTTGCAGCCATTTTTACTAAATGGAGCATGAGCTGTATTATGCGGATTCCTAAGATAAGTTCCCTTAGGGTAGTGGCCAGTCTGATCTGAAAATATACCTTCTAAAACAAAAATTTCTTCTCCATTTTCATGAGAATGAGCATCAAAAGAACTATTTGCTTTAAATTCTACAATTGAGGAGGCCTTGGAGTATTCACTCATATTATCTCTTTCAAGATAAATTCTATTTACACCATCAGAAGGAGATGTATGCCATTCTTCTTCGGATGAATGTACTACTACTTTTTTTGTATAATCTTGATTAATTGATTTCATGTGATAAATTTATTTTATATCACTACCTAATAAATTTACAGTTAAACCATTATAAGATTCTTTTATTTCGATTTGGCAACATAACCTACTGAGTTTTTGATCGTAATTACTGCATTTTTCTAGAACAAATGGCTCTAGTGACGCTAGGTCTATTGGCTCAACTATATCAACCCACCTGCTATCGATATGGATATGACATGTACCGCAAGCACAATTGCCTTTACAGTCAGCCGGTATCTCTTTTACATGAAGTCTTAATGCAGCATCCAAGAGAGTCTTACCTTCTTCAATATCTGTTTCGAGTACTTCATCATTATTTCTGTGAAAAAAAACCTTAACCATTATAACAAATTAGTCTTTTGATAAAAATTTTTTATAGGTGTCTGTAACTAAGTAAGGGCTTTTGTAATTTAATAAAAATTGTTCTTTTAGACTTTTGGAAATATCCATTGAGTTATCGGCTGTATCATCATTTACAACCATGCCTTTATTGGTAACCATTATACAAAATCCAATGTAATTTGATAACCCCTCTATTTTCAACATGAAATTTCTTGTGCCACCATATAAGATATAAACTTTAAAATTATTGACTATTGATGATGATTCAAAATGTATATCTTTCTCAGAAAAATTATTAATTTTTATCTTCTTAAGCTCTTTCTTAAAATTCCATAAGGTTAAATTAGGGGTTGAAAGTAGATTAACCAGGGTGCTAGTAAAAGGAACAAGAAATTCAACGGACTCTCTAGTATTTCTGTCATTTGCAACATTGGTACTTTTCATAATGATATTATAGCATATATTTTCATTGATATTACTCAAATGGAGAGGGAGGGATTCGAACCCGCGATACAGTTTCCTGCATACATACTTTCCAAGCATGCTCCTTAAACCACTCGGACACCTCTCCTGAGAATTAATTTTACTTAGTTTCAAAAATTTGTAAAGTTATACTCTGTACATGAAATATTTTAAGTATTCTGTGGAGAAGTATAAATCAAGCCCTTTAATATACTAATTACATATTAATCCGTTTAACTTTAATCATTAGAAATAGACCAATGATAAATAATAAAATAATACTAGATATACCTAGTCTCGAACTATCTGTTAGATAAGTAATTAGTCCAACTAATAATGGTCCAATTAGTGCGGCAAATTTGCCTAACATATTATATATACCGAAGAACTCACTATCACGAGATTGCGGTATTATATTAGCAAAGTAAGACCTACTAAGAGCTTGTATACCTCCCTGAACAATTCCAATAGATACCGCAATACCATAAAAACCAACAAGTGAATCAATAATAGTAGCAAATAAAGTAATTACCATATAGAGTAAAATACAGAATATAATACCTGTTTCAGTGCTTGTTCTATTAGCGAGAAAATTAATAAATAAGGTGCCAGGAAAACTAACAAATTGAACAATTAATAAAGCTAATAGTAGATCGTATTGGTTAAAACCTAAAGTTATTCCATAATTTACAGCCATACGTATGATAGTGTCCACTCCATCGATATAAGTCCAATAAGCCAAAAGAAAGTAAAATATATGTTTATTTTTGAATATTTCAATAAATGTATCTTTTAAATGTACTTTTTTAACATCTGACAGCTGATTAGGTTCATTCCAGTAAAGTATTAACGGAATCATAAATAATAGCCACCAAAGTGCGGCTATAAGAAATGATATTTTTTTGTTCTGAATAATCTCAATATTAGAACCAGAAAATAAAACAATTAAAATAGCTATAATAAATGCAATACCACCACCTAAATAACCAAATGCATAGCCATATGATGAGATAGTATTACGAAATTTTTTTTCATTAAAATTCATAATCATAGAATCATAAAAAACATTTGATAACATAAACCCTAAAACTGAAATACTAAAAAGTATTGATGCAATAGCCCAGCTATCCCTATCGACTACTACTAATAATAAAGTAGATGTTATACTTACTGATGCAAAAAAAAGTAAGAATTTTTTTTTGTTACCATACCTATCAGAGATAAGGCCTAAGAAAGGAGCTAAAATAATTAACAACAAGCTGGCAGATGAATTTGAGATACCTAGGAGTAAAGTACGCATGCCAGATGGTAAAATATCAGCGTAATAATTTGAAAATATTATTGGGAAAAATCCTGCTAATACTATAGTAGCATATGCTGAATTAGCCCAATCATAAAGAATCCAACTATAATATTTTTTCTTATCCACAATTATTTAGGAAGTGGTGGGATTCGAACCCACGAGAGCATCTCTGCTCTAACGGTTTTCAAGACCGGCCCATTCAACCACTCTGGCACACTTCCGATTCGAAGCTCATTATAGAATAAAAAATACATTAGTCATAATCTAATAATGTCAAAACCAGTATATTTTTGTAATACTTTTGGTATTGACAGAGTATCGGTTCTTAAATGGTTTTCTACTAAAGCTGCAAGAGTTCTCCCAACAGCTAGGCCCGACCCATTGAGAGTATAAGCTAGAGATTTCTTCTTTGTAGCTTTATTTTTGTATTTAATATTAAGTCTCCTTGATTGAAAGTCAGTAAAACTACTACAGGAAGATATTTCACGATATTTTGATTGTCCTGGATACCACGCTTCAATATCATAAGTCAAAGATGAGGAAAATCCTAGATCATTAGACGCTAATACTACTCTTCGATATGGGATTTCAAGACTTTCCAAAATTTCTTCAGCGCAAGTAAGTATAGATTCTAATGATTTTAGCTCATTTGCAGGATTAACTATTTGAACTAGTTCTACTTTTTCAAATTGATGCAATCTAATAATACCTTTTGTATCTTTTCCATAAGACCCAGCCTCAGACCTAAAGCAAGGTGTATGTGAGACAATTTTTACTGGTAGGTCAGATTCATCAATAATTTTATTTCTGTAAATGTTGGTTAATGGTACTTCAGCAGTAGGAATGAGATATAAATCACTATCGGCAATCTTAAATAAGTCTTCTTCAAATTTGGGTAACTGACCTGTACCAATTAAAGATGATGAATTAACGATATATGGAACATTGTATTCAGTATAACCGTTTTTATCAGTATGAATATCCATCATATAATTTACAAGAGCTCTATGTAATTTGGATATATCGCCTTTCAATACAGCAAATCTTGGCTTTGACATTGATACAGCACTTTCAAAATCTAAATAATTCATAGATAGTATTTGAGAGTGATCTGATTGATTATTATTAGGTTTACCCCAAGTCTTGATTATTTCATTACAATCTTCATTTCCAATAGGTGTAGTTGATGATGGTATATTAGGTATACCTTGCATAAGTTTAGTCAGGTCATTTTCAACTTTATTGAGTAGCTTTTTATTTTCATTTATTAAATCATCTAAACGTTGTGATTGAATTTTAATATTATCTTTATCAGTATTTGTTTTTGATTTTTTAAAATCATTAACCAAAATATTTTTTTCAGCAGCATGAGATTCTTTCTTAAGAATTAGTTTTTTTCTCTCTTGAAAGAGTTTTACTATAAGCGAATCATCTAGATTATATCCTCTTGAGCCAAGTTTTTTCTTAATCTCTTCAACATCGTTTATTATCAAATTTATATCAATCATTATGTAATGGATTACAAATCCTAATCAGTTTCAATTTTTAAGAATTTCTCTATTACCATTTGGTTGTTGAGGTGAGAGAATACCATTAGACTCCATAGCTTCTATAATATTTGCAGCACGATTATAACCTATACGTAGCTTTCTTTGTATATAAGATATAGATGTTTTTTTTGACTCTACTACTATCTTGACGGCTTCAGAATAAAGGGGGTCCTCGTTAGAGTTTATGTTATCTTCATTTGATGGTTCATCATCAGAAAAAGATAATAATGAATCAATATAGGTTGCTTCATTATTTGTTTTAAGAAATTTAACTATATTTTTTACCTCATCATCGCTGACATAAGCGCCATGGATTCTTTTAGGAATGCTAGATCGAGGACTCTTAAACAACATATCTCCATTTCCTAATAAATTTTCTGCGCCCATGCAGTCAATTATAGTGCGTGAATCAACATTAGTTGTTACTTGTAAGGCTGCTCTAGCAGGAATATTAGCTTTAATTAGACCGGTTATAACATTAACAGATGGCCTCTGGGTAGCGAGGATTAAATGTATGCCCGCAGCCCTAGCCTTAGCTGCTAATCTAATAATTAAATCTTCAACTTTTTTACCAACAACTAGCATCATATCAGCGAATTCATCAATAACCACAACAATATAAGGTAACTTTTCATGGTATACAATCTCATCAGCTTTATGACTTTGAATTTCGATTTTACTACCTGAATGCTCAGCATCTGTGACAAGTTTATTATATGCTTTAATATCTCTCACACTTAACTCGCTCATAATTCTATATCGTTTTTCCATTTGTTGGACACACCAACGTAATCCATTTGATGCATCATTCATATCAGTTATAACCGGATTAAGTAAATGTGGTATTCCATCATAAACACTTAATTCTAACATTTTTGGATCTACTAAAAGCATTTTTAAATCTGATGGATTTGACTTATATAAGAGACTTACAAGCATGGTATGCAAAGTTACAGATTTACCCGATCCCGTGGTACCAGCAACTAATAAATGAGGTAATTTCTCCAAGTCTGTACAAATAGGCTCTCCTTGGATATCTTTTCCTAAAGCTATAGTTAGAGGTGACTTAGAATTTTCATATGTCTTAGATATAATAATTTCTCTGAGAGAAACTGTTTCTCTATTTTCATTAGGTACTTCAATTCCTATAGAAGATGTGCCTGGTATATTATCAACAACTCTTAAGCTAGTGACAGACATAGTTCGAGCAAGATCCTTTGATAAATTAATTATTTGGTTCACCTTAATGCCTTTAGCGGGGTTGACTTCAAATAGAGTAACCACTGGTCCTGGTTTAACTGCGACAACTTCAACATCAATCCCGAAATCTTTTAAATTAGTTTCAAGCAATCTCGACATAAGTTGCAAAGACTCATTATCATAAGATGTTGATTCACTGTCATGCTGAATAAGTAGTTCTAACAATGGAAGTTCTGATTTATTAGATAGATCAAATAATTCAGTTTGTTTTTCCTTAAAAGCTCTTTTACTAGAATGCTTCTTTGTGAGTGGAATTGAAATTGTTGTATTTATGTCTTTTATATTTGAATTGTTTGACGAATTTGCCAGCATATCTTTCTTCCTAGCTTTAAAGAGTTGATATTTTTCATAATACATATTTAATAAAAATTTAGTTTTTAAATAAATATATTTATTTACTAGCAATACCCTGATGATAATATTTTTTATTGAGATATTAAAAAATGCAAATAATGAATTGAATAAAACCAAAATAGATACAATGACTGTTCCTGTAACGCCTATATACTTAACAATATTTTCATACAAAAGCATGCCTATTTCACCACCATTCTTATGATAACCAAGTCCATCAGTAGACAAATAGCTACCTATATGATTTGCAAGTATACAACTAGATAAAATTAGAAGTAAAAGTTGACCAAACCTTAAGAACTTGAATTGGGTGCTTTGGTGCATATGTCTATTTTTAAAGCTTCTATATATAATGAAAATTAAGATTAATGGTAGTGCTAGTGATATTTTGCCAAAAAACATATAAAACATGAATGATGTATATGCTCCAATTACACCGATATAATTATTAACTGAAGATGCTAATCCTGAGTTGAGAAAGTTAGGGTCATTAGGATCGTGTGAGTATATTGATAATAAGAAAAGTATCGTGAATACTATGTAAAAGAAGCCTGTAACTTCTTTTTTTATGGTAGGTAACTTACTATTTGCAAGTTTCTTATTTTTTCTTACCTGAGCCATTAAGCCTCGTTTTCTCTTATTTTAATATAATATTAATGGTATTACCACGAGGATAATGTAAATATTCTTAAGGTATTGTTATAAAATTTACTTTAATATAGGATATATCAAATGGAAGATAAACACGTTTCACTATTAATCCTTGGTTCTGGCCCAGCTGGTTATACAGCAGCATTGTATGCGTCTAGAGCAAATTTAAAACCCACACTCGTAACAGGATTAGAAATTGGCGGACAATTGACTACAACAACTGATGTAGATAACTGGCCAGGTGATCACTCCGATCTCCAGGGGCCAGCATTAATGGAAAGAATGAAAAAACATGTAGAGAAATATAGCACAGAGATTATTATTGATCATATAAAAGAAGCTGATTTATCTGCTAGGCCATTTAAGTTAATCGGTGATTCTACGATTTATTCTTGTGATGCCCTCATTATAGCAACTGGTGCGAGTGCAAAATATCTTGGTCTAGAATCGGAAAAAAAATTTCTTGGCAAAGGTGTTTCAGCATGTGCTACATGTGATGGTTTTTTTTATAAGAACCAAGATGTAGTAGTCATAGGTGGAGGTAACACTGCTGTAGAGGAGGCACTATATCTTGCAAATATCGCAAAAAAAGTTACATTAGTTCATAGAAGAGATAAACTAAGAGCTGAAGCAATTCTCGTAGATAAACTCAATCAAAAAGTATCAGAAAATAAAATTCATATTATCTGGGATAGTAATTTAGAAGAAGTATTAGGTGATGAAAATAAAGTAACAGGTGTTAAACTAAAAAATAAAAATAATAGTGATATTAATGAAGTCTCATGCTCTGGTGTATTCATTGCTATTGGGCATGAACCTAATACATCTCTATTCAAAGAATTTTTAGACATGAACTCCAATGGCTACTTGAAAATTAAAGGTGGTAGTGAGGGTGGATCCACTACAACAAGTATTGATGGTATCTTTGCTGCTGGTGATGTTTCAGATTCAATTTATAGACAAGCTATTACCTCTGCTGGAACAGGCTGTATGGCTGCATTAGATGCAGAGAAATTTTTGGATAAATAAATTTTAGCTGGGCTAAAAATGGAGCATTACTACTGCTACTAAAATAATAGATAGTACTGCGATTGCCGAATTCATCAGTGTTTTTATAAGTAAATATTCTGGATTTATTTTCTTATTCAAGAAATATAAAATGACAATCAGTCCTAATATTATAATTATTGTTCTCATTTAAACACTTGTATTAATAAATTGTTGTACAGATGAAACATCATTTTCTAAAATCGTCATCTTTTCATCTCGATTAATGATATCATGGATTTTTTTAGTAACAAAATCATCATTCTTTATAATATCAACTACAGTATCTTTAAATTTAGCAGGATGAGCTGTTGATAAAGTGACAATATTATTATAAGTCTCTCTTAAATCAATAGAAGACGTATAACCTACTGCTGTGTGAGGATCAACAACTAAGTTATAAGAATTGTAAAGGTTGCTTATGGTAGTCCTTACATTAGTTTCACTAACAGAGTTTGACACAAATGACTGTCTTATCTTATGTAATATGCTTTCATCAAGATTGTAAACTTTTTTATTCTTTAATTCATACATTAAATTATTGACATATTCAGAGTCTTTTGTAATGTCATATAATAAACGCTCAAAATTGCTTGAGATTTGAATATCAATACTTGGTGAACTTGTTTCTTTTACATTTTTTAAGGCATGTATACCAGTTTGTAAAGTCCTAGTTAAAATATCATTTTCGTTAGTTGCTATGTTGAACATCTTAATGTCTAGTCCCATTTTTTTAGCAACGTAACCTGCAAATATGTCTCCAAAATTTCCAGTGGGGACAGAAAAAAGAGTATTTTTGTTATTTGGTAATCTGCTCATTGCATAAAAATAATAAACAATTTGACACATAATTCTAGCCCAATTAATAGAGTTTATGGCAGTTAGATTTTTAGATATTTTATAATCAGTATCGGAAAATATTTTTTTGATTATATTCTGACAATCATCAAAACTACCCTTTATTGCAATGTTGTGAACAGAACTAGATTCTACTGTTGTCATGAATTTCCTTTGAACTTCAGAAATTTTATTATATGGATGTAGTATAAATATTTTTGCAGATGTAATATTCTTAAATCCTTCTATTGCCGCAGCACCTGTATCACCAGATGTTGCTCCAAGAATATTTATGTTTCTATTATCATTTTCTAGATAATGCCCCATGAGTCTAGATATAAATTGCATTGCAATATCTTTAAATGCATAAGTTGGACCATGGTACAGTTCTAAAAAATATTGATTGTCATGAGAATGGATAAGAGGTGTAATATCATCATGGTCGAAATTACAATATGATTCTGATATTATTTTCTTGAGCTCATCCTTAGAAAGAGAATCGTCAACATATAATTTAATGATTTCATAAGCAATTTCTTGGTAACTCATAGATGAAAACGAGTCTATCTTATGTATATCAAGTTTTGGCCACTGGTCAGGTATGTATAGCCCACCATCAGTTGCTAATCCTTCAAATACTACATCACGAAAATTTAATTTATCACTGGAACCTCTGGTGCTTACATAAGAAATATTATTCATTTATTTTTAACACTCTTATTTTAAATACATCATCTTTGACATGGGGAAGTTTTTCTATCTTTTTTATGACATTATCTATTGATTTTGTATTTACAGTATCTGTTATCATGACAATAGGAATAAGGGAATCAGTATGTGCTGGTTCATGTTGAGTCACAGCCTCTATGCTAATTTTTTCTTTGGCAAGTATATTTGTTATTTCAGCCATTACACCTGATACATCTTCAGCATATATTCTTAAATAATATGGATTTTCCAGACAGTCATTGTCTATAATATCTAATGATTTCAGACTAAAAGAATCTCTATGATTGTTAGTTATTTTCAGTTTATCTGAAATATTGATTGCTTGAGCTATATCTGCTAATACTGCTGATGCGGTAGCATCACCACCTGCGCCATGACCATACAACATGGAGGTTCCAAAATTATCTCCCGACAGCATAACAGCATTCATAACCCCATTTACGTTGGAAAGAATATTATTGGAGGAGACTAAAACAGGATGAGTTCTACACTCAATGCCTTGATCACTAATATTTGTTATGCCCACATGTTTAATCATATAACCTAACTCTCTAGAGTATTTTATGTCCATAGAGGTAATCTTCTCAATACCCTCAATTGTTACATTTTTCAAAGGTGATTTAATTTTATAAGCTATAGATGCTAGTATCGAAATCTTATGAGCTGCATCTGTACCATTTATATCAAAAGATGGGTCAGCTTCTGCGTAACCTAGCTGTTTAGCTTTTTGAAGAGCATCATTAAAACTTAGGTTTGAGCTAGACATTTGTTCAAGTATAAAGTTACAAGTGCCATTTATAATACCAATAATAGATTTTATTTGTTCATTCGCAAAGTTATTAGTTAATGTATTAATGATGGGAATAGCTCCAGCAACAGATGCTTCAAAGCCTACGAAAACATTATTTTTAGCAGCTAGTTCAAATATTTCATCACCAAATTCTGCTATTAATGCCTTATTAGCAGTTATTATATGTTTTTGATTCTTTATAGCAGTGATTACTACATCATAGGCGACATCAGTCCCACCAATTAACTCAACTATGATATCTATTTCTTCAGACTTTGCTAAATCCATTACATTTTTAGTTACAGTAATACTTTTATCATATTTTTTTTTTGCTATTGAACGGTCAGCAATCATGCTAACGATAAATTTATCACTTATATTTGATGGTATTGTATTATCAGTATTTTTGATAAGCTTCAAAAGGCTTTGACCAACAGTACCGTAACCGCATAATCCTATTCTATTCATAAAAGTAACCTATCATATTTAAAGATAATATATTATCATTAATTGATCTAAAATTCTTATTAATATGGAACTTACATTACAAAATAATAATTCTGGAATTTTCATAAAAAATTATGAACATCCAAAGATTTATATAAAAAATGAGGTTTATACAAGTAATATAATTATCACAAATAATGAGGTCATTAAATGGATTGATGATATTGATTTGTCTAAAGTGACTATTAATGATTTTGATAATATCATTAAACATGAGCCAGAAATTATATTGCTTGGGACTGGACAAATTATAACTATACCAATGCAAGAAACTATAGAAGCAGTAAACCAACAAGGTATTGGCCTAGACTATATGATCACAGAGTCAGCTTGCAAAACATTTAATCTGTTAGTTTCTGAAAATAGAAAAGTAGCTGCCATGTTAATCTTATAATTTAAATACTACAAAAATTAATATTAATGCTGCAGATATATAAAGAAAATACTTATTAAGGTAATCTATAATATATGCGCCATATATATCAGTTAGATATGCAACAAGATAAAATCTTAGACCTCTACCAAAAAAAGATATAACTATAAATAAAATAATATTTACGGATAGAAAACCAGCAGTTATTGTGAATATTTTATATGGTAAAGGGGTAAAGCTTGATATAAATAGTATCATTACGCCATATGCTACAAACCATTCTTTAGTGATAACTAGTTCTTCTTCATAACCAAATTGAAGGATATATGGGTATATTTCATTATATAGATAAAGTCCAATAAAGTATCCTGCTGCGCCGCCTAAAACCGATGTTAAAGTTGTTAATAATGCTAGCTCTTGCCATTTGTAACTCTTAGATAAAACCATAGGAATCAAAAATACATCAGTGGGGATAGGAAAAAATATAGACTCAATAAAGCTCACAAAGCCTAGAACTCTTTTAGATTTAAAATAAAGAAGAAAATTCCTTATATTATTTAACATTATGCTATACCTTTTATCATAGGTACAAATTTTACATCATCAACTTCTTTCTTAAGGATGCCATTTTTAGTATTCTTCAGTCTAAAAAGTTTTTGACTACCTTTATCATTTAAAGGCAGAATCATTCTTCCTGTGACACCTAATTGCCGTATGAGATCATCAGGTATTTCTATAGGAGAAGCTGTCATAATTATTGCATCGTAAGGCTGATTAGTTTTATACCCATGATGACCATCAGCATGAATATATTTTATATTTTTTAAACCGAAACTACTTAAAAGTTTTTTCGTTTTAGTTTGTAATTTTTCTATCCTTTCAATAGTTGTGACTTTTTTAAATAATAATGACAAGATTGCTGTTTGATACCCACATCCAGTACCTATTTCAAGCACATTATTCATTGAGTCATCCTCAATTAAGAGCTGAGTCATTTTACCAACAATGTATGGTGAAGATATAGTCTGACCATAGCCTATTGGTAATGCATCATCATCATATGCTCTTCTTGATAATGCAGACTCTACAAATAAATGCCTGGGTATTGATGATATAACATTTAATAATTTTTTATTTGTTATACCCTGGCTTATCAATCTTTCAATGAATAACTTTTTAACCTCTAGTGGTATTTTGTTATCTATATTCATTAGTTATCACTTAATTATTCCAGTTTTTATTTTTGTTTTATCACACATATCAATAGTTAAAGGAGTAATGGAAATATAATTTTTTTTGATAGCATTGAAATCAGTATTTAATGAAGTTTTTTTTGGTTTACCTACTGCGCCAATCTCTGCGATGTATAATGATGCGCCCCTTTTCATTAATTTTGGTCTTAATGATTTATGCCTACTACCAAGCTGGGTATATTTGATACCTTTAATTGATGTTAATGGTTTATCTGGAATATTAATGTTATATATAATATTCTTTTTCGATCTGATTTTGAAAATATAGGATAAAACATAGTCAATTTTTGCACTTAAATCATCAAGATACTTTGGTTGTCTTGAAGTGACAGAAATAGCAATAGGTGAGTATCTGCAAAATCTACCTTCAATTGCACCAGCCACTGTTCCGGAATATATGACATCATCACCTAAATTACTACCAAAGTTTATACCAGAAAATACAATATCCGGAAGACTAGACATTATGCCTCTAGATACTATGTGGATACAATCAGCTGGTGTACCACTAACTATATAATTAGCTTTGCTATGAACTACAACTTTCACAGGACTATGTACAGATAATGAACTACTACAAGCGCTTTTATTTTTTTTAGGGGCTGCCAAGGTAACTGTACCATATTCTGATAACCTGTCTGCTAAAATCTTTATGCCATAAGCATTATAGCCATCATCATTAGTAAGTAATATTCTCATTAAATATAAATAAATTTGTCTTTTTCTATTATACTTAAATAATAAATAAATGGTAAATAATAATGAATGATGATAGTAAAAGTGAATTTGAGAAATTGCTAGAAGATTCTGAATTTAATATAGAAAGTATATTAGAGGATAAAAATGATATACAAGACAATATGCATGATTCTAGTCATAAGAAATACATAGAGACGAATATTAGTCATAAAGACTTATATATGGAAAATAATATAGATATCTTTGTGCATAAAAAATTTGGTATCCAAGATTATGTGATTAATAATATTAAAAAACTAAAATATAGCTTTAAAGACAGAGAAATACTTAATCTTCATGGTTATGGTTTACTTGATGCAGAAAAAAGCATAAATATCTTCCTAAAGACTAACCTTGAACATAAGGCTCAGTTTTTATTAATAATTCATGGTAAGGGTTTGCACAATAAAAATAGTCATGCACCCATGAAAAATCTTGTAGAATCTTTCATTATAGAGTCTAAGTATATATTAGCAGCGCATACTGCATCTGCGGATTATGGTGGAAGTGGAGCAGTAGTTCTATTAATCAAAAGGTAGTCTAAGAAAATTTTTTTCCTTATCTGTTAAGTATCTATGTGTTCCTATTTTTAAACCAGATAGCTTAATATTTGAAAATTCAATTCTTTTTAGTTTTATAACTCGTTTTTTCAATGTTTTAAAAATTCTACGGATCTCACGATTTTTACCTGTGTTCATACTCACTAAATATTTAATCTCATTTTTTCTATATATTTTATTGATATGGGTAAATTGACCAGTTTCGGATTTCCCTATATCAACACCATGTATACACTTACTAATTTCAGAATCTGTTAGTAAAGAGTCTATGATAACTTCATAAGTTCTAGTAATATTAGATGATGGGTGCATTAAGTAGTTGGCTATATTTCCATTATTTGTGAATAATAATAGACCGGACGTATTATAATCTAACCTTCCTATATTGATCCATTTTCCTTGAACAAAAGGTAAATTACTAAATACTGTTTTTCTTGAATGAGTATCTTTTCGTGAGACAATCTCTCCGCATGGTTTGTGATATAATAATATCTTGTCAAGCTCAAGGAATATATTTTTATTTACAATATAGTTTTTATTATTATATGTAATTCTATCACCATTTTTTACTTTAGCTCCAATTAAAGTAACTTTATTATTTACCATTATGGAACCATCTTTGATTTTAGATTCACATTCACGTCTAGATAAAATTCCTAAGGTTGATAAAATTTTCTGTATCCTATACATTTTATTAATAATTGATTATATTAAGATAATATATTATGAAAAAACTAAATATTACAATTATTATCGTATCAGATACTAGAACAACTACTACTGATAAATCTGGAAAAAAATTAGAAAATTTAATAATGAAAGATGGGCATGTGGTAATTAGCAAGATAATTGTTCCAGATAATATATATAAAATAAGAGCTTGTGTCTCAACTATGATAATTGACCCTGAAGTTGATGTAATTATATGTAGTGGTGGTACCGGTATAACTGGTAAAGATGGTACTCCTGAAGCAATCAAAATTCTATTAGACAAAGAAATAGAAGGCTTTGGTGAAATGTTCAGACATATATCATATCAAAAAATAAAAACATCTAGTTTGCAAACTAGAGCTCTTGCTGGTGTATCCAATTCAAAATTTATATTTGTGCTTCCAGGATCTATTGATGCATGCGTGACTGCATGGCAAGAAATTATTTCACATCAACTAAATAGCGAGACAAAACCTTGTAACTTAGTTATGTTGATGCCAAGACTTAAAGAGTAATTATAATGAATCAACCTCTGTTGGTGGAGGTAATTCATTCAACGATTTTAAACTAAAATGATCGAGAAATTTTTTTGTAGTTGATAATAATTCAGGTTTCCCAGGAGAGTCTTTGTGGCCAACTACTTTAATCCACTCGGATTCAATCAGATTACGTATAATATTTGGATTAACAGTTACACCTCTAATTGCTTCTATATCCCCTCTCGTGACTGGCTGTTTATAAGCAATTATCACAAGAGTTTCCAGGAATGCTTTAGAGTATCTTGTTGAACTTTGTTTATTTAACTTTGTAAGCCATTCATCATAACCAGGTTTTACCTGAATTCTAAATCCTGAAGCCACTTGAACTATTTCAAACGAATGTTTTTTATAAGAATTATTAAGCTCGTTGATCAAATTCTTAACATTGTTTTTAGAAGGTTTATCATTTTCAAATAAGTTAACTATATCTTGAAGAGTGAGTGGATCCGTTGCTACAAGTAATGCACTCTCTATAATAGATTTTGTAGACTTATTGTTTTTCATTACGATCTTATAGATAAATAAATCATTGAAAAGTCTTCATTTTGAATGATGTCTATCAGCCTCTCCTTTACCATCTCTAAAATAGCTAAAAATGTAACAATAGCACCCATCTTTCCTTCCTTATGAGTAAAGCAATCAACAAATTTAATAGTTCCTTTGCTTTGAATTCTTTCTAATACAGACGACATCCTTTCTCTAACCGAAAGTGATTCTGACTGAATGTTATGAGATGCATATATTTCTACTCTTTTTAAAACTTCACTAAAGGCATCCTCTAATTCAGAAATCAGTATATTTGGAAGAGTTTCTTTTTTTTCAAAATTACTAATAATGTTTGTAGCGATGAAAGTGTCTCTATTTAATCTTGGTAGGCTATCAATTTTTTCACTTAAATCTTTGTACTTCTGATATTCCATAAGTCTTTTAATGAGATTCGCCCTTGGATCTTCTTCGTCATCATCCTCATGCTCATTTGGCACTAGCATTCTCGATTTAATCTCTGCTAATGTTGATGCCATAACAAGATAATCTGAGGCTAATTCAAATTTCATTTCATGCATCATATTAATATATTGAACATACTGAGTAGTGATTGGTAATATAGGGATATCTATAATATCAACATTCTGTTTTTTTATAAGATACAATAATAAATCTAAAGGTCCTTCGAAGCGTTCTAGGATAACTCGTAAGGCCTCTGGCGGAATAAATAAATCATCAGGAATATCTGTAATTGTTTTACCATTTAGGGTGATGTTAGTGTTATTTTGATTAGGACTAATCATATATTAATTTATATCATACCAATTATACTATATAATTCTGATATTTTTTTAGAACTGATTTCTCTTGCTTTTTCAGCACCCTGTTTCAATATGACTTCCAAATATTTCTTATCATTGATTAATTTATTAGCCTCTAGTGCTATTGGTTCCACAACTTCTATTATAACTTCAGTCAGAGATTTTTTGAAGTCTATAATATCTTTTAGTGCAAAATCATCTATTACTAACTGTTTATCTATACCCGAAGAAGCAGAATAAATGTTTATGAGATTATTTATCTCTAACCTCGATTCAGCATCTTTTATAGTATTAGGCATTTTTAGTGAGTCTGTTTTAGCTTTTTTATTTTTTTAGTAATAATATCATTATTGTCAGTCATTAAGATTCTTGAGTATTCGGATATATCAGATTTACTCATTTTATTACTACCATCTCTCAAACTCATAACTCTAGTAGAATTTTTATTGAAAATTGGCTGAGGGAGCAGGAAGAAATCTTTTTTATAATCTGTATTAAATTTGTTGGCAATATCTCTAGCTAACTCTAGATGTTGCTTTTGATCATCACCAACAGGGACATGAGTTGCTGAATATAATAGGATATCTGCTGCCATCAATATTGGATATGTATAAAGACCTATGGAAGCATTTTCCTTATTCTTACCTGCCTTGTCCTTGAATTGGGTCATCCTATTTAACCACCCCATTCTTGCAGTACAACCTAATACCCACGACAATTGTGTATGCTCGACTACTGCTGATTGCTTAAATATAATGTTTTTTTCTATAGATAAGCCAGAAGCTATAAATAATGCTAATACATTATGAGTGCTATTAATGAGCTCCTCAGGTTCTTGCCATACGGTTATGGCATGAAGATCCACTATAGAAAAGATGCTTTCATATTGATCCTGATTATCTACAAACTGCTTTATTGCTCCAAGATAATTTCCAATATGAATACTACCTGAAGGTTGCACTCCCGAGAATATCCTTTTGTCAGCCATAAATATTACACCATTAAGCCTATAGTTTAACATAAATATTTATGACTCTCATTTGTTAAATTTGTATAAAAAATATTCTATAATGGATTATGAGCGCAGAGAGAATACAGTTAATAAAAGATAGGCTTGAGATACTTAAACCAGATGAATTAAAAATAGATGATGAAGGACATTTACATGTAGGTCATGCCGGGGCAAAATCTGGAGGTCATTTTAAGTTGTTTATTGTATCGCATTTATTCGAAAATAAATCTATGCTAGAAAGACATAAAATAATATATGAAACTCTCGGCGATCTAATGAGTACTGAAATACATGCACTTTCTATCAAAGCGTTAACAAAGGATGAAGTTATTTAAGAATTTTTCTAAAAATAATTGCATCTTCTTTTCCATTAATTGTTTTATAGTAGTTTTTTCTGATGCCTACCCTATGGAAGTCATATTTTTGATATAAATTGATAGCAGATTTATTTGATGTTCTTGTCTCAAGAAAAATCATGGTCGATAGAAGAAAGTTACATTTTCTTATTACCATATCAATTAGACTAGATGCTATGCCTAAATTTCGATAATCAGTATGTACTGTTAGATTTAATATGTGACTTTCATTATTTGTGATTCTTGAAATAATATAACCAACCACATCCTTGTTATATAGTGCGATATAAAAGTCATATTCATGAAGAATACAATCTTTAAGTATATTTCTTGTCCAAGGGAAATCATAACAAGACGATTCTAGTTCATAAACATCATCTAAGTAAGATAGCTGCATATCTACATATCTTATCAACTCTGAGGGTTCAGCTGACATCTTTAAGAAACTCCTTTTGTAAAAATACTAAATCTTGCCATGCCTTATATTTATTGGAGGGACTTCTGAGTAAGTATGCAGGATGATAGAATACAATTATAGGGGGTTTATACCCATCAATCTGAAATTTCTTCTGTCTAAGTTCTGACATCGGAAGATTTTTTTTTAATATTCTGCTAGCTGCTACCTTGCCCAACAAAATTAGTACATATGGATTGATTATATTAATTTGAGACTCGAGATATTTGGAACATGAATCGATTTCATCTTTCATTGGGTCTCTATTATAAGGTGGCCTGCATTTGATAGTATTAGTTATATAAATATCATCTCTATGTAATTTTATTGATAGAAGCATCGCATCTAGTAATTTCCCTGCTCTACCAATGAAAGGAAGGCCAGTTTCATCCTCCTCTTTACCAGGTGCTTCTCCAATAATCATTATTTTACTTCTTTTAGATCCAGAGCCAAATACAGTATTTGTCCTAGCAGAATATAGCCTACATTTAGTACAATTTTTAACGTTTTTTTCTAAGTCAGCCAGATTAGAGGTTGTGGTGGATATATCCAAATCATCTTTATACCAAAAAGTATCAACACCCATTTCATATAAATACTTTTGATTATTATGCAATCTAAACTCCTCTCTTTTTAGAAGATATGAGATTAGGATTTTGTTTATATTTATTCAATGCATTAATAAGTGCCAATACAGATGCTTTTACAATATCTGTATCAGCGCCATGACCATTAAAAATACTATCATCTTTAGTGATCCTCACAGTTACTTCACCCTGAGCATCTGTTCCAGATGTTATGTTATTAACAGAATATAGAATCAGCTTGCAACCACTTTGAATTATTTCTTCAATAGCGTTATATGCAGCATCTACAGCACCATCACCTGATGATTTTGCCTCCATATCTTTTCCATCAACATTAAGTTTAATAAATGCTTCAGGCTTTTTATCACTCTCTGTTAAAACCTTCATATATTTAAAATTTATTATATTGGATGCTACTTGAATGTTGGATGCTATATTAATAAGATCTTCATCAAATATTTCATGCTTTTTATCAGCTAGTTCTTTAAACTTATAAAATAAGTCATCTAGTGCTTTTGTTTCTTTTGGCAATATATTAAGATCAGCAAGTTTTTGTTTGAATGCGTTTCTACCAGAATGCTTACCAAGGACTAATGAATTACTGACTAGCCCAATATCTTCTGCCCTCATAATTTCATAAGTTTCTCTAGATTTAATTATGCCATCCTGATGAATACCAGATTCATGGGCAAATGCATTTTTACCAACAATTGCTTTATTTGGCTGAACTGGAAAACCAGTAATGCCTGCAACGAGCCTAGAACACTTTAATATTTTTTTAGTATTGATTCTAGTATTACAATGAAACATATCACGCCTTGTCTTAACAGACATAACAATCTCTTCTAAAGCTGCATTCCCTGCTCTTTCACCAAGACCATTTATTGTACATTCTACTTGTCTAGCTCCATTCGATACAGCTGCCAAAGAGTTTGCAACTGCAAGACCTAAATCATTATGACAATGAACAGAAAATATAGCATTGTGTGAATTCTTGACATTGGCTATTATATTTTTAATTAAATCACCAAACTGGTGTGGTAGATTATATCCAACTGTATCTGGAATGTTTATAGTTTTCGCACCTGCATCTATTGTTGCCTCAATAATTTCATATAGAAAATCCAATTCAGACCTGCCTGCGTCTTCAGGCGAGAATTCAATATCATCAGTGAATTGTTTAGAAAGTTCTACCGCATGTACTGCTGTAGCTATTACTTTAGCTGGGGACATATTCAGTTTTTTCTCCATATGAATTGGTGAAGTTGCTATGAATGTATGGATACGTGGATTCTTAGCATTTTCAAGCGCCTTTGCTGCAGACTCTATGTCCTTATCCAATGCTCTAGCTAGAGCGCAGACACCTGAGTTATTTATAGTTTCAGCTATTTCCTTAACAGCTTTGTAATCTCCTGGGCTTGCGATAGGAAAACCAGCCTCTATAATATCAACATTTAATTCTTCAAGTGCATGAGCTATCTGAACCTTCTCACTGATATCCATAGAGGCTCCTGGGCTTTGCTCACCGTCCCTTAAAGTAGTATCAAAAATTATTAAATTTTCATTGCTCATATTATTGGTTATAAAAATAAATTAGAGGTTTTAGAACTGCAGAAAGAGTTCTCGTAACCTTAGTATCAAGAGGTGATTAATTTTAGTTGATAGCGATTTAATCATATCTCAAACTCTATATCAAAATTGTAAATTTGCAAGGAAAATTAGGGTTTTGTCGATTTTTTCTCTTTAGAAAAAGACTGACTTTTTTTTGCAAATCTTATTAAATACATTGATGGTCCAGATAAAGCGTATAACAAGAAGAAAGAGAAAAGTACCAACGGTGGATCAAAGGATATAAAAGATAATGCCAGAGCAATTATAAATAAACTAATATGTGGTACTTTGTGACGTATATTTATATCTTTAAAACTATAATAGACAATATTGCTTATCATTAAAAAAGATGCTGCTGGCAAAATAACTAAGATAACCCAGCTGTAACTCATTATAGATACATTGGATACCTCTAGCATCCATATATAACAAACAACCATTGCAGCAGATGCTGGAGTTGCTAAGCCTTGAAAATACTTTTTGTCAATTGTTTGAGATTTAGAACTATATCTAGCTAACCTGATTGCTGATGATGCTACGTAAACGAAACAGATTATCCATGGTAATTTAGATTCTTGCCAGTGTTGTATATCCACATATGAGGTATGCCATATATATACCAAGATTACTGGAGCTAAACCAAAGCAGATCATATCTGACAAACTATCATAATATTCACCAAATGATGTTTGTGTATTTGTTAGTCTGGCAATCCTTCCATCAAGACCATCCAAAATCATTGCAATTAGAATTGCAAGGCCAGCTGTAATATAATCCCCATTAATTGAACATATAATTGAATAAAATCCACTTAATAATGCTGTCGTCGTAATTAAATTAGGTAGTAAGAAAACACCTGGGATTTTATTTTTTTGTTCAGACATCATTTAATTTTTTCATCTACTAGTTTACTATCTTGCATCCATGACATCATATTTCTCAATTTTTTTCCAGTTTCTTCAATTTGATGTTCAGATCCTTCTTTACGAAGTTTGTTAAATTCTTTTGAGCCACTTTTAATCTCGTTTACAAAGTCATTAGCAAATTTTCCATTTTGAACATCTGCTAGAACAAGCTTCATCTTCTCTTTAACATGATCATCTATTAAAAATGGTCCTTTTGTTAAGTCGCCATATTCTGCAGTATTTGATATAGAGTATCTCATTTCAGTCATGCCGCCTTCATACATTAAGTCTACAATTAATTTAAGTTCATTTAAACATTCAAAATAAGCCATTTCTGGAGCATACCCAGCCTCTACAAGTGTCTCAAAACCAGCCTTAACAAGTGCCGTAACTCCACCACATAATACAGCTTGTTCTCCAAAGAGATCTGTTTCAGTCTCCTCTTTGAAATCTGTTTCAATGATGCCGGCTCTGCCTCCACCAATTGCAGAAGCATATGCAAGAGCAATATCTTTAGCTTTCCCAGAATTATCATTATGGATAGCTATTAAAGTTGGAACACCTTTGCCTTGCAAAAAAGTCGACCTTACAAGATGACCTGGGCTTTTAGGTGCAATCATAAATACATCATGTTTTGTGTCTGGCTTAATTTGACCAAAATGTATATTGAAGCCATGTGCAAAAGCCAGCATAGCAGAATCTTTAAGATAAGGTTCAATAGACTCTGTAAATAAAGATGCTTGGTATTCATCAGGTGCAAGTATCATTACTATGTCTGCTTCAGTTACTGATTCTTTGATAGGCAATACATTTAGACCTTCGTTTTGTGCTCGCTCAAAATTAGAAGAACCTTGACGTAATCCAACGGTAACATTCACGCCTGACTCCTTTAAGTTGAGTGCATGTGCATGGCCCTGAGATCCATAACCTATAATTGTCACGCTAAGATTTTTTATATTGTCTAGATCAGCATCTTTATCATAATATACTTTCATTTTGTCTCCTCATTTAGTAGTTTCTAAACTTTCTACTCCTCTACTAATACCTAATGTACCAGATCTTACAATTTCAATAATCTTTATTTTACCCATAGAGTTTATAAAAGCTAAAATTTTTTCACTAGCCCCAGTAAGTTCAATAGTATAAGTGGTATCGGTAACATCAATAATCCTTGCCCGAAATATATCAGTAAGTCTTTTTATCTCGTCTCTTTGAGATTTATTACACTTTATCTTGAGAAGCAGCATCTCTCTTTCAATATGTGTCTCTTCAGTTAAGTCTCTAACGTTAACAACATCGACTAGTTTATCAAGTTGTTTCATTAATTGTTGAATTTTCTGGTCATTGCATAGTGTTACTAGAGTCATCCTAGAAATAGTTTCATCGTTAGTTGGCGCTACATTCAAAGAATGAATATTATAACCACGCGCAGAAAATAAACCTGCGATTCTAGATAAGGACCCAAACTCATTTTCTACTAATAGCGAGATAATATGTCTTCTGTCTATCATATTCATGCTAACTCTGTATCTTTGCCAGTAGGAGATAAATGCATTTCATTATGAGCTTGTCCACTCTTAATCATTGGATATACATTTTCTTCTTGATCTGTAATTATATCAACAAATACAAGTCTATTTTTCATATTCATTGCTTCTTGTAATTTTGACTTAAGTTCGGATGGCTTTTCAATACTAATGCCGATATGTCCAAAACTTGATGCAAGATTTGGAAAATCTGGTAATGCCTCCATGTACGACATAGCATATCTACCTTCATAAAAGAATTCTTGCCATTGTCTAACCATTCCCATATACCGATTATTTAAATTAATGATTTTTACAGGTAGACGATATTGTAAACATGTAGCTAGTTCTTGAATGCACATAAGAATACTAGCCTCACCCGTTACACAAACCACTTGGGATTTTGGGTAAGCAAGCTGAACGCCCATAGCTGCAGGTAAACCAAAGCCCATAGTTCCGAGGCCACCAGAGTTAATCCATCTATTTGGTTTATCAAATTTATAGTATTGAGCTGCCCACATTTGATGTTGACCAACATCTGAGGTCACAAAAGCATTGCCTTTGGTAACATCATACAATGTCTCAATTACAGATTGTGGTTTAATAATTTTTTTTGATTTTTTATATGATAAACAATTTTTTTCTCTCCATTTATTTATTTGTTTCCACCATTTTTTGAGAGCTGCTTGATTAATTTTTTTTAGATGTTTATCTAATGACAAATTCAGTGATTTAAGTATCTTCGATGTCTCACCAACTAGGGATAGGTCAACTTCTATGATTTTAGATATTGACGATGGATCAACATCAATATGAATTATTTTAGCAGATGGACAAAATTTACTTGTATCACCAGTTACCCTATCATCAAATCTAGCACCTATAGCGAGTAGAACATCACAATCATGCATAGCCATATTAGCCTCGTATGTGCCATGCATACCCAACATGCCCAAAAACTTTTCATCTGTAGCAGGATAACCACCTAAACCCATAAGGGTATTTGTTATAGGGTATTTTAATTTTTTTACTAATTGTTTGAGCTGAATATGGGCATTACCCAGTATGATGCCGCCACCAGAATATATCATAGGTTTTTTCGCAGAGCATAGTAATTCAGCGGCAGAATCAATTTTATCTATATTATCGTTTTTTGCAGGACTGTATGACCGTATTTTTACATTTTTTGGGTAGTTGAAACTAATTTTTACTTTTGGATCTGTCAAATCTTTTGGTATATCAATTAAAACAGGGCCAGGTCTTCCAGTTGTAGCAATTATAAAAGCTTTTTTAAAAATTTCAGGTATCGATTCTCTGCTATCAATTAAAAAATTATGTTTAGTGACTGGTCTAGTTATTCCTGTTGCATCTGCTTCTTGAAATGCATCACTTCCAACATATTGCCTAGAAACTTGACCAGATATAACTATCATGGGAATTGAGTCCATGTGAGCTGTTGCAAGCCCTGTAACACAATTGGTTATTCCTGGTCCAGATGTAACTAGAACAACTCCTGGCTTGCCACATGCCCTAGCATAGCCATCGGCAGCATGAGTAGCGCCCTGTTCATGTCTCACTAGCACATGTTTTATGCTATCAGAGTCAAAAAGGGCATCATAAATATGCAATACTGCTCCTCCCGGATACCCAAAGATAAACTCTACACCTTCTTTTTTAAGGCACTCAATTATAATTTCAGAACCATTTAATTTCATAATTTCACTTCATTTTCTAACCTGTTAATCATACATCTTTTTTAAGAAATCATCATTATATAAATAAATTATCTATATGTTAGATAATTCTCAAAATCATTAAATATGTAAAAAAGTATCAATTTTAGTGTTTCAGAAAAAATGATATGTATACTTTCTTTGCTACTCGTCCAATCATTAGAAACTGGCTGATGAAAAAAGTCTACCTGATGCCCTGCTAGGTGTTTTTTGAAAATTTTTTGAGCTCTAAAGATATGATATTTATCAGTGATAATTAATATTTTTTCATAGTTTGAGGCTGTTGAATTTGATAATGCTAAAACCTCTTGGTATGTGCTTTTATTATTGGTGCCAAATAACAAGATATCATCTCTAGGCACATTCCTAGCAAGCAATATGTTTAAATATAATTCATATGTAAATATCGACCTAGAATCATCAATATAGTTATGTAAAATATTTTTTTCTTTACTTAAATATATTTTTTTTATTTTTTTTTCATGATAAATGTTACTAGCAGTGATGGCTCTTTCTGGGTTACCAGATAAAATGACTAATGCATCATATTCGGAGTACTGATTTTGTATAACTGGATTTGTGATGAAATAAATGAAGAAAAATATCACAAGGGTGATTATTGAAGATATGACGCCAATAATCAGAAAAATATTTTTGATATATAACAAACTTACTAGTTCTTTCTTAGGATAAAATAGAACTTATTTTCCTTTTCTTCTGAACTTACAAGTTCATTGCCTGTTTGATTAGCAAACGATTCAAAATCCTTAACTGCTCCAGGATCAGTCGAAATTACATGTAGGGTTTGTCCGGTCTCCATAGCGTTAATTTCCTTCTTAGCTTTTATGATTGGTAGTGGACAATTTAGGCCACTTGTATCTAACTCTTTATCAAAATCTGACATTAAAACTCCTTTAAGATATAATAGATTATATGGTTATTATTAATATATAATAATTTAATAATATATATGCTCTATACTAAATATTATGAAAAAATATTCAACAATTATTTTAGTGAGTATGTTTCTTAGTGTATCGCTGTCTTCAGAAATATTTTCTCAAACTGATGCGCCTATACTTGGAGATCCTTATAGCGAGAGTCTTCCTCTAAAAAAAGAGGATGCCATTGGTCTTGCACTTTATAGAAATTTACAAAGTTACAATTATATAGATAATAACCCATTGATAAGTTCTTATATAAACTATTTAGGCAACAAACTCTCAAGAAACTTATTAGACCAAGACCGACAATATAATTTTTTTGTAGTAAAATCAAACCAGATAAATGCATTTGCTGTACCGGGCGGATATATTGGTCTTAATTCAGGTCTAATTAAATTAACTAAAAATGAAGCTCAATTAGCAGGTGTAGTGTCACATGAGATAGCGCATATAAAATTAAGACACTCCGCAGAAATGATAGCAAGTTCAAGATCGAATAGTATTCCTATGTGGGTAGGAATAATCAGCGGATTGTTTGCCGGTAATGCACAAGCCTCCATGGCAGCAATTAAGGCTGGTATTGGATTATCGAGTCAAATGAATATCAACCTTGTCAGAAGCAATGAGATAGATGCTGATAATTATGCTATTGAAATAATGCAAAGATCAAACTATGACATTCTAGAAATGTCTAATTTTTTTGATTCTATGGAAAATTCAACTGGTGAAATACAAAGAGAGATATCCTATTTATATACCCATCCAATGTATGAAAACAGAATTGCGAATATTCAAAATAAAGCAGGTAATCAAAAAAGTTCTCAAAAAAATTCTACCAATGACTATTTCTTCGTAAAAAATATCATTGAAGTAAACAATATAAAAGATATAAATAGGGAGATATCAAGTCTAAGGAGCAATGACCTTTTAACCCTTCATAGACTGGCGTTATTATATTTTAAAAAATCAGATTACAAAAATGCTATTAAACATCTCAAAAATATTAAAGATAATAAAAAAGCTAACCTTTATACCTCAATACTCCATGCTAAGGTTTTATCTAGTGACAATAAAATTGATGAGGCTATTGCAATACTCAATAATCTTAAAAAAATTTATCCATTGAATAAAACTGTTTCATTTACATTACTTGAAATTCTTATTGAAAATAATATTAAACCCGATTATACAGAAAATCTAATTCAATCTCTTGGAAATCAATATATGCTTAATCCAGACTATTTGAGATTAGTATCTAAATTTTATACCCATAAGAATAATAAATATCTATCATCGATATATTTGTCAGATTTTTATGCACTTATGTCGGATCCTAATATGGCAATTGAAGTTTTGAATAATTCCATGCAATCAAGTAAAATAAATACCATACAAAGAGAAATATTATCAAAAAAGAAATTAGACATTATTTGTAGTAATCCTAGGCCATTAGAGCCTATTTTTGGTGAAAAAACTTGTAATTAAAGTAGTTTTTTTATTGAACTATCAGTACTATAATGAATTGAAATTATGAACATATTATTTAGTAAAACATTGAGCGTTACTGTATTGTTGCTAGCAATAAGCCCACTACATGCTGATGTAATTGCTGAAGGCAAAAAACTTGCTTTTGATAGAAAAAAAGGTAATTGTCTGGCATGTCATCAAATAGATGATGGTGAGTTAGCAGGCAATAATGGGCCTCCATTAATAGCAATGATGGCTAGATTTCCAGATAGAAACACCTTATATGAGCAAATTTGGGATCCCACTAAAAAAAATCCAAATACGTTTATGCCACCGTTTGGAAAACATGGCGTGATTACTAAAGACGAGATTAACAAAATTATAGATTATTTATACACATTGTGAGGTAATGAAATGAATAGAAGAAATTTTTTAAAAAAATCACTTATGACTGCAGCGGTTGTAACAACATTTGGTGGGCTTATGATTAAACCAAAAAGAGTCCACGCGGCGTGGCCAAAAAAATCTTTTGATATTACAGATTTAGCTGAGTCTATTAAAAGTGTTTATGGGCACGATGATTTATCAGAGACAAAAAAAGTAAAGCTTAAAGTTCCTGATATTGCAGAAAATGGAGCAATTGTTCCAATAAATGTCAAAACTGACATTGAAAATGTAGAGTCAATAATGATATTCGTTGAGAATAATCCTCAGCCACTTTCAAGCGGATATAACTTGTCAAGCAAATCTAAAGGTGTCATAGGCACAAGAATAAAAATGGGTAAAACTTCTAAGGTAATTGCAGCAGTAAAAAGTAATGGAAAAATTTATAGTGCATCTAAAGAGGTTAAGATAACAATTGGCGGATGCGGAGGTTAAAACTATGAGTACTATTAAAATAAGAGCTAAAGAAAGTAATGGTTCGGTCACAGTAAAGGCACTGATAAAACACCCAATGGAAACTGGACAAAGAACTGATAAGAAAACAGGAGATAAAATCCCTGCTCATTTCATTCAAGAGGTTGTTGGCAAAGCTAACAATGAAGAAGTTATTACCGTGCATTGGGGTCCAGCAGTATCAAAAAATCCATATCTAACTTTTGTATATAATGGAAGCAAAGGAGATAAGGTTGAACTTACATGGCTAGATAATAAAGGTAATAAAGATTCTTTAATTAGCGAGGTAAAATAATATTGAATCATGAGGATAGCATCTAAACTATTATTTCTCTTAATTATAATCAACATTACTGCATATGCATCACCGGAAGAAGATTTAGAATTGTTTCGCGATCATTTCCAAAATAGATTTCCTGGAACTGAGTTTAGTGACTTTAACAATGGTGTATATTCAATAGATCCGGCTTCAAGAGAACAATGGGAATCAATAGAAGATTTTCCCCCATATGAAATAAACATTGAGCAAGGCGAAGAATTGTTCAATATGCCATTTAAAAATGGTAATACTTATGCTAATTGTTTTGAAAATGAAGGTATAGGTATTAGACAAAATTACCCATTTTTTGATGAAAATCGTGATGAGGTGGTTACATTAGAACTAGCCATTAATGAATGTAGAAAAAAGAATGGAGAAAAGCCATATAGCTATTACAAAGGTGGCCCAATGGCAGATATTTCCGCATATATGGCATATACCTCAAGAGGGAAGAAATTTAACCTACAAATTCCAAATAATGACAAAGCATTAGAGGCATATGAGTATGGTAAAAAACTATATTTCACAAAAGTGGGTCAACTTAACTTTTCATGTGCAGATTGCCATGTATATCAAACAGGAACTAAATTGCGTGCGGACATACCAAGTCCTGGAATAGGTCATGCAACTCACTTTCCAGCATATAGGTCTGTAGCTGGAAGATTAGTAACACTTCATGAGAGATTCGCTGGATGCTTAAACAGAGTAAGGGCTAAACCATTTAAAGCGCAACAAGAAGAATATCGAAATTTAGAGTATTTCATTACTTATATGAGCAATGGGTTAGAAATAAATGGCCCAGGATCAAGAAAATAGGTATAATTTCCATATGATTAATAGACTATTTGCAAACAAAATTCTGTTTTTAGCAATAATTCCTTTAGTTCTCTCTTCTTGTGCAACTATAAACAATATGATGCCAGGCACAGATGACGAGTCATCATCTGAAATTAAGGAAATTAGCCTGAATAAAAGATTACAAATATCAATCCCCATTCCAGAAAGCTCTAAATATCTAACTGACAAAACTATTATTTTTGGTGAAGGCTCAAGATTTACCGGAGTATTATATCTACTTCATGATATTCCTGCAGACGAAGTCGTAGAATTCTACAGAGTTAAAATGAGGGATGATGGTTGGTCAGAAATTGCAATTGTAAGAAGCGATTTTGTACTGATGAATTTTGATAAAGAAGATAGATTTGCTACTATCAAAGTCAATCGTAAATTATTTGAGAACTCAACTTCAGAAGTTACTATAGGTCCAAAAACAGATACGACTATAAATAGAAGTATTAATATCGATAATACTATCGATCAATCAGATGATCCATTTTCAATTGAATAAGTAGAAGTCATTCTCTTTAAAATACCGTCCATAATATCATCAAAATAAAAATCTCTAAAAAAGTGGTCTGCATCTTGTATCTCAATAAGTTCTATATGTTTATTATAGCTCAAGATTGAATTAACTCTTTTGTGAGTCAAAGGCACAAACGTATCATCCGATGCAGTAAATACAAATATACTCTTGTTTATTTTCTTTAGATTTGGAATAAGAGATCCTTTATTCCCACTCACTGTATTTGTAATTTTATAGTAATCTAAAAATGATGAATGCATAACATTAGCATTTGGACAATTTAAAAAGTCAATTTTAAAATAATCATTATTATTTTCTATAGTAGAAATATCAAACTGATATTTTTCTAAGAAATATTTTGATGTATCTTTAAATGAGTCTGACAAGGGAGCAAGCAAATATATTGATGATATATGCATCTGATCTTTTTTTGTAAGAGAATTATAAAATTGAATCACATTAAGTCCGCCTCTAGAATGTCCTATCAAATATATTTTTTTGTAATTATTCTGCTTTAAATAATTAAACCATAACTTAATTTCTTTAATTGAATTTTCTTTTTTATGGACATGATTTATATCACAGGGTAGAAAATCATTATTTCGATTATTAATTCCATAACTTAAATTTACTCTAAGAGAGTTTACATTATTTTCCAATAGCACAGATGCAATAGACGAAATTAACTCTAAATTTTGATGGCCTCTTGTCCCATGAAGTATCAAAGCAACACTATCTTTGTTATCGGTTTGTAAATGTGTTCCATTAATCTCTATATAATTTTTATCAATCTTATATTGCAACTTTACTGGTTCAGCTGATAATGTAGAAAAAATAAAAAATAATATAAAAGTTAAAATTTTTTTCATAATCACATAATTAATTAGGGCGTACAGGATTCGAACCTGTGACAAATGGCTTAAAAGGCCACTGCTCTACCAACTGAGCTAACGCCCCAAATCTATTAAATTTTTTCAAGTG
>MDTG01002505.1_pt1 | contig 46540 bp, 47 predicted proteins | sample 811421 | NCBI WGS metagenome assembly MDTG01 (sample SAMN05326645, study PRJNA326480) | marine metagenome | isolation source: seawater | place: Pacific Ocean: South East | collected 2011 | reverse complement strand
TCCATCCGAACAACCAGAGCAAAAACAGGACCAATAGATGGACTTTTTTAACTACAATAATAATCAGCTGTTCGCTGAAGACATCGCTGTCAAAGAGCTGGCAGAGCAATACGGTACACCGTGTTATATCTATTCGCGTAAAACCTTTGAGCGCCATTACCATGCCTTTGCTGATGCAGCAAAATCGCATAAAAGTTTGGTGTGCTATGCCGTAAAAGCCAACTCTAATATTGCAGTGCTCAATATTTTAGCGCGGCTTGGTTCAGGTTTTGACATCGTCTCAAAGGGTGAGCTTGCTCGTGTAATCCAAGCTGGAGGGGACGCCAGTAAAGTGGTATTTTCTGGCGTTGCAAAAACAGCCGATGAAATTGCGTATGGACTTGAATTGGGGATCAAATGTTTTAACGTTGAGTCAGTGGCTGAGCTTGAGCGTATTTCAGAAGTGGCTACTTCTCTTAACCATGTAGCGCCTATTTCGATTCGTGTAAACCCAGATATTGATGCTAAAACGCATCCTTATATCTCAACAGGTTTAAAAGAGAATAAATTTGGTATTGATATTCAAACTGCGGTGACAGTATATCAACACGCTGCATCTCTGCCTGGTTTAAAAATTACCGGTGTAGATTGCCACATTGGTTCGCAGCTAACAGAAATTAAACCTTTCTTAGCTGCACTTGAAAAAGTGCTAACACTTATCGAAGAGTTAAAAGCCGCTGGCATAACACTTTCACACCTCGATATTGGTGGCGGACTGGGTGTGCCATATAACGGCGAAACACCACCTCATCCAAGTGAATATGTTGATAAAATTACCGCTCGATTAGCAGATTACCAAGATTTAGAGCTGATTTTTGAGCCTGGTCGTGCAATTGCTGCAAACGCAGGCATTTTAGTCACCAAAGTTGAGTTTATTAAACAAAACCAAGATAAGTTCTTTGCTATTGTTGATGCGGGTATGAACGATATGTTACGTCCATCGCTATATCAAGCTTGGCAAAATATTGTGCCGGTTGAACCTCGCGTAGATGATACGCCTACTCACAACTACGACATTGTGGGCCCTGTTTGTGAAACCGGTGACTTTTTGGGTAAAGACCGCGAACTAGCGCTACAAGCCGGTGACCTTTTAGCGCAGCGCAGCGCTGGTGCGTATGGTTTTACCATGAGCTCTAACTACAACTCGCGCCCTCGTGTTGCAGAGATTATGGTGGATGGTCAGCAAAGTCATTTAATTCGTCAACGTGAAACCTTAGAAAGCCTATGGCAAGGCGAGAAAATTTTACCATAAACGTTTTTATAACCGGGCAGCTCTGTGGCATGATTAGCTCAGAGCAATCCTGAATTAGAGCGTTATGTTAGTTAATTTCTCAAAAATGCACGGCCTAGGTAATGACTTTGTTGTTATTGATAACATTACTCAAAATGTTTTCTTATCTCGTGACCAAATAAAAAAGCTGGCAGATCGCCATTTCGGCATTGGCTTCGATCAACTACTTATGGTTGAAGCCCCTTACTCTCCTGATCTAGATTTCCATTATCGTATTTTTAATGCCGATGGTAACGAAGTTGAACAGTGTGGCAATGGTGCGCGTTGTTTCGCCCGCTTTGTTCGTATGAAAGGTCTTACCAATAAGCATAAGATTTCAGTTTCAACAAAATCTGGCAACCTCACTCTTTATATTGAAAAAGATGGCCAAGTTACGGTGAATATGGGCCACCCAAATTTTGAGCCGAACAAAATCCCATTTAAAGCCAGCAAGCGTGAGCTAACTTATATTCTTCGCACTGAAGAACATACTGTATTTAGCGGCGCAGTTTCAATGGGTAATCCACATTGCGTTTTAGAAGTTGATGACATTCATACAGCAGAAGTTACCACTCTAGGACCACTGCTTGAAAATCATGAACGTTTTCCACAACGCGCAAATGTTGGTTTTATGCAGGTAATTTCACAAGATCACATTAAACTTAGAGTGTGGGAGCGTGGCGTAAGTGAAACATTAGCATGTGGTACAGGTGCCTGTGCCGCAGTCGTGGTTGGACAAATTCAAAGTAAACTCGCAAGTACCGTACAAGTCGACTTACCAGGCGGGAGTTTGCAAGTACGCTGGCAAGGCGAAGGCCATCCTGTTCGGATGACTGGCCCTGCTGAGCATGTATTTGATGGACAAGTGGCATTATGAGCAAACTAACAGAACAACAAATTGCTGAATATTTAAAAGCACACCCTGATTTTTTTATTAAAAATCCTGATGTACTCGCTGAAGTTGAACTACAACAGCAAACAGCTGGTGCAACGTCTTTGGTGCATATTCAACAGCGCCAATTACGTGAACACAATACGTTATTAAAAAATAAGATTGAGCAGCTCGTTGAACAAGCAAAAGAAAACGAGTTAATTTACCGCTTATTTAGCGACTGTCATCGTCAGTTATGGACTAACTATGACTTTACGACACTGGCTAGCAACTTGCGCAATATTATCTGCACAAATCCATCCATTAACGAATGCCACTTAGTTAAGTACGATAAAAAGTTTGATGAGTTAATTGCTCACCGCCTGCAAAACGACGGCATTTACTTGGGCCGAGTAAGTCAGCAAGAAAGAGACTTACTATTCTCAGACACGACTCAATCGACTGCTTTATATCTAATTGGTAACACGAAACACCCTGTCGCAATTTTGGCGTTTGGTAGCGATGACGTAAGTCACTTTGAACCGGCAAAAGACAGCTTTTTTGTCCTTGAGTTTGTGCGCTCATTACAACTGCGCTTATTGGAACTTGCATGAGCGATGTGAAGACGCCAGACATTGATGAATTAAGTGATGCTTGGCGAACACCCATCCAACTTTTTGCAGACTACTTACGCTACGAAAAACAATACTCAGCGCACACAGTTAACCAATACACGAGCCAACTAGGCTTTGCAGCGTTGTACTTTAGTAAACTCTGTGAAAACTGGTTTGCGGTACAAGGTGAGCATATTCGTCGTTACAGCATGCAAATGCGTAGCAAACAATTAAGCGGCCGCACAATCAGTTTAAAACTGAGCTGTATTCGCAGTTTATATAAATTTTTAAAAGCCAAAAATATTGCCAGTCAGGCACATTATCATAATCCGGCAGAAGCCATTAAAGGGCCTAAATTTTCCAAGCCTTTACCCAAAAATTTAGACGTTGATCAAATGGCTAAACTACTAGAATTGCCAGATGATGATCCTTTAGCCATTCGTGACAAAGCTATGATGGAATTAATGTATTCATCAGGTCTGCGAATTAGCGAGTTAGTTGGCGCTAACATACAGGATATAAACCCTACTGAAGGTGAAATTTTAGTCCGTGGTAAAGGTAACAAAGAACGTTTATTACCTGTTGGCAGTAAAGCACTCAGTGCATTAAAAGCATGGTTGAAAATTCGTCCTCAATTTGCGCATCCAGATGAAATAGCGGTATTTGTTAGCAGCCAAAAGAAGCGAATTTCCGTGCGCCAAGTTCGCCTTCGTATGCAAGAATGGGGTATCAAACAAGGGATCAGCTCGCAAGTGCATCCACATAAGTTACGCCACTCTTTTGCTTCACATATCTTAGAGTCGTCAGGAGATCTACGTGCCGTACAAGAATTATTAGGACACAGTAGTTTATCTGCAACTCAAGTTTATACGCATTTAGATTTTCAACATTTAGCTAAAGTGTACGATAACACCCATCCACGCGCTAAAAAGCGCCCAACATCAGAGTAAACTCTTGTAATTATGATCCGATTTAACCGTGCCTTATCGCCAGTTTCTGTTTTAAGTTTTGATTTAGACGACACACTTTATAACAACCATCCGATCATTAAATCAGCCTTGCAAGCACAAGCTGATTACCTTGAGGCGTTAGAACAATGGCCAGCGGATAGCATGAGCTATTGGTTAGAGTGCCGCGATAATGCTTTAAGACAAGATGCGACTCTAATCGATGACGTTACGCGCTGGCGACAAACAGCCTTACACTATGCCATGACCAACCTTGGTTTTTCTGCTGAGCAAGCTAAGTTTCATGCCGAAAATGCATATCAGGCATTCGCTGATGCCCGTAGTAAAATAACCGTATCTGATGAGGTACTTGAATTACTTACTAATCTCAGCAAACACTACCGCCTCATCGCCATCACCAATGGCAATGTCGAGGTAGAAAAGTTTAACCTTCATGGCATTTTTGAGTTAGTACTACAAGCCGGTCCACACGGAAAAGCGAAGCCGCACAGCGCTTTATTTGATAACGCTGCAAAACAGTTAGAGGTTACTCATAATGAAATTTTACATATCGGCGATAGCCTAGATACTGACGTACAAGGTGCAAATAATGCAGGTTGCCAAAGTGTTTGGCTAAACAACCAAGCAACTCAATATCGTTATCTTGGGTTAGCTGATATTGAGATACGCAATATCATGGCACTCAATCATTTAGTTAAAAAGTAACTTCTTTCAAAATTTGCTTTATGCTGAGTAAATAACAAACAAAAATAGAAAGCTTATGGCAGAAAAATGAAGGCTCTACTTAAATTAATATTACTGTGTTCTCTTAGCTTAAATGGTTACTTCATATGGCAGTTATTTTCCCCTGAAAAACCAGTAATACTAGAGGCAGACGCACCAACGCCTAAAGTAAAGAAAAGCGCTGTTTTACCAGCCCACTTTCAGCAAGCGGTTGTGTTGTTTAGTAACCACTTATTCGACAAAGCTGTTGCTGAATACACGCAACTACTCACCAATGATCCCCACTATGCAAAACAACTTAAACAAGCTTGGCAACAGCAACTTGAGTCATGGCTTTCCCATAAAAATTTCACCTTAAGTGAGCTATTTTTAACGGCTTTTTTAAATAGCCACCCATACGATGTCAGCATGCTTGAATTTGATGCTAAGCGTTTAATAGCACAAGGTGATACCCAACAGGGAATTATCAATTTACTGGCTCTTAGCAACCAGTTAGACAGCAATAAAAAGCAACAACTTAGCAAACAAATAGACGAGCTAAGCACATCCTTTATTGGTGAGCTTATAGCGGCACAACAGTGGCAGGTATTACATAGTAGCAGTCAACACTGGCTTGATTACGCCCCAGGTAACGCACATTACCTATATGCCAATGCATTAGCAAACTACCATTTAGAAGATTATGTAGCTAGTCAAATCACCCTAGATCAACTTCCTGAAAACCATGAATTTAAACAGCAAGCTGAGCAATTACGCCAATTGATACAACAAGCCTTAGCAGGTGTTGACGTTATAAAATTAACCGCTCGAGGTTCACACTATCTAATAACCGGCATCATCAATGATGATGTCGAAACCGAGCTAATGATCGACACTGGCGCTAGTTTTACGGTCATAAACCAAACATTATTAAACTCGCTTAATACCCCTCCTAATTACCTTGGTACATTGCAAGTAAACACAGCTAACGGCGTTATTGAAGCTCAGCGTTATCAGCTCGAGTCGTTTCAAATCGGACAACAGCGCATCAGTAATTTTGAAGTGTTGGTAATAGAAAATCATGCTGGTTATGGCTTACTAGGTATGAACTTTTTAGAGAATTTTAAGTTTAATATCAATCAGCAAGTGAATGAGTTAGAGTTAACAAAGAACAATTTTTAAGGACAAGCAATGACTCTTAATGAATTTCTTTCGAAATTAGCAAGCTCACCGCAACAGATTGAGTTTACCGATACAATGGCAGTAATAGACAACAATTATGACTTTATTCCAAGCGGTTTTAACAATCATGGGCTGCTTAGCGAAGCAAATGAAAATAATGGCTCGTGCAAAATTTTTGCCTTTGCAAAACTTAATCAACTAAGTAAGCAAAATACCCTAGATTGTTTTGGCGCATTTTATCGTGAAGAAGTATTAAAGAACCCTGAAGGGCAAGACCACATGAACATTCGTACCTTTATGCTTGCTCCTGAAGCCACCCCTTTCTTAGGAATTACATTTACTGAGCAAGAAGTACTTAAAGCGAAGTAATCTAAGCACAATAATCAAAGGTTTTTTTCCATAAAATAACGGCAACCGTCGAGCGGGTAATTTCTCATTTCATACTTTACTTGGTAGCCGTTTTTTTCGTAGAAAGGTTTGGCTTGAAAATCGAGAGTATCGAGTTGCGCGGTGTTTGCACCAAGCGCTTTAGCCTTACTCTCTAATTCGGCTAACAATCGTGTCGCAAGCCCTTTACCACGCGTCTTATCATCACACCAAAGCCAACTTATTATCAGCCAGTTGCCAAACACTTGGCCGTGAATACCGGCTACAACACTGCTGTTTTTAGCTATGAACTTAAAACCAAGAGGAATACGTTCGGCATTAAAATGCCCAGCATTGTAAGCAACAATATGTTCTCTTAGCTGGTTGTTTAGTTCAGCTGAGTCATCACTTTTTAATTGATACATAGCATACCTTTAAAATGTTATGACTCAGTATACGCTTATATCCTTAATCAGTATAAGTGGTTCTTACCATAAGGAACTTCGAGCATATTACTAGCCAGCTTTTCTGGTTGACCACACATTTCATCATAAGCACTTGTGTGGCGTAATACCATGTCACCATAACTTAAATGATCGAGACGCTTTTGAATGTGCAACGGGCTAATATCGCGGATAAACTCACCTTGCTCATCAGTAACATAATATTCAACGTTATTGATCACCACAGACACCTGATACAGCGCCATTTCCAACGAATGAAGGATAACCTTTTGCAGTGGTTGGTGCGCTGCAAGTTCAGATAACTTAATTGCCATGTCGAACCCCTTTTGTATGGTAGTACTTCTTATACGCGGGTTTGATATACTGTGATCAAATTAATTGTACAAAAATCACTCATGACTGAAAAAGTACGACTTGCCAAATTTATTGCCCATGCAGGTGTTTGCTCTCGAAAACAAGCATCGCGCTTGATAGATCAAGGTGAGGTAACAGTAAATGGCCGTGCTGCAAATCATATAGATCACGTTGATGAACATGATGATGTGATTGTACGTGGCGAAAAAATTTCAGAAAAAGCGCCACTAACCTACTTTGCGTATCACAAACCCGTTGGTATTGATTGCAAATTAAATGCTGACGACCCAACCAGTCTTATTCATAGTCTGCCTAAAACCACTCGCGTTTACCCAATTGGCCGGCTCGACAAAGACTCCCGAGGTTTGTTGATTTTGACCAATGACGGTGAGTTTTGTAATAAACTGATCCACCCTGATTATCATCAACCCAAACGCTATTTAGTTACGGTAGATAAGCCTCTTGATAGCGTCTTCTGTGACAAAATGGCAGATGGCGTACCCGTAGATAAGCAAATAACCCTTCCTTGTGAGGTGACTCAAGTGACCGAAACGCAGTTTTACATCGTCTTAAAACAAGGCTTAAACCGGCAAATACGAAAAATGACACGTTATTGTGGCTACAAAGTCATAGACCTTTACCGCACAGATATCGCAAAGCTTTCACTCACCACGCTGAATTTGCCCGAAGGGCACATAGTCAGTATCAAAAAAAGTGACATTCTCTAACAAAAAAGTTTGCATTAATTGATTACAAGTGTAATCTTAAAATAAAGATTACATCTGTAGGTATAAAAATGATTGAACTTTCTAAAGCAGAATTCGAAGTATTAGATGCGGTATGGCTTGGCTACCCTGCCACTGCAAGTGAAGTAATTGCGCGTTTAAGTGACGATAAAGAATGGCACGAAAAAACCATTAAAACACTGTTGAGCCGTTTAGTTAAAAAAGGCGCACTAAGCTTCGAAAAACAAGGTCGCCAATATAACTACACCCCTTGCATCGCCCGTGAAGAATACACATTAAAAGAAAGCCAAAGCTTTATTGAACGCTTCTTTAATGGCCGTATTGCGCCATTAGTGAGTGGTTTTGCTAAATCAGAGCAACTCTCGCAACATGATATTGATGAGCTAAAAAAGGTCATTGATGATTGGGAAAAACAGCAAAAGTAAGGCTTTGTTATGTTAGATGCATTTTTTAATTGGCTGTTAGATCAACAGCTTTTGATCTCATCTGCAATTATGTTTTTATTGCTGCTAGAGCGAAAGCTACTAAGTCAGCTGTCGGCACGCTTGGTTTATACACTTTGGGCGCTTTTACCTATTGGTTTATTTTTAGCGAACCTACCAGATCACTTAAAGCCGATACAAAACAACTTTATCAGTAAGCTGACTATCACGCCAAACACAGCAATAATGCCGCAATTTACACCAACTTGGTTCGCTGTTTATGCCCTTGTAACTGCTGCGCTGCTACTCACTGCCGTTTACTTTCATTACCGCTTTTTAGCCAAACTGCAATTAGAGCAGATTACAGTCGACCATCACAGTATCCAAAGTCTGTGCTTATATCAAAGTAAACAAATAAGTTCACCTATGGTTGTGGGCGTTATTCACACCAAGTTAGTGCTGCCAACAAATTACCATAGTCACTACGACAACCTTGCTTTAGCACTTATTTTAGAACATGAATCAGTGCACATTAAACGCAAAGACAACCTAATAAACGCCATCGCTTTAAGTGCCACTATTTTGCTGTGGTTTAACCCTCTTGCGTGGCTTGGTTATGCGAGCTTGCGCCGTATACAAGAGCTTTCATGTGATGAGCAAGTGCTCAAAAATAAATCGACAGAACAACGAATTTTATACAGTAAGGCATTAGTGCACTGTGCAAGCTTTAGTAGAGCAGGCTTAATGGCTTATTCACAATACGGAGATAAAAACACCATGTTACAACGTCTAAATCAAATAAAGCAGATCGATAACAGCTCATTTATTGCAAAAACAGCGTTAGTTATTTTTACAGCGGGCATGCTTAGCAGCTTTGCCATTGCAAAACAGCCTATGTCAGTTGAAAAGACAAAAGACTATCAAGCGGTTATGCGCGTAGAGCCGATATACCCAATTCAAGCTGCAGAGCAAGGCATTAGCGGTTCAGTCGTTTTGAAATACGATATTTTACCAAGTGGCGCCACCAGCAATGTTAGTGTGGTAAGTGCGGAGCCTGAAGATGTTTTCAATCGAGAAGCGAAAAGAGCCTTAAAACAATGGCAATATGCGCCATCTGAATCTGGCTTTAAAAACGCCTTAGTACAACTCGACTTTGCCTTAGACGAAAACTATCAAGCAAATGATTTAATTGAGAAAATTAAAGTTAGTTCGAAATAAGCAGTAACAACTTAAGACCCTAAAGCAAGCGCCTTATTTAAGCCGCTTGCTTTGTGGTTTTTAACTCATAGCCTTGTGACTAGAGGCAAAGTGCAATCATAGCCACAGCACAAACATAACCCACTAGCCAGACTAGTGAGCGCAAAATATCCTGGTTTATGTAGTAAAAAATACAATACAACACACGGGCAATAACATGCATAATCGCAAGGGTTTCAGTCACCTGATAGATATTATTGCTACCGATTACGACCGCCAGCGCTACTGCAAAAATAATCAACGATTCAAAGCTATTTTGGTGTGCAGCCAATGCACGAGCACCAAAGCCGGTTAGTTTTGCTTGTTGTTCACGTGGGTGCTTGTTGTCATAGCCTGACAACTTATTTTGTGCAAAAGCCACAGGTGCTTTAGCTAAATAGGGAATGAGTACTGCGATGAGTGCGCAGATAATCAGTGTTGTCATGATATTTCCTTATCTTGTTTAAATTACTCTCTACCCTATCGTAAACAAAAAAAAGCCGCTACTTATAACAGCAGCGGCCAGCAATAGCATCATTGTCACTATAGCCTAATGCTTACCTAAAAGCCCTGCGGCATATTGTCACAGCTGAGTTTTTCTCAAGTTGGTCGATAAGCTAATGCTCTCATTCTTTGGTTTTGTTACTCTAATTGCCTCTCCTAATTAATTTATTTTCAATATGACTTGGATTTTCTTAACCATTTTTGCAGCATTTATGCAGTCATGGCGCAATGCGCTGCAAAGTAAACTCAGTGCGACGGTCAGTGTTGCTGGGGTAACACTTGCTCGCTTCATTGTTGCCAGTCCTATAGCGGCCCTTTATTTATTAGCACTATATCAATACCAAGATGCAGCTTTTCCTGACTTTAACTTAGCTTTTATTAGCTACATTGTTGGTGCCAGTATTGTTCAAATCGTTGCCACTGGTTTGATGGTAAAGCTTTTTAAAATGAATAACTTTGCTGTGGGTGCCGGGCTTGCCAAAAGTGAAGCGCTAATGGCAGCGATTTTAGGTGTTATGTTTTTTGGCTCTGCACTTTCATTACTTGGCTGGATTGGGGTATTTATTGGTGCTATCGCCGTACTGCTATTGAGTGGCATCGCGAATGTTAAACACTTTAATTTAGGCACTGCCCTACTTGGGCTGGCTTGTGGCACTTCATTTGCGCTTTCATCTTCATGGATCCGTGAGGCAAGCTTAAATTCAGGACTGACTTTCCCGCACTCAGCTGCGTGGGTATTGCTGCTGATAATTAGCTTACAAACGTTGATGCTGTGCGTGTATATTGCATTCAAAGAGCGCGATACGTTTAAAAAGATGTGGCATCACAAAGGCACTACCACGGCAGTCAGTGTTTGTAGCTGCTTAGGCTCGATAGGTTGGTTTAGTGCTATGAGTTTGCAGCACGTTGCTTATGTAAAAACACTAGGACAGGTTGAAGTTTTCTTTACCATTATGGTATCGATACTTTGGCTAAAGCAGCCATTAAAACGCCAAGATACAGCAGGGCTTCTGTTAATTGCACTGGCAGCCATTCTTGTTATGCTACCTAGTTAGTTACATTTTTGTCATTAAAAAAGCGGCTATGCCGCTTTTAATTTAGTTAATGACTAATTTTAAGAGTTATCACACCACTTATTATTAAAAGTACTCCGGCAATGCGGCCAAATGTCGCAGCATCACCATAAAATAAAATACCCACCAAGAAGGTGCCTGCTGCCCCTATACCAGTCCATACAGCATAGGATGTTCCCATTGGGATATCTTTTTGCGCCAACCACAACATAAAGCCACTTGCGACCATAAAGGCAACGGCTATCGCAATACCTAACCATCGACTGTCAGCTTCTTGAGACATTTTAAGACCAACTGGCCAGCCAATCTCTAGCAGTCCAGCAACAATTAAATACAACCACGCCATTATTGGTCTCGTTTTTTCAAGATCACGTCATATAAGTCTTCACGGCGGTCTTTTAAGTTTCTAACTGTACCTTCACTGTGAAGGATTTTCAGCTTATCCATATCTAGATCACTGAATAACAGCATTTCAGTATTAGGTGTTGCTTCATTCAAGGTTGCATCATGCGGAAACGAAAAATCAGAAGGGGTAAGAACAGCCGATTGAGAATACTGTACATCTAAACTCTCTACCTCAGGTAAATTACCAACAGAACCCGCAATCACAACATAACATTCATTTTCAATTGCACGCGCTTGTGCACAATGACGAACACGTAGGTAACTGTTTTTAGTATCAGTCCAAAATGGCACAAATAAGATATCTAACCCTTGCTTTGCAAGAATACGTGAAAGCTCAGGAAACTCGACATCGTAACAAATTTGAATACCGACACGACCTGCATCTGTTTCAAATACAGCAATTTTGTCACCCCCTTGGATCACCCAGTCATTTTGTTCGTGAGGCGTAATATGAATTTTACGCTGCTCATCAATCTTACCGCTTCGGTGACATAAATAGCTGACATTATAAATCTTATCGCCTTCAGCTAGCGGCATAGACCCGGTGATAATATTGGCATTATATTCAACTGCCATACGCGACATTGCATCACGAAAAGTTTCTGTGTACTCCGCTAAATAACGAATTGCCTCAGTTTGATTACTTTGCTCAGTGAGGCCCATTAATGGCGCATTGAAGAATTCCGGAAACAGAATAAAGTCACTTTTATAATCAGATACCGTATCAACAAAATACTCCACCTGTTTGAGAAGCTCTTCAACAGACTCAACACAACGCATTTGCCATTGTACGGCACCGACTCGGACAATTGACTTGGTTGACTCAAGTACCGTATCAGTCGGCTCAAACATAATGTTATTCCACTCTAGTAAAGTGGCATAACCGACAGATTCTTGATCTTCAGGAAGGTACTTTTTGAGTAAACGTTTTACTTGGAAGTCATTAGAAAGCTGAAAACTTAAAATCGGATCATAAAGCTCTTTGTGGTCAACTTTTTCGATGTACTCCATTGGCGACATTTCTGCACTGTGATTGTAATAACGCGGAATTCGACCACCCGCTAAAATAGCGCGTAAGTTATACTGACGACACAGCTCTTTACGTGCATCGTATAAACGGCGACCAAGTCGCATCCCACGGTGAGTTGATGATATAACCACATCTAAACCATAAAGCGCATCGCCTTCAGGGTCACTAAATACTCGGTCATGGCCATCAACAATATCTTCATAGGTATGCGGGTTCGAAAAACGAGCGTAATCTACCTGAACACTTAACGCGATGCCCACTAAAACACCATCGTCAACAATGCCTATTTGTCCTTCTGGAAACTGATCTATCAGCCTAAAAATGGTGTGGCTTGGCCATGCACCGCCAAGCCCTGGATATGCTTGGTCCATAAGAGTTTTTATTTGTGGGTACTGTTCTTTAGTTAGATTACAGATCTCTAAATGCGTTTTTTCGGCCGGCATAGATACTCCTTTTTTAGGCACGAGATAACAAGCAAAGCAAACATTGAGTCAGCATGTTTCTAGATTAGCTTTAACTAGAGTGGCATCAAATCCCCACTCTGCCAAGACCCAAAGCTTAACAAACGTGATGTGAACAAACGCTTATCTTCACTGATAAACATTCGCTGCAAGCGTTTACACAGCAAAAGCGATCAATTATAAACCTGCATTGCTCAACTTTTCATCTATAATTACGCTACACTCCATGTGTATTTGAGGTGGGATTGATCAAACGTCTACTAAAACAATCAAAGCAATCTGGCTTAGAAGAGATTGAGCACGTTAAGTTTCTAATTATTTGTAAAATTGCCTATTTCGCGCTCATTGTTCATGTCTTGCTAATCCCCGCGTTTGCCCATATAGGTGCAAACATGCTTGCTTTAGTTAATATTTTGAGTGTTCTCGCTTGGGCCAGCGGCATCTTTTTAATTAAGCAAGGACTGACTTCCCTGGCACTTCGAGTATTTTGCCTTGAAGTAATTATTCATGCTGTGATTGTCTGTGCCACCCTTGGTTTAGGTGCGGGGTTTCAGTTTTACTTGTGGACAGTCTCTTGTATTTTAATGATCGACTACCAATTAACTTTTAAACGAGCGGCAATCTATAGCTTAGTAATGATTGCCACATTCGCCCTTCTCTATGTGTTTTTTGCGGACGTTCAGTACAGCTTTGCTTACCCAGAATTACTTCCACACGTTAATGTGATAAATATTATTATTGCTGGCTTACCCATGGTATACGGCATGGGTTTAATTAGAGAAATCACCATATCACAACGAATTGAGTTAACAGAAATGGCAGCCCGCGATCCTCTCACCAAACTTTATAATCGTCGTTTTGCAAAAAAATTAATTACCTCAGCACATAAGAAAAGTATTGAGCAAGATAGCAATATTTGTATTGTTATGGCAGATATCGATAAGTTTAAAAATATCAATGACAACTACGGCCATGATAAGGGTGATACGATACTCATTAATGTTGCCAAACTAATTAGCCAATTCATCAATGATGAAGATATTGCTGTACGCTGGGGCGGCGAAGAATTTTTATTATTATTAACCAATACAGATGCAAAACAAGCCTACGCAAAAATTGAAACTTTGCGTATAAAAATCGCCGAGCTAGAAGCGCATCCTGATTTCCCTGATATCAATGTAACTATGAGCTTTGGACTCATTGAGTGGCAACCACTCGCTTCGATAGAAAAAATGTTGCAACATGCCGATGAGGCTCTTTATAGAAGCAAGCATGCAGGACGCAACCAAACGACCGTTGCCAAGGGAGAATGTCCTGCTTTTAAGGATGCTGATGCGGTTAATTAACCGCATCAATGGTGATACTGTGAGCAATCTCTTGAGGCAATAATGGCGTTAAACCATTGCTGACATAGTCGTTGAATCCAGCTCTATAAAATTCCGACAATGGATGTCCCGATTGACCACCAGGTATAGCCATAATGGCATTATCTAAGTGTCCTGGTTGTACAATAAAACGCTGCGAAGCACCAAAGCTACGCCCTTGTACCGCAGGCATAAAGGTATCACCAAAACCAGGGGCTACAGGCATATTTAACAAGCTTTTAAGTACGGGTATTTGTTTGGCAAACGGGTGCTCAATCACTAATTCGTTGACCTTACCCCATTGCCAACTGTGTGGATTGTTGCCGTACTGCTCTGTGAGTTTAGTAATCACGCGATCAAAGGCGCCTAACATTTGTTGCTGCCAATTTTCGTACTTAGGATTTAACCATGTTTGAGGCTGAGCTTTGATAAGTTGCCAAACGGCAGGCTCTAAGTCTCGTTTTACTGGCTTTAAGCTACTATCGAGAGCTTTTAGCTTATTCTCAATTGGACTAAATAAACCATTGATCACTTCACTGCGATAACGTTTTACCAAGGTATAGCCAACTGAGTCACTACAAGCGCACGCCTGCCAATTGTTTAATTCATTTAAATATAAGGCATATTTATCGCCTGCAGCGCTAAGCTGTTTGACTAGTAATTGATGCCAAGCAGTTAAGAAGCGTGCTTCGTTATCATGTTGTAAGTCATAAAAATCTTGTTCGTTGAACTGCTGTTTTTCAAATAAGCGATCGCGAATTTGTGCAGAGCGAGCCCCCATTGCATAGCCTCCATTACCAAAACGCTGATTATCTTGCGCAGAAACAACCCGTGAGTTTCCTGTCCATAACCGACCACTTTCTGGGTTTTTTACAAATGGACGCTGCGTTTCGTTTTCATGCCAAGCAGCAGGATACGCTTGCTCAGAAACAGCTAATTGATGCGGCATTTTACGAGCGGGAACTGCTCCCATATTTTTCCAAGCAGCATTACCGTTATCATCAACAACTATCAGGTTTTGTACTGGAATACCAACGTCCGCAGCAAGCGTTAATGCATCATCAACATTGTTTGCTTGCTCAAGCTTAAGCAACTCCATATCAACCGCATACTCATGGTGAGCAACCCAACTTAAGGCATAAGGTTTGCCGTTAATTTCTTTAACAGGGCCATACTCACTCATGGTTAAAGCATAGTTTTCAACGTTGCCATCATTAAGTAAGATGGGTTCATCTATCAGCCAAGTTTTCTCTTTACTCTCAAGAGCAATCCAATCGGCAGTATCTAGATAACCATTAGTAAATCCCCAAGCTATTTTATTATTGGTCCCAACAACAATGGCTGGAGCCCCGGGTAAAGACACACCAGTTATTTGTTGCATTTCACCATTTAATGGGTAATTAAGCTGCGCACGATACCAAATAATTGGCACTGCAAATGATAAGTGCATATCGTCAGATAGCATTGCAGCACCCGTTTCAGTTAGCTGCCCAGTGACTGCCCAGTTATTACTACCAAGCTCTTTACGGTTTGCAATCTCGGTCGAAGCCCATAAAGCGTCTTTAAGCGCAGGAATACCGCCGTTATAAGGTGCAAGCTGACTGTTATCGAGCGCGGCTTGATATTGGCTTGGCTGAGTAATAAAGTCGACCATCGCTTTGCCATATAGGTCTTCGATTTCGATCAGCGTTTGGTCACGCTCAAACGTAGCAGTTTGTAAATCTAAGTACATGCTAAAAATGATTAGTAAGCTGTCTTCACTTTGCCAAGGTTTTGCTTCAGCGCCAGTGAGCAAATATTCAAAGCTATCATAGCCAACTTGTGCATGGCCTTCATTGACCCCATTTGCATATGCTTGCAATAGCACTTTATCTTTAGCAGGTAATTGCGCGACTGCAATCTGGCTACGTTTTCGTAATTGATGAAAACGCATTTTTTTATCAAGCCCAACAGCAGCTTTACCAAATAACTCACTAAGTTCACCTGCCGCATTGCGGCGCAGTAAGTCCATTTGAAAGAATCGGTCCTGACCATGAGCAAAGCCTAAGGCATAGGCCGCATCTAAACGGTTCTCGGCATGAATAACAGCCTGCCCTAAGGAGTCCCGTTCAATCTTTACTGATTGCGAAATAGCATCACTTTTACCCCGGCCATCAAGTGTCGGTAAACTTAAATTTAATACGCCATAAACAAGCCCGGTTGCCAGTAACACCAATACAAACAGGCCTATGAGTAACCATTTGATTATCTTAAACATGCCAATTTTCCTTGCGCTGAAGTAACACTGTATTAACCTGGTATATTAACCTGAGTTTTATGAAAAAATAGTGTTGCGATACAAATAATTAAATTTAACGTCCTAGGTTAGCTGTTCATTGTTAATTACCACAGAAATTGTCTATAGTAGGTAGATAGTATAAAACCTGATATTTCTCATGCCGCTAGCGACCGAAGCAGATAATAAAAAACTACAAAAATTGAAGCTAGCCTTCTGGTTATCACTTGCCTGTATCGTGGTAATTGGTCTTTTAATCGAGCAAATTAATTACAATCGTGAAAAAGATGCTTTTCGTTCTCAAGAACTAGCGAAAATAAGCGCTTATCGCGCAGAACTCGAAGCAAAGATGGTTTCTAACATTCAACTTGTGCGCGGCCTTGCTGTTGCCGTTGCTGCCGAGCCAAATTTAGACCAAGCTCGCTTTACGCAAATAGCTAGCCCCTTATTTTCAACCTCCTCAGAGCTCAGAAACATCGGCGCAGCCCCAGATATGATTATCCAGATGACTTACCCTCTTGCGGGGAATGAGAAATCTATTGGACTAAACTTTTTAGAAGCCCCTCGGCAACGCGATGATGCAATTAGAGCACGAGATGAAAACCGTATTGTTATGGCTGGCCCATTAGAGCTGGTGCAAGGTGGCCAAGCGCTGATAGCAAGAATGCCCGTATTCACACCACCCGAGCTCACTTTTTGGGGATTACTCTCGGTGGTACTCGATATAGATAAAATCTACAGTAACTCAGGTTTAATTGCACTGAGTCAACATTATGAAGTTGCGCTGCAAGGGCGTAACGGCCGCGGTTCAAAAGGTGACTTTTTTTACGGTTCTAAAGACGTGCTCAACACCAACCCTCTGAGTTTTAGAATTAACTTTCCAGGTGGTGAGTGGCAAATGTATGTCACACCTAAATCTGGATGGCAGCCTCCAAGCTCTGCAATTTGGCCACTGAGACTAGCCATTATTTCATTCTGTATTTTGTTTGCTGGCGCTTCAGTATTCTTCTTACGTATGGTTGAACGACAGCACAAGAGCGAGCGAATGCTAGAAACCATGAGTAGCCTCGCCAAAGTCGGTGCTTGGTCATTCAACCTTGAGAAAAAAACCGTATATTGGTCTGACATGACCAAGCAAATATTTAAGCTTCCCCTAAATGTCCAGCCTGAATGGCCTACTAACTATACTCTTTTCAAAGCCGGTGAAAGTCGTGAAAAAATTCGCCGCCTTAACGAGCGCGCAATTAAGTATGGTGAAAGTTTTGAAACACAAGTAGAGATTATCACTGCTGAAGGTGATGAAGTTTGGGTACTGTTACACGGAGAAGCTGAGCATAAAAATGGTCGCTGTATAAAATTATTTGGCTCACTGCAAAATATTGATACCCGTAAGCGAGTAGAGCTCGAAAATAACAAGATCGCCTTACATAACGAGATCCTTGCATCATTAACCGTCAATGATGCTGTACTGACAGGTAACCTTAACCTTTCTAAACATGTCATTGTGCAAGCTATTTGCCATGCATTCGATATTGATCGCGCGAGTATTTGGTTATTCAGTGACGATCGTCAATCGCTCAACACCTTTGCGATTCACGACCAGAGTCAGCCTGAATTTAGTGAAGCAATATCACTACAACAAATTGAATTTCAAAATTATTTTGATGCCATTAATAATCACGCTGTGATAAATGCCAGTGATGCACAGCAACACCCACTGACTAGCGATTTACGTAGCAATTACCTAGATTGGTTTAATATACGCTCAATGCTCACCGTGATAATTCCAACAGGAAGCAAAACGATGGGGGTAGTGTGCGCTGAAAAATGCCATAACCGCAGACATTGGAGTAAAAATGAAGAGAGCTTTTTAATCGCTGTTGCTGCGTTAATTGGAAGTTTACACGCAAGTCAGCGCCGTATAGAGACTGAGCATCAGCTAGTCCAAGCAAAAGAGGCAGCTGAACAAGCAGTAAAAGCCAAAAGTGAATTTTTAGCGAGCATGAGTCATGAGATCCGCACACCCATGAATGGCGTGATTGGGATGCTCAATATCATTAAGCAAACCAAATTAGACAACCAGCAAAGCCATCATATCGATTTGGCGCAATCATCGGCTGAGTCTTTACTGCATATCATTAATGATATTCTAGACTTTTCTAAAATTGAGGCTGGTAAACTCGATATTGAAAATGTGAGCTTCAACGTATTAAAACTACTTGGCGATACGATTGAATCGTTTGCTATCAAAGTAGAGCAAAACAATACCAAGTTACTGTTAGATACTACACAACTTAATCATGGGTTTATTATTAGTGACCCGAATCGTATTAGACAAATCATCAATAATTTAGTGAGTAATGCCGTTAAATTCACCAAAGATGGTGAGATTATCGTCATCGCCAAACTCGAAACAAGCGACGAAGAGTTGTTTTTGAACTGCTCTGTTATTGATTCTGGCGTTGGGATTAAACCTGAAAAACAAGCCACCTTATTTGACTCATTCACACAAGCAGATGCATCAACCACACGTCAATACGGCGGGACAGGACTTGGGCTTGCGATTGTAAAACAGCTCTGCCAGTTAATGGAGGGGGATGTCAGTGTAATTAGCTCATATGGGGAAGGCAGCACCTTTAATTTTTCTGTAAAAGTTAAACGTGATCACACAAAACAAGCACCTGAACCTAGCCACATCTTAGATAAAAAGCATATTTTAATTGCTGATAACTGTAGGCTAAGTATCAATATCACCAAAAAACAGTTGCAGTTGTGGGGTGCTGAAGTAGAAGCATATAGCGATATGTCAAGCTTACTCAATTTTGCTTCAATGCCTGACAATAAAGGTTGTGATGCCATTTTAGTTGATTATCAGTTTTATAGCAGCGCAACAAAAGAGCACCAACAAGCGTTCTTAAAGTACTTTAATGCCACTAGCTGCAAACGAATTCTGATGGCACCAATGAACCTTACGGAAAAACAAACAAGACAAACAATAAAAGTTGAGAGTATTATCTTCAAACCATTAACACAGTCTGATTTATTTAATTCACTAGTAAATGACAAGTACATTGAACAGCAGCAAGTCAGTAAAGAAACGTTAATAACCAAGGCTGTAACCAATAACAGTAATACAGAGTCACAGGTTTTGCTCGTTGAAGATAATAAAGTGAATCAGATGGTCGCCGGCTCATTATTAAAACAAGCAGGCCTTAGTTTTGATATTGCCGAAAATGGTCTTGAAGCAATTGCAAAACTTTCAAGTCGTGAGCAAAGGCCTTATCTTTTAGTGTTAATGGATTGCCAAATGCCAGAAATGGATGGTTACCAAGCAACACGGGCCATTCGTGCTGGTAAAGCAGGTGCAGCTCATCAAGGGGTTAATATCGTCGCACTGACAGCAAATGCAATGCAAGGTGACAAAGAACGTTGTTTAAACGCTGGTATGAACGACTACGTCACCAAGCCCCTTAAATTTGACTCGCTCAATAAAAAGTTAACAGTGTGGCTAAGCACTGAAGAATAAAGAAAGAGAGTAAAACCATGCAATTATCATCAATTCAACAACGCGTTATTGGCTGTTTACTCGAAAAGCAAAGTACAACACCCGAACATTACCCATTATCTTTAAACTCACTTACTAATGCATGTAATCAAAAATCTAACCGTGAGCCAGTAATGTCTCTAACTGAAGCGCAAGTCCAAGATACCCTTGATGAACTTATTGCATCACGCTTGGTAACGGTTGATGAAGGACTGTCAGGGCGTGTAAATAAATATGCTCATCGCTTTTGTAATACCGAATTTGGCAGTTTGCAATTTAGTGAGCAGCAACGCGCCATTATTTGTTTGTTACTATTACGAGGCCCGCAAACACCGGGAGAACTAAGAACTCGCAGCAACCGACTGGCTGAGTTTAGTAATGTCAATGAAGTCGAAGCAGCATTAAATGCACTCATCGAGCAAGAATATGTTGCACGCTTAGCACGAGAGCCAGGCAAACGAGAAAGCCGTTACATGCACTTATTTGTAGACCCAGACAGCATTACTGAAGACATGGCAGCTAATGAGCCTTTTCAGGACAACAGTAGTGAAGTGCAACAATTACGAAGCGAAATCGAAGATCTTAAGCAACAAATTAACGCAATAAAAGCGCATTTAGGTCTTTAATAAAAATCACGCCCGTAACATAATGTATAAAACGCTGACAACCACAACGAAAAATAGGAGCTCTACCATGCGTGCCGACATTCTGGCGGAAATGAAAGTCCAACCAACTATTGATGTAAAAGCGGAAATTACCCGTCGCGTTAACTTTCTTAAAAGCCGACTTATTGCTGCGCACTCTCGCTCACTTGTATTAGGGATCAGTGGTGGTGTTGACTCATCAACCTGTGGCCGTTTATGCCAATTAGCTGTTGATGAACTGAACCAAGAGCACAACACCAACGAATATCAATTTATTGCAGTACGCTTACCTTATGGCGTACAAGCAGACGAAGACGAAGCGCAACTCGCGGTTGATTTTATTCAACCGAGTAAGCGTATGACGGTTAATATCAAAGCTGCTGTAGATGGCATGCATGAGCAAGCAATGGCTGCAGTTGTTGGTGGTAATGCTGAATTACCAGAGCAAGCTAAAATCGACTTTATCAAAGGTAATGTAAAAGCGCGCCAACGCATGGTTGCGCAATACGAAATTGCCGGTTTCTGTCAAGGCTTAGTGGTTGGTACCGATCACAGTGCAGAAAACATCACTGGCTTTTACACTAAATTTGGTGACGGAGCGTGTGATTTAGCACCGTTATTTGGTTTATCAAAACGCCAAGTTCGTGCGCTTGCTGAGCACTTAGATGCGCCAGCTGTACTAGTACATAAAGCCCCAACCGCTGACTTAGAGTGTGACCGCCCAGGCCTTACCGATGAAGAAGCGCTTGGCTTAACTTACGATCAAATTGATGATTTCTTAGAAGGTAAAGATGTCAGCAATGAAGTCGAAGAAAAGCTAACAGCTATTTACTTACGTACTCAGCATAAGCGCCAAGCAATCCCAACGGTTTACGATGCGCTTTAAATAACGATCAATAATTCATAAATAGTAAACGACACTTCTAGGGCAATGAGTAGCAGTAAAAAGCTAATGAGTTGCCCACTTTTCACTCTTGCACACACATAAGCACCTAGCGGTGCGCCCAGCACCACAACAGGAATAGCAGCTAATAGATAGGCTTGAATTTGTGGGTTAATAGTCTCGAGGTAAAAATAATTCATAACACTTGCTACGACAGACGTCACAGCCATAATGATCACTGTGGTTGCCGTTGCACGTTGAATATTCGCGTTATATGCAATAACTAACAGCGCAAAAACAGCAATATCGGCGCCCGACCCAACCAATCCTGATGCAACACCACCAAGCGTAGCTATCAACGCGACTCGCGTTTTATTTACGGTGATCTTTGTCTGGCTACAAATATGCTGAGCTCGCCGATAAATACGCCACGCTAAGGTCAACGCAAAACATAATAATAGTGCGCTAAAGACCGCTTTCACCGCTAACCTTGGTAAGTGATCAGCAATGAAAAATAAACTCAATATAGCGCCGAAAATAGCCATTGGCGTCGCGGTTAATACCACTTGTTTGTAATAAGGGATACGGCTAAAAATAATTGTTAAAGCAGCAGCTGTCATACCAAAGCTTTGTATAGCAAGAGAAAACACTTTCGCTGTCGCAGGTTCTATCGCTAATATTTTGGTCATTACCGGAAACGCTACCGCACCGCCTCCCAGAGCAGTGCCACCAGCGACAAATGAGCCAACCGCCATCGTTGCAGCAATACTCAATTGCGTCACAAAATTACTCACTGCATTAGCGGGGCCTTGTAAAAGCAATAAAGTACAATAAACAGCGATAATAAATAGCCATGGTACGGTTCGTAGCCAGCTAAATGATTTAATGACAGCAAGCATAATGAAAAAGAAAAGTATCAAGTATGGCTATTATGCCTGAGACTGAAAACCGGGCAACTGATCTATGATTGCCAGTATTGCGTAGAATGTTTGGCAACATGAATGCAGTAAAGGTGAAATAGTTCTGTAATTTGGTTTATAGTTGTTACAGTTAAATACATTACTTTTCAAATCAAAAATCTAAGGTTTTATATTAGTTTATGTCATCGCCTATTTTAATTACTGGCGCAGGCCAACGTATTGGACTCGCTGTGGCCGAGCACTTTTTAGCGCAAGGGCAAGAAATAATAGTAACTTACCGTACCCGTCATGAAGCGATTGATGTGCTAGCAGGTAAAGGTGCCATTTGTATCCATGCCGATTTTAATAATGACCAAGCTATCGGGCATTTTATTGAAGAATTAAAAACCCATACCAACCAACTCAAAGCAATTATCCATAATGCGTCTAGCTGGGACTGTGAAGCAAATAACCACGATTACGCAGACCTATTTGACAACATGATGCGTATTCACGCCAAAGCGCCCTATTTAATCAATTTAGCAGCCTCTGACTTGCTATTACATTATCAGCAAAACAGTGGCCAAGCCGCAGATATTATTCATTTAACCGATTATGTCGTTGAGAAAGGCAGTCCTAAACACCTAGCTTATGCTGCAAGTAAAGCGGCGCTTGATAATTTAACCAAGTCGTTTGCTGCTAAATTCGCACCTGCCATTAAAGTAAATGCAATTGCGCCTTCGTTGATCATTTTTAACGAACACGACAGCGACGAGTACAAAGCAAAAACATTAAAGAAATCGCTAATGGGCATTGAGCCCGGCTGCGCCGAGATTATTAACAGCGTAGAACTATTACTAAACAGTCACTACATCACAGGTCGTTCTATGCCTGTTGATGGTGGCAGACATTTAAAATAACGAATTACTGAGAAAGCTATGCACGATGATTTAAAAAACAGTTACCAGCAAATAATTAGCGCAGTGGGTGAAGATCCTGCTCGTGAAGGATTACTCGACACACCAAAGCGCGCTGCAAAAGCGATGGAGTATCTGACTAAAGGCTATCGTCAAACATTAGATGAAATCACCAACAATGCGGTATTTACTTCAGATGCCGATGATATGGTATTGATCCAAGACATTGAGCTTTACTCTATGTGTGAACATCACTTACTGCCGTTCGTTGGCCGCTGTCATATTGCTTATATTCCAAACGGTAAAGTACTTGGCTTGTCAAAGTTTGCTCGTATTGTTGACATGTATGCTCGTCGTTTTCAAATTCAAGAACAGCTAACCCACCAAATTGCTAAAGCGGTTGAAGAAGTGACTGGTGCGAAAGGCGTTGGCGTAATTGTTGAAGCAAAGCACATGTGTATGATGATGCGCGGTGTTGAAAAGCAAAACTCGAGTATGCGTACATCAGTTATGTTAGGTAACTTCAGAGCCGATCCAAAAACCCGTAACGAGTTCTTACAACTAGTTAGAGGGTAACGATGGCCAACGCAATTATTAATGTCACTAATCTCAGGCTACGAACCTTTATTGGTTTTAACCCTGAGGAACGTGAGAAAAAGCAAGATGTAGTGATTAATTTAGAAATTCATTACCCTGCTGATCAAGCTTGTGAGACTGATGCGGTTGATAAAGCGCTAAACTACAAGACCATCACCAAAGAAGTGATCAGCCTTGTCGAAGAAGGCCACTTTTTGCTGTTAGAAAAATTGGTTGCTGAAATTTTAGCAATTTGCCACCAGCATCAAAGTGTTCACTATGCCAAAGTGCGCGTCGATAAACCTCATGCGCTGCGTTTTGCTGATTCAGTATCACTGACACTTGATTGGCAAAAAAGCTAAAATAGTTTTTCTAGCCCTACCGCAAAGGCAAGCACAGCTAAATAACGTGCGCCTTTGCCTAGGGTTACGAGAAACAAAAAGAGCGAAAACTTGACCCTAAAAATTCCGCCAACAACCGTTAAAGGGTCCCCGACAATAGGCAGCCAAGCAAACAACAAACTGTAAATACCGTACTTATTGAATTGCTTTTCGGCTTTGTCTATCGACTTTTCTGAAACGGGAAACCATTTACGGTCTTTAAATCGCATGACTTGCGTGCCCAGCCAATAATTCACGCAACTCCCAAGCACATTGCCCACGGTTGCACTTAGCCATAACAACCAAAGTAGATAGTCACCACTGGCTATCATAGCAGTCATCACTAATTCTGAAGAGCTAGGTAATAAGGTTGCGGAAATAAACGCGCTGAGAAATAACGATAAATAGGCCATAAACATCACATAAAAAAGCTCAGCAAACGGCTGAGCTTTTAATATACCCAAACCACCTTACTTTATAAATTCTATCGCCATTGGGTATTTAACTTCTTTACCATCGTTGGCTTTAATCGCCGATACGACCACCATAATTAATGAGAATAGCGCTACCAATGGCAGCAGAATGACACCAATGACAACAAACATCAGCATGAAGCAGACAATGTAGGCGATCATCATGGTTAATTGAAAGTTTAATGACTTGCGGCCATGCTCTGCAACGAGCGGCATTTCTTCTTTTTTTACAAGCCAAACAATCAAAGGCCCAATTACCGAGCCGAACGGGAAAAGCAAGCCAGCTAAGGCACTTAAGTGACAAAACATTGCCCACATGCGCTGCTCTTTATCTGCCACAATTATTTCAACTTTTTGATTATCATCCATTTTAAATTCCTTGTTATGGGTCTGTTTATTTCTCTACTATAAACCTTAATGACCTTTTACCCTAGCTAAATTGATTAAATTTAAAGCTCTCAACCAACACAAAAGGCTGTAATCAACGTTGTGATAAAAATGTGATAACTTCGTGAAGGTTTCTGGATATTGCTATTCGATACTGATATTGAATCATCAAAAACAGGAATCGAATATGAAAGCTTTACCTTTAACTTTGTTCGCTGCATGCGCAGTAACCAGCCTTGCAAGCCACGCTGCTGAGCTTGATATAAAACTAACTAACCTCACGCAAGGTTTACACTTTACCCCTATTCTCATTACTGCTCATAACAGTGACAACAAACTTTTCAGCGTTGCAATGCCTGCTTCTACAGCCTTACAAACGATGGCTGAGGGCGGCAATCTCGAGCCGTTAATGAGTGAAGCCACAGCCGCAAACAGCGATATGGTTGCCAACCCAGCTGAAGGTTTACTGGCACCAGCAAGCTCAACGATGGCTAGCTTATCCACCAAGGATGGCAATAACTACTTATCTCTAACAGCAATGCTACTGCCTACCAATGATGGCTTTGTAGGTATAGATAGTTGGATGATCCCAGCAGAAGCTGGTACCTACACTGTTTATCTCAATGCGTATGATGCGGGTACCGAAGCCAATGATGAGCTTGTTGTTGAGGGCTCAGGCATGCCGGGCACGCCAGGCATTCCTGCTGCACCGGGTGGCAATGCGGGTATGAATGGCAGCGGCGTCACCAGTAGCGAAACAAATATGATGGTGCATATTCATCCGGGTAATTTAGGTGACGACGATTTAGAAGCGGGGATGAGCGATCTCGATAACACAGTACACAGATGGTTAAACCCAGTTGCGATGCTAACAGTTACGGTTAAATAGGAGGTTATTATGCGCTTTTCAAAAAGCTTAATTATCCTCGCATTGAGCGCCGGCCTTGCAGCCTGTGGGGATTCAGATAAATCATCAGACAACATGGATGAAGCGCTTGAAGAAATGACAATGGAAATGGGTGAGATGGCGACAAATCATCAATTTATGGTGGAGGTAGTCAACCTCACTGCTGCCCAGCCATTTTCTCCCATTGCTGTGATTGCTCACACAGAAGGCATGCTTTGGCAAATTGGCGAGCCAGCATCTGAAGCTCTTGAAATTATGGCTGAAGGCGGCGATAACAGCGAGCTACTCGCTGCAGAAATGACAATGCAAGCAGCTTCCGACGAAAGCCCATTACCACCTGGGGAGCAAGTCACATTGACCCTGACGACAGGTGAGCTTGATTCATTAAAAATCAGCTTAGCAACCATGTTGGTGAATACAAATGACGCGTTTACCGGTCTTAATGCTATAGACGTGTCTTCGTTAGCGGTTAATGAGTCACTGTCTCGCACTAGTTTTGCCTATGATGCAGGCACAGAAGCTAACTCTGAAGCACAAGGCACGATCCCTGGTCCTGCTGACTCAGGCGAAGGTTACAACGAAATGCGCGACGATACTAACCGTGTTGCAATGCACCCAGGTGTGGTTAGTCAAGATGATGGCCTTGCAAACTCAGTGCTCACTAGCCAGCATAAGTTTGATAACCCGGTTGCTCGGATCAAGATAACGCGGACGCAATAATAATCGCACTCCTTACACCGAGGTCATAAGGATGTGCCTCTGTGATTTGGAGTAAGCAATGCGCCAAGAAAAATTATTAATCGTCGAAGATGATAGAGCAATACGCCAACTTATCAGCACGCAATTACACTGCCTGAACTTACATATTGATGAAGCATCGAGCGCAGAGGCTGCAATAAAGAAGCTTGCCAGTTCGAGCTATGGCTTAGTACTGCTCGATATCAACCTACCACAAATGGATGGCTTGAGCTTATGTCGCAAAATTAAAGAGCACTACCCAAGCATTGCCGTTATTTTACTAACCGCACTCAGTAGTGACATGGACAGAGTGATTGGTCTGGAAATGGGCGCTGATGATTACATTTGCAAACCTTTTTTCGCTAGAGAGTTACAAGCACGAATAAAAACTCAATTACGGCATAGGTCGCAACTGATAGCAGCCCAATCACATCATGAAGACAGCGCTCAAGCGGCAATTCAACTTGGAGAGCTTCACATTGAATTTACCAGCCACCAAGCATTTTTAGCTGATAAGGCAATTAACTTAACCGCTACCGAATTTGATTTACTCGTTTACTTTGCCAAGCACCCAAATCATGTTTTTAGTCGCCAACAGTTACTTGACCAAGTATGGGGTTATCAACACAGCGGCTACGAGCATACAGTCAATTCTCATATAAACCGTTTACGTAGTAAATTTGAGCAGCATCACCCAGCAACCTTTATAGAAACAGTCTGGGGTGTAGGTTATAAACTAAATCCAGGTCAGTTGAGTGCAAGCTAATGAAATCAATGACGCTTTATCAAAAACTTGCTTGGTCATTGGTGCTTATTTTTAGCCTGTTGTGTGCGCTGGTTTTAAATTGGAGCAAGCAATTAGAGCAAAGCTCTGTACACCATGCCCAGCAAAACTTGCACCTCCAACTAGCCGAGCATTTAGTGCACGACAATCCACTGATCAAACAAGGTGTGTATGACTATGATGCGCTAGAAAACCTATTCCACACACTGATGATACTTGGCCCAGCTTTTGAGTTTTATTTTGTAGACCCTGAAGGTCATTTACTGACTTATTCAGCCAAGCCGGGGCAAGTCGTTAGGCAACAAATAAACTTAGGCCCAATACAGAAACTAATTGAAGACCCAACTGCCACACCGATTTATGGTGACGATCCGCGCAGCAAAGATGGCGTAAAAATATTTTCAACTGCGCCGGTTCATAATCAGCAACAGCTGCAAGGCTATTTATACGTGATTATTGGCGGGCAAGATTACGATACAACCCTTAAAAACATTAAAGCCAATGATAACCTTTGGCTTGCCGCTATGTGGTTTGTAGCCGCCTTAGTTGCGCTCTTTATTGCGATGTTGCTGTTATTTCGGTTTTTCACCTTACCACTAAAAAAACTCAATAAAGAGCTTAATAAAATAGAAGCGGCTAACTACAGCCTAACCAAAATGTCATTGGATTCTAGCTACACAGCTCATGATGAAATAGGCAATTTAAGTAAAGGCGTCAACGCCATGCTGGCGCGTATTGATGAGCAGTTTCAGTCATTACAGCAAGCCGATAAACAACGCCGAGAGTTACTCACTCACTTATCACACGATTTACGTACGCCGCTATCTTCACTGCACGGCTTTCTGGAGGTGATCAATAAACCGAATAGCCACTTAAACGAGCCTGAGCAACGCCATTATCTCAACCTTGCAATGGATAATTGCCAGCAACTAAAACAGCTGATTGAGCAAATTTTTGAATTGGCTAATTTAGAATGCGGCCAAGTAAAAATACAATCCGAGACCTTTAATTTGGGCGAGTTGATTTATGATTGTGTAGCAAAGCTTGCTCTAACAGCGCAATCAGCAGGAATTTCACTCAAGGTTATTCCCGAAATTTGCGATTTTACCGTGACGGCAGACATCGCAAAATTAGAGCGGGTGCTTACAAACTTAATCGAAAATGCCATTCGGCACACACCAAATGGCGGTGAAATTGCCGTTAAGGTTAGCCAACAAAGTGATCAGTTATACGTCGCAGTGTCTGATACCGGGGTTGGTATTCATGAGGATGAACTCAATGCGATTTTCGAACCTCACTATCAGGCGCGTAATAGTATAAAACGAGGCTCAACAGGCTTAGGGCTCGCTATTTGCAAGCAACTGCTCACCCTAATGGATAGTGAAATAAACGTAAAAAGTACCTTAGGAAAAGGCAGTGAATTTCGTTTTAATTTAGCTATGCAGGCACCCGCTTAATCACGGATGCCTGTGTTGTTATTATTTTTCGATACCCGCCAAATCGAGCATAAAGGCGTAATATAAAGCAGTATCTTGCAAGCTTTTAAAGCGCCCAGAAGCACCGCCATGCCCTGCTTCCATGTCGGTTTTGAACAGCAACAGGTTATCATCGGTTTTATATTCACGTAGCTTAGCAACCCATTTTGCCGGCTCAAAATACTGCACTTGTGAGTCGTGCAAACCGGTAGTAACTAACATATTTGGGTAAGCCTGCTTCTTAACTTGGTCGTACGGCGAATATGACAGCATGTAATCATAATAGACTTTATCGTTCGGGTTACCCCACTCGTCATACTCATTCGTTGTGAGTGGTAAGCTGGCATCAAGCATAGTCGTAACTACATCAACAAAGGGTACTGCGGCAATCACCCCTTTATATAGCTCAGGCGCTTGATTAACAACAGCCCCCATTAGCAAGCCACCCGCACTGCCACCCATGGCAAAAATATTATCTTTATCAGCATACTTTTGAGCAGCTAGAGACTTAGTCACATCTATAAAATCATTAAAGGTGTTTTGTTTCTTCAGCAACTTGCCGTCTTCGTACCAAGGGCGACCCAGCATTTGCGAGCCACGAATATGCGCAATCGCAAACACAAAACCACGATCAAGCAAACTTAAGCGTGAACTTGAAAAGCTCGGATCCATGGTCGCACCATACGAACCATAACCATATTGCATAAGCGGATTAGAGCCGTCTTTTTTGAACTTGTCTTTACGATAAACAAGGCTAACAGGAACATCGACACCATCTCGGGTAGTCACATAAACTCGCTCAGAGGCATAGTTGTCAGGGTTAAAATCACCTAACACTTTACGCTGTTTAAGCAGTGTTTTTTCGCCACTTTCTAGGTTGATATCGTAGCTGCTGCCTGGCGTCGTCATACTTGAATAGTAAACACGTAAGTTAGGGTTACCTAACTCACGATTACCATAACTAAAGACCATATAAGTTGGGTCATTAAACGCAACGACTTGCTCTTGTTGGTTACGAAGGTCGCGAATAGTGATTCGGGTTTGCCCCATTTCTCGCTCTTCGTAAACTAAATGATTGTTAAATAACTCAATGCCTTCAAGTTTCACGTTATCACGACCAGCAATTATCGTTTGCCATTGTGCTTTATCATGAGCTTTATCGCGATGCACTTTCATCAGTTGGAAGTTAACAGCATTTAAATTAGTAACGATGTAATACCAATCACCTAACTTTTTGATGTCATATTCAAGCCCTGCTTCGCGTTCAATAAAACGTTTTGGCATTGCTTTGACATCATTAGCATCAATAACCGAGACACCCGAAGCACTGGTGCTGCCATGACTAATATAGATTTCTTGTTGGTCTTTACTCTTATAAATACTGGTGTAGTAACTGGTGTTTTTCTCTTCGTAAACGAGTTCGTCGTCGGCTTGCGGGGTGCCTAGCGTATGGCGATATACTTGGTAGCCTAACAGCGTTTGTAGGTCTTTTTTGATGTAGTAAAAGGTTTTGTTGTCATTTGCCCAGACTACATCACCTTCCGTGCCTTCAAGGCTTTCTGTGAGCATTTTACCTGTGGTTAAATCTTTTACTTTAATTGTGTAAATACGGCGACTCACAGTGTCTTCACCATAAGCCAGCAAATTGCCATTTGGGCTGACAGCTAAACCTGTTACGGCAAAATAGTCATGATTTTTAGCCAGCTCATTCACATTTAAGATAACCTGCTTATCCTCTCCTTGGCTATCTTTGCTGCGCACATACACTGGGTATTCGTCATCACCGCGCGTTTGTGAGAAGTAGTAATAATCGCCTTTTTTTGTCGGTACGGTATCGTCATCCTTTTCAATACGTCCTTTAAGCTCTTCGAACAAGGTGTTTTGTAGCGTTTGAGTATGTGCCAGCTTGCTTTCAACATACGCATTTTCTGCATTTAAATGGGTAATAACAGCGGCATCTTTGCGCTCATCATCACGCATCCAGTAGTAGTTATCGATACGTGTGTCACCATGAATGGTCATTTCATGAGGTATTTTTTTAGCAAGCGGAGCTACAACCTGAACTTGCTCTGTTATAACGGCTTGCTCTTTATTATCTGGGACTTTATTACACGCTGATAGAACAGCTAAAGAGAGTGCCGCAAGGCAAAGTGAATGGCCAACTTTCATGGGATTCCTGTATTAGTTTTATTATTCTGTCTCCAATATAAGTAAAAAAACGGCAACATATAAGTAGCCTTTGTGAAGCAATGTAAAAAGGGAGCCGAAGCTCCCTTTTATTGTTTACTTATCAAGTAATTACTTTTGCTTACGACGACGCATAAATGCGAACGGTGCAGCAAGTAATGTTAACCATGCTAGTGAACCTGAAGAAGATTTTTTCTTCGCTGGTTCTTCAGCTACAACATCTTCTGCTGGGTCTTGTGTCACTGCAATAGTAATAGTAACCGCTTCTGACATGTTGCCTGCAGAGTCAACCGCAGTTACTGATACTTCGATAGAGGTTGTTTGCTCATAATCGATAGCGCCAGCAACCATTAACTCACCCGCATCACTGATGCTGATGCTATCACTACCTGTCACTTCATATGTTGCGATAGGAGTCAGGTCTGCATCTGGGTCAGTCGCAGTCACAGTGCCAATTACAGTACCTTCCGCAGCGTTTTCTTGAACCGTGAATTCACCAAGCTCAGCATCGATCACAGGGTTAACTTCTTCTGGCTCGTCAGCAACGTTCATTACCTCAACAGTCACCATCGCTGGCTCAGAGATATTGCCTGCAGAATCTACTGCAACAACTTCAAGTTCAATACTCATCATGCCAGCATCGTAGTCAAGCATGTCGCTATTCATAACAACAACATCACCTGATGCAGTCACTGAAACAGCTGTAGAAGTAGAATTAACTACAATATATTCAGCGATTGGGTTAGCAAGCTCAGCACCATAAGTTGCTTCTAGTGAACCAATCACAGTATCTACCGCTGTGTTTTCGTCTACAGAGAATGACGCGTCAGCAAGAACTGGAGCAACGTCAGCATCTTCGCTTGGTGTTGCTGCGAACGCTTTTGAACCTGAGTCAGATAAGATCATGAAGTCTGCACCAGCATTCAATAATGTTGCAGAAGCACCAGGCTCTAATGAGCTAACGACTTCACCAGCTTCATCAACAAGTGCTGCATATACGTCACTTGATGCATCAGTAAATGTATATGTACCCATTGCAACATCACCTTCACCTGATGCAATTGGCGTCCACGTTTCTTCTTCTGTACGGAAACGTACATTTGCAGTCGCTTTACCAATATCATCAGCAGTAAGGCCAAATGCGCCTAGACAGCTTTGCATTGTAAGGTGATTGTTACCAATAATTTGATAAACATTGTTGAGGTTACCCGAAGAGCTGCCATAGCCGTGAGTAAAGGTAATCGCAGTACCCGGCTCTACATCATAGAACCACTCTAGTTTACCATTTTGCACTGTAACATCGTATGTACCATCTTGGTCAATATCGAAGTCAGCCATGAAACCACCCACGTAAGAGTGTGTAATACCTTCATTCATAACCATCGTGGTTAATGTAACATAGCCGCTATCACAGATATCTGTTGGTACTGCAAATGTTTCAATAGATGCACCCACTAAATCAAAACGTTGGTCTTCATCTACATCATCAGTCATTACAGTAGGAGCAAACACTGGTTCAAGTGCTACCGCACCTGTATTTGTTATCTGATGAGCAACACCATTGTCTGTCATTACAGGCATGAAGCTCATCGCAGCATTTGCTTTTGGTAATACATGGTAAACAAGGTGGAATGCTTCATCGCTACCATCAGAGAAGATTAGCGCACCATCAAGCTCTAGTTTGGTTAAATCAGCCGTTGCATCTTGTGAGCCGATATTATCATCCGTTAATGTCCATTCTGGTAACGTTGCCGGATCAATTGTTGCAGTCACATCAAATGACATAGTTTGACCCGCAGGAACAGTGATTGAATCTGGGTAATCAAGTGAGAATGAACCACGCTCAACGTCATCTGCATAACGTTGTTCAAGAGAAAGTGTGTAAACTTTGTCTTCATTAGAGAAGTTCTTAACTTGAACAGTTTTCGTTAGCTCAACAGTTTCTGATGCACTTACTAAACCAAACGAAAGTGCCGCTTGCTTAGTATCAGCTGCCCACGCAGCTACAGGTAAATTTGCAGCTTTGTTTACATCAACAAGACCCGCACCGATGTAACTAATTGGCGCAAGTTCTGCATCCGGGTTAATTGCTAACGGCTCCATAGTCACATTTAGGTTAGCAGTGTTCATTAACGTCGCTTTGATTTCAAGCGCATTACGCTCTGGTAGCGCTTCTTTTAATAAGCTCACCGCACCTGCTGTGATAGGACCAGAGAATGAAGTACCTGTTGCGCCAGTAAGGCCATCACCTAGACCAGGATGAGCAGTCATGATGTTTACGCCTGGTGCTGTAATTTCAGGTTTTAATAGACCACCCATTGAAGGGCCACGCGATGTGAAGTCTGCAATTGCACCAGATAGAACTAAACGCTCAACTGTTAGGTTGAATGTACCACCCGCTTTTAAAGCAGTACCCGCTGCAAACGTTACACCTATTGAAGGTATAGTAACAGCAGGATCTGAACCACCCATAGGTGCTGGCGTGCCATCATCAGTGTTGTTTGCAATAATAACAAACTCAGCGCCTTTAGCTTGTGCAGCTAATACCTTAACTGTAAATGCACATGCACCACGGTCGATGATAACGCCTTTACCTGTGAAATCTACGTCATCAGCAAACGCTTCACACGCTGTCTGGTTTGCATCTGGGTAAACAAGATCCAAGTTTTCATTAGTGTAGCTAAATGCAGTTTGCGGACCAAAGCTTGCAGGCTGAACAATTGCTTCTTCGCCATTAATTGTACCGCTACCAATTGACTCAGCACCTGTAGGGTGAGTCATCGCACCTACTGAAAGTGCGTTCTCAGTGGTACTTGGGCCACCAACGATGAAAGGATATGCACCGTCATTACCCGCTGAAATTACAACGTTTGTGCCAAGCTTAACAGCTTGGTTGATGAATAGACCAACAGCATCATTGGCAATATCACCGTAGTCACCGCCTAAAGACATGTTAATTACATCAACACGGTCGCTAATGTCACCATTACCATCAGGGTCCATTGCACTTTCAAGCGCGAGAAGTTGTGCAAGACCAGGACAACCACTGTTACATACAGAGTAAACGAATAGATCTACGTTTGGCGCAATACCGTTAACAGAGTGAGAAACGTGTGTACCGTGGTTAGTTGTCACATCAATTGGATCATTGTCATAATTGATGTAGTCATAACCGCCTAATACTTTACCTTGTGGCCAATCTACAGAAGCAGGATCAGCAATTGCAGCAGCATAAGCTTCATCAGTACCCGCACCACCAAAGGCTTTATGGGTGTAATCGATGCCCGTATCAAGAACAGCAACACGAACACCTTCACCTGTCGCTAATCCATTAGATACTAATGGAGTCGCTTCAATATAGTCAGCGCTGTCAGCAACATGCAATTCATAATCGTATACTGGGTAAATACCCTCTACTTGAGAGTTTGATAATAACTTAGCAACATCTTGCTTGTTACCATTAACTACGATTGAGCTTACTAGTGTTGATGTTTTTGCAACAACCTCAAGTGGTAAGTCCATGCTATTAATAGCTTGTTCTACGCTTGCTTGCGCTACTTTTGCTTGTGCTTGAACAGAGGCTACATCAACACCCATTGTTTTAGCATTAATTGATGCTGGAGCATTTAACTTAACTAGCCAACTAGTCGCTTCACTGCGTACTTTTTGTTCTTTTTTTGTTACCGCACTCGCTTTAATTAATTTTTTACCAGCAAGGTTATACTTAGAAAAATCATTGGCTTGCGCACTAGCGCACATAGCACTCGTTACAGCCAAAGCAACTGCAGTTCTTTTTATTAGATTATTAGACATGGGTTCCCCTGGGATATGTTATGTTATCGTCTAAATAGTGATTGAAACAAAGTTTCAGCACCAATATAAAACGGAAACACAAACAAGAACAACATTACAGTTACAAAACTATTACATTTCATTCGACATAAAGCACGTTTAAAACCCCAACCAATTGTTTATTAAGTGCTTTATTGTGAAATCTCGAGTTGTAAATATTTGTAAATGAATATGATATATTGAGTTTTGATAAAGTAGAGTACTGTCAAATGAATTCAGAAGTAATCAACATTCTTACCATGGCAAAAGTGATTCAAACAGCGGTTGCACCGGTCTTTTTAATTACAGGTATTGCAGCAACGTTAGGGGTACTTTCTAACCGCTTAGCGCGTATTACAGATCGAGCGAGACAGTTAGAACGTAAGCTTAAAGTCAGTACCGATGAAGACTTCAATAAGTCACTAACAACAGAACTAAGGGCATTGTTGAAACGCTCACGCTGCATCCATATCGCGTTTAGTTTAAGCGTGCTCAGTGCCTTATTAGTGTGCGCTGTGGTTATGTGTCTATTTTTATCACATATCCAATCAATTAACTTGAGTGTGACAATTGCAAGCTGCTTTGTCGCTGCTATGGCACTGTTAATCTGTGGCTTTTTATCTTTACTAGGCGAGGTTTTCTTAGCAACGAGAAGCATGCGCCGAGGTATGATCTTCGCCGATATTGATATAAATGATTAGCCCGTATTGACCTTTTATGATTAATTTTAATCCACAAAGGTAAACACGCCCTAAATTAAACTTAAGTTAAGATTAACCGCAATACACTTGAATAATACACTAAGCTAAGATACAAACTCAGTTAGTTTATCTTTATGACACCTTAAGGGGCAAAAGGAATGAAATTAAAACAATTAGTATTAGGTGCTATGCTATCGACAATGGCGCTAAGTGCATCTGCAAACTCAGTTTTTGAAGAACCAAGCGATGCAATTGAGTACCGTCAGGCTGCATTTTCAATGATCCGTGTGCAAATTGGCGATATGGGCGATATGTTAAAAGGAAAAGTACCTTTTGATGCAGAACGTTTTCAAAAGCGTGCAAACAATGCAGCAGCGCTATCAAAAATGCCTTGGGAAGCTTTTGTAGCGGGTTCTGATAAAGGTGATACTTCTGCGCTTGCAGCTGTTTGGAGCGACAACGAAACCTTTATGAAAAAAGCGGTTGCTTTCCAGCAATACGCCGATGAATTAGCTGTCGCAGCACAAAGTGGCGATAAAAAAGTTATTGGTAAAGCATTCGGCGCATGGGCTAAAGGCTGTAAAGATTGCCATAAGTCTTTCAAAGACTAGTCTAGTAATAATTTAAACTAAAAAGGCGCTAAGAAGCGCCTTTTTAATGCCTTATAGCAACTTACCCAAGTAAATAGCTGAGCGGCTCAGCACCCCAAGTCGTAAATAACACCACTAAACACACTGCAAAGATAATAAAAGCAATCACTGGTGATTTAGTAACTGGCTCAGTGATTGAGACTTGCTCGCTATTTCCGGTCAACATAGGTTTCACTAAGTTTTTACCCTTAATACGGTAAATAACAATCGCCAAAACGTGCAGCACAATTGCGTACAACAAAATATCAAAATTTAAATGATGTAACCAACCCGCAAACTCTACAGTATCTGAAGAAACATGCTCTACTAGAGGGCCATCCGTTAAAATATCGTCACTGGTCATTAGACCCGAAGTTAACTGCACGATGAGTAAAGCAAAAAAGGCTATCACCATATAACTACCCGCAGCACCATGACCCGCTTTGTGCTCATTGCTTGTAAACGACTTAATAGCAGCAACAGGAGAATGAATGAGCGCAGAGAGCTTCGCCGTTTGACTACCAATAAAACCCCAAATAATACGTGTGATAATAAGCGCCAAGGTAAAGTAGCCTGCAGCAAAATGCAGCTCCAACATACCTTCTTCAGCACTAAAATAGAGTGTTGCGATGGCCGCAACTAATAACCAATGGAAGCTTCTTATAAAGCCATCCCAAACTTTAACTTTAGACATTGTAACTTTCCCTTTAAAAGACGCTAATGACTTGCAGACAGAAATTTCAATAACGGGTTCGGCTATACATTATTACAAACTTCAGTTATTTTGACACACCTCTATTTCAGCTGTTTTGATCTGAGCCATAACAACAAACATGAGCGATAAGATGCATAATTCAACATTAAGAGCCTTACTAAAAGGGTTTTTCGACATGCTTCCTTTATGTCTTGCGGTGTTACCTTGGGGGATTTTGTGTGGTTCTTTAGCCGTTCAAAATGGTTTCAGTGCTTTTGAAACACAAGCTATGTCGCTATTGGTATTTGCTGGTTCTGCTCAGCTCGTCGCAATTGAGTTAATGGCTGGAAATACCCCGCTATTAACAATTTTGTTTACCACATTCATTATTAGCTCGCGGCACTTTTTGTATGGTTTAGCTATTCGTCACAAAGTCATAGACCAGCCCTTTCGTTGGCGACTTCCAGTTAGCTTTGTACTTACTGATGAATTGTTTGCTTTTTCGCATCATCGCAGAGCGTATAGAACGAAAGTGCGCTTGATTTACGCGCTAAGTGCCGGGTTTAGCTTTTATATTGCTTGGAATATATGGACTCTGCTTGGTATCGTCGCAGGTAGCTTACTACCTGATTTAACGCACCTGGGGCTTGATTTTGCTATCGCTGCCACTTTTATTGCTTTAGTTATTCCTGGTGTAAAAAACCTAGCGACACTAGCTACTGTGATCACAGCAGGTGTTGTTGCAACACTATTAAAAAGTCAGGGCTTTCAACTTTGGCTTGTCACAGCAGCGCTTATTGCCATGACCGTCGGTTACCTAATTAGTCGCTGGCAAGCAAAAGAGGAGCATACACAATGATGACCACTATTTTATTGATGGCGTGTATCACCTTCTTCACACGTTACTTATTTTTGCACCGCGCATTACCATTTAAAGTTGGCCCGAAAATGCAGCAATTCTTAAGTTTTAGCGCCCCAGCAGTACTTACCGCGATTTGGGTACCCATTGTGTTTATTAATGACGAAGGGATAAATTTAGATTGGCAAAATCCCTACCTAAGTGCTGCAGTAGTATCTGTTATAGTGGCTTATAGAACACATAACATTTACTACACAACACTAGCAGGGATGGGGTTATTTATAATCTTAAGTTAAACACTGGCAAGTAAAATTGCGTGGCTTTTCTCAAGTGTAACTTGCTCACGCTCACCTAGAGCCGTCATACCGTGGCGTTCCAGCTGAGCGACAAGTTTATCTGCGACACTTTCATCGAGCTTATAGTCGCTTAAACGAGTTGGCATTTTAACACTATGGAAAAATGCTTCTGTCGCAGCAATTGCGCTATCAATAGCCGCATCTTCATCGCTGATATCAAGGCCTAATACTCGCTCAGCATATTGTAATAACTTGCCACGCTTGGTGTCTTTTTGTTCAGCCATCATACGAGGTAATACAATCGCTAATGTTTGTGCATGGTCCAAACCGTACACCGCGGTCATTTCATGACCAATCATATGAGTCGCCCAGTCTTGTGGCACACCAGCACCAATCAAACCATTAAGTGCCATAGTCGCTGACCACATAATATTCGCGCGTACTTGATAGTTATCTGGCTCAGAGAATGCCTTCGGACCTTCTTCAATAAGGGTCATTAAAATCCCCTCAGCAAAGCGGTCTTGTAATTTGGCACCGACATCATAAGTAAGGTATTGCTCCATTGTGTGCACAAACGCATCAACAATCCCATTAGTTACCTGACGCTCAGGCAATGAGAATGTCACCGCGGGATCTAAGACAGCAAAGCGAGGGCGCACAAACTCACTTGCAAACGGCAACTTATCTTGAGTATCTAAGTTTGATACCACACTGAAAGTGTTTGATTCAGAACCTGTTGCAGGCAGTGTTAGAACAACGCCCAGTGCCACTGCTGATTTCACTTCAGCACCTTTTGCTAAAATATCCCATGGTTCGCCAGCAAACTCAGCCGCAGCAGCAATAAATTTACTTCCGTCCACGACAGAGCCACCGCCGACAGCAAGGATATAGTCAATTTGCTGCTCTTTAACTAGCTCTACAGCTTTCATGCATGTTTGGTAGCTTGGATTTGGCTCAATTCCCGCAAATTCAAACCAAGTATGTTCAATCAATGCGGCTTTAACTTGATCATAAACGCCATTTTTCTTAATGCTGCCGCCACCATAAGTAACAAGTACCTTGGCATTCTTTGGGATCTCGTTTTGAATTTCTTTAATTTGCTGCTCACCAAAATGAATTTTGGTTGGATTCTCAAAGCTAAAATTTAACATGCTTACTCCCTTATATTTGTGAGTATTAATCAGTGACACAACTATTGTAGTTATTTTTATACAGGGATAAAGGGAGCAAATAAATAATCACTTTTGCAGACATGCAATAATAAACCACTTAAACTGCTTTAAATTTACTGAAAAACTTAGGGTAAAGATAATGTGGCAAGGCTTAGAGGAATTTTTATATGTTGTTGAACACGGCAGTTTTACACACGCAGCTAAAGCTATGGAAGTATCAACTTCACATATCAGTCGGCAAGTACAACAACTTGAAAATCGTTTAGGTTCTGTGCTATTTCAGCGCACCACTCGTAAAATTAGTCTCACTGATGCAGGGCGTGAATACGCTGTTAAGTTAAAAGCTATACGCCAAGAGTTAATTGATGCAAACAATCAATTACAAGGTGAGCAGCGCCAACCAAAAGGACTAATAAGAATAACGGGTGCGGGCGAGTTTGTAGCTAACCAAATCGCCCCCAAAGTCGCAGAATTTGTAAAACGCTACCCTGAGGTAGAGGTCGATCTCGACTTTAATAGTCGCAATGTCAACTTAGTTGAAGAAGGCTTTGATTTAGCCATTCGCTTTGGCAGGATGCAAGACTCAAACTTAATTGCACGCCCTTTATGTAAGCGCGTCATGACCCTCGTTGCTAGCCCTGAATACATAGCCAGTCACCCTTCTCTTAAAACGCCTTATGACCTTGCTGAGCATAACTGCTTAATTACCATGCGAAAGCGCTGGCGATTTAATATTGACGATCAAATTAAAGAAGTTCGTATCGATGGTAATTGGCGTAGCAACCACCCGCAGGCTATTTTAAATGCCGCAGTAGCAGGAGTTGGCATTGCCCATTTAGCGTTAGATATCGTGGAACCTTTTTTAAACAATGGGCAATTAGTAAGCATTCTTGAAGAGTTTCAGGTTGGCGATAACGCATCTTGGTTAGTCTACCCAAGAAAAGATCTATTACCGTTTCGTGTACGTTTACTAATAGAACATTTAACCAATGCATTTGCTGATTAATATTTGCTCTTTTAGAAATATGACAAGCAAGTTAGAATCAGTGTAACAATAATAAAAAGTTATCATTATGAGCGAATTTCACCAACTCTCTGCCACCAGCCTACAAGGCCAAACTGTCGATTTTTCTGATTTTGAAAATAAGGTCGTACTTGTTGTAAATACAGCGAGTAAATGCGGTTTCACCCCGCAATACGAAGGCTTACAAGTACTTCATGATAAGTACCATGAACAAGGCTTGGTAATAATTGGCTTTCCATGTAATCAATTTGGTAAACAAGAACCTGGTGATGCTAAAGAAATAAAAGAAGGCTGCTTAATTAACTATGGTGTGAGCTTTTTGATGATGAGTAAGGTTGACGTAAATGGCGAGCATGCTCACCCTGTGTTTAGATATCTAAAATCAGAGCTGCCTGGTTTTATTACCCGCAAAATAAAATGGAACTTCACCAAATTTTTAATTGGTAAAGACGGCAAAGCAATTAAACGATACGCGCCACTTACAAAACCTGAGCAGTTCGAATCAGACATTCTTGCCGCTTTGAGCAAGTAATAAGGCCTTAAAGCAATAAAGAGGCAAATAGCCTCTTTATTTAAATTTATGCTTAGTCGTTCAAGTACTCGTCAAAGTCGTCATCGCCTAAGTTTCTACGCAAGCGTTTTTGTTCAAGATAGTCTTCCAACTTCTTCTTTACGCGTTGCTTTTTCTTGTCGTGTTGATTACGCCCGACCATTTCGTACTCGTCTTCAACAAAATCGTCATCTAGCGCGTCATAACTAAATGTCTTACCCACAACCCACTCCATAAAGTGTTTGAGACCAATTCTTGAGATTAAAATTTGCTCGATGAATTGGCAAAGATTAAAAAGCTCAGTAGTTATTTAGTATCTAAAAAACCACCAAAATAAAGCCATACACCCATGCTAAATAGGTCATATGTCAATATTGTGAATAAATAGCGCTAAATTTGATTTCTGAAAAGTGAGAGTTTTTTATCGTTTCGATAAAAGTCATTTATGCATGTGTATTTTTTAGTTAATTTGACTAAAAAATGGTTAAAAAATTATTCCGTGCACTTCCAATAAAAACCCTAAAACACCATAAGCCAATGAAATAAATGAATTTATAATATTTGGCATCCTATTTGATTATATTTTTATGTCATTTCAAACAGGAAAGAAAAAAATGAAAAAGTTATTGTTACTAAGTTCTTTATTTATCGCTACCAGCGCAATGGCTCATAACGATAATGATACAAATATTTCATTCAGCGGTGAGCAATGTGATGTCGAATTTATAAATGATGTGCGTATCACTCCAAGTGAGTTAGAAGTATACACAGCCGATAATCGCAGCATGAAAATCATCGACCAACATACTTTATATATCGATGGCCAAAGCGTATCCCTTAATGCTTCACAACAGCAAGCAATTGCAGATTACTCAGACAGCTTGCGCAGCCAACTTCCTGAAGTAGCTAATATCGCACTTGATGGTGTAAAAATAGCCGGCGTAGCAATCGAAGAAGTATCAAATGCTTTCAATATTGATGGCCTAAGTGACATTTCAGAATTAATGGACGATATCAGCGTAGAAGTGCAAAACGCTTTCTACCAACAAGGTGCGTTCACAATGGGTCAACAAAACTTTGAAAAATTTGGCCAAAACTTTGAAGATCAATTCGATGAGCAAATCGAATCAGCAGTAGAGTCAGCCATGATGCAATCGATGGGCAGTATTTTAGTGGCTCTTGGCTCTGAGCTTTTAGGTTCGGGTGGCGACATGGATGAGTTTGAGCAACGTATGGAAAACATGGGCGCACAAATCGAAGCTCGCGTAGAAACCCAAGCAGCTCAGCTAGAAGAGCGAGCAGATGCATTATGTGGCAGTTTTGCTGATATCGCTCATAAAGAACAAGAATTAGTGGTTCTAGTACCACAGCTAAAAGAATATCAATTATTTACTTTTAAACAGAACGCAGAGTAATTGACCAGTTAAGAAATTAACATCCCTGAACCAAAACACTTGGTCCTTTCGCGCAGAGCTTACTCTGCGCTTTTTTATTTTTTGGCCAGCACGGTCAGTTGCGATAACGTTTTAATCGCCTGTTCCAAACTTTCAGACCAAGGCAAACCATAGCTTAAGCGAAAACAACTACGGTACTTTTTACCCGCTGAGAATATCAACCCAGGGGTAATACTAATCCCTGCCTCAAGTGCCAAATGAAATAGTTTTACCGCATCATATTGGCTACCAAGATCAACCCAGATAACACAGCCCCCTTGCGGGTTACTAATACGCGCACAACTTGGCATATATTGCTGCAGGCACCAAATCATACGCTCTTTGTTGGTACTCAAGCGCTGTCTTAGCAAGCGTATATTACGGTCGTACTCACCACTGGCTATAAACTCATACAAGGTCCACTGATTTATAAGCGGCGCAGAGCAACTAAGCGCGCGCTTGTGTCGCCTTGCTTGTTCAGCAAACTTACCTGCAATGATCCAACCTATGCGGTAACTAGGTGCGGCTGTTTTTGAAAACGACGCACAGGTGATCACTAACCCCTTTTTTGAATAAGCTTGTGCAGGAGTGGCACGCTTAGCTGTAAAATGTAGGTCGCCATAAACATCATCTTCAATGAGCACCACCTCGCGCTGCTCTAAAAGTGCCACTAATTGCTCACGCTTGGCATCAGGCATAAAACTGCCAACTGGGTTATTTAATGAGGTTGAAAACACACAGGCTTTTATATCATGCTCATCGAGTGCTTGAACCAAGTCATCTAGCCATATTCCTTCATCGGGGCACAGCGGTATTTCCAGTGCCTTCAAGCCTAAGCTCTCAATTAATTCAATAATGCCAAAATAACAAGGCGACTCGATAGCAATAACATCCCCGGGTTTAGCAACGCACTTCAGGGCAATAGCCAACGCCTCTTGGGCACCATTGGTGATCACTAACTCATCGCTATCAACACCAATGCCAAAGTCCAAATAGCGATGAATGAGTTGTTTTTTAAGTGGTGCAAAACCATCCATCGGGCCGTAATTAATTGCCGATGCGCCAGCCAGTGTCATTACTCGGCGCATTGTTCGTGCCAGCGCCTTATCTGTCGGAGCTGCGGCTACTGGGTTAGCAATGCCAAATGGCACCACATTGGCTTTATGGATGGCACCATAAACTTGCTCAATCAATCCTTGCTTGTTTACTGTGGTTGGCTCTCGACTAAGCCTGACTCGCTTTGGCCGAGACTGATTTAACTGAGAAGACTTTAAAAAGTACCCAGACTTTTCTCTCGCTTCAATCAATCCTTGCCCTTCAAGTAATTGATAAGCTTGTTTTACCGTAGGAATGCTAATGTTTAGCTTATCTGCCATTTTTCTGAGCGAAGGTAATTTCTCACCCGGTAATAGCGAGCCCTGCAAGCAAAGATCTCTAACTAGCTGAATAACTTGTTGATATAAGAACTCACTGTTACTGCGACTGATAACTTGTGACATAGCCCACCAAACTGTATAGGTTGCATTTTTAGTTTTCTGTATATGTTAAGTATACAGAAGCAGATTAAAATGAACATACTTTCAATTTTTAGGTACTAACTATGAAAAGCGCCGCTCTCTACCTTGCTACAGTGCTGATCTGGGGATCGACTTGGCTAGCTATTGAGTTTCAACTAGGTGATGTCGCAGTTGAGGTCTCTTTATTTTATCGTTTTGCCATTGCAGCCATTTTAATGTGGACCTTTGTGCTAGCGAAAAAACTACCTATGCAATATTCACTGCGTGATCACGGATTTTTTGCATTATTGGCTTTATTTAACTTTGGTTTAAATTATTTAGTACTGTATTGGGCGCAGAACTACCTCAGCTCTGCAATGGCCTCAATTGCGTTCTCTATGTTGCTATTAATGAACATTATTAATACCAGACTATTCTTCGCAAAGCCGATTGCAAAACGAATTTACTTTGGCGCTTTATTGGGCGTATTAGGTATTGCCAGTTTGTTTTGGCCACAAATTCAGCAATTCGACTTGAGTAATGGTGCGTTGGTCGGGTTACTACTTGCGCTATCTGGGACCTTTGTGGCTTCATTGGGTAATATGGTCAGCGTCCGAAATTCTCAGCGCAATATTGGCGTACTTCAGGGCAATGCCTGGGGTATGTTATACAGCGCTTTAAGCCTAGCAGCTTACGTTTTAGTGAGCGATGTTGAGCTTACATTGAATGCCCCGGCCAGTTATTGGATATCGCTCTTGTACTTAGCAGTGTTTGGTACCGTAATCGCATTTGCTTGTTACTTTGCACTACTAAAAAATATCGGCCCTGAGCGCGCAAGCTATGTCATTGTATTATTCCCGCTGGTTGCGGTGGTATTAAGTACCTTATTTGAAGGATTCGAATGGCAAGCGAACACCTTTATGGGATTTAGCCTAGTGTTATTTGGTAATGCTATCGTGCTGACTCCAACTCGACAAATTAAAGTATTTTTTGCTGCACGTAACCTGCAACAAAAAAGCACCGTCCCCAGTTAGAAGTGACTATGTCGCCTCTAACACCAAGCGCTGGCAAATATTGCCGGCGCTTTTTTATGGTACATGAAAACGTAACGCTTGTTTGTGTACCTTAACTTTAGCAGGTGTAAAACCCACAAACTCACCATCGGCTTCAATAACCAACCCTTTCGTGGTTACTTCAGCACTTGTTAAACGGGTATATTCCAGTGCTTGCAAGCGGTGGTGCTTCACTAGCAGTAAATATAAAAAGCTGATCAGGTTTTTCAACAAGCCGCCAGCTGGCATGCAGTAACAGTCCAGTTGACCATCGTTTAACTTTGCCTGAGGGGCAATTTTCAAACCACCTCCAAAGTAGTGATGATTGGCAAAAATCGTCGCTAAATTACTATAAGTGAGAGGTTTACCATTAAACTTTCCCTGAAGAGGCTGAGCCTGAAATGAAAATAGCTGTTTAATGCCCTGCCATGTATAACCAAACGAGCTAAAATGACCAGCTTTGTTTAATTCGACGACCACTTCAGCGTCAAAACCAATACCCGCAACATTAACAAAATAGCGCTGATTGATTTGGCCAATATCAATTAACTTAGTACGGCTATTGAAAATAGCCTCATACCAAGCCTGTTGCTGACAAGCAAAGCCACGAGCAAAATCATTTCCCGTGCCAGCCGGAATTAGCGCAATAGAACAGCTACTCATCATTAATGCATTAACAGCTAAATGCAAAGTCCCATCACCACCAATCACCACAACTTGAGCTTGGCTCTTAGCTAAAAGAGCAATTTCAGCGCAATCATTCTCAAAGTTGCCTGTAGTTAAATATAACTCTGGTTCTATCTCTCTTTTTTTACATTCGTTTAGTAGCCAATCAACACTGTTTTTATGATTTTTTTTGTCACTTGGCTTTATTATTATCAACATCAACGGTTACTTCTTTTCTTACGTGGCGAAAACTCAAGCTCACTCAAATTATATTAATCTGAATAATTAGTCACTTTCTCACTTTAAAAACGCATAAATAAAAATACAAAAAGTTAAAAACCTTTATTTACCTGCACTTCACTACAAACACAACTGCATAATCATGCAAACAAGAGTAAGTACAAAAGCTTAACCCTATGTTAATAAAACACTTTCGGATTAGAAAAAGTTATCTTGCAGACTCAATTTTTATCGTTTTATTTTTGTCCAGTTTGATTGCAAAATACCCACGTTTTCAACCAAACACAACCCGGAGCAAAGTAATGAACCCAATTAATACATTAAACCAAAACGCTGCAACTCATGTTGCCGTAAAACCAACAAACCGCAAAGCTAAAATGTTGGCAAAACTTAATCGCTACGGCAAAAAGTTAGCACTTGGCGGCGCAGTACAACATAAGTAATCCCCAACCATGGTTACTTTTTAGGTGCAGTAAACACCCAACCACTAACGAAGATCCTTCTTTAGCTCCTCCGTTTACTGCCCCATCCCCTTCTTTTCAGTGAAAAACAGCAAAAAATTAAACCTTTTTACAAAAAAACGCCCTCTTTACGCTCAAAAAACAAGCAAACAAACTTTTTCCTATTTACACAGCCGATTCAGCTAAGTATTATTCTCGCATCACGACGTGGAGAGATGGCAGAGTGGTCGAATGCACCGGTCTTGAAAACCGGCAGGGGTTTATAGCCCCTCTAGGGTTCAAATCCCTATCTCTCC
>MDTG01114411.1_pt1 | contig 46554 bp, 44 predicted proteins | sample 811421 | NCBI WGS metagenome assembly MDTG01 (sample SAMN05326645, study PRJNA326480) | marine metagenome | isolation source: seawater | place: Pacific Ocean: South East | collected 2011 | reverse complement strand
CCACGTTGATAGGCTGGGTGTGGAAGTGCGGCAACGCATGTAGCTGACCAGTACTAATAGCTCAATTGGCTTGATTTATGCACTGAAAAAAATTTTTAAAATCAAAGTTACAATCTTTAGTAAAAGATTTAAAATCAATATAAATGTACACCAAACATTCCTCATTTTTTAGACCTGAAATTCAAGGGCTTAGAGGAATAGCTGTATTATTAGTTCTATTTTATCATTTAGATCTTCCTATATTAAAAGGAGGTTTTATTGGTGTAGATATATTTTTTGTAATTTCAGGATATATAATAACAAAAATAATAATCACTGAAATTGAAAATAATACTTTTTCATTAAAAAAATTTTATGAAAGAAGAATTCGTAGAATTTTGCCAGCTTATTTAGTTGTAAGTTTTACCACTTTAGTCGTTTCATATATTATTTTGATGCCATCAAAATTGATTGATTTTACAAAATCATTAATATCAACCTTATTTTTTGTATCTAATATCTTTTTTACTTATTCTTATAACTATTTTTTTGAAGGTTCGGATACTTCTCTTTTACATACGTGGAGCTTATCAGTTGAAGAGCAATTTTATATTTTCTATCCATTGTTATTTATATTTTTTTTTACTTTTTTACAAAAAAAATATTTAAAATTTCTTACTGTAAGTTTAATTGTAATAGGAATTGTTTCATTCGCACTTTCAAACTATCTAGTTTTTAATGGATATGATTCAGTAGCATTTTATAATCTTCCTACAAGAAGCTGGCAGTTAATTTTAGGTGCCTTAACTTTTATATTAGAAAGAAAATATTATATTGAGAACACTAGTAAGACATTAATTTATCCAGAATTCATTTTATTTTTTTCTCTTCTGGCAATTTTTTTCTCGTCATTTTTGATGGATAAAAGTGTTTTACATCCAAGTTATATAACTCTAATACCGGTTTTTTCTTTAAGTTTAGTAATTTTTTATTCAAATTTTTCTAAAGTCCTTAAAAAAATTCTAACAAATAAATTTTTGGGTTATATTGGAAATATATCTTATTCACTTTATTTGTGGCATTTTGTAATAATATTTTCCGTGAATGAAATTTTTATTTATAAAAGTAAAATATTTATTATCTTTATATCAATTATATTGTCATTTATATCAGCAGGTTTGACATATAGGTTTGTAGAAAACCCTTTTAGAGACAAGATGAAAATAAATTTTAGAAAAGTAATTTCTTTAATACTTTTTTTTTATATTTTTCTTATAGCCGCATCTTTTTTGATATACCAACAAAATGGATTTAGCGATAAAACTATAGTTAAAAGCATTCAAACAGATAATGAAATATTATTCAGAGAATTCAGAGCAAGTATAGTAAATGATAAATCCAATGTATTTGAAGAAAATAAAATTAAAGTAATGATAGTTGGTAATAGTTATGGCAGAGGTTTTTATAATTTTATAAATCTTAACAAAGATATTTATCAAAAAATTGATGCCAAAATGTTTGATATAAAAAATGTGGATTGTTTGTTAAAAACAATAAAAAATAATAACATCGTTAGAGAGTGTGATAATTCGATAGATTATCAAACAAATAATATAGATCACAAAATAAATATAACTAATTTTACAGAAGCCGAAATTGTTATATTTGTTTCTACTTGGCAAAATATTGAACTTAAAAATTTAAATTCTATTGCAAAATTAAAATCTGAATTTCCTAATAAAAAATATGTAATTGTATCTAAGCAACCAGAATTCATATTTCAAAAACCTGTAAAAAATATTTGGCTCTACACAGATATAGATTTATTTATTGATAAAAATGGAAGAGATTTTGTTGAAAGTAAAAAAAATAGTTATCTAAAAGATATTTTTGATAAAAGATATTATCAAATAATTGATGATAAGGTCAAAAATGTAAATCAAATATTAATTACATTTACAAAAGAAAATAAATTAGAATATTTTGATATTTTCAACATTATTTGTAATCAAAATAAAAAAAAGTGTCACTCTTTAACAAAAAATGGAGAAAAAATATTTTTTGATAATGGACATATTTCTGTACCAGGATCGGTCTTTTTTGGTAAAATTTTTCATTACGAAATAAATGAAATTATTATGAGAGATGCAAATTGATAAAATTGTAGTTTTAGGAGTAGCAAGATTGATAATATAAAGCTTTTATGCTTGACTGTTCAATTATTGAACGTTATATTTGTTCAAATATTGAACACTTATGAAATATAATCAAGATCAATCTGAAACTCTTATAAAACTAAAAAAAAAACCTAAGTCCTCTCAAAGAGAATTAGCTGATGAATTAGGTTTTAGTTTAGGAAAATTAAATTACTGTATAAATGGTTTGAAAGAAAAAGGTCTTTTAAAAATAAATAACTTCAAAAAAAACCCAAATAAATTTGGCTATATTTATAAATTAACGCCTAAAGGAATTAAACATATTCTTCATTATATCAGAAAAAAAAGTAGAGAATATGATGAACTCAAAAAAGAAATAGACCAATGAATATAAAGTTAAAATTAATAATTTTTAAAAATGTCTAAAAATAAAAAAAAAATCGTACTAGTTACTGGTGGGGCAGGATTTATAGGGAGTCACTTATGTGATTTGCTTTTAAAGAAAAGATATAGAATAATTGTAATTGATAACTTATCAACAGGACGAATTTCTAATTTAAATCATATTAAAAAAAAAATAAAAATTATCAAGGCAGATATTTCTAAAGAGGGTAAATGGCAAAACAAATTTAAAGATGTCAAATATGTTTTTCACCTTGCTGCATTAGCCGATATTGTTCCAAGTATAGAAAACCCAAAAAAATATTTTGAGTCAAATGTTACAGGAACTTTAAATGTGCTAGAGGCAGTAAAAAGATTTAAAATAAAAAAGATTATTTATGCAGCGTCTTCGTCTTGTTACGGCATCCCAAAAAAATATCCAACTAATGAAAATGAAAAAATTGATATGAAATATCCATATGCTGTTACAAAATTTTTAGCTGAAGAAATGATAATTTATTGGTCAAAAATTTATAATTTAAAATATATTTCTCTAAGACTTTTTAATGTTTATGGAACAAGATCTAGAACATCAGGTACTTATGGTGCAATGTTTGGTGTTTTTTTAAAACAAAAATTGAAAAAATTTCCATTTACTGTTGTTGGTTCTGGAAAGCAAAAAAGAGATTTTACTTATGTTACAGATGTTACAAGAGCATTTTATCTTTCTGCCATATCAAAGATTGAAAATGAAATTTTTAATGTTGGATCAGGCTATACAGTTTCCGTAAATAAAATTGTATCTTTATTAGGAGGGGAAAGAGTAAAAATTCCCAAAAGACCCGGTGAGCCAGATATCACTTTTGCATCAATAAAAAAAATTAAAAAAAAATTAAAATGGAAACCTAAAATTAAAATAAAGCAAGGTGTTAAATCTTTATTAAACCAAATAGATTATTGGCAAAATGCTCCTTTATGGACACCAAAAAATATTAAACTTGCAACTAAAACGTGGTTTAAATACTTAAAATAAATATGAATAAAATTTTTTCAAAAAAAGAATTAATTAAAATTCTACAAAAAACAAAAAGGACAAATAAAAAAATTATTTTATGTCACGGTGTTTTTGATCTTGTTCATCTAGGACATATAAACCACTTTCGTGCTGCAAAAAACTTTGGAGATTTTTTAGTTGTTTCTATTACTAAAGATAAATTTATAAAAAAATCTATAAAAGGAACATTGTTTAATGAAAAACAAAGGTTATCTTTTTTATCAAATATACAAATAATTGATGCAGTTGTTTTGAGTGATGAGTCATCCTCAATCGATATAATTAAATTGGTAAAACCAAATGTTTACGTGAAAGGAATGGATTATAAAAATAATAAATTAGATGATACTAAGAAAATATATTTAGAAAAAAAAATAGTAGAGAGATTTGGTGGAATAATTAAATATACTAATGAAGAAGCTTTTAGCTCTTCAAATATAATTAATCAAAAAAATCTTATGTATTCCGAAGAACAGCAAAACTATTTAAACTCAGTAAAAAACAAATTTAAATATAATAAAATTGAACATAAGTTTAATTCAAAAAAAAAAATAAATATTTCAGTTATTGGAGAATTAATTTTTGATATTTATAATTTTGGTGACATAGTTGGAAAATCTGGGAAAGAGCCACATTTGGTAATGTCCAACAAAAAAAGTGAAACAATAGTTGGTGGATCTGCGGCTATTGCAAAAAATTTATCAAGCTTTGCAAATAAAATAAATTTGATTTCCCCTTTTGGATATGAAAAAAAATACCAAGATTTGCTTGGTAAACAAATACAAAAAAATATAAATAAATTATTTTTCAAACCACATAAGAATTTTAAGTCTATTTCTAAAACAAGATTTATTGATATATCTTCTAATTATAAACTATTCGGCTCATATGATATTCCAGATCAGAATGAATTAAAGTTTACAAAAATTTTTATTAATAAAATTAAAAAAGTAATTTCAAAAACTGATTTACTCATTATTGCTGATTATGGTCATGGATTTTTAAATGGAGAAATTTTAAATATAATTAATTATTCTAAAGCTTTTAAAGCATTAAATGCCCAGATTAATTCATCTAGCAAAGGATTTACAAATATTACAAAATATAAAAATATTAATTCTCTAATTATTAATGAAACAGAATTAAGACAGCAATTAAAAGACCAATCTAATGATGTAAATTTTTTAGCAAAAAAATTAATGAAGGAAAGAAAATTTGAAACACTTATAGTTACTTCTGGTCAAAAAGGTGCAAAAATGTTTAACAAGAAAAATCATCATGTAATTACTTGTCCTGCATTCTCTGATTTTTCAGTTGATAAAATTGGTGCTGGCGATTCAATACTATCAATAAGTTCTTTTGCAATTTTTTGTGAATTAAATCACGACTTGTCTTTACTAATGGGTTCTTTAGCAGCAGCTTCCACAGTTAAATCTATTGGCAACAAAGCTGTTATTGATAAAAACTCTATTCTTAGAACATTAAAATACATGCTTAAATAAAGTATGGAAAAAATTCTTTTAATTGGAGGGGCTGGTTACGTTGGTACCGAATTAGTTGATATATTAATAGATGAATTCAAAGTAACAGTATTCGACCTATTTCTTTATGGGGATAACATTCCTGATCACAAAAATTTAATTAAAATAAAAGGAGATGTTAGAGATGAAAAACATCTAAGCAAAGTATTAAAAGAGCAAGATTATATAATTCATCTTGCGTGTATATCTAATGATCCCAGCTTTGATTTAGATCCCCTATTAGGTAAATCTATAAATTATGATCCTTTCGAACCACTTGTTAAATTAAGCAAAGAAAACGGAGTAAAAAGATTTGTCTATGCATCATCTTCAAGCGTATATGGAATTAAAAGTGAAAAAAATGTTGATGAAAATTGTTCTCTTGAACCAATTACAGACTACTCAAAGTACAAAGCTAAATGTGAAGAAATATTATTAAAATATACTGATAATAACTTTCTAGGTACAGTTATTCGTCCCGCAACAGTTTGTGGATATTCTAAAAGACAAAGGTTAGATTTGGTTGTAAATATTCTTACAAATTTAGCATTTAATAAAGGTGAAATTTTAGTTTTTGGAGGGGCACAATTAAGGCCAAATATAAATATAAAAGATATGTGCAGAGTGTATTATGATGTAATCAAATCAGATAAAGAAAATATTAAAGGTGAAATTTTTAATGTTGGATTTGAAAATTATTCTGTACAAAAGTTAGCCAATATCGTGTCAGAAAATATAAATAAAAAAATCTCAATTAAATATGTTCCAACAAATGACAATAGATCATACCATATTTCATCCAAAAAGGTTACTAATACAATGGGTTTTAAAACAAATTTTACAATCGAAGATGCTGTTATAGAGCTAAGAAAAGCATTTGAAGAAAATAAATTAAAAGATCCATTAAACAATGAAATGTATTTTAATATAAAAAGAATGAAATCAATTAATTTGAAATGAAAGTTAGATATTCATATTTAAAACAACAATTTAATAATTGCCCAGAACTCTGGAGCTCACTAAAAAAATTTGTAAAATCTGGAGACTTTACTCTCGGTAAAGAGTTAAAAATATTTGAAAGAAATTTTGCCAAGCTAATTGGAACAAAATATGCCGTAGGAGTTAATTCTGGAACAGACGCAATCAAATTATCACTTAAAGCAATAAATATAAAATATGGTGATGAAGTTATAACTGCTGCAAATACTTTTGTAGCAACCGTGGGAGCAATCACGGAAGTCGGAGCAAAACCTGTTTTTGTTGATTGTGATGATACATTTTGCATGAATATCAAATTATTAGAAAAAAAAATAACAAAAAAAACTAAAGCAATTATTCCAGTTCACTTTACTGGCTATATGACGAATATGCCGGCACTGATTAGAATATCAAAAAAATATAAAATCCCAATTATTGAAGACGCATGCCAATCTATTTTGGGAGAGTATAATAATAAAAAAGCAGGAACATGGGGTTTAACCGGTGCTTTTTCTTTACACCCATTGAAGAATATTAATGTGTGGTCTGACGGGGGAATTATTACTTTAAACAATAAAAATATATATAAAAAATTACTTTTACTTCGAAACCATGGCCTAAAGGATAGAGATACAGTAGAAATTAATGGATTTAATTCAAGATTAGATACATTTCAAGCTGTAGTAGGAAACTGGATTCTTCCAAAAGCAAAACAAATCGCTAGACAAAGAATTAAAAATGCTAAATATCTTGATAAAGGATTAAAAGAAATTCCAGAAATTACTATTCCTCCTAGATTAAAAAATAATAAGATTGTATTTCATCTTTACATAGTATTTGCAAAAAAAAGAGATCAATTATTAAAATTTTGCAAAAAAAAAGGTATAGAAGCGAAGGTCCATTATCCAAAGCCAATGTTTCTACAAAAGAGTCTAAATTATCTTAAACATAAAAAAAATGACTTTCCAGTCACTTATGAGCATACTAAAAAAATTATTACTTTTCCATGCGATCAACATTTGGATCAAAAAAAATTGAATTTTATCATTAAAACTGTTGGAAGGTTTTATTCTAAAAAATGAAAATACCTTATGTAAATTTATCGGCTCCATGGAAAGGTGAAAAAAATAAAGTATTAGCAGCTATTAATAAAGTATTTACCAAAGGAGATTTTGTAGGCGGTGAGCAAGTTAATAAGTTTGAAAAAAACATCGCTAGATTATGTCAAACGCGATACGCAGTTGCATTTAACTCAGGCACAGATGCATTAACAATCGGGTTAAAATTATTAGGAGTAAAAAAAAATGACGAAGTAATTACCCCGCCCAACTCTTTTATTTCCTCTACAACATCTATCTGGCATGTCGGAGCAATACCGGTTTTTGTTGATGTTTTAGACGATCAAAACATAAATCCAAGTTTAATTAAAAAAGCAATTACAAAGAAAACCAAAGCGATTATGCCAGTTCATCTCACCGGAAAAGTATGTAATATGGATGAAATAATTTTCATCTCTAAGAAATATGGAATTCCAATTATTGAGGATGCGGCTCAGTCAATTGGATCAAAATTTAGAGGAAAATTCTCTGGAAGCTTTGGGGAAATTGGTTGCTTTTCTACTCACCCACTCAAAAATTTAAATGCATGTGGAGATGGAGGATTTCTTACTACCAATAACAAAAGCTATTATTTAAAAGCAAAAAAAATGAGAAACCATGGTCTCGAAGATAGAAATCTTGTAAAAAATTTTGGTTATATATCAAGGATGGATACTCTTCAGGCTGCTATTTTAAATTTAAGAATAAAAAATTTAAACAATGTGATTTTTAAAAGAAGAAAAAATGCTAAATTATACTTACAAGAATTGAACAGAGATTTTTACGAACTTCCTTACGAAAAAAAACATCAATTAAACACTTATCATACTTTCGTAATTAAATGTAAATACAGAGATAAGCTTAGAGGTTATTTAAAAAAAAATGGAATTGGCACAGCAATACATTATCCGATACCTATTCATTTACAGCCAGCATCAAAGTACCTAGGCTATAAGAAAGGCTCTTTTCCTATGACAGAGAAACAAGCAAAGCATATTTTAACAATACCAATTCACCAAAATTTAAAACAAGAAGAATTAAAAAAAATAATTTATTTTTTAAATAAATTTGCAAAAAAAAATTTAGTAAAATGAAAAATTCATTAGACAAAAGATCGAAGTATTTAAGAAGTTTGATAGTTAGGTGTCTTCTTGGAAGTGATAGAGGTCATATGGGATCTGCCATGTCTTTAGTGGAAATATTAAGAGTTCTTTATGACGACATAGTAAAATTTAATCCAAAAAAGCCAAAAATGGAAAACAGAGATAGAGTTATTCTAAGCAAAGGACACGGATGTTTGGCACTTTATTCAATTTTAGCAGATAAAGGGTTTATTAAAATGAATCAATTAGACAGTGTGTCAAAATTTAACTCTAAATTAGGGGGTCACCCAGAAGCAAATAAAATAAACGGTGTGGAGGCTTCCACAGGAGCTTTGGGCCACGGTTTATCAATTGGAGTTGGAATGGCAATAGCTGCTAAGTTAAAAAAACAGAATCATAAAATTTTTGTAATAATCGGAGACGGGGAAACCAATGAGGGTTCGATTTGGGAAGCTGCTTTATCAGCTTCTAAACACAAATTATCAAATCTAAAAATAATTTTAGATTATAATAAAATTCAATCATATGGGTTTACAAAAGAAGTATTAAATCTTGAACCTTTATATGAAAAGTGGAAAAGTTTTGGATTTGAGGTTTCCGAGGTAGATGGACATGATGTTAAAAAAATAAAAAGAAATTTGATGATATTTTATAAAAACAAAAAATTAAAAAAACCCTCAATTACAATATGTCATACTATAAAAGGAAAAGGGTTCCCTTTTGCAGAAAATAACCCCTTTTGGCATCATAAAAATAGTTTTACCGAGGATGAAAAGAAAAAAATTAAAAAATATTTAATTTAATAAAATATGAGAAAAACCTGTTTAAATTCTATTTATTCCTGTGCAAAAAAAGATAAAAAAATTATATTTATTGGTTCAGATTTGGGACCTGGTGTTCTTAACGAATTTAAAACAAATATTCCAAAAAGATATTTTATGGAGGGGGTATCTGAGCAGTCAATTATTGGGTTATCAGCAGGTTTAGCGATGGAAGGCTTTAAACCATATGTAAATACAATTTCTACATTTATTACAAGAAGGTGTTATGAACAAGTTGCTATTGATTTATGTATGCATAATTTACCTGTAAAATTAATAGGAAACGGAGGAGGATTAGTTTATGCTCCACTAGGTCCTACCCATCAGGCCATTGAAGATATCTCTATAATGAGAGCCCTTCCCAATATGTCAATAATTGCCCCAAGTGATGCAATAGAAATGAATAAATTAATTTATCAAACAGTTAATTTGAAAGGCCCATTATATGTTAGAATAGCAAGAGGCGGAGACGAGATAATAAACTCAAAAAATGATAAAATTATTTTTGGCAAAGGTATTACAAAAATTGAGCCTAAAAAAAAATTAATTGTAAGCACAGGCGTAATGACACAAATAGCTATACAAGCTGCAAATATAATTAATAGAGATAAAAATGGTGGTTGTGGAGTAATACACTTGGGCACAATAAAACCTTTAGACGGAAATTTACTTAAAAAATATTTTAAAAAAGTTAATAAAATAATTACAATTGAAGAGAATATAATAAGTGGTGGATTTGGAAGTTCAATATTGGAATTAACTAATAAAGTCATGCCTGAATGCTGTAGTAAAATTAGAATGCTAGGGCTTGAAAATAAATTTATTGAAAATTATGGTTCTCAGGCAGAACTTTTTAAAAAAAACAATCTATCTGTAAAACGTTTAGTTAGAGAATTATTATACTAAAAAATAAAAAAAGATGAGAAATATATTTTAAAATGAATTTTTTGGAAAAAACAGAAAGTAAAAAAATTAATAATTTTTTGAATAAAGGTTATCTAATCAAAAAAACTGAAAGCAAAAAATCACTTAATTATATAAAAAATTTTATTAAAAGAACTTCATGTAAAATTTTAAAAGTTAAGAAAATAAACTTAAATAATGTTCATAAGTTAATAAAAAAAGAAAATCTGAATGAATTTAGGTTGGCAATAATTAAAGCTATGAGCAAAGATAATTATATAAGATATCATTATTTTAATTTAGCTAAGAATAATTTGTATGTTCTAGTTGGAAATGAACTTATGATGCAAAAAAATATAAATTTAAGTATACAGTTTCCAAATGATGAAACTTCTCTTCTGCCAATTCATTCAGATGTATGGTCAGGAGACTCTGCTTACGAGATAAATTTATGGTTACCTTTGGTAGACTGTTACAATACTAAATCAATGTATATATTAAAAAAAAATAGATTAAATTTTTTTTCAAAAAAATTAAAAAAACTAAAATATAAAAGTAGTGATGAAATATTTAATATAGCAAAAAATCAGATTAAATGGTTAAAAATCAATTATGGAAATTTTTTGTTATTCAATCAAGCAATACCGCATGGAAATTTGATAAACAGGGAAAAGGAAACTAGATGGTCAATGAATTGTAGATTTAAAAGTATTTTTACACCTTACCAGGACAAAAAAATTGGTGAGTTTTTTTTACCGATTACAACTAGGGCCATGACAGAAATAGGTATTAACTATACAAATCCATTTAAAAAATAATGAATCTTAAAGGATATATTTTTAGTAGACCATTCTTTGGAGAAAGAGTGCCACAACACATACAAAATATTGTGCTTAGAGATTATTGTCAGAAAAAAAATTTCAATTTTTTAATGAGTGCAACAGAGTACAATGTTGAGCGCAGCTCATATATTTTATTAGAAATATTAAATAATTTAAGAAAAAAGGATGGGATAGTTTTTTACAGTTTACTTCAACTTCCAGAAGACAGAAATTTAAGAATTAAAATTTACAAAAAAGTTATTTCTAATCAAAACGAACTACATTTTGCGGTAGAAAATATATGTGCAAAAAAAAAAATTGATTTTCAAAATGTTGAAAAGATATTTGCATTAAAACAAACTATACAAAAAAAAGAAAATTATAAATTAGGAAAAAATCTAAAATTAGTTTCAATTAAGCACGATAAGAATAAGAGAAATTATCTAGAAAGAATGATGGATAATAAAATATACTGCATGAAGGTTGCAAAACAATATGGAAAAAAATACTGGGATGGAGATAGAAAATTTGGTTATGGTGGATATAGATACATAGAAGGCTACCATGAAGATTTAGCAAAAAAACTTATTAAATTATATTCTCTGAACAATAACTCAAAAATACTAGATCTTGGTTGTGGCAAAGGGTATTTGCTTTATGAAATAAAAAAAATTTTAAAAAATATTACAATTGTTGGACTTGATATTTCTAGATATGCAATTAAAAACTCTAAAAAAGAAATAAAAAAATATATCTCATATTCAGACTTAAATAAAAAACTAAAGTTTAAAGATAAATCTTTTGATTTAGTTATATCAATTATGACTTTACATAATTTAAAGATTAAAAGTTTAGCTAGTTGTTTAAACGAAATTCAAAGAATTGGAGTTTCAAAATTTATTTGTGTTGAGTCTTATAGAAATGAAATAGAGCAATTTAATTTGCAATGCTGGGCTTTAACTGCAGAAACAATAATTGATATTAATGCATGGAAATGGTTGTTCAAGTCTTCTGGTTATACTGGAGACTATGAATTTATTTATTTTAAATAATTTATTGGAATGAAAAATAAAATTTTTAAAGTTGATAATACAGGCAAATCAAAAGCATTTTTTTTAAAAAAAGGAAATCTATTGAAAAAAAATTATATACTAGATCTTAAAAAAAAAACATTACAAAGTAAAAAAGATAACAGGATTTGTTTACATTCTAATAAGCACTCCTCGTTACATTTAATGATTAATTGTCTTGTTAAAAAAAAGGAATATCTACCCCATAAACATAAAAACAAAGATGAGTTTTACTATTTATTAGATGGAAAACTAAAAATTATATTTGTTGATAAAAAAAATAAAGAATTAAAATATTACACAATATCAAAAAGTAACAACTTTTTTTATTTAAATAAAAATATAATACATTATACAATTCCACTAACGAAAACTTGCACATTTATTGAAGCAAGACCAGGACCATTTAAAAAATCTGATACAGTAATTTATAAAAAATTTAAAAAAAAAAATAAATGAAATTTTTAAAAAAAATTAAAAGATGTAGAATTTGTAATTCAAAAAATGTTTCTAGAGTATTAAATCTTGGTAAATCCCCGATAGGAGAAAACTTTAAAAAAAAAAAAATAAAAGACAAACTATTTAATTTAAATTTACAACAATGTAAAAATTGTGGGCTTTGTCAAATTGAAGATGTTATAGATCCACGAATTTTGTACAAAGATTATTTATATCAATCAAATACATCAACATATTTAGACAAACATTTTTCAAACTATGCAAAAAAAGTTTCAAAATTTTTAAAATTAAAAAAAAATTCTATAATACTAGATATTGGAAGTAATGACGGGATGTTGTTGAGTAAATTCAAGAAAAATGGATATAAGGTAATAGGCATTGAGCCGGCAAAAGAAATAGCGAGAATAGCAAATAATAGAAATATTCAAACCATACACAGTTTCTTCAACGATAAAACAACAGATTTTATTTTAAAAAAAGAAAAAAAAATTTCTCTAGTAACAGCCAATAATGTTTTAGCAAATATTGATGACATAAATTCATGGCTTAAAAATATAAAAAAAATTATTTTAAAGGATGGCTTTTTTGTTTTTGAAAGTTTTTATTTAAAAGATGTAATAAAGAATAAAGTATTAGATTTCATTTACCACGAACATCTCTCAATATTTTCAATTAAATGCATAAAATACTTATGTAAATTACACAGTTTGAAACTCGTAAACGTTGAAGCTGTGAATACTAAAGGCGGTTCATTAAGATATTATATTTGTTCAAAGAAAAATAAATTTAAAATAAACAGTTCGATAAAACAATTTGAAAAAAAAGAGATTACCTATAAATGTTTTAAAATTTCAACATTCAAAAAACTTGAAATAAAAATAAACGAAAATAAAAATAAAATTAATTACCTTTTATCCAAGATAAAAAATTCTAATGACATTCTAGGACTTGGATCTTCAATTAGCTGTATTACACTTATATATTTTCTTGGCATCCAAAATAAATTGAAAATATTATTAGATGATAATAAAATTAAGCATAGAATGTTTTCACCAGGTTCAAACATAAGAGTATTAAATCCAAAAAACTTTAAATATAGTAGAAATCAAACAATTCTTATTCTTGCATGGAGATTTAAAAAAATTTTATTAAAAAAATATAGATCTAGATTTAAAGGTAAAATTTTAAATATATGGCCTAAAATAGAATATGAAAAGAATTGAACGTAATCAGATCTTTTAATGATATTGATTTATAATGTTGGAAATAAATAAAAAAAAGGCTCTAATAATTGGTGGCGACTCAGGTTTAGGTGGGGCGTTATTTAAGATCCTAAAGAAGAAAAAATTTGAAGTTTTCATTACTTCAAAAAAAAAAACAAAAAAAAATCAAATATTTTTAAATCTAAAAAATATAAGTAAAAATTTTAAAAAAATAAAAAAATATTTTATAAATATTAAATTTGATTATGTTTTTTTTATAGCGGCAATAACAACAAATAGTAAAGAAATTAAAAATAAAAATTGTACGTTTGGTAATTTACAATATTCAGATTTTATTAAATTAATTGAAGTAAATTGTTTTTCTAACTTAAAACTATTTGAATTTTTAAAAAAAGAAAATAATTTAAAAAAAAATTCGAAGATTATATTTTTTACAAGCCAGGCTGGTTCAATAGCTAGCAGAGGGAAACTAAAACATAATAAGCCCTTTGGAAATCTTTTTTATCGTATTTCTAAAGCGGCTCTAAACTGTGGAATAAAAAATTTATCATATGATTTTAAAAAAAAATATACTATTGTGGCTCTCCATCCAGGATATGTTAAAACAAAAAGTGGAGGAAAAAATGCTGATTTTACAATTTCTTATGCTACAAACAAAATTTACAAAACTGTAAAAAAACTTAGTAAAAGAGATAATGGAAGTTTTATTGATTTATTTGGAAAAAAATTAAAATGGTAAACAAATTAGTTTCAATAGTTCTAGATATTGGTGCCAGATATGGAATTCATCCTTCGTGGAAAAATTTTAGTGGAGAAAAAAAATTTATTTTACTTGAGCCAGATATCGATGAATATAAAAGATTAAAAGCTAAGTATAGGATATATAAGGATATTAAAATATTTAATTCTGGAATTTCAGATAAAGATGAAAAAATCAAATTAAATATATTCAATAATCCAGCAATGAGCTCAGTTTTAAAAAGAAGAAACGTTTCACCTCTTTATTGGACAATTAGAAATAAGCAAATAAAAGTAAAAAAGAAACAAATAATAAATTGTTTATCACTTGATAACTTTACTAAAAAAAATAAGCTAAACGTAGATTTTTTAAAGATCGATGTAGAAGGAATGGAGCCTAAAATATTATCAAAATCAAATAATATTTTTAAATCGTTAATTGGGGTAAGATCTGAAGTAAGTTTTTCAAAAATATTTAATGAAAAAAAGAATAACTATGGAACTTTTTTAGAGATACATAAGAAGTTAGTAGATGAAAACTTTGTTTTATTGAATTTTGATTATGATGGCTCGGGAGATTATTTTTCTAAATTTATATCTCAGCGAAGTAAATATGGCATGCTTCAAAACACAGACGCAGTATGGATTAAAAACTTAAATGATATCAACAATTCTAATGACCCATACAAAGTACTAAAATTAATTAGTTTTCTTTTGCTGAATAATGCAGCAGATTTATCATTATATTTACTTGAAAAAAATTATAAGAAATATTCTAATTTTAAAAAATTTAAAAAAACCAAAATATTAAAATTTATTAAGATAAATATTCTTGCTCATTTCTATAATTTGAAATGGGTTCCAGGACAAAATATTAATGAGCACAGAAAATTTTATCAAAGAATATTTAAAGATAAATATCTATCTGAAAGTGCTTATAATGAAAATTTGAAAATAAATCCTTATTGATAAAATGTGGAGGATAAAATTATATTTATTAAAAATTAAAGAAATTTTATCTTTAATTTTTTTTTTCCCATTATCAATAATATTTTTTTTGGGTATAATATTAATTAAACCATTCATTCAAATCAGAATAAGTAAATTTAGAAGCGATAAACTTGGCCACTTATCTTTAGATTATGAAATCTACTTTGAAGAAAAACACAGAAATATAAATATTCCAAATAACAAATATATAGATTTTTGGATTAAAGATAATATAATTTGCAATAAATTTTTATTTAATATTAGAAAATCCCAAATTAACTTATTGCCTAATATAATATTTAAGGGTGTATTGGTGTTGATTGATTTATTTAAATTAAAAAAAAAATTTTCTATCGAGAGAGATAATCCAGATGCAGACATAAATTACGTACTTGATAATTCTAAAACAAGATTAAGAATTGAAAAAGAAGAAGAGTTTAATTTTAAGAATGAAAAAATCCTAAAACAAAATGGTTATGATGAAAATTTAAAAATAATTCTTTTAAATATTAGGGACAGTGCATATAGGGGACCAAGTAAATTTACTGATTATCGAAATATATATAAATATGAGAATTATAACGAAACAATTAAATATCTTATAAAAAACAATTTTTTTATTGTCAGAGTAGGTTTATCTTCAAACTTTAAATTCGATTTTAAACAAAACTTTATAGATTATCCATTTTCTAAGATAATGTCAGATCAGATGGATTTATATTTAGCAAAAGTATGTAATTTTTGCATATCAACCGGAGCTGGTTATGATGGTTTAGTGAGATCATATAGGAATCCAGTATTATTCACAAATTTTTTACCATACGGATATTTTTACAGTTATGGAAAAAAAAATATGACAATTTTTAAACATTTAATTGATGAAAAAGGTAATAAAATTTCATTAAATAGAATGCTTGATATGAATATTATAAACAATTTAGACGGGGAAATTTTTTTAAAAAACAAAATATCATTTCAAGAAAATTCTACAGAAGAAATATTATCTGCAACAAAAAATATGATTAATTATGTAAATAACAACTTTGAAAAGAGCAAAAATGAATTAGATAAATTAATAGAAGATTTTTATACAATAAAATTATTAAATAAATATGGTTCAACTTCTCATAAAAAAATTTATTCTACTATTTGTCCAAATTTTTTATCATCAAACAAATACTTATTTGACTAAGAATCAAGGAGATTAGATAACTAGTAATATAAATTAATATGCAAAGATTAAATTCATTTACTAAAAAAGAATTATAAAAATAGTTTTGAATTGGATTAATATTATATTAAAGCTTTTTCAATTAATTAATTTTCTGTTAATATTTATTTTATGAATTTAAATAAAAAATTAGGAATGTTTTTTTTTAAAAATTTTAATTTGTTTACTTATAATGTATTCAATTTACTTTATAAAATATTAATATCTAAAAAAAAAACTTTTTCTTTTATTAATAATTTCATCAATAACGGTTTTGAAAAAACTGATATAAAGATACCTGATGATATAATAGATAAAATTAATACAGAAATTAATAGGCAGCCAATTAAAAAAGAAAATTATAGCAATAGATTTCTGATAAATGGTAAAATTAAGCTTGAAATTGACAAAATCGTAAATAATCATCTCAGTCATTTAATTGGTGAATTAGAATATTACTATCAAAATAATATCAAATTATCATACTCAGAAATTACAAGAATATATAATGCAGATACAAATCAAGAATACAATAGTAACTATTTCCATACGGATGGGTATCTTTTTACAATGTTTAAAGTTTTTATTAATTTACAAGACGTAGAGGAGATCCACGGGCCTATGCAGTTATTTTCTTACAAAGACTCTAAGAAATTTTTTTCTTTAAATATAAAAAATATTGAGAATTACAGAATTAAACCAGATAGCTCCAATAATATTAATTATTTTCAAAATACTGGATCCAAAGGATCTGTATTAGCTGTTATGACGCCACAAGTACTACATAGAGCAGGAAACCCAGAAAGAGATCTTAAAAGAGATATATTATTTTTAGAGTTTGTTGTTATTCCTAAAAAAAAAGCAAAAATAATAAATGATTTAAGCCAAAAAAATTGGAATAAAGATAATTATATTTCAAAAATTGTATCTAAACCTGGTACCCACAGGGAGTTATTAAGATCTTTTTTTTCTTATCTATAAAATAATAATAATTAAATATGGTTAATAAAATAATTAAAGAAATACAATACCTGAGAGCTCTAGCTGTAATTACAGTTCTGCTATTTCATTTAGATAAAGAAATATTTAAAGGTGGTTTCATCGGAGTAGACATTTTTTTTGTAATATCTGGTTTTTTAATGATAAAAATTTTAAGAGAAAAGAGTTATTCAATTATAGAGTTTTATATAAGACGATTTAATAGGTTATTTCCTGTTCTATTTTTTGTTTGTATTTTAACTATTATAGCAGGATCCAAAATTTTATTTTTAAATGAATTTAATGGTCTTATAAAAGAAAATATTTCTGCACTTACATTTACCTCTAATATTCTTTTTTGGATGAAATTAAAAAGTTATTTCGTAGACACATCCATAATTCCATTGCTGCATACTTGGTCATTGTCTTTGGAGATACAGTTTTATTTATTAATTCCTTTTTTAATTATTATTTTAAATAAAATAAGTTTTAGATCTCAATTTATTTTTTTATCAATAGCTATATTTCTAAGCTTATTTTTATGTGCCATCTTCTTTGGAAGAGATCAATCTTTTTACTTATTGCCATTTAGAATAAACGAATTTCTTCTTGGAACGTTATTATATTTAATACCTAAAAAAAATTTTCACAAAAAAATAAATGGAGACTATGTTTTTATTATTTATAATATTTCTATAATCTATTTGTTATTTAATTACGAAAATATAAATTTTCCTGGAACTCATGGTTTTTTAATATGCTTGTTTACTTTATTTTTCTTATACTTTAATAATTACAGCTTAGTATCAAATATTATAAATTTAAAAATAATCCAATTTATTGGAAGAATAAGTTATTCTTTATTTTTAGTTCATTTGCCAATTTTTGTTTTCTATAAATTATATTTGGTTCATGATATTAATTTATTTCAAAAAATATTTTTAATATTATCAACTTTAATAATTTCAGTTTTTACTTACTATTTTGTTGAAAATAAATTTTATAATAAAAAAGTAAATCTATTTTATAACTCTATTTTAGTAATCTCTTTATTTAGTTTTTTTTTATTAAATAAATTTTCACAAAATATTTTTAATTATATGCAAGATAAAGAAAAAAACATTCAGTATCAAAAATTTATTAATATCGTTAATGCCGATAATCCTTATGAGATGGGAATTCAACCGCATGGGAATGTTATTAAATTTAAAAAAAATAAAAAAAATGTATTAATTTTTGGCGACAGTCACGCAAATGATGTTTTTATATCCTTGGAAAATTTAACAGAAAGTAAATACAATTATATATTTCTAGGATTTAATTCTGATTGTTATGAAATCTTATCAAGAGGTTTAAAAGTACATTTTTTTGAAACTTTACTTAATAAAGTAGCTAAAAAATCTATTGTAAGTATATCAAACTTTCAGAATTGCAAAGATCCTTTAAATGTTTTTGAAAATTTGGTTAAAAAAAACAAATTTGAAAAATTGATAATTTCTATGAAGTGGTCAAAAAGTGATGTGAGTTATTTTGGGTATATAGCAGATTATTTTCAAGATAGATTTGAAGACAAAGAGATTTATGTAATGTCTAGAAGGTTAGAAATATTAAACATAAAAAGATCAATTTATAAAGTTGGTTCAGATACAAAAGATTTAGATATATTTTTTAATAAAAATTTAATTTTTTTTAAAAAAATAAATAGTGATTTAAAAAAACAGGTTTTAAAAAGGAATTTAAAATGGGTTAATTTTGATCAATTAATTTGTACCAATGGATGTGAAATATTTACAAATGGTAAAATGAATTATGCTGATGCATCTCACTTTACACTGCAAGGCGGAAAAATATTCTTAAATAGATTTGTAAATAATAATGATTTAAGATAATTAATAACTAATTCAAAAATTTAATTATATAGCGTGAAAAAAAAAAAAATTTTAGTTACAGGAGCTGGAGGATTTATAGGTTCAAATTTAGTAGAAAGGCTTGTAAAAAAAAATTTTAATGTCACCGCACTCGTTCAGTATAATGTAGATAATGATTATGGCTGGCTTGACAATGTTAAATTTAAAAAAAATAAGCCTAAAATTGTGACGGGAGATATTTGTGATAGTATTTTTGTAGACAAGATTTGTAAGAATATTGATTATGTAATTCATCTTGCTGCTCTAATATCTATTCCTTACTCATATAGATCTCCTTTAAGCTATATTCACACAAACATATTGGGAACTACAAATCTTTTAGATAGTTGTAGAAAAAATAAAATTAAGCATTTTATCCAAACTTCTACAAGTGAAGTTTATGGATCTGCAAAATACGTACCTATAGACGAAAATCATCCATTAAATGCCCAGTCACCTTATGCTGCTTCAAAAATAGCTGCAGATCAAATTTGTTTATCTTTTCACAAATCATTTAATTTGCCAGTGACTATATTACGTCCCTTTAATACATTTGGACCAAGGCAATCACTTAGAGCTGTCATACCAACTATTCTTTATCAAGCAACTAAAAAAAATACTATTAAGTTAGGCAACATAAACTCAAAAAGAGATTTTACTTTTATCGATGATACTGTAAAAGCTTTCATACTAGCTTTAAATAGAAAGAAAACTATTGGTGAAGTTATTAATCTTGGCACAGGATATGAATTTTCAATTAAAGATGTTTTAAAATCAACATCTGAGATTTTAAACAAAAAAATAAATGTTATCAAAAAAAAGGAAAGATTAAGACCAAAGAAAAGTGAAGTAAATAGATTACTTTCAAATAATAAAAAAGCAAAAAAAATTTTAAAATGGAAACCTAAATATGTTGGAAAAAAAGGCTTCAAAGAGGCTATAAAAATAACTTTAAAATGGGTTCAAAAACAAAAAAAAGGTAAAGAAAATTTATATAATGATTAAATATTGTATTTAATTATTTTGTATATCTGCGTTTTTTATGTGAGAATTAATATTCAAGTCTTTATTGCTTTTTTTTCCTATTAGTTCATTAAATCTATTTGCTTTTATTTCTCCTGTGCCAGGTCTCTTTACCCATATATTTTCCTTAGTAAACTTCTCACCTTTTTTTATAGATTTAATTGTAACTACAGTTGCATACGCAAAGTCTGAAGTAACTTTTTCTTCTTTAATAATATTTTTATTTCCTCCACTTTCTTGAAAAATAATTTTTGTACCATTTATCAAATTTTTTGTATCATTAATATCCATTGAACAGGAAATATCAGGGCCACTTCTCCTATGAGTATCTGTAAAATGTTTTTCAATGACACATGCTCCTAGAGCCACAGCTGCAAGACATGCATAATTATTATCAGTATGATCTGATAAGCCAATCAATGCATTTGGGAAACTTTCTGCTAAATCTTTCAGCGCTCCCAATCTTACTAAATGATAAGGAGTTGGATAAAGGTTGGTTGTGTGCATTAAAACATATGGCAATTTATTATCTTCAATAATTTTTACAGCCGGTTTAATGGTAGAAATATTATTCATACCGGTACTTAAAATTATTGGTTTCTTTTTTTCAGCAATATATTCAACTAGTGGATAATTGTTGCATTCACCAGATCCAATCTTATAAAATTCAACATTCATTTTTTCTAATCTGTCTACAGCCTTTCTACTAAATGGTGTGCTAAAAAAAATTATACCTTTACTTTCAACATATTCTTTAAGTTTAATCTCATCTTTCTCATTTAAAGAGCATTCTTGCATGATGTCATAAATTGATTTATCGGGAGAATTGCCTGGAAAAACTTTTTTTGCTTCAGGTGACATCTCATCTTCAACAATATGTGTTTGATGTTTTATTGCCTCTACACCAGCTTTTTTTGCAGCATCAACGAGTTTAAATGCTTCATCTAGTTTTCCATTATGATTGATTCCAATTTCAGCCACTATCAAAGGTTCACACTCCTCTCCAATTTCACGACTAGATACTTTGAATGTTTTCATTACAAATAAATTTATTTAATTTACTGTATTATGTTATAAAAGATCAAATTAAAAATTATTTATTTATGGGAAATTCAGGCGATAATATTCTTACAAAAGATAGCTCATGGAGTTTTGGAAAAAATGTTCCAAAGAAATTTACAAAGCATATATCAAAATCTGTACCCTTTTATTTAGAGGGACACGAAATAATTACCTTTTTAACAGATTTTTTTCTTAAAAAAAAATCTATATGTTATGACTTAGGGTGCTCAACGGGAACACTAGTTCATAAAATTTCAAAAAGACATAATAATAAAAATATTAAATTATACGGAATAGACTCCATCAAAGAAATGATAATACAAGCTAAAAAAGAGAATAAATCTATAAAAAACGGAAATAAAATTATTTTTCAAAACAAAAGTGTAAATAAATTATCTATTTTAAGAAATGATTTAATAATTTCTTATTATACAATACAATTTATTTCTCCAAGATATAGGCAATCAATTATAAATAAAATTTATAAATCTTTGAACTGGGGCGGGGCATTCATTATGTTTGAGAAAGTAAGAGCCAGTGATGCAAGATTTCAAGATATATTTTCAATAATTTATAATGATTTTAAGCTGAAAAATGGTTTCACACCTGATGAAATAATAAATAAAACAAAGAGCTTAAAAGGAGTATTGGAACCATTTTCAGATCATGGGAATTTAGGATTGTTAAAAAGATCAGGTTTCAAAGATATAATCCCAGTCTTTCAATGGATGAATTTTAAAGGTTATCTTAGCATAAAATAATTATTAGATTATGAATAAAGAACAAACCAAAAAATATTTAAAATTTTTAAAAATTAAAAATTATTATTCAATGAAGTTTAAAAATTGCGAAATTTGCGGATCTAAAAAAACAAAACTTATTCAAAAAAAAATTTCATGGAATAATAATAAATTTGGTGTCTTGCCAGTTCATTGTTGTACTAATTGTGGTTTTTTATTTCAAAACCCTAGATTTAGTAAGAAATTTTATATGGAGTATTATAAAAAAGCTTACAGGAACATAACATTAAAAACTTTAGTCCCTCCCAAAAAATATCTTAAGGATCAAGAGTTTCGTGGAAAAAAACTATTTAATTTTTTAAAACCTTTTTTGCCACAAAAAGGTAAAATGCTTGATGTTGGCTCTTCAGTTGGATTGATGATGAAGCCATTTATTAAAAAAGGTTGGAAGTGTGAAGGGAATGATCCCATCAAAAGTTTTACAGATTATGGGAAAAATAAATTAAAATTACCGGTAGATTGGCTTCAATCAGAAGATATGAAACTAAAAAATAATTCATTAGATTTAATAATTATAATGGGATCATTAGAACACGTTGTAGATGTAAATTTAGTTATGAAAAAGTGTGAAGATGCAATAAAAAAAAATGGAATACTAGTTTTAGAAGCAAGAGGTGATCCATTAGGTTTTAGTAAAGATTTTTTTAATCAAAGTCATCATAGATATTTTTTTAAAAATACTATGGAACTAATAATGATTAAATATGGATGGGAGCCATTTTTGACTACAAGATTTCCAATTACAGGACCAAGTAGACCTAATACACAGTTTTGTTTAGGAAAATATAAAGGAAAATCAGTAAAAAAAAAAATTTCAACACCTAGTTAATTCTGGAAAAAGAGAAACATATTTGGATATCCTATATAAGCTAAAATATCATGATTTTATCGCAAGTAATAAAAAATTTTATAGATAATTTTTAAGGTTTTGTTCCCAAATTAAACAGTTGAGAATTCTAAAGGGCAAATTATCAATATTTTTTAATTTATTAAGCTCGAGATGCTTAATAAATTTTTTTTTATTAATAAAATCATCAAGTATACTTTTTGAATTTAATAAATCTAAAAATTTTGGCTTATACATTTTCATAATAAGATTTTTAGAGTGGCCAGGTCTACCAACTTTAATTTTGTTTAGATGCTTTTTGTTCATTTGATCAGCCATAACATCTTTCAAGATAAACTTTGATGTTCCATTTTTCATTAAAACTTCTGGATTTAGCGAAAAAATATATTCTATAATTTTGTGATCAACAAATGGAGCTCTATTTTCTATACTTTGACTCATTGAGGTTCGATCCTCTTGTCTTAGAATATGTGGTAAATCTCTATTAAACAAATGTGATATAAGATATTTTTTAAACAAATTACTCTTAGATAAATCTAATTTATGTTTAAATCTCAATACTTTTTTTAAATCATTTTTTTTTGCAAAATTAAAATAACTATTATCTTCAATATCGCTATTTATTTTTTTACTATTTTTAAAATTAATAATATTCTTAAAAAATTTTTTGAAGTTTTGACCGCTTACTCTCTCAAAATTGTTTTTAAATTCCTGAGAAACTTCTTTTTTTTTAAGAATATAATTTTCAATTAAATAAGGTATGAACATTCTCATATATCCACCAAAAATTTCGTCACCACCCTCTCCATTAATTAAAACTTTGTATCCATCTGACTTGATTTCTTTCCTAATCATGTATTGGTATATAAAGGATACGTGATTGACAGGCTCATCTTGAAATTTTAAAAAATCTTCTAATATATTCTTATGATTTTTAAAATTAATTTGAACAAATTTATGTTTAATTTTATTTAAAGAAACAAAATTATTAATTACTTGTTTTTCATCTGATACATTATGAAAGTCAGATGAAATGCTATATGTTTGATAATTTTTCAAATTAAAATCCAAAGATGATTTGACTATTGAAGAACTATCAACTCCTCCAGATAACGTAAATGCAACAGGAACGTCAGAACGCAGATGTAATTTTATATTATTTGTAAATATTTCTCTAAACTCTTCCCTGTCATATTCTTTAGTAGAATTATAATTTAATTTCCAATATCTTTTAGTTTTAAACTCATTTTTAGAAAAAATTCCAAGATGTCCAGGCATTAAGCTTTTTATATCATTAAAAAAAGTATTTTTACTGTCATCGCACCAGCCCCTTATTAAATATTTTTCTATTGCATCCAAGTTATACGCAACTTGTCTTTTCAAAAAAATTATATCCTTAATTTCAGAGCTTAAAATTATTCCACCTTTGAAAAAACTGTAAAAGAGTGGTTTTTGACCCAGCCTGTCTCTAAAAAATAATACTTTATTATTTTTATCATCAAAAATAACTATAGAAAACATACCTCTCAATTTTTCAATAAAATCTACACCCCATTTAATATAAGATTTTAAAATTACTTCGGTATCAGACTTAGATTCAAATTTAATATTCATCTTTTTTAACTCTGACTTTATTTCTAAATAATTATATATTTCGCCATTAAATATTAGTTTTAAATTATGTTTTTTATCTATAAATGGCTGGTTTGCTTTATCAGATAAATCAATAATTTTTAATCTTCTAAATATTATTGAATAATTTTTTTTGTTTAAAATATTAATTTGATCTGGGCCTCTATGAAAATTAATTTTTTTTAAATTCTCAAATACAGATTTGTCAACTTCACATTTAAAATTAATTGAAGCAATAAATCCACACATTATTTTACCCCACTAACAAACTTTTTATTTATTATTTTCTCATTTAATTTAATATTAGAAATTATTTTAACAATTTTTTGTGAAGAATTTTTTTTAAAATAAGGATTTCTTGATCTAATGCATTTTAATCTGAACTTTTTATTAAATAATGCTTTATATATGTTTTTTTTAATTATTTCATTTTTCACATCAACATCTATTACATTATTTGGCTTGAGCCTACCGTCTTGCCTTTCTCCTATATTTACAACTGGCGTTTTAAATGCAATCGCTTCTTTAATTCCCATTGAAGAATTTCCAACTATTATTATTTTTTTTTTAGTAGAATGAGCAAGAATTGAATGTAAAATATCTATAGATAAATTTTTAATTAAATAAAAATTTTTATTTTTATTTTTATTTAATGCTTTTATTATTAAATCTGATCCATAATCATTGTTTGGATAAGTGGCAATAGTTAAGCAATTATATTTATTAGAAATATAATTAATTGCTTTAAAACTTTCCCTCAAGCAATTTCTAATTTTATTTTTATCTGAAGTAACTGGATGTAAAGTGAATATTATTATTGGCTTATCAAAACTAATAGGAATTTTTTTTTTTAATTCATTTAAACTTAATTTTTTTGAATTATAAATAATATCATTGATTGATAAACCAAAGTTAAAAATCCGCCATTTTTCTTCACCTAATTTAATTAAATTTTCAAAAGACTTTTTATTAGTTGTGAAGTGTATATGGCTTAGTTTGCTTATTGCATGCCTGACAGAGTCATCAAATACTCCACCATTGGTTACATCCCCTCCTTCAATATGAAAAGTTGGTATATTCATCTGAGACGATGCTACACAAACAGCAAAAGTTTCATGTCGATCTGCATTTATCAAAACTATATCTGGTTTTATCTTTTGAAAATAAGTAGATATTTTGATTATAGCATCACCTATAAGTTTTGGGGTATAATCTCTTTGAGTATTTTTGATTTTTTTTAATTTAATTATCTTATTAATTTTAATTTTATCTTTTTTAATTTGATTTAAAAACATTCCATATTTTTTTTCTGTATGGGCTCCAGAAACTAATACATTACAAATTATTTTTTTATTTTTTTTTAGTTCCCTTATAATTGGCAATTGCAAACCATACTCCGCCCTGTTTCCCGTAAATACAACAACTTTTCTTTTCATTTGAGATTATATATATATTCTTATATTTAATAATTTATTAAAAATATTTATAATTAGATGCTTAACTATAAACAACTTAAATTTTCTATTTTATCACCATCAAAAAAAATAAATGATGCATTAAAAAGCCTTAATAAAAGTCAAATAGGTGTTATTTTTATTTGTCAAAATAAAAAATTATTAGGTGTTATTAGTGATGGAGATATTAGAAGACGTCTAATTAAATCAAGTAATTTAGATATTACTTTGGATAAATTTTTTAAAAAAAGATATTTTTTTGCTAAAAAAAATTCTGATATTTCAAAATTAAAAAAAAATTTTTTTAAACTTAATCTAAAAGCAATTCCAATTATTGATTCCAATAAGAAACTTATTGGAGCTATAACAAGAAAAGATTTCAAAATTGAAAAAAAAATAAATAATCTTGTCTTTATTTTGGCCGGTGGGAAAGGTTTAAGGATGAGGCCATTAACAAAAAATCTTCCAAAGCCCATGATTAAAATAGGAAATTCAACAATCCTAGAAAGACAATTAAAAATATTTAAAAAAAGAAACTTTAATAACATTGTAATATCAACAAACTATTTAGCCAAAAAAATTACAAAAAAATTTAATAGGGGTCATTCTTTGGGATTAAATATTTCCTATGTAAAGGAAAAAAAGGAACTAGAAACTGCTGGTCCACTTTCATTACTTAAAAGAAATAAAATTAAAGATGATTTCATAATTATTAATGGAGATATTGTTGCTGATTTAGATTTCTATAAGCTAATTCAATTTCATAAAAAAAATAAAAATGATTTTACGGTATGTGCTAAAAATTATTTTTATAAAATTCCTTATGGATTGATAGAAAATAAAAATAAAGTAAAGATAAAGGAAAAACCAACAATTAAATATATTATTAATTCAGGAATTTATGTCTGCTCTCCCAAAATACTTAAGTTTTTAAAATATAATAAAAAAATTAATATGACAGACTTTATAAATCACATTTCACAAAAAAAATTAAAAATAAAATCTTATCTTATTTATGAGAATATTTACGATTTTACTGATTTGAATACTTACTATAAGATTCTAGAAAAAAATAATGAATTTTAATAAAAAGTTTCTTTGTATTGTTCCCGCAAGAGGTGGGAGCAAAGGCTTGAAAAACAAGAATCTATTAAAAATCAACGGAATACCATTAGTTTTGTGGCCCATAAATGCTGCAAAAAAAGTAAAATATATTGATAAAATTATTCTCTCTTCTAATTCTAAAAAAATATTAAATATTGCAAAGAATCGAAATATTATTTTAGAATCACGATCAAAAAGGCTGTCTACAGACAGGTCAAGTACCTACAGTGTAATCGAAAATATTCTGAAGAAAAAAATTTACAAAAGTTATAAATATTTAATTTGTCTTGAGCCAACCTCTCCATTTACAACGTCTAAAGAAATAAATAAATCCATAAAAATGTTCCTAAGTAAAAATGCTGGATCGTTAGTTAGTATAGCTGAAGCAAATCAATCTAATCCTAATTTTTTATTTTATAAAAATCAAAGAAATTTGATCAAACCATATATTCAAAAAAAATATAAACATTTAAGACGGCAAGATATTAAACCTACTTTTTTTCCAGAAGGATCTTTATATATATCAAAAGTAAAAGATTTTATAAAAAGTAGGGGTTTTTTTGGAAAAAAAACTATAGGATATGTCATACCTAAATTTTACAATATAGAAATTGATGATAGAACTGATTTAAAAATTGCAAGATCTATCGCCAAATATAGCAAGATTAAATGAAGAAAAAAAATAAAGTTTATCTAAATAAAGCTGAAAAAATAATTCCTGGAGTTTCTCAATTGTTAGGAAAGAGACCCGATATGTACCTTAAAGATGGTAATTGGCCCACATATTACAAGAAAGCAAAAGGCATAAACATATGGGATCTTGACGGCAACAAGTATTATGATTTTAGTCTAGTTAGTGCTGGAACTTGTGTATTAGGCTATTCAGATAATGATGTTAATAAAGCCTCAATAAAAGCGATTAAGTCTGGATCAATTTCAACTTTAAATCCCCCCGAGGATGTTGAGCTCGCAGAATTATTACTCAAGGATCATAAGTGGGCAGGAGGGGTAAGATATGTTAGAGGCGGGGGGGAGAGTATGCGTATAGCAATAAGGCTTGCAAGAGCATTTACAAAAAAAGAGAAAATACTTTTTTGTGGGTATCATGGTTGGCATGACTGGTATCTTGCTGCAAATCATAAATCCAAAAAAAACCTAGATTTTCAATTATTGCCAGGTCTTAAACCGTTAGGAGTTCCAAAAGGATTAACAGGAACAGTAATTCCTTTCAGATATAATAATCGTGAGGATTTAAAAAATATTATAAAAAAAAATATTAGTAGCTCAGCTGCGATTGTAATAGAGCCTTGCAGAGAAGGAAATCCTGATAAAAAATATTTATCAAAATTAAAAATATTGGCAAAAAAAAATAATTCAATACTAATTTTTGATGAAATTACCTCTGGCTTCAGATTAAATTCAGGAGGAGCTCATCAAGTTGTAAATGTAAATCCAGACATAGTGGTATACGGAAAAACAATAGCAAACGGAATACCAATGGGGGCAATAATTGGAAGAAAAGACATTATGGATTATACAATTAAAACATTTATAAGCAGTGTTTTTTGGACTGAGAAAATTGGACCCGCATCAGCACTTGCATTCATCAAAAAACATAAAAAATTGATGTTAGGAAAAAAATTAATTAAAACAGGCAAAAAAATTAAAAAAATTTGGCATGATGCAGCAAAAAAAAATGGTTTGGAAATTGAAATATCAGGCATTGATCCTTTGGCCGCATTCAAGATTAAATGTTCTAATTGGCCAGCAGTAATTACGTTTTTTATACAAGAAATGTTAAAATTTAATATTCTATGTACAAATCAATGTTATGCAAATTATAAACATGATAAATACGCAATAAATATTTACAAAAAAGCATGTTTTAAAGTTTTTAATAAAATTTCTAAAATGTTGAACAATGGAGATATTAATAATTACCTTGATGGGCCTGTTAAACAAATGGGTTTTAATAGGTTAACCGAACCTAAGTAAAATGAAAAAAAAAATTATTTTGATATTTGGTGCGAATGGCCTCATAGGAAAGCAATTATTCTCATCAAAAGAGCTAAATTTAAAGTATCATTTAATTGGTTTTGACATCAAAAAAAAAGCAAAAGAGAAAATAATAAAAATGAATACCTTGAATACAAAAAGTTTAAAAAAAAAAATTAAATGAGATACATAAAACTTTTGGAAGAATTTATGGTGTTATAAATGTGACTTTTTCTCCCGTTCTACAAAAAAAAAATCCACCTCATATAAATTCTAAAAAATTTTCAAGAGAATTATCAAATCATGTTGAATCTTTTCTAAATACGACCCAAATTACTTGTGAATATTTTTCTAAAAATAAAATTGAGGGAAGAATTATAAATTTTGCTTCAATTTATGGTAACCTTACCCCTAGATTTGAAATTTACAAAAATACTAAAATGACTTTACCAATTCAATATTCACTATCTAAAAGCTCAATCATAATGCTGACTAAATATTTCTCAAAATTTTTTCTTAAAAAAAAAATAAATATTAATACAATTAGCCCTGGCGGTGTATTTGACTACCAAAATAAAAATTTCATTAAAAATTATAAAAAATACACTGCCACTGGTATGTTAGATAAAAATGATATAACAGGACTTGTTGAATTTTTATTATCATCTTATTCGAAAAAAATATTTGGACAGAATTTGATTATTGACGATGGCTTTACACTATAGAAATATAAATCCAAATTTGATAAAATTAAAATTACTAAAAATAAAGTATTTAACAAAAAATTATTTAAATTGGCTTAATGATTCTGAGGTCACAAAACACACTGATCTTATTTTTCAAAAGCATAGCTTTAAATCAATAAAGAAATATATAAATAATATGAACAAAGATAATAATAATTTTCTTTATGGAATATTTTACAAAAATTCTCATATTGGCAATGTAAAAATAGGTCCAATTTTAAAAGTGCACAAATCTGCATATATTAGTTATTTAATTGGTGAGAAAAAACTTTGGAACAAAGGTATAGGAAAAATAATAATTAAATTAACTAAAAATATTTGTAAAAAAAAACATAAACTAATTAAGTTGAATGCCGGTGTTTCAGAACTACATAAGCCTTCACAATTAGTTTTATTAAAAAATGGATTTAAGCTTGAAGGTAATTTTAAAAAACAAATCGTTTTTAAAAATAAAAGATATTCTCTTTTAAAATATGGTTGTATTCTTTAATACTTAATTTTTTTTTGTTGAATACCTTTTTGCCCCAAATATGTTGCGGCCCTTATCGGATTATTATCTGCAAAATGAAATATACTTCCACAAGCAGCACCTGACGCTTCTGTTTTGCGGAATAAATCTAATATGTGTTTAAAATTCCCAGCTCCCCCAGATGCAATTATTGGTAATTTAGTAATTTTTGAGACTCTTTCTATCAATTTTATATCGTACCCACTCATCTTACCATCATTATCAATTGAGTTTATAAAAAATTCTCCAGCTCCCTTTTCTTCACAAATTTTTATATAATCCATTAAGTCTATTTTTTGTTTTACTTTACCTAAATCAGAAAAAATATAGTAATTTTTTCCAAATTTTCTTACATCGATACCAACAACTATACATTGTGATCCAAATACTTTTGAAGAATTTTTAATTAAATCTTTATTTTTAAAATTAATTGTATTTAGAATAACTTTATCAGCACCAGAATTTAGTAATTTTTCAATTTTTTTAAGAGAGTCTATTCCACCGCCAACAGTCAGAGGTATAAAACAATTTTTTGATGCCACAGTAAGAATTTTAAAAAGTTCTTTTGATTTAAATCTATTTTTATTTATATTAATAAATACCAACTCATCTGGATATTGCGAATTATAAATTTTTATACAAGAAACAGGATCTCCAGTATCTCTATAATTGTTAAAATTCATACCTTTGACCATTCTTCCATCTTGAAGCAATAAAATTGGTATTATTCTTTTTTTTAACATTATAGATTACAAAAATTTTGTAAAATCTTTAGACCATTTTTATGACTTTTTTCAGGATGAAATTGAACACCATAAATTGATCCGCTCTCGATAGAGGATACTATTTTTTTTTTATTATAATTTATAGTAGATGTAATTACTTTATTATTTTTTGGTTTAAAAGCAAAAGAATGAACAAAATAAAAATCACTATTTGGGAGAATTTTTGAAAATAAATTTGTTTTTTTATTTATATCTAAATTATTCCAACCTACATGTGAGATTTTTGCTTTATTCTCTATTTTATCGACAATACCATTGACAAGTTTAAGTCCTTCGGTAAATTTTTCTTCATAACCTGAGTCAGATAAAATTTGCATACCAACACAAATCCCAAGAATATATTTACCATTTGCAAATTCTTTTATTTCGTCAAAAAAATATTTTTTTTTCAATTTTTTTATTGCATTTGAATATGATCCAACTCCAGGGATTATAATTTTATCAAATTTTTTTAATAATTTATAATTATCAACAACAGAATGTTTTTTACCTATAGCATCTAGAGCATTAGATAAGGATTTTAAATTTCCACAGCCATAATCTATTACACCCAACATTAAGTTTAATTTTCTTTATACCATGTGTTAAAGTCAGATGTCTTTTTGGAGGATTTTGTTTTATTATGATTATGTTTGTAAGGGTAAACTTCCATTGGTTTTAAAATTTTGTTGAATTCTTTTTCAGTTAAACCTACGTATTTTAGAAATAATTTTAATGATTGTGGTTTTTTTCCTTCGTGCTTACTTATAATTTTTTTTGCCTCAGAAACACTAATTCTTCCCTCCCTTATTTCAGTAGCTAAATTTTGAGTTATTCTGCCATATCCTCTTTTTACATACTTAATATAGTCTCTAGTTCCTTGCATAAAACATTCAATTTTTGATTCAAAAGGATTTGCTTTTTTTGGTACGCCCTCAAGCTCATCACCTTGCCAATTAAGTTCCTTTTTTATCAATTTTACTTGTTTAGCATAATCCCATCTGATGTAAGTTCCCAGTAGTATAGATTTTAAACCAATTTGTTTGCATTCATTTTGCGTTGGATAAGTGTAGGGCAATAAATCACGTTTTTCTAAATTAACACCAGATCCCTTCAACATATTAAACATATCATCAGCTGTAATTCCCAAATTTCTTACCATATTAAATTTTTCTTCATCTTCTTCCTCCTTTTCTTTGTAGGAATAATAAGCGCTCATTTCAGCAAGAGGTTCACCATAAATTACAAGAGGAACGTTAAATTTTATTGCTACTCTAATTGGATAAGAGTAGATGCCCGTATGACAATGCCAACAAAAATCACCTTTTCTTTGAAAGCTTTCTAGCATTAATTTTTTTACAATGTTCCAATTAGGTGTAAATTCAATAAAATCTGCACCCAATTGTTTTAAAACGTTATAAGTATTTTTTTGAGTTTGGTTTCTATAAAACCCATGATTAAATCTTACCACCAAAGGTTTAAGTTTAAATTCTTTGATTAGATAATAAAGCTGAAAAGTGCTATCTTTTCCTCCTGAGAAAGGAACTATGCAATCATAATCATATTTTCCTCTATATTTCGATAAAAGGTTTTTAAGTTCATTTTTTCTTTTTGACCAATTAATTTTATTTTTTTGGATTAGAGTTGATGAACATATATTGCATTGACCTTTAGCATTAAAATTTATTGTTTCATAGGTCTCTGGAAATAAACATTTAGTGCATTTTTGCATAAATTCTTATAGTACAAAAATTTTATATTTTATATAATTAATTTAAAATCTAATCTTTAAATATGGAAAAAATAAGGATAATTCCAAAACTAGAAATTAAAAATAATAATTTAATTAAAGGCATACAGTATGAAGGTCTGAGGGTTATTGGAGACCCAAAAGAATATGCCAAGAAATATTATGATGATGGTGCAGATCAAATAATTGTCACAGATATTGTTGCATCACTTTATAGTAGAGACAATCTATTTTCTACTATAGATAATTTAACCAATAATATTTTTATTCCAATAACCGCTGGCGGAGGAATAAAATCTATTGAAGATATAAGAAAGCTTTTGAATGTAGGTGCAGATAGAGTTTTATTAAATAGCTTTTTATTCGAAGATAAAAATATATTAGATTTGATAACAAATATTTTTGGAGCACAATTTTTAACAGTAATGATAGAAGCTAAAAAAATTGATAATGAGTATTATTGCATGAAAAATCATGGAAGAGACAATACTGGCATACAAGTTGTAAAGTGGCTCAACTTTTTATCGAAAAAAAATTTTGGAGAGTTGGCTATTTATTCTGTAGATAATGATGGATTAAATAAAGGTTTTGACAAAGATTTACTTGAAATTGTTAAATCACAAAATTTAAATGTTCCTATAATTTATGGGGGTGGACTTAATAATTATGAAAACATATCTGAAGTAATAGAAACTTATAATTTGTCCGGTGTCTCCTTGTCTTCATCTTTACATTTTAATAAAATGACAATTAAATCACTAAAAAAATATTTAAAAAATAGAAAATTAAAAATTAATGAATTTTAAAATTGGAATCTTGGACCTGGGACTAAATAATTTAAAAAGTCTTATATCATTCTTTAAACAATTTGGTGAAGTTTTTTTAATTAACACAGATGCAGAGGATATATCAAAATTTGATATTTTAATTTTACCTGGAAATGGAAAATTTAAAGCTGGAATGGATGTAATAAAAAAAAAAAAATTTGATAATATGATTTTAAATTTTGCATCAAGTAATAAAATTCTAATTGCAATTTGTTTAGGAATGCAATTGCTGTTTAATAAAAGTGAGGAAGATAAAAGTTGCCAAGGATTAGGTTTAATAAAAGGAGAAGTAAAAAAAATTAATTCATCAATTTTTAAATTACCTTTACTTGGTTGGTATGATATTAATTTTACAAGAGATCAAAAATTAGAAAAAAATTCTTTTTATTTTAATAACAATTATAGCGTTTTTTCTGAAGATAAAGATATTGAATGTGCTTATATAGAAAATAAGAAAAATAAAAATATTTGTGCAATTATAAAAAAAAATAGTGTATACGGGTTACAATTTCATCCTGAAAAAAGCTCTTATAACGGAAGAATGCTAATAGATAAAATTTTAAAAAATGAGTTCTAATTTTGAAATAAAAGGTCAACCTTTAGAAGTTTTCTTTTGCAAGAAGTGTGTTTATTCTAATCAAAAGGTAGTTCCATCAACTATTTTAACCGACGATAAAAATCATTCGAATAGAAAATTTTTAAGATTTAACCCAGAGGGAGTATGCTCAGCTTGTCAAACAGTAGACAAAAAAAAATCTGAAAAAAAAGATGATATTGATTGGAAAGAGAGGGAATTTCATCTAAAAAAAATATTAGAGAAATATAGATCAAGAAATGGATCATATGACTGTATAGTTCCAGGTTCAGGCGGAAAAGATTCAGTTTTTCAAGCTTTTACTTTAAAAAATAAATACAATATGAATCCACTTACAGTTACTTTTTCACCAATTATGTACACTCAAATTGGAATGAAAAACTTCCATAATTGGCCAACTGTTGGAAATGTTAACAACTTTCTTTATACTCCATCTGGAGAAGTTTATGGAAAATTAACTAGACTTGCGTTCGAGAGAATGCTTCATCCATTTCAACCATTTATTTTTGGACAACGTCATATTGCATCACATTTAGCATCACAACTTAATATATCTCTTATTTTTAACGGGGAACCTTTCTCTGAATATGGATCGGAGGATAAATCAGAAGATCTTAATTATTCAATGCCATATAAGTATTATACAAAACAAAAAAATCAAAGTATTTTAATTTCCGGGGCAAGTGAAGATGAATTATATAAAAAATATGATATTTCAATTTCAGATTTAAAGTATTTTTTACCATTGGATGAGGACGAAATAAGAAAAAAAGACATTCAAGTTATTTTTTTAGGTTATTTTGAAAAAATGAATCCACAAGAAAACTTTTATAAAGCTACAGAAATTTCTGGATTTGAGACTTCATCTGAGAGAACAGAGGGAACTTATTCAAAATACAATTCTTTAGATGATAAAGTAGATGGCTTTCATTATTGGACATCATATATAAAATATGGAATTGGAAGAACCACTGAAGAATCATCTAACGAATGTAGACATGGATACATTACAAGAGAAGAAGCTATAAATTTAGTTAAAAAATATGATGGTGAGTTTCCTAAAAAATATTTTGAAGATTTTTTAAATCTTACAAAATTGAAAGAAGAAGAGTTTTACGATGTCGTTGATAGTTTTAGACCATCTCATTTATGGGAAAAGACAGGTAATAATTTTAAATTTGCTTCAAATTGGAAACTAAAAAATCCAATTTTTAAATAATACGTGAAAAAGAAAATATTTATATTTCAACAAAGAGAGTGGGCCAATAGAATTGGTGTACATCTAGCAAGAAAATTTGAAGAAAATAATTTTAAACTTGGCTGCTTAACATTTAAAAGGAGTACTCATTATAATATTATTAATGATAAAAAAATAAACTATGAGTTAATTATCAGCAACGATGATATCTATGAGAAGCCTAGAAAATTTCTTTCTAATGATTTGGATTTAGGACAAATTTGTAAGGAATTAAATATAAAATCTATTTGGGAATTAATTTATTCAGATAGAGATTTATCTAATAGCTATGATAATAAACTTCATTTTAGTTTTAAAAAAAAATTAGATGATGAACATATTGTTGATGTTTTCAAAGCCATTTATAACGTTTGTCAAAAGGTCTATAATGATTTTAGACCAGATGTAATTTTGGCTCCAAATTTTCCAGCTTTAACTCACTTAGTTTTTTATCATTTTTTTACGAACAAAAATATAAAAATGCTTGGAATGAATGATACAAAAGTTGGAGATTATCAGGCTATATCTTTTGACTATAATCATACAGAAGGAATGTTTCATCTGGAATATAATAAAAGTAATAAAGAAAATTTTATTAATGAAGAAAAAATTGATAATATAATTAATAATTTTTACGAAAGTAAATTTTACTCATACAGTGAATTTAAAGATAAGAATTTTTTAAATCAATTATTTAAAGATTTTTCAAGAGATATTTTTGAGTCAATAAAATCATATTTTAGCAAAACTAAAAGATTAAATGAGTCAAAACTTTTTAAAAATCAAACAAAAAATATTTTACCAACAATATTTTATTATTTTATTAAAATAAATAAAGTTATCTCAGAAAAAAATATTAATTATGATACAATAAATAATAGTGATAGCTTTGCTTATATGCCTCTTCAATTTCAGCCAGAAGCATCAATTGATATTCAGTCTTGGAAATATTCAAATCAAATAGAAACTGCTAGACAAATCGCAATGCGGCTGCCAAATAAAATGTGTTTATATGTCAAAGATCATCCAGCAATGTATGGACTTAGAAATAAATCATATCTTTTAAAAATTAAATCATTACCCAATGTTAAACTTATTGATTTTAGAGTTCCAACAAAGGATATTTTAAATAAATCAAAAATTTTGATTTCAGCAACGGGATCAACCTTTTTTGAAGCAGCAATTTTAAGAAAACCGTCTATTCTATTAGGATCCTTAGGTGATATTGCCAAATTACCAAATGTAGAAAAATTAGATGGATTTGACAATCTTCATGATTTAATTGAAAAAAAATTAAATCAGAATTTTAAAACTGATGAATATATTAATAATTTAAGAAAATATATTGTATCGGCTATAAGTTCAGGCTTTGATGAAAATTATGTAAGAGTATGGGAAAAAAATGTTCTACCTAAAGATCATGAAATAGATTATATTTTTAACAAGATCAACGACTGTATTAATTTTTGTATAAAATAGATTTTAATAGAAGATAAGATATTTTTTTAGCATATCTAAATTTATTTATAATACTTATTTCTTTTCTATGTTTTTTATAATAACCTATTATTGATTTCAGCATCAATTTATTGTTAGTTGAATGAGAGTTGGGATGCAAAGTGTAGAAAACCGTTGGTTTTTCTATTATCTTAATTTTCATTTTATTATTTAATATCTTTACTAAAAAATCCTTGTCTGCACTTCCATGATATAGTTTAAGATCATAACCTTTAACTTTTACGAAGCTTTTTCTCTTAACTATTGTTGCTGATGATCGAATTCCTGGGTTGTATAAACCAATTTTTTCGATACTAAAATCTCTATAATCTATATGAAAAACTTTATTTTTTTCATTCTTTTTTTTAAAAATTGTGTTTGTTAATATTAAATCATAATTTTTATTGTGATTAATTCTGTTAAATTCTTTAAGATAATCCCTATGCCAAAAATCATCGTCATCCAAAAAAGCAATATAATTAGTTTTTAAATTCTTTATAATAAAGTTTCTTACCGCAAATGCTCCACCTGGTTTTGTATATTTTATATATTTAAATTTAATATTTTTTTTCTTATTAAATTTTTTAACTAATAATTTATTATTTAATTTAACATTATTATCTGCAATTATAATTTCTTTTGGTTTATGACTTTGATGAATTATTGAGTTTATTGCTCTTAATAATAATTTTTTTCTTTTGGGGTCAAATGTTGAAATTAATACTGTGATAGAATTATTAGACAATTTACTTAATTATATGAATTTTTTTATCATTTCAGATATATATTTCAATTCTTTATTTGGTTGATCTAAGTAGAAAGGAATTGCAAAGCTATTATTAGTGATAAATTCTGTATTTTTTAAACTAGTTCTTTTAAACTTTTTATAAATTTTTTCTTTGTGAATTGGTCTTAGACTCCATGGTTTATATATATCTATTCTTTTTTTCTTCATTTTTTTTTTCAATAAATCGTAATTGATTTTTTTTTTGGGAATTATAAGTATAGTTCTTCCAAACCAATTTTTACCATAGTTATTCTGAAATCTCACGTTTTCAAAATTTTTCATTAAACTAGTAAAATAATTTATTTTTTCCTTATATAATTTTTTTCTCTTTTTATAATTTTTAAAATTCGCACCTAAAATTGCTGCATCATACTCTGAAAACTTTCCATTAAACCCAGTGTACTTAACTAATCTTTTTTTACCAACAAAACCAAAATTCAAAATACTTTCAAAATTTTTATGAATTTTTTTATTACAAATTATTAGACCAGATTCATTTCCAGGTATAGATTTAGTAGGGTGAAAACTACAAGTGATAAGTATATTGGATTTATCGGTATATTTATCAAAGTTTATAAATGTGTCAGCAGCATCATATATTACTTCAAATGAAAATTTTTTTTTAATTAAATTCAATTTATTTAGTGAAATTGGATATCCAAAAGGTGATACAAAAATTATTCCTGCTATATCATATTTTTTTGTTAAATTTGTGATCATATTTTCGTTTATGATTAGGTTATTAATTTCAATGTCTATGAAAATAGGTTCAAAACCTGATAAAATAATTGCCTGGATGTCCGAATAATAACAGAATGATGGAATTATAATGTACTTCTTTTTAGAAATACTTCTTAAATATATGCAGCATGCTAATAATGAACTATGGCCGCTAGAAGAAAAAACTATATTATTTTTCTTTAGTCTTAAAAATTTTTCAAATTTCAGTTTTAATTTATAATATAACGGCCCATAATTTGAATAGTATCTATTCTTATCAATAAATTTTAATTCTTTAATAAGGCTGTATCTGTTTGCTAATAATGGCTTTATTGGTCTATAGGTTAGGTTTTTTTTCATTTTATTAAAGGAATCATCTTTTAATTTTGTAATCACCTAAAATAAGAACGTCAATTTTACTGTTATAAAACGTAGATATCGCATCATCCGGGGAACACACGATTGGTTCACCATTAATATTGAATGAAGTATTTAGTAAGATTGGAAAACCTGATACTTTTTCAAATTCTAGTAAAATCTTATAAAAATCAAAATTCTCGTTTTTATTTACAGTATGTACTCTTGCGGTAGAGTCTATATGAGTTATGGCTTTTAATTTGTTGATATATTTATTTCTTACTTTGATTACTCTTTCCATATAATTGCATTCATAATTTTTCTCATGATTAAAAAAAATATGTGATTTTTCAGAAATTACAGATGGTGCAAATGGCCTATAATTTTCCCTATACTTTATTGATAAATTAATTTTAGATTTCATGTTTTCTGACCTTGGATCTGCTAATATTGATCTGCATCCAAGTGATCTGTCACCAAATTCTAATTTGTTTCTAAAATAACCAACTATCATACCTTTGTTACAATCCTCAGCTATTTCTTTTGCAAAATTTTTTATCTTGATAAATTTGATATTTCTTCTTTTAAGAACTTTTAAAATTAAATTATTATCGTACTTAGGACCCAGTAAAGCAGATGTATAATTTTTTTTTCGATTTTTATTTTTAATGTTATGATACAGGTATAAAGCACTACCAATCGAGTTTCCTGTGTCAGAAGGTGAGAAAGATATATAGCTTTTTTTAAAATTTGTTTTTTTTTTCTACTTTTCCATTTAATACCGAGTTTAAAAAAAAACCTCCTCCTAGTACTACATTTTTACATTTAGTAATTTTATATAAATGTCGCAACATATGTAGAGCAATTTCTTCCGAGCAGATTTGAAGAGCTTTTGCGATTTTTATAGTTTTTGTGTCTGGTATAGATCTATAGTTTATTTTTTTTATATTAAATAAATCCATAAGATCTTTGGTAATAAGGTAGTTGGTATTACCAAGATGATTTATACCAAAAAATTTTTGATCTAATAGTAATTTTCCATTTTTTTGTAATTTATATAAAGTTTTTATTTTTTTAACTTCTGTTGAGCAATTTTTTTTGTAAGCAGACATTGCCATTACTTTCCATTCGTCACTATCAGGCTTGTATCCTAACAAAGATGTAAAAGTTTGATACAATAAACCCAATGAATTTGGAAAATTTTGACTATCAAGTATTTTCAATTTATTTTTTGATGCATATCCCCAAGTGGTACATTGATTTTCTCCTTTAAAATCACAAGTGAGAATTGCCGCATTATCAAATTTAGATAAATAGTAAGCAGTGCTTGCATGAGAAACGTGATGATTAACGTGATATACTTTAGGAAAACTTTTATCATGAGATACTACTGTATAGTTACCGGCATTTCTGTCATTCCTGTCATTCCTGTCTGAAAATGAAAATAAATTATCAGAAATTGTATATAAATTATATTCTCTAAAAGTTCTATTCTCTGAAATAATCGGGTTAAACTTTTTCATATGCGCGGATGGATTCCATCCAACAGAGATATAGTCTATTTTTGAAATATCTAAATTTATGTAATCAAGACACTTTTGAATACTTTTTGTTGGAAATTTTTTTGTGAATTTTTCTCTTATCAGCCTTTCTTCTTGGACGGCATAAACAATTTTACCATTAACTAGCAAACATGCTGATGAGTTAAATTCTCCACTATTAATACCAATAATTTTCATAATTATTTAATAAATTTATTAATACATATAGAGAACTTTTAATAGAAAAAAAGGATTTATTGTTAACCTTTAAGTCATTTAATTTAGAACAGTATCAATGAATTTTTATATTATTCATTATAAAAATATCTTATTTTCGACTATTTTGATAAGCATAATGTATATATATATTTTGCTTTATTAAATGAATTACATAAAAAATTTTTTAGAATTAATAAAAAAAACGTTTATAATTTTATCACTTTACAAGAAAAAATTTCTCATATTTTTTATTCTTTTATTATCAATTTTTTCGTCATTGTTTGAAATATTAACAATTGGAAGCTTGTTACCTCTTATAGATATTATTTTAAATTCATCTAAATATCTTAATAATGAATATCTTCTAGCAATAATAAATTATTTCAATTTAGATCAAAGTCAGATTAATTTATTCATTATAGTTAGTTTTGGAATATTGCTATTTTTTTCCTATCTTTTTAGAATATTTTTAACTTGCCTTAACTCATATGTAATTAATGATGCTAGATTAGAGTTAGACAGGAATATTTTTTCTAAAACGTTAGATAAAGACTATAAGTATTTAATTGATACTAATTCAAGTGTCTTTTTAGGAAACATGGAAAAATCTGATTTAGCAAATGGTGCAGTTTTTAGTTTAATTAGTTTTATTTCTTCAATAGTATTAATAATACCAATAATAATCCTCATATTATATTTAAATTATAAAGTTGCATTGTTTTTTGGTGTTACTGTTTTTATAGTTTATGTGCTTTTAATTTTTGGTATTAAAAATAAAATTAAAAATATAAGTTCCATCTTATCAAAAGCTACAAACTTAAAATATAAAAATATACTAGAGTGCAATGATAATATTAAAGAAATTAAAATAAGAAATTTAAATAATTTTTTTTTAGATAAAATTTCTGTACCTTTTTTATCTTTGAGAAATGCAAGAATAGGATCTGAAATAATTAATACTATACCATCTCAAATTATAATATTTTCAACTGGTATCGTAATCTTGATTGCTATTTATTTTTTTTCTACTCAAGAAAACGGACTATCAGATAATATACAGGTATTAGCAGCAATAATTTTTGCAGCACAAAGAATGCTACCCTCTATTCAAAATATTTATGTTTCATTTGTATCTTTAAAAGAAGTAGAGCATCCACTTAATGATATAACTAAAATTTTACAATCAAACTTAATAGATGAAAAAATAATTAATTTTGACAAAGTTAATGTTAATAATTTTATAGAAATAAAAAAATTAAGTTTTAAACATAAAGAAAATTTAGAATTTATTTTCGAAAATCTTTACGCTAAATTTGAAAAAAATAAGATTTATTATTTAAGTGGAACTTCAGGCATTGGTAAAACAACTTTTTTCGATTTGTTGATTGGTCTTCTTAGTCCAATAAAAGGTGAGTTTTATTCAGATAGTAATAAATTTGATGCATATAGGAATAGTTATTGGCAAAGTAAAATATGTCATATTCCCCAAAATTCACTTTTAACAGACGCATCAATTTTAGAGAATGTAGCTTACGGATTGGATTTAAAACAAATCAACATGGAAGGTGTTAAAAATGCATTCAAAATTGCTGAAATAGAAAATCTAATTAAAAATTCTGAGAATGGTTTCAATACAATCATAGGCGATCGAGGATTAAAGATATCTGGAGGTGAAAGACAGAGATTAACTATTGCAAAGGCTATTTATGCAAATAAAGATATTTATTTATTTGATGAAGCAACAAATGCAATAGACGAAGAAACAGAAATGAAAATTTATGAAAACTTAAGAAATACACTTAAGAACAAAATTATAATTTTAATTAGTCATAATGATAAAGTACAACAAATTTGTGATCATGTTTATGAAATAAAGAATAAAAAAATAGAAATTTTAAAATAAAAATATATGGCAGAAAATTATCAAGATATAACTCTAAATATTGATTTTATTAAACATGCTTTTAGTCAAATAAATAATAAAAAAACGCCAATAAGAATATTTCATAATTATTTTTTAAAAAATATAGAAATATCAGACAAAACAATTGATATTGGAAGTGGCAAACATAGCTCATATTTAAATTTTTTAAAAAAAAAAAAATGTAAAACTTTTTTTTGCAGATAAATTTAATAAGCAAGATGAAAATTTTATAGAGCTTGATCTTGAAAGCGATCTTCAAATAGATGACCAGTCCTATGATACAATAATAATGTTTAATGTTCTTGAGCATGTTGAAAATTATGAAAAACTTATTAGTGAGATTTTTAGAATACTAAAACCTGGAGGAAAATTTGAAATTTTTGTTCCTTTCATGCATAGGTATCATGAAGATCCAAAAGATATATTTAGACCTACGCATTCATATCTTAATAAATGTTTAGAAAAAAATAATTTCAAAGTCGATGTAAGTTTAATTGGTGTAGGACCTTTTGCAGTAATTTCTGAAATTTTGCTAAAATATTTTAAAATAAATTTTATAAAAAAATTTTTTATTATAATTTTTTTAATTTTAAATAAGATTACTAAAATTTTTTCAAAAGATTATAATACCTTTTATTTAGGCATACATTGCTCTTGTAAAAAAGATTGATAATGAACATAAGCTATTTTGCAGAAATAAATTTACCTTCTAAAAACGCATATTCAATACATGTAATGAAAATGTGTGAAGCGCTTTCTAAAAAAAACAAAGTAAAACTTTATATTTTTAACAAAAAAAATAATAAAATCAATTTGCATAAAATTTATAATTGTAAAGGCAAGTTTAAAATTAAAGATTTTAATATTAATAGATTTAGTTTTTTAAATAGATTAAAATTCAGTTTTGAGCTACTTAAAATATTCAAAAAAGAAAATGAAAATCCAAAAAAAAGTTTAATTGTTTCAAGAAGTATATTGGGCGCAATATTTATGAGTTTTTTTAATTATAGAGTAACTCTTGAAATACACCATGAGTTAACTGGGCTTACATATTTAATTTTTAATATTATTAGAGGAATGAAATTTTTTAAGAAAGTAAAGTTTATATTTATATCTAAAAATTTAGCCAAAAAATATAATTTGAATAATCCACAAATTATTTTAGATGATGCTGTAAATACTGATGATTTTAAAATAAAGAATAGAAAATTAATTAAAAAAAAAAACACATGTGTTTATACAGGATCATTAGCACGCGGCAAGGGTTTAGAAAAAATAATAGAAATCTCAAAAATTCTCAAAAAAAAAAATTTTGATATATATGGTGATTTTATAAATTCGGATTTTAAAAAAAATGATTTAAAAAAGTATCCTAATATTTGTTATAAAGGACATGTTGAGTATAGAGAAATTCCCAATATATTAGGTCAATACAATATTGCTTTAATGCCATATTCAGAGAAAGTTTATGTACGTGCAAAAAACCTAGAAATTGGCAAATATATGTCTCCAATGAAGCTATTTGACTATATGGCCTCAAAAAAAATTATTGTAGCTTCTAATTTGAATGTTTACTCGCACATATTAAGTAACAGAAATTCCATTTTAGTAAATAATCATTCTCCAAAATTATGGGCAAAAAAAATAGATTATGTATTCGAAAACTACAGAAAATTAAATCACTTAAAAAAAAATGCATTTCAAACTGCAAAGAAATATTCATGGAAAAAAAGAGTAGAAAAAATTATAGAATTTTCAAATGCTTGATTTAAAAACATCTGATAAAGATTTATTTGCTAAGAATGGGTATATCGTCAAAGATTTATTATCAAAAAGTGAAAAATTTAAAGAGATATCGCTAGGATTTAAAAGTAAAATTAGAGAAGAATTTTTAAGTAAAAATTGTTCAAATTTAGGAGGTTTTAAATCAGGCAATTTAAATATACACCCAGGAGAATTTGGAAAAAATGTTTTGCTATTATTGAATCAATTAAATTTTAGAGATTATTTTAATTTTTTAACAAATGATGATATTGAAAAATACAATATTTTTTTTGGTGGAAATCTAAATTTAAGAAATAGTAAAAATCAGTTTTTTCATACCGATGGCAATTGGAATCCAAGAATGATTGTTGTAAATATTGCAACATCAGATATAGATTTAAATAATGGACCACTGGAAATAATTGAAGGTTCTCATTTATTGAATATTAAATATTGGAAATTTGCATTAAAAGGTCTTTTTTTAAAAAAAACAAAATTAGAGTTAAAATTCGGTGAAATTTTAATTAGAGAACATAGATTGTGGCACAGGGGTACAAAAAATAAAACAAAAAATTTTAGAGAAATGATGGGAATTATATTTTTAAAAAAACAAGATCAAATTCAAACAAGCAATGAAAGTTCCAAACTTTATTTACATTCTAATATATTTGGAAATTCAAAGAAAGAAAAGTTTAAAGAATTTGTTTTTCTAAATTTTAAATTTATTCTTTTTTTTTATAAAATTCTAATTTCTATTATAAAAAAGAAAAAAATATGAACACGCCTATATTATTAATGACTTATAGAAGACCTGCTAATACAGAAAAAATTTTAAAATTACTTAGAAGATATAATCAAAAAATTTTTTTATTTTTAATGATGATTTAAAAAGAAAAGATCATACAGAAACTAGAAAAGTTATTTTAAAATATAAGAAAATCAATAAACATAAAAAAATATTTCCAAAAGAAAATTTAACACAAAAAAATAACTTACCATTTGCTCTTAATAAAATATTTAAGTTTCACGATAGGGCAATTATATTAGAAGATGATTGTATTTCGTGTAAAAGTTTTTTTAATTCTGTAATCTGCTACTAAACAAGTATGAAAATGATAAAAGGATATCCCAGATTTCTGGTAACAATTTTTTAAATTTTAAAAAAGGTAAAAGAAGAAATTCATGATAGTTATTTTTTTCAATGTTTGCTAGTTCTTGGGGGATGGGCCACATGGAAAAATCGTTGGCAGGATTATTATGATAGTGAATAAAACTATGGCCAAAAGTCAAAAAAGAAGATTGGCTTAAAGATATTTTCCCTAATAAAAATCTTATATCAAATATTGGTGAAGATAATGCAGCATTATATTCAAATCCAAAAAAATGGAATAGTTTAAAATTAGAGAATATGAAGTTTCCATTGATCCATCTAAAAATAATTTGTTGTGATAGAGATGTTTATAGTTTTTTAACAAATGAAGGTTTTAGTTTTCCAAAACTTTAATACAGAATTAAAAATAAGATTAAAAAATTTTATAAAAAAATTATCAATAATTGATATTTTTTTTCAATATTACAAAATTAAATATTAAATAATTTTTTAAAAGTTTGATTTTCGAAGTAAATTTTTGATTTTTTATTTTTAAAGGGTGGTGAATATTTAAATTTGCTATTTGGCACATTTTTAGAAATGATTTTTTATTAAGCATATTTATATGTTCCAAAGGATGACCACAATCTTTTTGAGGTAGATAATTACTTTTTATTTTTTTTTTAAATAAAAATGTAGATGGAAATCTGTGAAGCATGAATCCATCATCAGATAAAAGTTTTTTAAGCTGAAGCAAAATATCCAATGGAGATGATACATGTTCTAGAACTTCTTCTGAATATATAAAATCAAATTTGTCTTTTATATCAGCTAAATTTTTAAAATTAGAAATATTATTATGAATTAAATGATTGTGCCTTTTTTCGGAAAATTCGCATGTAGTTATATTAAATGTTTTTGAT
>MDTG01380911.1_pt1 | contig 46602 bp, 42 predicted proteins | sample 811421 | NCBI WGS metagenome assembly MDTG01 (sample SAMN05326645, study PRJNA326480) | marine metagenome | isolation source: seawater | place: Pacific Ocean: South East | collected 2011 | reverse complement strand
TCATACTAATGAAATTGGAGACTGGACAAATACTCGTCAATTTAATCTAATGTTTAAAACAAATATCGGTCCTGTTTCTGACTCATCATCTATTGCTTATTTAAGACCAGAGACTGCTCAAGGAATTTTTGTTAATTATTTAAATGTTCAATCAACATCTCGTCAAAAGCTGCCATTTGGAATAGCTCAAATTGGCAAGGCATTTCGAAATGAGATTACTACTGGTAATTTTATTTTTAGAACTCGAGAATTTGAACAAATGGAAATGGAATTTTTCTGTAATCCTAATGAAACTTCTAAGTGGCTTAATTATTGGAAGGAAGAAAGACTTAATTGGTTTAAATCTTTAGGAATAAATAGTGAAAAATTAAGATTAAGAACACATGGAGATGATGAGCTAGCTCATTATTCATCAGCATGTTATGATGTTGAATATAAATTTGATTTTGGTTGGTCTGAATTAGAAGGGATTGCAGATAGGGGGACATATGATTTAGATCAGCACATGAAACATAGTAATAAAAAGTTAACATATTTTGATCAACCAAATAATCAGCATTTTGTACCAGCTGTTGTTGAATCTTCTGTTGGAGTAGATAGAACAATGCTAACTATTTTAGCAGATGCTTTTTATCAAGAAGATGTTAATGGTGAGATTAGAACTGTTATGAAATTATCTCCAAAAATTGCTCCAATAAAGGTAGCCGTTTTTCCATTAATGAATAAATTAAATATGCCTGAAATAGCTGAAAAATTAGTTGATGATCTTAGAAAACATGATATTGCATCATTTTATGATGCAGGTGGTTCGATTGGAAAAAGATATAGAAGACAGGATGAAGCTGGAACTCCCTTTGGAATAACTATTGATCATGATAGTTTAGATGATAATACTGTAACATTACGATTTAGAGATTCAATGAAACAAGAACGAATTTCTATTGAAAAAGTTGTCAATGAGATTAAAGATTTAATTAATAAATAAAAAAAGTATTTATAAATTAATAATTGTGTAAAATAAAATTTAAATGATTTGGAGAATTGATGAACAAAAAGAAAAAGATTGCAAATAAAAAGCATAGAAAAACAAGAACAAGATTAAAAAATTTGAATGATCTCTCTTTGAAATTAAGAAAGAAAAAACCTAAAGTAGTAAAAGAAATGGTTAATGATGAAGCTTCTAAAGATAATATAGAAAAAAAACCAGCGGTAAAAAAACCAGCAGCGAAAAAGCCAGCAGCGAAAAAGCCAGCAGCGAAAAAATCAGCAGCGAAAAAATAATTAATTTTATAAATGTTTAAAGTAACAAATTCTTGTAATAAAACATCAGCAAGAATAGGATTATTAAAAACAGATCATGCTGAAATTGAAACCCCTGTATTTATGCCAATTGGCACTTATGCTGCCATAAAAACCTTATCAACTGATGAAATCAAAAAATTAAATTTTAATTTAGTATTAAGTAACACTTATCATTTGTATTTACGTCCTGGAACAGATTTATTACAAAAATTCAAAGGGTTGCATAATTTTATGGATTGGGATGGAGCAATTCTTACAGATTCTGGAGGCTATCAAATTTATAGTTTATCTGATTTTAGAAAAATAGATGATAATGGAGTTGAATTTAAATCTCATTTAGATGGTAGTAAACATTATTTTACACCTGAAAAAATTGTTGATATCCAGAGAATAATTGGTTCAGATATTATGATGGCGCTTGATGTTTGTCCCGCTGGAGATGCACCAAAAGATGAACATAAAAAAGCAGTAGAAATTACAACTAATTGGGCTCAAAGATGTTTAAGTCATTTAAATAAAGAAAAATATATGTACGATTATAAACAAATTTTATCACCAATTATTCAAGGTGGGATTTATAAAGATCTTAGAAAAAAATCTGCTTATCAGTTGATTGATTTGGATGCTTCAATGTATGCAATTGGAGGTTTAGCTGTTGGTGAACCCAGAGAAGAAATGTTAGAAATTGTAGATTTTTTAAATGATTTAATGCCAAAAAACAAGCCTAGATATTTAATGGGAGTGGGAACACCAGCAGATATTATTGAAGCAATTTCATTGGGTGTTGATATGTTTGATTGTGTAATTCCAACAAGAAATGCTAGAAATGGTCAATTATTTACGTATAATGGCAAAGTTAACATTAAGAATGCTCAATATAGAAATGACTTAACACCAATTGATGAAAATAATGACTATAATATATCTCAAAATTATTCAAAAGCTTATTTACATCATTTATTTAAAACTCAAGAAATTTTGGGATATAGAATTGCTACTCAGCATAATTTATCATTTTACAATAATTTTATATTAGATGCAAAAAAAGCAATATCAAATAATAATTTTGATAAATGGTCAAAAGATTTTTTATCAAATTATAATAGTAAATAGTATCTATACTTTTTAAATTAATCTTATCATGCCTAATAAAAGAAAAAATAAACAAACTTCTTCAAAAATTAAGTTGAAAAACTTTTATGGAACCAATAAAGCAGGAGAATTTCCATTTACATCAGGAATATATGAAGACATGTATAATAATAAATTATGGACAATGCGTCAATATGCTGGATTTTCTTCTGCTTATAAAAGCAACCAAAGATATTTATATTTATTAAATCAAGGTGTTACTGGTTTATCAGTTGCATTTGATCTTCCAACACAAACCGGCTATGATTCTGATCATGAATTATGTATTGGAGAAATTGGGAAGGTTGGTGTTCCAATATGTACTATTGATGATATGAGAATTTTACTAAATGAAATTCCTTTAGAAAAAGTTTCAATATCCATGACTATCAATTCAACAGCAATTGTTTTAATGGCTTTTTTAGTGGCTGTTGCAGAAGAAAAAAAAGTAAGTTTAAATAATTTGAATGGTACTGTGCAAAATGATATTTTAAAAGAATATATTGCAAGAGGTACATATATTTATCCCCCTAAACCAAGCATGAAATTGGTAACGGATATTTTTGAATATTGTTCTAAAAATATTCCTAATTGGAACACAATATCAATTTCTGGATATCATATAAGAGAAGCAGGAGCAAGTGCAGTTCAAGAATTGGCGTTTACATTTGCAAATGCAATTGAATATACAAATGCAGCAATTAGTAGAGGTTTAGACGTGGAATCATTTGCTACTAGAATGAGTTTCTTTTTTAATAGTCACAATTATTTTTTTGAAGAAATTGCAAAGTTTGGAGCTGCAAGAAGAATTTGGGCTAAAATCATGAAAAATAAATTTGGAGTAAAAAATAAAAAAGCATTAATGTGTAGATTTCATACTCAAACTGCAGGATCAACTCTACAAGCTCAACAAATAGATAATAATATTATAAGAACTACTATGCAAGCAACAGCAGCAATTTTAGGCGGAACTCAATCATTGCATACAAATTCTAAAGATGAAGCAATATCATTACCATCTGAAAATGCTGCTAAATTAGCTTTAAGAACTCAGCAAATTTTAGCTTATGAAACAGGTATTCCTGATGTAGTAGATCCATTAGCTGGTTCATATTACGTTGAATCATTAACTGATGAAATTGAACGTAATACAATTAAAATATTAGATGAAATTGATCAGCTTGGAGGTGCAATCCAAGCAATAGAAAATGATTTTCAAATCACGGAAATTGGGAATTCTGCTTACGAATATCAAAAAGAAGTTGAAAAAAATGAACAAATTATTGTTGGATTAAATAAGTTTAAAGAAAAAAATGAAGATAAAAATAATAGTTTAATTATCGATGAAAAAGCAGTTAAAAATCAATTGCAAAGATTGAAAAATTTTAAAAAATCAAGAGATAATCAATTAGTTAATAAGAGCTTAGATAAATTAAAATTAAATTTAAAAAATAATAAAAATTTAATGCCTTATATTTTACATTGTGTTAAAAATAATTGTACATTAGGCGAAATTTGCGATATACTTAGAGAGTTTTATGGAGAGCATATATAATAATGTTCTTTACCAATCTTCTTCAAACTAATCTCAAAACAACAAAAATTGCTCAAGAAATTATATATTATACAAGAACTGATTCTACGATGGATGATGTATGGGAGTTATATAGAGAAAATAATAGTTCTAATATATTAGTTGTAACTGATAATCAAATTAATGGTAAAGGTCAAAAAAATAATCAATGGTTTTCCCAACCCTCTAAAAGTATTACCTGTTCATTTTTAATTGAAAATATTTTTAAAAATGAAAAAATCAATCTCTATTCAATTTTAATTCCTGTTTCAATTGTGAAAGGAATAAATAATCTACTAAATATAAAACTAGATTTAAAATGGCCAAATGATTTAATGTTTAAAGGTAAAAAAATAGGTGGAGTTTTGATAGAATCAAAAATAAATAATAATTCTAATATACTTAATATTGGGATTGGATTAAATGTTAATGATGATATATTTGGATATCCTGAAGATTTAAAAAACAATGTAATTTCACTAAAAGAAATAATAGGAAAACCAATACAAAGAGAATTGCTTCTCGCATTTATATTAAATGAATTAGAAGCAATAATTAATCAAAATAATAGACAAAAATTAATTAGTTCATGGTTAGAATATTGTAACCATATAAATAAAGAAATAAGATTTAGATTAAATAATAAAATAGTTGAAGGTATTTTTGTTGGTGTAAATAGTTTAGGACAAGCTGAGATAAAATTTAATAATGAAATATTAGAATATAATAACCCAATTTTTTTAATATGAAATTAGCTATTGATATAGGAAATACTTCTGTAACATGTGGAATATTTAAAACAAATAAAATTATTTTAAAAAAAGAATGTAATTCTATCAAAATTTTTAAAGATTTTTTAATTGCTAATCAAAACATACAAAAAGCTATAATTAGTTCTGTAGTTCCAAAAAAAATAGAAAAATATCAAAAAATATTAAAAGACTTTTCAATAAACACAAAAATAGTTAATTATAAAAATTCTAATCTTATATTAAAAGTTACAAATCCTAGCAGCATCGGATCTGATAGAATTTGTAATATAAAGGCAGCAATAAAAATTTATAAATCACCATCAATAGTAATTGATTTTGGGACTGCAACAACATATGATGTAATTAATCATAAAAATGAGTTTATTGGAGGTGCGATTGCTCTTGGAATTGAAACATCAGCTGATTATTTAATTAAAAAAGCAGCATTACTTTCAAAAACTAATTTAATATTTCCTCATAATGTAATAGGTGTGGATACTAAAGAAAATATTCAATCAGGTATTATGTTCGGAGCAGTTGATCAAGTAGAGGGAATGATAAATAGGATTCAAAAAGAGACTAATTCTAAATATAAAATTATTTTAACAGGAGGTTTATCAAATGTAATTTCCCCATATCTATCTTTAGTTCATACTAAAGATACTAATTTAACTCTTAAAGGTATTATATATATATATGATGAAAATTATTAATTCTCCATATTTTGGAGAACTATCTGCTCTTTTCGCTGCTTTATGTTGGAGTGTTGCAGTAATAATATTTAAATCAGCTAGTAAAGAAATTTCACCACTTTTAATAACAGCATTAAAAAATTCAATAGCATTATTATTGTTTTTGATAGCATTTATTATTTTTGATATTCCTTTTTGGTATGGAGGATTTAATAATATAGATTATTTTAAAATAATTTTGAGTGGATGCTTAGGCATGGGAATTGCAGATATATTATTTATAACTGCATTAAGTAAAATTGGTGCAAATAGAGTAGCTATAATAAATTGTTTTGAACCTGCAGTGATTTATATTTTTTCAATATTTATGATTGGAACCTTTTTAACAATTCAGCAACTTTTTGGATTTATTATTGTAGTTCTATCAATTTTAATCATTAGTTATGAAAAAGATAAATTTGAAATTGAAAAAAAAATAAAATTATACGGTATTTGTATTCAATTAGTAGCCGTTATTTTAAGTAGTTTTGGGATTGTATTAATAAAACCATCTTTATCATTAATCAATGATAGTATTGAGTTGCAAATATGGGTAACTGTTTTTAGACTCTTCCCGGGTTTTGTATTATCTTGGATAATTTTTTTATTTACTAAAAATAAAATAAATTCTTTAAATCCATTAATGCAATCTAGAGTTATTTGGAAAATTTTAATTAGTTCAGGACTTGGAACATTTTTAGCATTAAGTTTTTGGATTATAGGCTATGCTAATATAGAAAAACCCCCAGTAGCAAGTATTATTGGCCAGACATCAGTAATATTTATTTTAATTTTATCATATTTAATATTAAATGAAAAAATTACGAAACTTAGAATAATATCAATAATAACTGCAGTTTTTGGAGTTATATTAATTACAATCTAATAAAGGTTTTTTTTATGTTATTTCTTATACTAAATACAATAATTTGCCTATTAATTCCATTTGGAATTGCTTCATTTATATCTGCAGATAATTTGAGGATTAATAATTTTTCAATTACATATTTTTGTATAATGATATCTTTTTTTATCCACTGGTTAATTTTTATACCTTCTGCTATATATAAAAATGAAAAATTTTATGATTTTACAGGCATGATTGCATATTTATCAATTATACTTTTTACTATTTATAATAAATATAAAATTTTAGGGTTTTTAGATTTTGATTCTATAATTATTAGTATTTTAATTTCAACTTGGACTTTGAGATTAGGTTTATTTTTATTTTATAGAGTAGTTAAAGTTGGCGAAGATAAAAGATTTAAAGATGTCAAAACATCGCCTCTAAAATTTTTTATATGGTTTACGGTTTCAGGTTTATGGGTCATTTTGACATCCTTGCCTGCAATAAATTTATTATCCTCTGAAATAAAACATAATAATTATTTAATAGTATATGTAGGAATTTTTATTTGGTTATTTGGATTTATATTTGAAGTGATTGCAGATTATCAAAAAATGCAATTTAAAAATAAAATTGAAAATAAAGATAAATTTATTTCTACTGGTTTATGGTCAATATCTAGACATCCAAATTATTTTGGTGAAATTATTATTTGGATTGGAATTTTTATAATTACTATTCCATCAATTGAAGGTGTTGAATATTTAACTATTATTTCTCCATTATTTATTTATTTTTTATTAACAAAAGTTAGTGGAATAAATTTACTTGAAAGTAAAGCAGAGATTAAGTGGTTGGATAATATTGAATATCAAAATTATAAAAAATCAACACCTAGACTATTTCCTAAAATAAATTTAAAAAGTTAAATTTTTATCCATTCAGTGTATGTAACATCTAAGCTTAAATTTTTTGAAGTAATTTTTTTGTATTTTTTTTTAATATTTGAAATTTCAACTGGAAAATAAGTATCAATTTTATTATTATTTTTGTTAATAAAACTGATATGTAATTCATCAGCTAAAGGATAAAATATTTTATAAATTTGTGCTCCACCTATTATAAAAACAGAGGTTTCATTCTTTAAATTATTTATCATGTTATCAATTGATTTGTAACATTCTATATTTTTAATTGAATTTGAAGATAAAACTATATTTCTTCTTTTAGGTAATGGTTTTATTTTTAATGAATCCCAAGTCTTACGTCCCATAACAATTGTAGAATTTAGCGTTATAAGCTTGAAATTTTTTAAATCTTCTTTAGAAAACCATGGAAGATCATTTTCATATCCGATTCCGCCATTTAAATCTTGGGCCCAAATCAGTTTAATTTTCATACGGCAACAGGAAATTTAATTATTTGATGATGTTTATAGTTCAGCAGCTCAAAGTCTTCAAATTCTAATTCCCAAAAAGGTTTTTTGGTAATATTTAATTTAGGTAAAGTTAGAGGTTCTCGTTTGATTTGTTCTTTTAGCCCCTCAAGGTGATTCTCATAAATATGAGCATCATTTATATAATGAGAAAACTCTCCTAAATCAAGATTTGTTTCTTGAGCAATCATTTGAGTTAGTGTTGCATAGCAGGCTAAATTAAAAGGAATACCTAAAGCTATATCTCCACTTCTTTGTGTCAAATGACAGTTTAATTTTCCATTAGATACATTGAAAATAAAAAAAGCATGACAGCTTGGTAAAGCTATTTCATCAATTACAGAAGGATTCCAGGCTGTAACAACTATTCTTCTTGAATTAGGGTTGTTTTTTATTAGATTAATTGCTTCATCTATTTGATTGATGAAAGTCTTTTTTATATTTCCAGTTTTTGGATCTTCAGAAAATTTTTCCCATTTAACCCATTGATAGCCATACATTTTGCCAATTTCCCAATTTTTTTCCTCATCAGTCCATGCATCCCAAATTTTTGTATGTTTTCTTAAATTTCTTATATGAGTTTCTCCTTTTAAATACCATAAAAGCTCTCTTATCACAGAATTAAAAAAAACTTTTTTTGTTGTTAAAAGTGGAAAACCTTTAGCTAAATCTACTTTATAATGGTATCCAAAATACATGATAGTATCGGTGCCAGTTCTATTGGATTTTTTTACCCCATCAGAAAGTACTGTATTTACTAATCTTAAATATTCTTTCATATAAAGTTATATAGTTCTTTTTTTATATCCAGTATAAATTTGTCTTGGTCTATTAATTCTGAAATCATCACTATTTATCATTTCTTTCCAATGGGCCAACCAACCAGGCAATCTTCCAAGCGCAAACATTACTGTAAACATATTTGTTGGAATCCCCATAGCTCGGTAAATAATTCCAGAATAAAAATCTACATTTGGATAAAGTTTTCTATTAACAAAATAATCATCTTTTATTGCAGCAAGTTCTAATTCTTTAGCAATATCAAGCAATGGATCATTTATATTTAATTTTTTAAGAACTTTATCTGCAGCAGATTTAATAATTTTTGCTCTTGGATCGTAATTTTTATAAACCCTATGTCCAAATCCCATTAATCTAAATGAAGAATTTTTATCTTTTGCTAGCTCTATATATTTTTTATAATCACCTTTATCATTTTTTATAGTTTTAAGCATTTCAATTACAGCTTGGTTAGCACCTCCATGTAATGGCCCCCATAAAGCTGATATTCCAGAAGAAATTGCCCCAAACATATTAGACAAGCTGCTTCCTGCCATCCTAACGGTTGATGTTGAGCAATTTTGCTCATGATCAGCATGCAATATTAATAATAAATTTAAAGCGTCTACTAGAATGGGGTCAGCATGATATTCTTCTTGTGAATCTGAGAACATCATATGTAAAAAATTTTCAACATAGTTTAGATCTTGATTAGGGTAAATAAATGGTAAACCATTGTATTTTCTATAAGAATACACAGCAATAGTTTTAACTTTAGCTAAAATATTTATTATAATATCATCGATAATATCTAAATCTTGTGTATTAGAATCAGGATGAAAAGCAGAAAGTGCTGTAACCATTGAAGATAATGTTGCCATTGGATGTGAGTTAAGCGGAAATCCATCAAAAAATCTTTTCATATCTTCATGGATGTTTGCATGTTTTCTTAGCTTCCTAGTAAATTCATCTCTTTCTTTATCGTTTGGGAGTTCACCATTTAGCAACAAGTATGAAGTATCAGTAAATTTTATTTTTCCAGCTAAGTTTTCTATAGGATAACCTCTATATCTCAAGATGCCTTTTTCGCCATCAATAAAAGTAATTGAACTTTTGCATGATCCTGTATTTGCATATCCAGGATCCATTGTTATAAATCCAGTTTCTTTTCTTAAAGATGTTATATCTAAAGCTAGTTCACCTTCCGAACCTTCAATAACTGGAAGAGAAATTTCTTTATCATTTAGTGTAATTTTAACTGATTTCATCTTATTCCTTATTATTCTTATATAGTTAATTTAATAAAAATTTAAGAATTTACGTTCCCAGAAAAAGTTTTTTTTAAAATTTTAATAAAATAAGTTGACTTAACATTTTAAATTAATTTATATTGTATGTAGAGATTGACATTACTTGTTTTACCAATGGCGTTCTTATCCGACGGGAAAGCCATAAAAAAAAAATAAAAATCCAGAGTCAACTTACTGGTAGAAAATTATCAGGGTTATTTTGTGCTCGATATATAGATTTCGAGCTTGTAACATTAATTAAAATTTCAATGTAAGGAATTTTTTATGTCAAAAATAAAAAAAATGTTTGCCCATCAAGGCAAAACAACAAAAGTAATAGGTAAAAATAGAACAAAAATATACAATGAAATATATGATTATATTTCTAACCTTCAAGATTCTGGAGATTTACCACGACATAAAAATTATTTAAATAACAATGAATTAGCTGAAAGCATTTATACTAAAAAATATTTTTTAAAAGATTTAAATAATGAATTAATTGAAAAAACCCCTGAAGATGTATTTAAAAGGTTGTCATCATTTCTAGCAACAGTAGAATTATCAAAACCAAAACAAAAAGAATGGGCTGAAAAATTTTACAATGAGCTCTACGAAGGAAGATTTATATCAGGAGGAAGAGTTTTAGCAGGAGCTGGAGATTTATACAGAGTAAAAACTTTAGCTAATTGTTTCGTTGCTAAAATAGATAAAGATGATATTGATTCTATATATAAAGCTGCATTTGAATGTGCAAGGACATACTCGTATGGAGGAGGAATTGGTGTTGATATTTCCAGTCTAAGACCAAAAGATTCAGTTGTCCATAATGCAGCAGATAGTTCTACAGGAGCTGTATCTTTTATGGAGCTATATTCTCTGACAACAGGTTTAATTGGACAAAGTGGAAGAAGAGGTGCTCTAATGTTAACAATTGATGTTAAGCATCCTGATATAAAATATTTTTTAAAGGTAAAAAAAGTTCCAAATTGGGTTACGAATCAAATTGTTGAGCAATGTAATTGGTCTGGATTATTTAATGATAAAGAATTAGATACAATCAAGAAACAAGTAATGGAAAATACCCAAGTTAGATTTGCAAATATATCTGTTAAGGCAAGTGATGAGTTTATGCAAGCAGTCGAAGAAGAAACTAAATATGGTCCAAATAATTTTCTTATTTATAAAAAGCTTAATAAAGATTTGATTATGGAAGCGCCGCAAGATGAAGACAATATTCATTATTCCACTACAATTCCATCAAAAAATTTAGAAGATTATGAGATGATATCAAACTTTGATACATATGATTCTTTATTAAAATGGCTTAAGGAAAATCATAAATTGGATATCAGTTTAGAAGATTTAGATGATCCAAAAAAGAGAGATATTTATGGGGATTATGTTTTAAAAATTGAAGATGAAAATTTTGACCTTGCTATTAAGAAATCCGGAGATTTCTTATTGTATTTTGATAGCGCTCAAACCAATGAAGTTAGAGAATTAGTCAAAGCTAGGAATATATGGGATCAATTTATTGAAGGTAATTATAAAACTGCTGAACCTGGATTGATTTTTTGGAGTACAATGAGTAAATATTCTCCATCAAATTATGTTGGAAAGCCAATAATTTGTACAAATCCATGCGCTGAAGTTCCGTTAGAAGATGGTGGTGCTTGCAATTTAGGTTCAATTAATTTATCAAGATTTGTAATAAATGGATTTTCTAGTGAAGCAAAAATAGATTGGGACAAACTTGCAGAAAGTACAATGATTTTAACAAGATTTTTAGATAATGTTGTGACTTGGAATGAAGACCTTAATGCTTTAGAAAAACAAAGAGATGCAGCAAGAGAAACTAGGCGTTTAGGTCTAGGAGTTATGGGAATTGCAGACATGTTAAATCAATTAGGGTATGGTTATGATTCAGATGAAGGTGTAGACACTATTGAAAAAGTAATGAGTTTTATTTGTAATGCAGCTTATCAAGCTTCAGCTTCATTAGCTGGTGAAAAAGGTGCCTCCCCTATTTATGACCATGATGCATATGTTTCTTGTCCATTTATAAAAGAAGCATTAAGCAGTGAAACAAAGCAATTGATATCAGAAAATGGAATAAGAAATATTGCAATTATGTCAATTGCGCCAACTGGTTCTATTTCTAATATCATACTTTCATATCAAAATGGAGATAATAATTATCTAGGCGTTTCAGGAGGTGTTGAACCGATTTTTGCAACACATTATACAAGAAGAACTGAATCATTTGGTAAGGAAAATGATTTTTATAAAGTATTTCATTCAACTATTCAAGCATATATTGATTTTAATGATTTGCAGGAAGAAGTGGATAAATCAAATAATGTTGATGAAGCTCTACCAGATTTTTTAGTTAGAACTGCTCATAAGATTAGTTCTGAAAAAAGAGTTTTAATTCAAGGTATTATTCAGAAGTATATTGATCATAGTATTTCATCAACAATTAATTTACCAGAGGATGTTCAGCCAGAACTTATTTCTAATATTTATTTGGAATCATGGAAGAACAAGTTAAAAGGTGTTACTATTTATAGGGATGGAAGTAGATTCCCAATTCTTAGTACAGAAAGTCAACTTACCAATTTTCAAACTGAAAAAGAAAAAGAATTTAAAATGGAAGATGAAAATGGAAATGAAGTATTTGTTAAAGGTGATGATATTATGAAATTACCAGATGGAACTCTTACTACAATGTACCATTATTTAAAAAATTCAAATAAAAATATTAAAGAAGTTTTATCAAAAGAAAAATTTGAGGATATAGATGCATGATTAAATTAAATCCAAATGCCAAGATTTCAGAACTAGAAAGTAAAAATAAAATCAAGAAGGACTCAACGAAAGTAAAAACACAAGGGACATCAGCAATACGTCCAGAAATAGTTGATGCAAAAGTTTATAAAGTTAAAAGTGCATTTGTCAAAAATTCTGTTTTTATAACATTAAGTTATGTCAATACAGATTTAGGTAAAAGACCAATTGAAATTTTTATTAATTCAAAAGATTTAAATAGATCTGCGGAATATGTTGTTCTAACAAGATTAATATCTGCAATTTTTAGAAGAGCATCTGATCCTATGTTTATACTTGAAGAATTACATGGTATCCAAGATCCAAATGGCGGTTCATTTAAGGATGGAAGATATTATCACTCATTTTATGCTGAGGTTGCACACATTATTGAAAGATTTTTCTATGACGTTGGTATATTAGAAAAAAAAGATCATTTAGAAAGTAACCATGAAACTAGTATTGATTTGCAAAATGATCCTTCTTTGAAAAGCGTTGCTAAAGAATTAGAATTCCAAAATTCTAATGAAGAATTAAATGTTAATTTTAGAATTTGTCCTTCATGTAATCAAAAAGGTCTCAAAACTGAAAATGGTTGTGACGTTTGTGTAATGTGTGGATATAGTAAGTGTGATAAATAAAAATTAATATTTATTAAACTTATTGGTATAGTTTATTAACTCTAATTGAATATTTTTTTCTAACATTGAATGCCCTGCATCTGCGATAATAACTAAATTTGAATTTTTCCATTTTTTATGTAAATCCCATGCACTACGCATTGGACAAACTACATCATAACGACCTTGAATAATTACATTTGGAATATGCTCAATTTTATAAATATTTTTTAATATCCATCCATCTGTTTTAAAAAATCCCTTATTTATAAAATAATGACATTCAATTCTTGCAAAAGCTTCAGCAACTTTATCATTATCAAAATGGTGAAGAGAAGTGGGCTTTTGTATTAATTTACTTGTTCTTGCCTCCCATGTTGACCATGCTTTTGCAGCCTTTAATCTAATATTTTTATTTTTTGAGGTTAGTTGCTTATAATATGCAGCAACAAGATTTTTATGTTCATTTTTGGGGATTGGTTCAAGATACTTTTCCCATTCATCAGGATATATATAACTACATCCGATTTGATAAAACCAATCAATTTCTATTTTACGAAGCATGAAAATTCCTCTTAAAATTAAACCTTTACATCTATTAGTATGTTTAATTGCATATGATAATGCTAAAGTTGATCCCCAACTTCCACCAAAAACAACCCATGATTTGATTTTGAGATATTTCCTAATGACCTCAATATCATTAACTAAATCCCAAGTTGTATTTTCTTTTAATTCTGCATGAGGGATACTGCTTCCACATCCTCGTTGATCAAATATAATTATACGCCATTTTTTTGGATCAAAGTATTGTCTGTAAATTGGCTCAATTCCTCCACCTGGTCCGCCATGTAAAAAAATAATAGGCTTTCCATTTGGATTGCCAGATTCTTCAACAAATATGGTATGTAAATTTGATACTTTAAGATAAAATTCATTATATGGTTCAATAGGTGGATATAGTTTTTTCATTTTTTAATATAATCTTTTTTTACAGATTCTATTTTTTAAAGATTTATTGTTTACAAATAATTCTAAATTTTTTTCAAAAGCATTAATTACATTTAATTGATATCCTTTAAAATTCCCTGATATATGTGGTGATAATAGCACATTTTTCAAATCAAATAAAGGACTTTTTTTATTTAGAGGCTCTTTGCTGTAAACATCAAGTGCAGCTCCTCTAATTTTATTTTTTTGTAATGCAATTATTAATGACTTCTCATCAATTACATCTCCTCTAGATATATTAATAATAATTGAACTTTTTTTAATATTTTTAATATTTTCTTTATTAATTAATTTATAAGTCTTGGGAGTTAAAGGGCATGATAAAACGATATAATCACTATTTTTTAAAATATAATTAGTTTCTTCCATTGGTAGTAATAGATCAACATTTGAATTTGATATTTTCTTTTTTTGCAGTCTTCTTGTTGCATAAATTTTCATGTTAAAACTTTTTGCTCTTTTTGCAATCTCTTTTCCTATAGCTCCATAACCAATAATACCAATGATTTTATTTTCTAGGGTATCATTTTTTTTTGCAATATCCCATTGTACCCAATTTCTATTTTTTTTAAATTGAATACAATCTGATAGATTTTTTTCAAAAAATAATATAGAGGAAATAACATATTCAGAAACAGATTTTGAATTTATTCCTCTAGAATTTGTTATAATGATTTTACTTTTTATAACTTCATTAAACATACAATTATCTACTCCAGCATTTCCTAGTTGTATCCATTTCAATGAGGATATATTTTTTTTAAATATTTCTTTTGGAATACCATAACATAACAGAATATTAATATTTTCTATATTATCAATTATACTTTGTTCATCTTTTAAATGTATAAAATTCAATTCAGGAAAATTTTTTCTTAATTTTTCAGTTAATTTGAAAAATTTTTTTTCATTTTTTGTTATTGATAATCCAATATTCATTTATTCTTAAATATTTCTTGCAAACTGGTATAATTTAACTTTTTATTTTTAACTATTCTAATTGCACGTATTATAGCCATAGCTCCTGATATGGTTGTTATAACTTGTATTTTATGTTTAATAGCAGCCTTTCCTATTTCATATTCATCAAATCTAGATTGCGCCCCAAGAGGTGTATTAATAATCATTTGTATATCATCATTTTTGATATAATCTACAATGTTTGGCCTTCCTTCACCAACTTTGAATATATTATTACAATTAACACCATTATCTATTAATAATTCACCTGTTCCTTTAGTAGCTATAATATTATAATCCATTTCATCAAGATCTCTAGCAATTTTAAGTATTTCTTTTTTATCAGAATCATTAACAGAAATAAAAATATTTCCAGATAATGGGATGCTATTACCTGCGCCATATTCAGCTTTAGCATATGCAGAACCAAGATGCTTATCAAACCCAATCACCTCTCCTGTTGATTTCATTTCTGGAGATAAAAATATATTTTGATTAGGGAATTTATTAAATGGGAATACAGGTTTTTTTACTGCAATCAAATTAGTGTTTTTTTCTTTAAAATTTAAATCTTTCAATTTTTTCCCTACAGATAATTGAGCTGCATATTTTGCAAAAGGAATATCTTTAATTTTACTAATAAAAGGAATTGTTCTACTTGCTCTTGGATTAACTTCAATAACATATATAATATTATTTTTCATTGCATTCATAAATTTAACATAGATATATATTACATAAAATTTTTTTAACAATATTTTGTCATATTATATACATCATTATACATATACTTTGTATTTAATCTTAAGCACTCATTCTCTTTCAAGTGTAAAATTGCATGACCTTCAATATTAATTTTATAATAATTTTCTAGCAAAAATCTGTACAATGAAAGTTGAAGAGAGTAATGATTGAATTTTGTATCATCAATATTCTTTGATGCAGGATGAATTCCTTTTTTATTATAAAATGCTTTCTTGCCAATTTTTTTTGATGTCTTCCAATCCATAATTATATATTTATCTGTTTCTAAATTTTTTATCAGTAAATCAATAGTCCCTGAAAGTTTCAATTCTTCACTATAAATAATTACTTCTGGATAAACTGCAAATTTACCATTTGAAATAAAACTTTTTAACCATCTTAAGCCATGAATGGACATTTTTTCTTTAACAGGTGTTGTATTTAAAATAAAATTTTCTATTTCTTCATGAACTTTAGTTCCATAATCAGCAGATTTTTTCCAATCTAATAAAATTTCATTTGTAGATTTATCCATATACTTAGGATGAGATGAAGATAGTTTTTCTGCTATTGCTTGTGCATCAAATTTTTCAAAAAATTTATCTATGAAAGTTGTAACACTTGTAAAATTAACATTAGGATTAGATTTGAGGTTGTATATATGGTTTTCTTTATCTAAGGAAATGTTATTATCAAATAATTTGTTCATTTTATTAATTTCAAACCTCTTCTAATTGCTCTTCCTAAATCATTATCTTTTAAAGATTTTTTTTCTAATTCTTTATGTATTTTAATAATCCAATCATCACTTTCATCTTTTAAAATTTCTAAAATTTGATATTTAAAAAGCCAATCATTTAAATTATTTTGTTTAAAATTTTCATATAATTTTTTAATCTTTTCTTTTTTATTTGTTTGATTTTTAAAATTTTCTATTTTTTCAAAATACATCTCTAATTTTATTTTTTTATTTAATTTGATAATATTATAACGATTAAATTTTTCTTCAATATTTTCATTTATACTTTTATAATAATTATTCCTATCTGCAGGCCCATTATAAACTGAAACGATATTGTCTCCGCAAATTAAATCAAATTGTCCCCATTCAGGCATAAATAGAATTTCACCTTTCTTTTTTATTAAACAATTTTCTAGAGATAATAAAATTAATTTAGATTTTTTTTTATATAATTTTATAATTTTTCCTTTTAGTTTTATTCCTCCTAAAAAATCTAATTCGATATATTTATTTTTTTTTAAATTCAAGTTATTTTGTTGATTATTAGTCAAATCAGAAATTGGTTTATTATATTTTTTGATTTTTCCAATAGGGCAACTATATCCATGATAATGAAAATCTGGTCCTTGACCTTTTATTTGTACATTATTATATGATATTTGTGCTGGTCCTTTTAATTTTATAAATGATATATTATTTTTATAAATTAAATAACGTTCAATAATCCCAGAAATTTCAACTGATGAGTCAAGCTTAATAGTGCAAATACTATTACACTTATATGCTTCTTTAATACCATATATTCCCCCTCTTTGAAATGACATTTTTTTAGATAATCGAGTTAATAATTTTGATAAATATTTAAAATTAGGTGTAACAAATAGTTGTGGTTGCTGTTCAGTGATATCATAATTATATTTAATACAGTTTAGATCTAAAGGTATTTTTTTTACATTTTTTTTAAGAGAATTTTCACTTTCAGCAACTGAAGATAGTAACCCCGCACCAAAAATATTTGTTTTATTATTCTTTTTGATTAATCCGTATTCAACTGTCCACCAATTCATTCTAGATAAAAGTGCAGATTCGCTAGTAAAAGTAATATTATCGTATGCGTTATTTAATTTCTTTTCATATTTTTTAATCATATATCTTGTTGAATTAGGCTTTTCTTTAATATCAGATAAATCTCTAATAGCATAATATAAGTTTAGATCTTCCTTAGACATTAAAGCTTTAATTGCAATTTCACCATATTTGCTAAGATAGTTTGAATAATCTTTATTAACAATAATCGGTAAATGTCCTGCTGCCTCATGAATAATATCCGGAGATGGAGTGTATGTTAAATTTTTATGTGATCGCATATCAGCAGCTATTGGCATTATTTTTAAAGATTGAAATTCCATAAATGCATGAGGGGGTATGAATCCTCTAACGCAAACAGCTTGCCAACCAATTTTAATTAAAGCTTTATTGATTTCTTTTATCTTTGGAATTTTATCTATAGTAACTCCAGTTTTCTTTAATCCTTTAAGATAGGAAGAGTCGGCATTTTTTTTAAAAAAAGATATTGAAATTTTCATAATGAATTTCCAACAAGCTTGATCAATAGCTGTATAATCATTATAATTTTGCTTAATAATATATTTTTTAAGATGATGTGGAATTTTATTTATCATAATTTTAACTTAAAACTTGTTTAAATTTAATGATAATTGTATTAATTGATTTAAAAAACTAAAAATAAAATTATTGATAAGTTTTATTACCTATTATTCGTTTAAGCTTTCAAGCTTTTTTTTATTTCTTTTCCCAAGAAAAATTTCAATTATTTTTGGAAAATTTTTCGGGAAAACGCTTTATATTTTTTCAAAAAAATCTAGAAATATTGCAAAAATAAACATTCAATTAGCATTTCCTGATTTATCCAGTAAGGAATCTGAAAAACTATTAATAGAGACGTTTAAGCATTATGGTATTGTAACATTTGAGTTTTTAAGACAAAAAGTTGCAAATTATAATAAAATTAATATATCTATTGATAAAAATACTGAAAAAATTTTATTAGATGATTCACCATTAATTATAATGGCAGGACATTTTGGAAATTGGGAAATGTTTTTACCAATTATAAGTAAGTACAGAAAAATATCAGCAATTGTAAGAAAACAATCAAATATTGGAGGTGATAAATTTATTTCTGAAAATCGACTTTTTGAAAATGTAAATCTAATATATAATAATACAAATTTTAAAAATATGTTAGATCCATTATTAAATAATCAAGCATTATTAATTTTAAATGATCAAAAACCTAAAAAAAGAGGTGATGTAATAAAATTTTTTAATAAAGATTCACTTTTCCCAAAAGGTTCGGGACATTTTTACTTAAAATCTAAGGCAAAAATAGTATTTGGATTTTGTATTCTTAATTCTGACTATAGTTATAATTTTAAAATTAAATCTATTAAAGTAAATATTGATTTAGATTTAAAAAGTGATATAATTAATGATATAAATATGAAATATGTAAAATTATTAGAGGATGAAATAAAAAAATATCCAAGTCAATACTGTTGGTTTTATAAAAAGTGGGATAAAAAATATTATAAATGATTAATTATTTAACTTATAATTTTTTAGTTTTTTTAAGATTTCTAGTGTCATCTATACCACGAAAATTCACGTTATTTTTGGGGAAGCTATTAGGAATCTTTATTTATTATATTATTCCAATTAGAAAAAAAGTTGCCAAAATAAATATTTCTATTGCTTTTCCTGAACTTAGTGATAAAGAAGTAAATAAAATAATTTTAAAGTCATATAAACATTATGGAATGTTATTATTTGAATTCATTACACAAAATAATAAAAATATTTATAATAATATTGATGAACTTGACAATAAAACTAAAAAATGTTTGACAGATGACGTTGGGAAAATTCTTATGACAGCTCATATTGGTAATTGGGAATTGATGTTACCAGTAATTTCAAAATTAAAAAAAATTATTGGAGTTGCACGTGAGCAAAAAAATAAGGGTGCAAATAAATTTATTATTGAAAATAGGTCCTTTAATAATGTTGAATTAATTTCAAATAAAGGTTCAACAAGAAAAATGGCAAAAGCATTATTAAAAAATAAGATTTTATTACTAGTTTGTGATCAAAATGCAAAATCAAAAGGAAATAAGTTATTATTTTTTAATAAAGAAAGCTCATTTCCTAAAGGTCCTGGATATTTTCATTTTTTAACAAATTCAGAATTATTATATGGATTTTGTATTTTAAATAAAAATTATAAATATGAATTAAAAATTAGAAATTTAAATATTGAAAAAAAAATAGAACAAAAAGATGAGTTAGTCATTCAAATAAATAGATTATATATTAAAAAATTGGAAGAAATAATTATAAAATATCCTGAACAATATTTTTGGTTTCATAAAAAATGGGATAAGACAATATATGATAGTTAATATTAAAAATAAACATTGCGTTGAAATTGCTTCAAAATTAATTGAAAATGGAGAGATAATTATCTATCCAACAGATACATTATATGGATTTGGTGTAGATGCCACAAATAGAAATGCTATAAATAATTTAAATTTACTTAAGAAAAGAGAGCAAATGTATAGTATAATTTTAAATTCTATTTCTGATATAGAAAATTTTGCATTTATAAATCAAAATAAATTAGATTACATTAATAAAATTCTTCCTGGTCCCTATACAGTTATATTGAAAAGTAAAAAAAGTAGTTTATCTAAATTAGTTAATATGAATTCTGGTACAATAGGAATAAGAATCCCTCAAAGTAATTTCATACTTGATGTTGTAAAAAAAATAAATAAACCGATAGTTACCACAAGCGTAAATATTCATGGACAAAAATCAATTGAAAATGTAATTGAAATGGAAGAGGTATTTTCTAAAGTCAATATATTTAAAGAAGATTTAGCAACTAATTCTTATGGCTCTACAATAATTGATTTAACAAAAAATGATCCTAAAATTCTTAGAAAAGGAGATGGTGAAATAGTATGAGAACTTATTTCCATATTATGAGTTATTCCAAAAAATATTCTATTTCAATTATTTTTGCATTATTAGCATCAATATTGTTTACAGTATTTAACACCTTAGCAATTTGGATGGTTAGTTCTTTAATTAGCACTATTTTAAAAGGTAATAAAATTGATTTAAATTCTTCAGATAATTCTTCTTTTATAGGTTCAAAATTAGAAATGTATATTAATAATCTAATTGCAGCAGAAACTCCTCTTGAGCAGTTGAAATTAGTTTGCATCTTTTTATTTATAACATTTATTTTTAAAAATATATTTTTTTATATCAACCAAACATTATTGTCCTACATAAATTTAAATATTATAAAAGATATGCGTGATGAATTATATATAAAAATTCAAAATTTACCCTTGAACTTTTTTGATAGAAATAAGTCTGGAGAGTTACTTTCTATATTATTAAATGATATTAATGCAATTAGAGTTGCATTTACAAAATCCTTTCAAATTCTTTTTTCTGATATTATAAATATTTTATTTTTATTATTTATGCTTTTTATAACGAGTAAAAAATTAACATTAATTGTCTTTGCAGCAATTCCAGTTTCGGCCTTTGTAATTATTATGATAGGTAGGAGTATTAGAAGGAAAGCAATGAGGTCAAGCTTTAAAATTGCAGATATTTCAAATATCATTCAAGAAATGTTTATGGGAATAAAAATTATAAAAGCATTTAATATGAAAAAAAATGAAATTAAAAAATTTTTAGATGAAAATTATAATTATAGCCAATTACTATTTCGTCAAGCTAAATTGTTAAATTTATCTACTCCAATAAATGATTTTATTGGTGTTGTTATTGCTGTAATCTTATTATGGTATGGAGGAAAAGAAGTCTTAGTAAACAATAATATAAGTTCAGATGGATTTATTAGATATATAATGTTCTTGTTTGCCATGCTACAACCTTCTAGAAGATTAGGTACTGGCATAGCAACAATTCAATCAGGAATTGCTTCTGCAAATAGAGTCAAATCAGTTTTAGATATTGAAATTGACAATAGTCAAATTGGAACAAAAGATATAATTAATTTTAAAAATAAAATTCATTTTAGTAATGTTGATTTTAAATATGATCAGTCAAAAAAATACGCACTTAAAAATATTAATATTTCAATTAATAAAGGTGATAAGATTGCTCTTGTCGGCAAAAGTGGATCAGGTAAAACAACTTTTTCAAATCTGCTATTAAGATATTATAATCCAACAAATGGAGAAATTTTTATTGATGATTATAATATTACAGATTTAACAAAATTTAGTTTGAGAAAAATAATGTCTGTAGTTACTCAAGACCCAATTCTTTTTAATGATACTATAAATAATAATATTACCTATGGTTCTGAAAACAGCTCTAATTCAAACATAAAATCAGCATCAATTTCTGCTAATGCAGATTCATTTATTAATTTATTAAGCAAAAAATATGAAACAGTTATTGGAGAAAGGGGGACTAAATTATCAGGAGGAGAAAAACAAAGATTATCTATTGCTCGAGCAATTTATAGAAATCCAGAAATTTTAATTTTAGATGAAGCTACATCATCATTAGATACGGAGTCTGAAAAACAAGTTCAAAAAGCAATTGATAATTTAATTGAAGATAGAACTGTTATTATTATAGCGCATAGATTATCTACTATAATAAATTGTGATAAAATTTTAGTTTTTGAAAATGGAGAAATTAAAGAAGTTGGAAATCATAAAGAGTTAATTAAACAAAACAAACTATATAAAAAATTATATGATTTGCAATTTGAGGTAGAAAATGAATAGTGTTATAATATTAGCAGGAGGTAGTGGTTCTAGAGCTAATTTAGATGTTCCAAAACAATTTATTAAAATTAATAATAGCTATATTGTTGATTCTTCAATTAATTTTTTCAAAAAAAAACAAAAAATTACTGAGATCATTTTAGTCGCTCCTGAAAAGTGGGTTGATATTTTGAATAAAATAAATACAGATATTAAAGTAGTTGCCGGAGGAAATTCTAGAATGGAGTCTTCATTTATTGGATTACAAAATTGTTCAAAAAAAAATGATAATGTTTTAATTCATGATGCTGCAAGACCATTTGTTTCAGATAAGATTATTGATGATGTAATTAACAATTTAAATTATTTTGACTCAGTTGTCCCAATAATTGGTTGCAATGATTCAATTTTAAAAATTGATAGAGAAAGTTTTAAATACTTAGATAGAGATAAAATTAAATATTTACAAACACCTCAAGGTTTTAAATTTGATTTATTATATGAAGCTTATAAAAATTTAATTAAAGGGAACACTCAATTTTCAGATGATTTAAGTTTGTTGAAAAATTTTAAGTCAGATATTAGTTGTAAATTTGTTGATGGCGATTATTCAAATTTTAAGATAACTACAAAAAATGATATTGAATTAGCTAAAATTTTACTAAAATGAAATATGATTTATCTATAATAATTGCCCACTTCAAACCTATTGGGAGTGAAAGCATCAATCCTTTGATTAAAACTCTTGATATTATTGAGGAGCAGAAGGATAATTATAATATTCAAATCATTATAGCCGATGATGGTTCTAATTATACTAAAAGTATTATAGAATGTTACTCAAATAAAATTTCAGTTAATAAAAATAAACATTTATATTCAATTGAAAAATTACAATTAGATAATTGGTTACTAGACAAAAAAATTACAAATAAATTAATTACTCATTGGGTTTATTTTCCTAAATATAATAATTCTATGTCAAAAGCCAGAGTCGTTAATCATGCAGTAAAATTTGCGAGCTCAAATAATTTATGTTTTCTTGATGATGATAATTACTTTATTTCAAATAATACAATTGAAAATATTTCAAAATTATTTAATGAATACAGTTTGATTTTTGGACAAATAAAAGATAATAATGGAAAATTAAGAAAATATTCTAGTAATAGAGTTCAGGGTACGACAATTGCTGTTAAAAAAACTATTATTGAATCAATAAATGGATTTGGAGAATGGACAGAAGAGTTTTCATGTGGAGTTGATTCTGATTTGTGGATTAAATTGTATAATTTTTTTAAAAAAAATCCAAATTTAAAAGCATGTTATACAAATGAATTTTCAACATTTGATAGCTATTCAAAAAGGTGGAAAAAATATACTAAATTTTTAAAAGAATTTAAAATGCGAAAAAAGTTTAATGAATTATATAATTGTAAAAATTATAAAAACTATAAATATAATTTTTCTAGACAAAAAAAATTATGGATTGAAAATCTAATAAATACTAAATGATTATTTCTCATAAATATAAATTTATTTTTTTGAAAACTAGTAAAACTGCAGGAACTAGTCTTGAGATAGCTTTATCTAAATTTTGTGGTTTTAATGACGTGATCACACCTATATCAGAAGAAGATGAAAGTTTAAGAAACGATCTTGGGTACAATTCTCCTCAAAATTATAAGTTTGATCTTTCTGAATATAATTTGAGTGATTATTTTAATCTATTAGTCAAATTTAGAAAGAGAAGAAAAAAAGAATTTTATAATCATATTAGTTCTAAAGAAGTTAAATATTTAGTTGATAATAATTGTTGGAATAATTATTATAAGTTTTGTTTTGAAAGAAACCCTTGGGATAAAGTTGTCTCTCAATATTATTGGAAAACTAAAGATCCTCGCCCATCTATGAAAGAATTTTTGAAGACTAGACATATAAAGGGATTGAAGAAAAGAGGGTATAATATATATACTATTGATAATGAAATATCTGTTGATAAAATATATAAATTTGAAGATTTAAAAGAAAGTTTAATACATTTACAAAAAAAATTATCATTACCTGAAGAAATTATTTTACCAAGAGCAAAATCAAAATATCGCATTGATAAAAGACATTTTACGGAAATGTTTGATGATGAAGAAAAGCTAACTATTCAAGATGAATTTTCTGATGAAATAAAATTATTTAATTATTCCTTTAAAAAATAAAAATGAAAAATTCCTTCCATCAAATCTTAATAAAAGATTCTAATATTATAATTGAAGTAGAAATTAAAAAAAAAATAAATAAAATCTCCACAAATCAATTTATTAAAAATTATAAAATAAGCAATTTTTGGAAAGGTAAATTTTTTATTAAAAGATTAATTAAAAAAATTTTTAAATATCAATTATCAGATAGGATATTATGGAATAAAAATTTTTGGGATGTAATAAATATTAATTTATTTGAAACAGAAATTAGATTAAATGAAAATATAAATAGGTTACAAAAAGAAATTAAAAAATCAGCATCTGAAAAACGTTTTTATGATATAATAAAATATAAAGAATTAATATTAAAAAACATTGAATTAGGTTATCCATTATATATTCATTCAAGTTGTCTGAATTTTTTAGGAGCTAAAATTAAAAATGATGGTTATTATATTTTAGATGGCTCTAGGAGATTATCTGCACATATTTTAGCACAAAATAATCCACCAATTTTAGTAATTAATTTAAATGAGCAACTATAATCATATTAAAAGTAATGATGAAGTTCTTAAGGATATTTTATTAAGAATTGAAAATAAAATTCCAACATCTTTAGTAAGAAAAGGTGATGGAGAAAATATTATTATAGGTTTTGGAATCTCAAAAGGAATTAAGTTCTTAAAATATTTAAAAAAACTAAGACATTTTAATATTAGCTATTATAACTATAGTTTTCAAAATTTTTTTAAAAATGAATTAATTGATTCATATATTAACTCAGATTTTTTAGGTGTGCCTTCAAAAGACTTCTATTTAGGATATACTAGCAGTGTAAGAAAATATGATTTTGAAATTTCACAGTATTATGGATTAGATAAAAATAAAAATTTAATTGATAGTCACTTTCATTTAGAGTTTGTTAAAAACCCCCAAAACAATAATCTTAAAAATAGTTTAGCTCAAAAAATTATAACCAACAAAAGTGTTGGGATTATTTCACATTTTAACGTTAAACCCTTCTTGCAAAAACACAATTCAAATGTTATTAAACAATTTAGCATTCCCAAAAGAGATGCTGGCATTTTTAATAAAATGAATTTAAATAAATTTAATAAAATAAAAGATCAAATTTTGAAAAATAATGATGAAATTGATTTATGGTTTGTTGCAGCAGGTGCTTATGCAAAACCATTTTGTAACTATATAAAAAAAACTGGTAGTATTGGAATTGATATTGGTTCATCTATAGATACTTGGTTAGGCGAATATCACAGTAGAAAGTATTTAAGAAATTTATAAAATCAAAAAAAGGATAAAGTTTAAATGAATATATTTGTATTAAGTACAGGAAGATGCGGTTCTATGACACTTGATAAATTTTGCAAACATATTACAAATTATACATCTGCTCATGAATCTAGAAATAATTTAGATTTTAAATATTCTCCAAATCACATAGAAATAGATAATAGATTATCATGGTTTCTTGGAAGACTAGATAAAATTTATGGAGATGATGCTTTTTATGTACATTTAAAAAGAGATGATTTGAAGGTAGCAAAAAGTTATCAAAATAGATTCTACTATAAAAGAGGAATAGCATTGGGGTATAAATACAATTTATTATCAACTAAAGCTAGAAATACTCAATCAGATTTTAATATAATGGTTGATTATTGCAAAACTGTTAATGACAATATATCTTTATTTTTAAAAGATAAATCAAATTTTTGCATGATAGAAACTGAAAATTTCAAAGATGGTGCAGTTAAATTTTGGGATTTAATAAATGCTCAAGGAAATTTAGAATCTGCATTAAAAGAATTTGATATAAAATATAATCCAAGTGATACATCAATCATTAAGAAAATAAAAAATATTATAAATAGATAATTAAAAATTCTTATTTGATATTTTTATTAATAAATGTTAATTTTGTCAAAATTCAATTCTAACAATAAATTAGGCGGATATCATTATGAATATAAGATTTTTATATTTATTTATACTTTTATTTTCTTTTTCTTCATTATTAGGAAATAGAAATAAAGCTCCTTATAGAGCAGCAAAAATAGCGAAAGATTATTGTGATTTAAAGAAAAATATTGTTGTAGCTATTGTTGAATCTAATTATAAAGCATCACCACCTATTACAGGTAAAGCTGCAAATAGAAAAAAATATTCATTTATGAATCACTATAATAGTTGGGGAGATGCATTTAGAGTTGGTGAAGATTTCAGACAAAGTAAAAAGAAATCGAAATCAATAAATAATTACGAAAAATCAGAACATAAAATGGTTTTTTCTTCAATCGGTGATGCAAAATTTGCAATTGAAGAATGTAGCTTAAGTGAAGTTAGAGAAGGTACAGTTGTATCTGAAGATGATTTAAAATGCATTAATACTTATCTTAATAATAAAATCAAGACTTATGTTAGAATTAGTTCTCCTAGTAATTCAGGTTGGCAAAGAAATTCAATTCAGAGATTAAAAGAAGTTGAAGCAAAAAATATTGCTGCTAAATCAAATGGAGATAAGTTAATTGTTTATAAAACATTACAGTATCCTAAAACTCGTTTTCTAATAGAAGATTTACTTTATACAGCAGTTGAAAGTGCCTTGGCTAGAAGTTCACAATTTACAGCCGCTGATAGAAATAATCTATCATCTGCTTTTGATGAAATTAAAGATGCTTCAGCTTTAAATGATCAAAATCAAAAAGAAATTGGGAAAATGGTTGGAGCTGATTTAATAGCTATTGCAAATATAACTGATTATATGGAAGATAGAGTGAAAGAATCAAGCAAAGTTACTATGGCAGCTGAGGTTAAATTTCTAGATGTTGAATCTGGAACAATATTTAACTCATTTAATATTGAGAAAGATCATACAATTCATGAAAAAAAATCATATACTAATGCTAGAAGAGAAATGTTCCAAAAATGGTCCCTAGAATTAACGCAACAGATTGATGAAAACATAAAGGATTTCCCATTTGAACGAAATGTTATGGTATCACCAAGTGGAGGCATAACAATGAGAGCTGGAAAAAAAGATGGCGTATTAAATGATATGTTTTTTAATCTAACTATGATGGAGTGTTTTGAAGATGACTATTCAGAGGAAATGATATGTGATGAAGTGGATATTGGTTTAATACAAGTAGATGACAATAATCGTGGAAGAGGTGTAAAGGCGGGAGAAAGCTCAAAATGTATACCTATTAATTTTGATCAAAAGCTTGAAAGATATAACTCAGATGATGAACCAATTATATATACAGCTCGAACTCCAAAAGATATTGCTGATAAAATGAAATGTCCTTAAAAAAATTATATGTATGAAATTACCAGTAGTTAAAGCCAATGGTAATCAGAATTCATTTATTTTAATTCAAAAGCCCTTTTTAGATTTCAAGTTAAATACACAAGAAATTATCAATTTGTGTAAAATTGATAATGAAATCGTTGATGGACTTATAATTATTGAAAAAATTAATTTTGAAAATTTCAAAGTTGATTATTTTAATAATGATGGGACATGGGAGACTTTATGTATTAATTCTCTTAGATGTGTAGGCTTGATGGTTTTAAAAAAATATAATTTAAAAAATTTCATAGCACAATGTGGTGATGGAAACCATTTAGTTGAAATTATTGATCAAAATAATGTTAGAGTTAGTATGAATCCTCCAGAGTATAGATCTAAAGAAATTGAAATTGATGATATAAGAGGTTTTTATATTTTTGATGGAGCAAAACATTTTGTAATAAACTATAAACATGAATGGCCTAGTAATAGTAGATTAGAAAAAATAGCAAAAAAAATCAGATATAATAAAATATTTAAAAATGGTATAAACGTTAATTTTTATAAAAATAATGATAATAATATTGATGTAATAACTTATGAAAAAGGTATAGAGAAAATTATGCCTTCTTGTGCAAGTGGTAGTTTTGCTTGCGCTTATCATCATATTTTTCATAATAATTTAAAAAATAAAGATATTTATATTACGAATGTAGTTGGGGAACTATTTGCATATATTGATTTAAGTAAAAGTGAATTTTTTATGTCAGGGCCTGCAGAAATTGAATATGAAAAAGAATTGAAATTTGAATTAGGAAAAAAATTATGATATTAGATAATATTTTAAAATCTATTGGTTGTACACCCATTGTTAAATTAGATAAAATTGGACAAGAATTAGAATGCAACCTTTATGGAAAATGTGAATTTTTTAATCCTGGAGGATCTGTAAAGGATAGAATTGGTGCATATATGATTGATCAAGCAGAAAAAGAAGGACGAATTAAGCCTGGTGATACACTTATTGAGCCCACTTCTGGAAATACTGGAATAGGTCTAGCACTGGCTGCTGCTGTTAAAGGCTATAAAATGATTATAACAATGCCTGAAAAAATGAGTAAGGAAAAAGAAGTTGTGCTTAGCGCTTTAGGTGCAAAAATAATTAGGACACCAACAGAAGCTGCTTGGGATGATCCTGAAAGTCATATTGAAATTGCAAAAAAATTAAATAAAGAAATTCCTAATTCTCATATTCTAGATCAGTATGGGAATAAAAATAATCCTAAAGTTCATTATGATTTTACCGCAGAAGAAATATTACATTCTTTTAATGGTGATTTATCTATGCTTGTAGCTGGAGTTGGTACAGGCGGAACTATTACTGGAATTGCAAAAAAATTAAAAGAAAAAATTCCAGATATTCAAATTGTTGGTGTTGATCCATATGGGTCCATACTCGGAGGTGGTGATGAAGTACATTCCTATAAAGTTGAAGGCATAGGATATGATTTTTTCCCAGATGTTTTAGATAATGATTTGGTTGATGAATATATTAAGATTAATGATAAAGATTCCTTTCAGATGGCAAGAAAATTAATTAGTAAAGAAGGATTGTTAATTGGGGGTTCTGCTGGAGGAGCTGTTTGGGCAGCATTAAAAGCAGCATCAAAACTTAAAAAAAATCAAAATTGCTTAGTTATTCTTCCAGATTCAATTAGAAACTATCTTTCTAAATTTGCAAATGATGACTGGATGGCTAAAAATAAATTTTAGTAATGCATAGAATAATTTATTTATATATATTTTTAACAATTCAGTTTATTATAGCACAAGATGTTTATTCATCCTCAGATATTCAAGATAAAGGTATAGGAAAAAATAAATCATATATTATTTCAACAACTATAAGATTAGGAAAAGATTCTACTATTGAAGAAGCTCGTGAGAAAGCATTTAATTATTCAGCGCAAACAATCTTAAGACGAAGAGGTGGTTTTGAGATTGAGAGTTCCACAATTCTTCAAGAACAAGATAATGGGAAGTTTTTTAATCAAATGATTTCTGTTGAACTTGATGGAGAAATCAAAGATTATAAAGTACTTGAAGATAAAGTATATATTAAAGATAATGACATATATATTGATTATAAATTTCAATTTTGGATTTTAAAGGAATCAAAAAAAGATCCTTATTTTCAAATTAATGCTACATCTGACAAATATGAATGTAATAATGGAGAGAATTTAACAGTGTCCTTTCTTTCTTCGTTAGATTGTTACTTATATTTATATAATTATCTCCCATATGATAATAAAATAGTTTCAATCCCTTTAAGTTCAAGTGCTTTAAGTAAAAAAATTGTAAATGGAGAAAATTGGAGTGCGAAATTAACTGCAGAATTTGCAGATGAATGTAGCGATGGAATACAAAGTTTTGAACATATTTACTTTTTAGCTATGAAAAAAAATAACGATATTTTATTTTCTGAAAAATCAGTAACGTATCAAGATTTTCATAAAAAATTAAAATCAATACCAAGGAATGATTATGAATTACAGATGGTTAGCTATATCATTAAAAAATGATTTAAGCATATTTTCTAATATCAAAAAATTATTTGTTTTAATAATAAATTTATGTTTTTTAAATATAATTTTTTCTGAATGTGAAATTCCAAAAAACACAATTGCTATAAAAGGAAATAATATATTATATAATACAGTTGAGCCAATTGCAGGATTCCAATTTAATGTTGTGGGTGCAGATGTAAGTTCAGCTCGTTTAATTCCTTTTAGAGGTTCAGAAGGATTTTCAATTAGTAATGACAGAAATTCAGTAATTGGATTTTCATTTACAGGGGCAACTATACCTGCAGGATGTGGAGGTTTAGTATCTTTAACAGCTGTAGATGATGGAGGCAATTTTATTTCACTAAAAAATAGTGATCAACTTGCATTGGCAAATATTATCATTTCTGATCCATATGGAAATAGTTTGAATTTTTCTTTTCATGAAATCACATCTAAAAGTCATTTTTTAAATACTGAAATACCTATGGCAAAAATTAAAGACAATCATTTTGGAAGAGCTAAAATAGTAAATATTAAAGCTGAGCCTTTAGGAGCTGGAGCTGTTATTACATATGATTTAGTTGGGAATATAAGTGAAAAAGAAGAAATTATTTTAGTTTTAAAAATTACAGATAATCACACAGGAAAAATTGAAGAAGTTGGTATGGCTTCAGAATCATCAATCGATGGTGATTATGGTTTTAATTTGACAGAGGGTAAAAATAAGCAAATAATATGGGATGGAATTGATCAATCATCTTATTATGAAGGTTCCCATTCGGTTGAATTTTTTGTTGTAAATCAAAAAGATTTTGAACCTTCAGATATAGGTCCTGAAGGAGAATCTTATGATTTAGAATTAACAATAGGACATTCACAACAAGATAAAAATGATCAAAAAATGGAAGAAAGGAGAAGAAAAAGAGAACAACAAAGAAATAGTAGAGCTGATTCTCCAAAATTATTTAAAGAGTTGGGAGAGATTTTTGATGGATCACTTATTGATGCTCTTTCATCTGGTAAGGATCAATGGAAACCATGGGGTAATACCGGAGATAAAAATATAATTTCTTTAAGATTAGGGTCTGCTGAAACATTTATTACAAATGATATTAGAAGGAAATTTTATTTTGATCATCGCAAGAGAGGAAGAGAAGTAACATATAAGAATTGGGAATATTTATGGGATGATAGAAAAATAGCAAGGTATTCTCCCAAGGAAGCAGATGTAAGTGGTGCTTGGCATTATGTGACTGATCAAAAAATATTAAAATATTATGGCATATCTGAAGGTATGTATGTTTTTAAGCTCCCTTACGCGGATTTAAGGCGTTATAGCAAGTCTGATCATGATCCTCCTGAATATCTTTTAACATTAGTGGGCGTTTTAGATGGGAATGGTAATATTGCTGGACATTGGGAGACTTATAGATTCTCAATGGGTAAAAATCATAGAGTTAAGCAATCTATGGGGTCTCAAAAATTAAATTGGCCTGAATATAAAAAAGGAAGCTCATCATTCCAAAGAGAGTTATATGATATAAATAACTTAAAGTGTATATATCCTAGAATTGGAAAAAAATCTGGTAAATATGCAGATTTTGGTTCACCTATTCAAAATGGAACCTTTATTTTAAAAACAAATCAAACCTTTAATAATGGATATACAATAAGTCTAACTGATTTACGCCCTATTGCTAAAAATAAATATCCTTCATTATTTTTACCAAAAGATGAATTTGAAACTAAAAAAGAATATGCAATTAGAGTTCAAGAACAAAAAGAAATCATTTATGATGTAATTACTGAATATACAGAAGAAGAAAATCAAAAAAGACTTAATAAAATAAGAATTGCAGAAGAAGAAGCGATAAGAAAAGAAATTGAATTAGAAAATAGCATTGCATTATCTTTAGCAGAAATAAGTTTAGATATTGAATCTATTGATACTTACGATGTTGAACAAGAAGTATATCCAATAACTGTTAATGGAAAAGAATATTTTATTGATATGCCTAGATCTGAAGCTAGACCTTTTAAAGGTATCTATGAATCAATTGTAGTTAAAGGTTTAAAACAGTTAAGAAAACCAAATTATTCTGAATTGCAGATGATTGAAAAATGTAATTCATATGAAAGAATAACTATTCCAGCAGAAAATATTGAAATTGATTCCCCCAATATCCGTCATTCACAGAGCGTTACCTTTAAATTTAATATAGATGGAGAAGAATTTAGTATAATAACAAATGAAACAATTAGTAGTACATATTTAAATTATTTGAAGTATGATGCTTCTCATTTTTTTAAAGCATATAAAATATATAGAAATGATATCGAAAAATATATATATTCTGATTTTACGCTTCATGGTGATACAAATACAAAATATAGCAGATATGGGGAAAAATATACTTGGAATTATTATTCTCTTGATACACCTAAGAATATTAGTCAAATTAAAAAAAAGTGTAGTGATTTTTATGCTGATTCTGATACAAATGAAGATGGATTAAAATATGAATATTTTAATCTATCTTTTGAGCACCCTGAAACAGGAAATATTTATAAATTTGGCAATCAAAAAACAAAAGATGGTATAAATACTCAAATTGTATCTACAGATCAGAAATTTATTCCTCCCAGTTTGTCAATGAAAGTTATTTTTAAGGAGTCAAATGGAAATGGTTACTTAGATGCAGAAGAAAAAGGAGAAGTGAAAGTTTCTATGACTAATAATGGGCAGGGATTAGCATTTGGGGTTGGTGTTAATATCAGTTTAGAAAATGAAAATGATAATATTGAATTTGATGATTATAAATTTTTGGGTCAAATTTCACCAAATGAAACTAAAACAATAGAATTTAATATTAATGCAAATGAAAATGTTAAATTAATGAAAAATAAATTTTTGATTTCTAGTTCAGAAAGCAATGGCTTTATTTCTAATGGTGCATCAGTTGATTTTGAAACATTCCCTTATATACCACCAAATATAGTTCTAATTGAACATGCTGTTGAAAATGAAGATGATGAATCAATTATAGAACCAGGTAAATTTGTGAATTTTATTGCATTGGTTCGAAATGATAGCGAGGGCCCAGCAGAAAATGTGAAATTTTCATTTTCTGCTCCAGATGATGATGTGATCATTTCTGGTGATACTGAATATGAATTCAAACGATTAAATGCTTATGAAAATAAAGAGTTGAATTTTTCATTTGTAGTACCACCTTTAAAGAATGATGAAAGTAAAGATGAAATTAACGTTAGAATTTCAATTGCTGAGAAAAAAGATAATAAATTTATAGATTTATCTTTACCATTAAAACAAAAATTAACAACAGTTGAAGAAATTTCAATCATAGGCAAGCGAGAAAAAATTAAAGTTAATGAAGCATATTCTTTGACAATTGATATTGAAGAAAATATTCCCAAAACATCAAGAGATGGTAAAAATGATTTTGCTATAATTTTAGGTATAGAAGAATATCAAGAAGTCCCTAATGTTTCATATGCAAAAAGAGATGCTAAATTCATGAAAAAGTATTTTGAAAATGTATTGGGTATACCTGAAAAAAATATTTTTTATAAAGATGGAAACAAAGGGACGCATGGTACTGATGTGACTAAGTCTGATTTTGATAAAATTTTAAGAGATAAGACGGGATGGTTAAGCAAAAGAATTAAAAAAAGCGGTATATCTAATATATATTTTTATTATGCTGGTCATGGACTTCCAGGGATTAGTGATAAAGAGGCATATTTATTGCCATCAGAAGGAGATCCTGATTATATTGAGGATACAGGCTACCGTGTATCAAGTTTATATAATCAGTTGAGCAATTTAGATGTAAATTCAGTAACAGTATTTTTAGATGCATGTTTTTCAGGCGAGAGCAGAGATGAAGAATTATTATATGCAGATGCAAGACCTGTTTTTATAGCTAAAGATGATATCATAACATCAGAGACTGAAATAAATATTTTTTCAGCTTCAGGTGGAAATGAAATATCTTCAGCATGGCCTGAAAAAAAACATGGACTATTTAGTTATTATTTAATGAAGGGTTTAAAAGGGGAGGCTGATTCAGATTTAAATAGAGAAATTACCTATAAAGAATTAGGTGATTATATATCAGATAATGTTTCTGAAACAGCAGGTATGTTAGATAAAATACAAAATCCTTTTTCTAAATCTAAAGATCCAAATAAAATTTTTGTAAAGTATTAAATTATTTGAATGTTATATATAAAAATATTCATTTTACTCAATATTGTATTATATAGTTTTGGATTACTATTTTTTATTATAGGTGTTTTAAAAAGTAAAAAGAAATTCTATTCTTTAGATATAAATAATAATTTAAATGCTTCAGTTATTGTTTGTGTTAAAAATGGAGAATCTTCTCTCCTAAATATTTTAAAAGATTTATCTAAACAAATTTATCGATCTGAAATTGAATTTATAATTGTTGATGATAACTCTGCTGATAATACAAAAGTTATCATAAATGAATTTGCTGCAAAAGATAGTAGATTTAAATATGTTAGTTCCTCAGATGGTTCTGAAAATTTAAAATTTAAAAAAAGAGCATTAGATGCCGGAATAAAGTTCTCAAAATACGATTATTTATTGTTTACTGATGTTGATTGTAGAGTTGGGAATAATTGGGCTCAATCAATAGCAGATAATTTTATTGAAGGAGCAGATTATGTAATTGGTTATTCAAAAGTTGCTAATGGAAGTAAATTTGTATCAAAATTTCAACAAATTGATTTTATCATGTTGATGAATGCAGCTTTAGGTTCGACGACCTTAAATTATCCAATAGCATCAACTGGGCAAAATCAAGCTTATAAAAAAGAATTATTTGAACATGTTAATGGATTTAATAAAATTTCTAATTTAATGCAAGGTGATGATTCTATTTTTCTTAATATATGTAAAAAAAGTGCAAATACTGTAATTACTTTTTCTGAAAATCCTTCATCATTTGTAAAATCTAAAGTACATATTAGTTGGAAAGATTTTATTTTGCAAAGAGCAAGATGGGCTGGTGATGCTAATATTATGTGGAAATATAATAAATTATTTTTCATCTATATCCTGTCTACATTTTTTATGAATTTATTTTTATTTTTGTCTCCATTATTATTTTTTATTTTAGGGAAACTAGTTGTTATTGCGTTTTTATTAAAGTTGATTTTTGAATTATTATTATATTTTATTGGTACATATAAATTTAATGAATCTCTAAATATACCTTTATTCTTAAAATGGTTTTTATTGCAACCTATATATGTTTTTTTTATGGGAATATTTAGTTTTTATCAAAATAATATAAATTGGAGAGGTGGTAAGTAATGGTTATAATTTATATAATTATTTTTGCTTATGTATGTTTTATGATATGGTTACTTGATGGGTATGCTAATTTATCAAAAACATATATTCATACTAAAAGTCCTTACGTTTCAATAATTGTAGCTGCAAAAAATGAAGAAAATAATATATCTAATTTAATCAATTCATTAATGGAGCAGACTTATCCGAAGGAAAAATATGAAATTATTATATGCAATGATCAATCTACAGATAATACAGCTGAAATAATTGAATACTATAAAAATAAGTTTTCTAATTTAAATTCAATAAATATTAAAAATACTCCTAATGATTGGGCAGGAAAAAAATGGGCATTATATAATGGAATTCAGAAATCTATTGGGGAAATAATTTTACAAACTGATGCTGATTGCGTAGTTGATAAAAATTGGATTAAATCAATTGTATCTCAATTTTCTGATGAGTCTGTAGGATTTGTTTGTGGATTGACTCCTTTGCATAATGAAATTCATCAATCTTTTTTTAATAAAGTAATTTTTTTAGATAGTATTGCTCAGGATGCTTTTATAGCATGTGGAATAGGAAAAGGATTAACTTTTAGTGCTACAGGAAGAAATATAGCATTTAGGAAAAATTTTTTTTATCAATCAAATTCTTATAATCAAATAAATAATATTATATCAGGTGATGATGATTTGTTACTTCATAAAATTGTTTATTATGCAAATTGTAAAGTTAAGTTTATTTTACATAAAGATTCTATTGTGTATTCTGATCCTCCATTAACATTTAATCAGTTCATAAATCAGAGGTTGAGATTTGCATCTAAGGGATTTATATATTATAAAAAAGAATTTATTAGTAAAGAGCTAAAAATACTTCTGCCTTTTTTATATTTAGTAAATATATTAACGGTTATTTCTTTGAGTTTATTTTTGTATAATTTATCTTTTATTTATTTAGTTCCTTTTATTTTTAAAATTATACCAGATATTATATACATATATACATTTAAAAATTATTATAATTTAAGGTTAGATTTATTTGTGATTATTTTTACGGCTTTAATTCATCCTTTTTATATAATTTCATTTGGTATACTTGGTCCAATGCATAATATTAAATGGAAGTGAAGTTTAAATTTTTATATATATTATTTTTATATTGTTTATTTGGATATGAAAAGCATGAATATAAAATCAAATCATTTGGGGTTCCTGTGGCAAAATGTTTTGTAACAATTTCAGATACTATTTATGATAATCAAATTAATACCCTCTTAAGATATGAAGTTAAGACTTTAAATATTTTTAATACATTTTATCCAATAAAGAATGAATATCTTATTATAATAGATGATAATTATACTACTAAATATTTTGAAAAAAATACAATACAGCCTAATATTCAAAATTATATCAAAACTACATCTAGCAATGGTAAAACATATTATTATGACACTGAATATTTAATTCCACCTAAAACATTAAACATTTTTAGTTTATTATATGCGTTAGTTAATAATTCTATTAATAAAAGTTATAATAAAAGTATGCTTGAAAGAGAAGGGAAATTTTATTCTTACTCTATAAAAACAGTAGGTCAAAAATATATTTTAGATTTAAATCCAATAGATGATGATAATGGGGTTATAGAACATACAGATATCTTTACATGGGCATTATTTAAAGCTAACGTACAGAGAACTATTATATTGAATGATAATAGAATTGAAAAATGTGTTGTTAAAAGTGGTTTTTTAAATTTTACTGCTGAGTATGTATATGAATAAAAAAAAGCCTTATTTAATAAGGCTTTTTTTATCCAACGAGAGATTATTTAAATTATTATATAATAATAATTTTATTTTTTCCACCAGGTAACTACTAGAACCAGAGCAACTAAACCAGCCAATCCACCATCACCAATATTACTCATTAATTTACCAATATTGCCTATAACTCCAAACATATCATTATAAACTAGACCTATTAAAATACCCATTACTAATAGACTTTTTAATAAGTCAGATAAATCATTTACCCATGATGTTATTGTTACAATTGCTTTCTTCATTCTTTTCGCTGCCTCCTAGTTGATTAATTTATGGGCAACGAATAAACATTGCCCATAAATATATTATTTTTCTATGATGTTGTTATTATTCCATGAAAGAAACAAAAACTAGAAGAGCTAATAGTCCTGCTAATCCACCACCAAGAAACATACCAACTAGATTCATTATTCCACCTATTACATTTGGAATACCAGTAGGCCATACGATTGATGCAAAAACGAAGAACACAATAACTGTCTTTAACAATCCAACGATTCCACCTAACCAACCGTTAACATTATTTAAAGCTGTTTTCATTGGTCTTCTCCTTAACTTATTTAAGATATCTAAAAGTCTCCAATTGCTTTTAGAATTTTCACCTTTGATAAAAATACTATCAAAAGCATGTTACAGCATGTAACTTATAAAAAATTATATATTTATGTCAACATTTATTTAAAGTATTACTTTAAGTGCTGTTTTGCAGTAAAGCAATTTCTGTTAATAATGCTATGAAATTTAATTTTGATTTTTTTGCATTATTTATGACGTGTGAATGTTCAACTGGAGTACTTTCAATTCCAGCTGCATAATTAGTTATACAAGATAAAATTATAGGGTTTATTTTTAAATTATTACACATTAAATACTCTGGAAATGTTGACATACCCACTACATCTCCACCTAAAAATTTAATTTCTTCTATTTCTGTTTTGGTTTCATACGTAGGTCCTATTGTATATGTATATGTTCCATAACGTAATTTTTTATTTTTGATATTTATTTCATCATTTAAATAATAATATCTATGTTTATTACTTTTTATAAATGAAAAATCAAGAAATTTTTGTGTTATCATAAAATCACCAATAGACCAATCCTTATTAACAGTTCCTGTTGAATTAGTAATTATATACTTTGATGGCTTGTAGTGATTAAATACTTTTATTAATATTCCTACTTCTTCAAATGTATATCCTTCATAATAATGAAGTCTTCCATTTGCAACCAAAATTGGAATTTTATTGATATAGCCAAAAACAAATTCTTTTGAATGTCCTTCAATTTTATTCTTTTTGAAAGAACTAATATCTGAATAATTTATTTTTTTTTGATTTTTTAGTTGATTGCAAAAATCATTCAGGCCTGATCCTAAAATAATGCATACTTTAGGTTTTTGATCAATTATTTGATCAATTTTTTTTATAATATATTTATGATCCATTTTCCGTCGCTAATTGTCCACAAGCTGCATTAATATCAATACCTTTGCTCCATCTTATAAATGTTTTAAAATTATTGTTTGTCCTATTTAAAGTAGCAACAAAATTATTAATTTTTTCTATTTCAGGTCTTTTATATTCTTTAGATATACTATTGTAAGGTATTATATTTACTTTGCAATTAAAATCCTTTAAAATTTCTGATAATGCTTTTGCATCGTTTTCAGTATCATTAATATTTTCCATTAAAACATATTCAAACATAATAGGCCTGTATTTGTTAAACTTATATTTTCTTAATTCATAAATGAGGCTTTCAATTGGCCATTTTTTATTAATTGGAATTAATTTGTTTCTTAATTCATTATTTGATGCATTAAGTGATATTGCAAGTTTATATTTTTCTTTATCTTTCACAAATTTTTTAATTTGAGGCAAAATTCCTGATGTAGAGATAGTTATTTTTTTTGAACTAATATTAAATCCTTTGGTATCATTCAAAATTTTGCATGCATTTAATACATTTGTATAGTTTAAAAATGGCTCTCCCATACCCATGAAAACAATATTTGTTATTGGAATTTTAACTTTTTCTAAAATGATATGAAGCTGTTGTAATATTTCTCCAATATTTAAATTCCTAATAATACCCATTTTACCAGTAGCACAAAAACTACAGTTTACATTACAGCCGATTTGTGAAGAAATACAAACAGTGTGTCTTTGATCATGTTGCATGCTAACACATTCTATTAATTTTGAATCATTAGTTTCTAATAAAAATTTTTTTGTATTATCTATATTGGATTCAAATGATTTATTAATTTTTAATAATTTAGAATTTGTATTAATGTTTAAAATATTTTTTACTGACTTTGGAAGGTTGGTCATCTTATCAAAGGAGATAATTGATTTATTATAAAACCATTCATACAATTGGCTCCCATGAAAATGAGGGTATTTAATTGAATTAAAATAATCTTTTAATTCTTCTTCACTTTTTCCATATAAAATAATTTTATTCATAAAATAATAATGTTAAAATGTTTTTTATTTATATTAAATTTGTATTCAATTTTAATTAAATATTAAATTCAATTATGGATAATATAAAATCATTTGAAAAACTAATTCATCAAAAAAAAATATTTGATAAAGAGCTTAAAAAAATAATTATAGGCCAAGAGGAAGTATTAAATTTTATATTTATTTCTTTGTTATGTAAAGGACATATTTTACTTGAGGGGGTCCCCGGTCTTGGTAAAACATTAATTATTAAAACTATCTCGGAGTTATTAAAATTAGACTACAGTAGGATTCAATTTACACCAGATTTGATGCCTTCAGATATAACCGGAACAGAAATTATTTCTCAAGATACAGATTCTGGAAAAAGAGAATTTAAATTTATAAGTGGTCCCATTTTTTCAAATATTGTTTTAGCTGATGAGATAAATAGAACACCTCCAAAAACTCAGTCTGCATTATTAGAGGCAATGCAAGAAAATAATGTTACTATTGGCAATAAGACATATGAGCTTGACTCTCCTTTTTTTGTTTTAGCAACCCAAAATCCAATCGAGCAAGAAGGAACATATCCGCTCCCAGAAGCTCAATTAGATAGATTTATGTTCAATATAGTAATTAATTATCCATCATTTGAAGAAGAAATAGAAGTGGTTAAATTAAATACTTCATTGAATATAAATTCATTAAAGCAAATAATTTCGAAAAAAGATCTTAAAGAATTTCAAGAATTGATAATTAATATTCCTATTTCTGATAATGTTATTAAATATGCAGTAGATTTTGTTCATAAAACTAGACCAAATTATAAGAATTGTCCAGAAATTACAAAAAAATATCTAGATTGGGGAGCTGGACCTAGAGCTAGCTCATATTTAATTTTAGCTGCTAAAGCTTATGCAGCATTAAATGGTTGTCCAACACCAGAAATTGAACATGTTAATTCTGTGGTTAACCCAATACTTAGACATAGAATTATTCCTAATTTTACCTCTGAAGCTGAAGGCATTAAAAGAGATGATATTTTAAATGAATTATTAAATTCATAAATGTCTCAACTCACTAATAAGAATTTAAATTTAATAAATAAAGTATCTAATTTATTTTTAAAAGCTAAGCTTGTTGTTGAGGGATTTATTATTGGTCTTCATAAAAGTCCTTATCATGGGTTCTCAGTTGAGTTTTCAGAACATAAGTCATATGGTTATGGTGATGAAACTAAATACATTGATTGGAAGTTATGGGCTAAGACAGATAAACTTTTTATAAAACAATTTGAAGAAGAAACAAATTTAAAATGTCATATTATTTTTGATAAAAGTTCTTCAATGGGATACTCTTCAAACAAAATAACAAAATTTGAATATAGTAAAGAATTAGCAGCAGCATTGAGTTACTTAATGATTAAGCAACAGGATGCAGTTGGACTACATATGTTTGATGATAAAATCAAAATTTCAATACCACCTAAATCTAAAAAAAGTCATTTAAATTTAATTTTGTCAAATCTTCATAATGCAAACTTTTCTGGTAAAACAAAAATTTCAACAACACTTCATCATTTAGCAGATTCTATTTCAAAAAAGGGTTTAGTTATATTGATATCTGATTTGTTTGATATTCAAAATGATGTTATTAATGGTTTAAAGCATTTCAGATATAAAGGTCACGAAGTCATAGTATTTCATATACTTGATTTGCAAGAGGTTGAACTTGATTTTAATAGAAGTATTGAATTTTTTGATTTAGAATCAAAAGAATCATTATTGACTGATCCTAAACATATTAATATAGATTATAAAAAAGCTGTTAGTAAATTTTGCGAAAGGTATAAATATGAGTGTGAGAAAAATAAAATTGATTATGTAAATATTTTGACAAATGAATCTCTAGAAAAGTCATTAATTGAATATTTAATTAAGAGAAAAAAAATTAATTAAAAATTATACGAAATCCCACTAAGTAATTGAGTATAGCTTTGACTGAAACCTTCATGAGGATCATTATCATATCTATAATTAATACCAAAATTTAAATAAAGATTTTTAATTGTTTCTAAGTTAATTGATGCATCATATAATATTCTGAAATCATTAGCATCAGCTAAATCTATTTGGAAATATATTATATTTGATAGAATTGTTTTATCATTTATTTTAGTATTATTTGAAATATAATTTGTAGATCTAATTAAATTTTTATCATCATCAGAATCATATTTTTCTATTTCATTCATGATCCCTAGCCCAAGATAAATAGGATTATTATTTTTAAAATCAAATTTAATTCTTGTTCCCAGTCCCAATAAATATCTATCTTCAATTTTTAAAAAATCATTGAATTCATATTGAGTAAAAGTTTCAAAGAAATAATTTTTAATAAATTCTTTTGTATATCTAATGTGGCAAAATCCTTTATTGTTGATAACATCTCTAATTCCATCAGCATTTTTATATCCATTTTCATATTTTAATTGAATAAAGGTTGAATAATTTGAATTTATTATATCAAAACGATACCCAAATTTGATATTTAGAAATTCATTAGAATCGATATTGTCATAATCAAAATCAACATTGATTTTATTAAAAATACCATTTTCTGAGGAATTATTTCTTATTGCTTCTGTATTAACTTGAGCATAAAAAAAAGAAATATTTAATATTGTTAAAAAGAAATATTTAATAATTTTATTCATCATTATCTCCTTTGGCTTTTTTTAAACTTTCAGCATTTTTATTTTCAAGATATTTATTTCCAATTTGACTTGCTAAGTTCATAGCTTTTTCAATATATGAAATACTTTTTGTATTATCAGAATTTGAATATATTTTGCCTAAATTACTATACGCTTGTGCTAGACCTTCTTTATCATTTATATCTTTATGCTCTTTAATTTTTATACACTCATATAATACATTTAAAGTTTCATCTACATTATTTTCATTTTTCATCATAATATCTATTTTTTGTTCTAACAATTCTGATTTCAATTTTTCAAAATCAATGAAGGAATTATTTGAAAATGCGGATATTGGTGAATCTGTATTATTAATTTTATCAATTTCAATATTTTCAATATTTTTAAATAGTTTTTTTAACTTATCAAGTACCTCAGATTGATCAATTTCATTATTAATTCTTAAAATACTAAGCTCAGCATAAACTTTATCAAAAAGGCAAATTTCCTCCTTTCCATTTAATGCTGAATTTAACTGATCTAGAATTTCATCTTTTTGATCATAAAAATAATTGCTGTGATCATGTATGAAAGCATCTGCTTCTATATTTAATATTTTGATCATCCATTTATTTTGATTTTCTTTTTTAATTTTATTTACTATTAATTTAGTTTGCTCTATATTTTCATCAATTTCCTTAGATGGATAATCTATATTTATTTTAGCTTGTGAAATTAATAAGTAAAATCTTACAACATTATCTATAAATTTTGAATAATCTAATTTATTAATTATGTCAATAAGATTTTTTCCATATTGTATAGATTCTTCAAATCTATCATTTAAGTAAGCTCGTTTTTGAGCTTCAAAATTATAAATAAAAGCTTTATTTATCATTCTATCTCCTGATGCCCAGGAGCGCTTCGCTAGATTATAAATATTTTCATTTGTCATATTATCAACTGTTATATTTTTATTTTGCATATTTTTTTCAATTGAATCAGCAATTCTAAAGTGATATTCTCTTACAAGTTGTGGTATTTCATCAGCATCAGTAGTAGAAACTCTATACATATATCTAACAACATTTATTATAGCATTAGATTTGAATTTATATACATCATCTTGATTTTTCACATCAATAATTATATCCTTTTTTTCTAACTCCTCAAGATCGTTCAGTACTAATAGTCCTCTCATTTTCAAAGCTTCAGATAAAACAGAAGCTTTAAACTCAGTCCCAATAAATGCTGCAAATTTAACAATCTGAAATTGGTCGTCTGAAATTGATTTTAATTGCTCTTTAATTACAGTTATTATGTTCAATGGTGGTTCAAGACTATTTAATTTGAAGTTATTTTTAATTTGAAATTGATTGTTTTTTATTTCAATAGCATCATTATCAATTAATTGATTTAAGCTTTGTAGGACTGTGAGTGTATTTGATATATCATAATCAGTAATATATTTTAAATATTTTGATACTGATTTAGGCGCAATATTCAATGATGATTCTAAAAGTTCTTTAAACTTTTGATTTATAATAAAATTTTCACTGGTTAGTTGCTTTAATTCTATATTATTGTTTGCAGTAAGATATCCTTTAAAATCATTTTCATTATTAATATTATTTCTTGTAGTAAGAATAAAATAAATATTTTTATTTATAAGTTTATTTTCATCTAAAAGACCTTTAAATAGTTTGAAAGAAATATTATCTATCCAATGCAAATCATCAATAATGAAAACAACTGGACGTTCTTTAGATAAACCTAATAATGTTTGAACTACAATATGTGTCATTTCAGAAATTGATGCGCTACCAACATCCTCTCCACTAGAACCCATTAGAGAATTTAAAATTCCAAGGCCACTTGCATCAAGAACTGTATTTAGGCCTGCGTTTGATAGACCCTTTTTTATTTTATCTGCCTTTTTTGAAGGTGGCTCAAATCTACCAGCTCCTAATATTTCATGCAAGGCCTGCGAGAAAGGTTCAAATGGGACACCAGAACCCTCTTTATTTAATTCATCGCAATCTCCAAATAAAATCCATTTTTTATGAGAGGTGGAATTATCTTTATTGTATCTATTTATAATTGCGTATCCTATTTCATTTGCAATTCTTGTTTTTCCAGAGCCTTGTTCGCCTGAAATTAATAGAATATTAATTTTATCATTAGTATCAAAAAAAATATTTGCAGTTTTAGATATGAAATCGTTATTAACTGATGGATCAATAAATAATGGTGGAGAATTTATATTTTCATGCAGATTTTTAATTGATATTTTTTTAGAAAATTCTTTATCATTTTCTTTAATAAATTCTTTTTTTGAATAATAATGATACAATATAAAAATTGCAGGAAAAGAAATCATAATTAAAATAGAATAATAAATTAATAAAAAATTATTAGTCATTATACTGTAAGTATTAATAAATAAAATTATTATATAACTTTGGAAAGGCACTGAGAGAACATAATTATCTTCCATTATAGCATTAGAAAGATAATCTGATACCCAGCAAGAATATATAATAAACAGCATAACCATGCATATTTGATATAAGATTATATCATTATTAGAAAACTTAAGATTATATAAACTTGAGAATATAAAAAGTGTACCTAATCCAATCCCAGCTAATGTAGAGGCTAAAGTTTCTCTATCATGAATTTTTTCTTTGAGCTTAGGTGTCAAAATAGATATAAAATAAATAATAATTATTGGTCCTAATATGATAAAAAGATGAAATACAAGAATCCAGATTCTACTTATAGGCAGTATCGCAAGGCTATCTGGTGCAGGTGCAAGTAGAGCTAAAAATTTAATTATAAAATAGTGAAGGGGGATAGTTACTAAAAATGTAAAAGCACTGGTCCAATGAAGTATATTTGCATCAAAATTTTTCCTTTTAATTTTAAATAAGAGGCTTTGAAAAAATGGTATTAAAAGAGAAGAAAGAAATAATATAAAAAATATAAAAATAGTATTGTTAAAAAATGGTCTTCTATCTTCAATCAATCCATCAGCATAAATTGATTTAGTAACTCTATTTTTAGTTATGCTCCATTCATCAAGATAAACTCCCATATAAGTTATATCATTTATTAAATCATTTTGCACTACTTTCCCAATGAAAATATCATCTTTTTCAAGAGATCCGCCTATTTTTTTCAATGTTTCAGAATCAAGTTTTTCATAAAGAGAATTAAACTCATTTAAATTAATTATATCTAGGATTTCTTCCTTTGGACGTGGGAAAAAATTAACTTTAGAATTTAAAATTCCAAATAATTCATCTTCAATTTGAGGATTTTTGGGGGAGCTTATAATAAAGCCTGAATATTGAAAATCTGTACCAGTTGCTCTTGGAATCATTGAAGATGCTTCATCAGCTGCATTTGAAACTGCAGTTACATCTGGATCATCAAAAAATTCATAAGTATTAGTAACACCATATAAAATGTTATACAGAGGATATTCGTTGTTAATATTATCAAAATTATTATCAATTCGGATGTTAATTTCATTAATTCCAGAAATTATTTGATTATAAATATTTTTTTTGATTGGAGAATTTT
>MDTG01276922.1_pt1 | contig 46632 bp, 42 predicted proteins | sample 811421 | NCBI WGS metagenome assembly MDTG01 (sample SAMN05326645, study PRJNA326480) | marine metagenome | isolation source: seawater | place: Pacific Ocean: South East | collected 2011 | reverse complement strand
GCCTGGACCTCCCGGAATACAAGGTTTTCTCGACAAAAACATTGTACCCGGGTGGTTCAGGCTTTTTCTTTATGTCCCTTCAACTGTGGGACAGCAGTGGCCTTTTGGGCGGCTTTCGGAGGGGCCGGCCAACGCCGGGGTGGCGGCGCGGCCGGTAGCGCGGTGAGCGCGCGTTGGGACGCGGTTACTTCGGGCGGTTGTCGAAGACGTGTTTGGCTTTGCCTTCGGAGCGGGCCAGGGTGCCGGGGGCGGCCAGGTCCACTTTGGTGCTGATGCCGATGTGGGTTTTCACCCGGTGCTGCAGCTCCTTGATCACTTCCACGGTGAGGGTCTCGGCCTGGGGCGCGGCTTCCGGTTTCAGCTCCACGCGCACGGTGACGTGATCCAGGTTGCCTTCCTTTTCCACGTGAATCTCGTAGTGCGGGGCCAGGGCCTCGATCTTGAGGATCTGTTCTTCCACCTGGGTGGGGAACACGTTCACGCCGCGGATGATCATCATGTCGTCGCTGCGGCCGGTGATCTTGTCGATGCGGCGCATGGGGCGGGCCTGGCCGGGCAAAAGCCGGGTCAGATCCCGGGTGCGGTAGCGGATGATCGGCAGCGCTTCCTTGCTGAGCGAGGTGAACACCAGCTCGCCGTATTCGCCATCGGGCAGCACTTCGCCGGTTTCCGGGTTGATGATCTCCGGATAGAAGTGGTCTTCCCAGATGGTCGGGCCGTCCTTGGTTTCGATGCATTCCATGCCGACGCCGGGGCCCATCACTTCGGAGAGGCCGTAGATATCCAGGGCATGGATGCCGAGACGCGCTTCCAGCTCCTCGCGCATGGTCTGGGTCCAGGGCTCGGCGCCGAAGATGCCCACCCGCAGGCTGGAGGCTTTCGGGTCCAGGCCCTGGCGCTCCATCTCATCGGCGATGTTGAGCATGTAGGAGGGCGTGACCATGATGATGTCCGGCTTGAAGTCGTTGATCAGCTGGACCTGCTTCTCGGTCTGGCCGCCGGACATGGGGATCACGGTGCAGCCCAGGCGCTCGGCGCCGTAGTGAGCACCCAGGCCGCCGGTGAACAGGCCGTAGCCGTAGGCCACGTGCACCTTGTCACCGGCATGGCCGCCGCCGGCGCGGATCGAGCGCGCCATCACGTCGGACCAGACATTGATGTCGTTCTGGGTGTAGGCCACCACGGTGGGTTTGCCGGTGGTGCCACTGGAGGCGTGCACGCGCACCACGTCGCGCATGGGCACCGCCACCATGCCGAACGGGTAGTTGTCGCGCAGGTCGTTCTTCACCGTGAACGGGAAGTGCCGCAGGTCGTCCAGGCTGCGCAGGTCGTAGGGGTGCACGCCGGCGTCATCGAAGCTCTTCCGGTAGAAGGGCACGTTGTTGTAGGCGTGGGTAAGACTCCAGCGCATGCGATCGAGCTGCAGTTCACGGAGCTGGGCGACGTCGCTCATCTCCACCGAGTCGAAACGGTTCTCAAGGTTGAATGGCATATCCATCTCCGCCTCCGGGACCCTCGAAAATGCGCAAGGGAGGGCCCTGCTTTTTGCTGTCGTATGAGTTTGTTTTAGTTCAGTCTTTCGATGATGACCGCGATGCCCTGGCCGACGCCGATGCACATGGTGCACAGCGCGTAGCGTCCCTGACGGCGCTCCAGCTCATGAAGGGCAGTGGTCACCAAGCGGGCGCCGCTCATGCCCAGGGGATGCCCCAGAGCAATGGCGCCGCCATTGGGGTTCACGTGCTCGGCGTCATCCGGCAGACCCAGCTCGCGCAGCACCGCCAGGGACTGAGAGGCGAACGCTTCGTTCAGCTCGATCACATCCATATCGGCCAGCTTCAAGCCGGTGGTAGCCAGCACTTTTTGCGTGGCCGGCGCCGGGCCGATGCCCATGATGCGCGGTTCCACCCCGGCTGTCGCCATACCCAGAACCCGGGCGCGGGGTTTCAGGTTCCAGCGCCGGGCGGCGGCCTCGCTGCCCATCAGCAGGGCGCAGGCACCGTCGTTGACGCCGGAGGCATTGCCGGCGGTGACGCTACCGCCTTCGCGGCGGAACGGCGTGCCCAGCTTGGCCAGCGCTTCCAGGCTGGTCTGCGGGCGCGGGTGCTCGTCATCGCGCACGATCAACGGATCCTGCTTACGGCGAGGCACGCTCACCGGCACGATCTCGTCGGCGAAGGTGCCGTCCGCCAGAGCGCGGCCGGCTTTTTGCTGGCTGCGGAAGGCGAAGGCGTCCTGGTCCTCGCGGCTGACCTTGAACTGCTCGGCCACGTTCTCGGCGGTTTCCGGCATGGAATCAATGCCGTACTGATCCTTCATCCATTTGTTGACGAAGCGCCAGCCAATGGTGGTGTCGAAAACGTCCGCCTGGCGGGAGAACGCCTGCTCCGCCTTACCCATCACGAACGGCGCCCGGGACATGGATTCCACGCCGCCGGCGATCATCAGGTTTCCTTCCTGGCAACGCAGGGCGCGGGCGGCGCTGCCCACCGCGTCCATGCCGGAGCCGCACAGGCGGTTCAGGGTGACGCCGGGCACGTCCACCGGCAGGCCCGCCAGCAAGGCGCTCATGCGCGCCACGTTGCGGTTGTCCTCGCCGGCCTGGTTGGCGCAGCCGTAGAACACATCGTCCACGGTGCTCCAGTCCACGTCGGCGTGACGCTCCATCAAGGCCTTCATGGGAATGGCGCCCAGATCGTCGGCGCGGACCGGCGCAAGCGCGCCGCCGTAGCGACCCACCGGGGTGCGGATGGCGTCGAAAATCAGTGCGTCGCTCATGCGTCGCCCTCCTGTTCATGAATCACCGGGCCACAGATTTTGTAGGACTTGCCACGGAACAGGGCCACCAGCTCGCCGTCACCGTTGGTGACGCGCACGTCGTAGACGCCGGTGCGGCCCTTGCGGGTCTGCTCCCGGGCGTCGGCGGTGAGGGTGTCGCCCAGCTTGCCCGGCGCCACGTACTCGATGGAGCAACCGGACGCCACGGTGGCTTCGTTGTAGGAATTACAGGCGAAGGCGAAGGCCGAATCCGCCAGGGTGAAGATATAGCCACCGTGGCAGGAGTCGTGCCCCTGGATCATGGTCTCGGTGATCGGCATGGTGAGCACGGCGCGGCCCGGCGCCACGCTCTCGACCCGCATGTTCAGGGCCTGGCTGGCGCGGTCACGGGCGTACATGGCGTCGGCGCATTGCCGTGCCAGGGCGCCGGCATCCACCGTGGCGGAGGATTCGGGCATGGTACTGCTCTCCCTGGGGACCCCGGCGCCAGAACCGCCAAGGCCCCTCTGCGTATGTATTTATTGACTTATTGACCCGAAAATTTCGGGCTGCGTTTTTCCATGAAGGCGGCGACGCCTTCGCGGTAATCGGCGGTGCGGCCGGCCTGACGTTGCAGGTCGCGCTCCAGGTCGAGCTGGGTGTCCAGGTCGTTGGTGCCGCTTTCGTTGAGCGCCTGCTTGATCAGCGCCAGCCCGCGGGTGGGCTGGGTGGCCAGATGGGCGGCCAGGCTGGCGGCCTCGTCGCGCAGGGCCTCGTCATCCACCACCTTCCAGATCAGGCCCCAGGCTTCCGCCTGCTCGGCGCCGAGCTTATCGCCCAGCATGGCCAGACCCTTGGCGCGGGCCAGGCCCACCTGGCGGGGCAGTTGCCAGGTGCCGCCGGAATCCGGCACCAGACCGATCTTGGCGAACGCCTGGGTAAAGCTGGCGGAACGCGCCGCCAGCACGATGTCGCAGGCCAGGGCGATGTTGGCGCCGGCGCCGGCGGCCACGCCGTTGACCGCGCACACCACCGGCACCGGCAGGGCGGTAAGGGTGCGGATCAGCGGGTTGTAATACGTCTCGATGGAGTAACCCAGGTCCGGCATCTCATCGCCCGGGGCCACGTTGCGGTCGGACAGATCCTGGCCGGCGCAAAAACCACGGCCGTTGCCGGTGAGCAGCAGAGCCCGGCAATCGCCGGATTCCACCGCGCCCCGCACTTCGGTGAGCGCCTGGCGCACCTCCTGGTGCATGGCTTCGTTGAAACTGTTGAGGCGGTCCGGACGGTTCAGGGCCAGAGTGGCCACGCCGTCGCGGAGCGAGAATTCGATGGTGTCGTAGGCCATGGTACGCCTCTGTGCTGGCAGTGACTGGCTGACGAAAATGCGGCCGCCCACGGCGAGCCGCGACCTGATAACGAGCATAGCCCAAACATGACACCAGTCAATACATAATTATCTAATTCATGTATCGCATTTAGAGATGGACGGCATCTATTACTTGCTCTACTACAGTGTTTTTTCTTTTTTATCAAAAACTTACTGAAAGCATTACCGGGCGGCGTCTAGTGTTACAAAATTGCCCGTTTGATCGCCCTTTAGAGGTCATGTAGCTTAATCGGCCACCCCGTCACGGCCTCCGGGCCCGCTTTCTTGGAGATTCCGCCATGCCCTGTTACCAGCTTGAAGGCATCACGCCGGTGATTCACCCGGACGCCTATGTGGACCCCACCGCCGTGCTGATCGGCGACGTGATCGTGGGCCCGGATTGCTACGTGGGCCCCTGCGCCAGCCTGCGTGGCGACTTCGGCCGGCTGATCCTGGAGCGCGGCGCCAACCTGCAGGATACCTGCGTGATGCACGGTTTCCCCGGCACCGACACCATCGTCGAGCAGGACGGCCACATCGGCCACGGCGCGGTGCTGCACGGCTGCCGCATCGGCCGCAACGCCATGGTGGGCATGAACGCGGTGATCCTGGATTACGCGGAGATCGGCGAATCTTCCATCGTCGCCGCCGGCGCCCTGGTCAAGGGCCGCTTCAACTGCCCGCCGCGCTCCATGGTGATCGGCGCCCCGGCGGTGGTGAAGCGCGAGCTCAGCGAGGAAGAAGTGCGGTGGAAATACGAAGGGACCCTGGAATACCAGGAGCTGGCGCGCCGCTACCAGCGGGCCATGAAACCCTGCGACCCGCTCACCGAGATGGAAGCGAACCGCCCGCGCATGCAAACCAACAAGATCGCGCCCAAGGGGGAGAAGGCGGCGGGCTAAGCGGCAAGCCAGGGCAAGATGACGGAGCGACCGCGCCTTTCAAGAAGCGGCGGCAAGTTGCAAGTTTCAAGTTGAAGCAGGCGGCCGACCGGCTTTCCCGCCGCCTACGGCCGTGAAGGGCGTGCGGGTTTGAGTTTCCTTAAGCGCGGGAAGGGCCCTGCTGTCTCGTGCGGTCCGGCCCGCATTTCAACTTTCAACTTTCAACTTTTAACTTGCCGCCGCGCCAGCGGCCCGGCCCTTCCTCTAGCACGGCATGCCTGTATAGCTTGTAGCTTTTTAGTCGAGCCCACCGAAGCGCTGGTAGAAGCCGTCGCCGGCCTCCGGCAACGGCCCCTGGGCGGTTTCCGCGTGCTGGCTGACCCAGGTTTCCGCGCCCTGGCCGGTGAGCCGGTAGAGGTTGCGGGCCAGCTGCCGGGCGGCACGGCCTTCCCAATCGGCGGGCAACAACTCGTCGGGTAACAGCGGATCGCGCAGCAGCAGCTTGCGGTACTCATGGATCAGCAGGGTACGCGCCAGGAAGCACTCCCTGGGCGGCAGACTCTTCTCCTTGCGCATCTGGTTCCACAGCGGGCGGAACTGATTCAGAAATTCGCCATAGCCCTCGGCGAGCTGATCCAGATTCCAGGCTTCGCGCACCAGACGGCGCAGGGGCCGGGTGGCGAATTGATCCACGGTATCGGTCTGGAACAGAATGACGTCGTCCAGGGCGCCCAGCTCCTGGAGGGAGGCGTTCAGTTCCGCCCGGTCCACGCCCGGGTGCGCCAGCACCGTGGGCGCGAAGGCGCCGAAACCCATCCACTCCAGCTCCTGGCGCACGGCCCGGCGACGGTCGGCGTCCAGCTGGTTGAGCACCACCAGGGTCCAGGCGCCATCCCAAGCCGGCTGACCTCCGGAGTAAACGCGCTTGAAGGCTTTTTCAAAGCGGCGCCGCCCGGCGCCGGTGAGGCCGTAGTAGCTGCGCCGGCCCACCTTCTCGGCGATCAGCCAGCCTTCGCGGGTGAGGCGGAACACGGAGGTGCGCACCAGGCGCTGGTTGACGCCCATCGGCGCCAGCAGCTCAATCAGGCTGCCCAGCCAGACGGTGCCACCCCGGGGCACGATGGCATCCCCGAACACGGTGATGATCAGTGAGCCGGTGCGCAGCGGGCGGCGCTGTTGAAAGCGTTTGATCAGCGTTTCCAGATGATCGGACTGCAGGTCCAAAACCCTACCCCCATTGCCGGAACGGTCCCTCGAAAAGATTCGACATACTACCAAACGGCCCATCTGTATGACACAAACAACACACGAATTCCACGCTAAAACGGGGACTTGCCGGCATAGGTCCACTTTTATGACACATTAAATCCCGTATTGACTTGTATGCCGTATCGCTTTATACCTGTGCCTATCGACGGGCCCGATGGGACAACAGAGGCCCGCATAAGAACAACTGGCATACGCTCAAAAGGTGCGATAATGAAAAGAACGCTGAAACAGCTGGCCGCTGGCGCGGTCACCGCCCTCGGCCTGACCCTGGCCACCGTGCCCGCCCAGGCCGCGGACACCATCCGAATCGGCTCCTTCCTATCTGTTACCGGACCGGCGTCCTTCCTGGGCGATCCGGAGTTGAAAACCCTGGAGCTGTACATCGACAAGATCAACGAACGCGGCGGCGTGCTCGGCAAACAGCTCGAGCTGATCCACTATGACGACGCCGGCGACGCCTCCAAGGCGCGCACCTTCGCCAACCGCCTGCTGCGCCAGGACCGCGTCGATCTGATTGTTGGCGGCTCCACCACCGGCGCCACCATGGCGGCGGTGCCGCTGATCCAGCAGGCCGGCGTACCGTTCATCTCCCTGGCCGGCGCCGAGACCATCACCACGCCGGTGAAGAAGTGGGTATTCAAGACACCGCAGTCCGACCGTCAGGCGGCCCGCCGGATTCTGATGGACATGAAGGAACGCGGCTTCACCAAGATCGGCCTGATCTCCGGCACCGGCGGCTTCGGTGCTTCCGGCCGCAACGTCACCAAGGAAGAGGCCGGCAACTTCGGCATCGAGATCGTCGCCGACGAGACCTACAACCCGAAGGACACCGACACCACCGCCCAGCTCACCCGCATCCGCAACACCGACGGCGTGCAGGCGATCCTCAACTTCGACTTCGGTCAGGGCCCGGCGATCGTGACCCGCAACTACGCGCAACTGGGCATCGAGATCCCCTTCTATCAGTCCCACGGCGTGGCCTCCGACAGCTTCCTGGAACTGGCCGGCGACGCCGCCGAAGGCCTGCGCCTGCCCGCTTCCGCGCTGCTGGTGGCGGACAAGCTGCCGGAATCCGACCCCCAGTACGAAGTGCTGAACCGCTACAAGAGCGACTACGAAAGCCGCTATAACGAATCGGTTTCCACCTTCGGCGCCTACGCCTACGACGGCCTGCAACTGGCGGTCCAGGCCATCAACATGGCCGGCGGCACCGACAAGGCCAAGGTGCGCGACGCGCTGGAAAGCATCGACGGCGCCGTGGGCGTCACCGGCACCTACCGGATGAGCGCCGAGGACCACATGGGCCTCGACGCGAAATCCTTCCGCATCCTTCAAGTGGAGGATGGCGACTGGGCGTTGACGGAATAATCCCAAGGCCGAATCGCGGCTGAAGCCGTTCCCACAGGCACGCACGCCCCTGTAGGAGCGACTTTAGTCGCGATCTTCCGCCCCAAACACCGCCCCCGCCGCCCTCCTCCCACGACCATCCCGGGCAGAATCATGTTCAGCGAATTTTTCCAGTTCACCTTCTCGGGGATCACCCTGGGCGCCATCTATGCGTTGGTGGCCCTGGGTTTCACCCTGATCTACAACGCCAGCCATGTGATCAACTTCGCCCAGGGCGAATTCCTGATGATCGGCGGCATGGGCACCGTGGTCCTGATGGATGCCGGCGTACCGATTTATTTCGCCATTCCCCTGGCCATCGCCATGGCCGGGGTGGCCGGCATCCTGCTGCACCGCCTGGCCATCGCCCCGGCCAAGAACGCCGACGTGGTCACGCTGATCATAATCACCATCGGCGCGTCCATTTTTCTGCGCGGGCTGGCGCAGGTGTTCTGGGGCAAGGAATACCACGCCCTGCCGAACTTCAGCGCCACCGAGTCGATCAGCCTGGGCGGCGCCACCCTGCTCACCCAGAGTCTGTGGATTCTGGGCATCGCCGCGGTGCTGGTCACAGCCCTGGGGCTGTTCTTCACCCGCACCGCCCTGGGCAAGGCACTGTTGGCCACCTCCATGAACAAGGACGCGGCCAGCCTGATGGGCATCAAGACCAGCGCCATCCTGATGATGGCGTTCGGCATCTCGGCGGTGATCGGCGCCGCCGCCGGCGTGATCGTGGCGCCCATCACCCTGACCTCCTACGACATCGGCATCATGCTCGGCCTGAAAGGCTTCATCGCCGCCGCCATCGGTGGCCTGGGCAGCAGCACCGGCGCCATTCTCGGCGGCCTGTTGCTGGGCCTGGCCGAGGCCTACACCGCCGGCTACATCTCGTCGGATTACAAGGACGCGGTACCGTTCGTGATCATTCTGGCGATCCTGTTTTTCCTGCCCAACGGCCTGCTGGGCAGCCGCGCCGTGGAGCGAGTGTAATGAGCGAAGCGATTCCGCACCGTCCATCCCGGGTCCGGGCGCCCGCCAAATGGCCGGGCCTGCTGGCCCTGGCCGTGGTGTTGCTGGCGCTGCCGCTGTTCGCCGGCAACGACTACCACTACGACCTGATGATCAAGATCGCCCTGACCGCCGCCGTGGCGGTGGGCCTGAATCTGCTGGTGGGCTACGCCGGCCAGATCAGCCTGGGCCACGCGGCGTTCTACGCCGCCGGCGCCTACGGCAGCGCCCTGCTGGTGCAGAACTACGAGATCACGCCGGTGCCAGCCATGCTGCTGGCCGCCGCCGGGGTCGCGGTGCTGGCCTGGCTGGTGGGCAAACCGATCCTGCACCTCAAGGGCCATTACTTGTCCATGGCCACCCTGGGCCTGGGCGTGATCGCCGCCATCGTGCTCAACAACGAGGACCAGCTCACCGGCGGGCCGGACGGCCTGCCGGTGGCGCCACTGAGCCTGTTCGGCCATGAGCTGAGCGTGTTCGGCAGCTATGATCTGTTCGGCCTCACCATCACCGGCACCCAGGTGTGGTACGGCATCGCCGCCGGCTTCCTGTTCCTGTCGGTGCTGTTCGCGCTGAACCTGATCGACTCGCCCCTGGGCCGCGCCCTGCGCGCTCTGCACGGCTCGGAAATCGCCGCCCAGGTGGCCGGCGTGGACACCGGCAAATTCAAGCTGCGGGTGTTCGTGATCTCCGCCGTCTACGCCAGCCTGGCGGGCAGCCTGTACGGCTACTATGGCGGTTTCATCACTCCCAACATCGCCTCGTTCACCCACTCCATCGAGCTGATCACCATCGTCGTGCTGGGCGGCATGGCGTCCACCTACGGGGTAATCCTGGGCGCCGCCATCCTGCTGCTGATTCCGCAGTTCCTGACCGGTTTCCAGGAGCTGGAGATGGTGCTGTTCGGCGCCATTCTAATGGCGGTAATGATCTTCATGCCGCGCGGCCTGGTACCGACCCTGGCGCGCCGCTTCCAGAAGGAGGCCCCATGACCGCATTGCTTTCCGTGGACCAGCTGGGCAAGGAATTCGGCGGCGTGCACGCCGTGGAGGACCTGAGCTTCCAGGTGGAAAAAGGCCGCATCCATTCCATCATCGGCCCCAACGGCGCCGGCAAGACCACCCTGTTCAATCTGATCACCGGGCTCTACCAGCCCAGCAGTGGCAGCGTGCATCTGAACGGCCGCAGCCTGGCCGGCCACCAGCCCCATGAGCTGGCGCCGCTCGGCATGTGCCGCACCTTCCAGAACCTGCAAATCTGCATGAACATGACGGCGCTGGAAAACGTCATGCTGGGGCGCCACCGGCACCTCAAGCAGGGCACCTTTACGTCCCTGTTCAAGCTGCCCGCCCTGCGCCGGGCGGACCAGCAATGCCGGGAGGAATGCGCCGAGCTGATGGAGTTCGTCGGCTGCGGCCAGTACATCCAGCACCATGCTTCGGCGATGCCCTACGGCGCCCTCAAGCGTCTGGAAATCGCCCGCGCCCTGGCGTCCTCCCCGGACATCCTGCTGCTCGACGAGCCCGCCGCCGGCCTCAACCGCAACGAGACCGACGCCCTGCGCGACGTGATCCGCCGGATCGCCGACAAGGGCATCACCGTGGTGTTGGTGGAGCACGATATGAAACTGGTGATGAGTATTTCCGACCAGGTGCTGGTGCTCTGCTACGGCCGCAAGCTGGCCGAGGGCACCCCGGAGGAGATCCGCGCCAACCCGGATGTGATCGACGCCTACCTGGGCAACCGCAACCCCCGTGAGGAGGCCACCGCATGAACGCTACCCTCTCCACGCCCGCCGCCCCCCGCGGCGAGCAACGGGCGCGCGCCTTCGACGACGGCGCCGCCCCCGGTGAACGCGCCGACGGCGGCGCAGGCCCCATCGCCAAGGGCGGCGCGCCGCTGCTGGACCTCCGGGGCATACGCACCGGCTACGGCCGCATCGAGGCCCTGCACGGCCTGGACGTGGCCATCCACCCCGGCGAGACCGTGGCCCTGGTGGGCGCCAACGGCGCCGGCAAATCCACTCTGTTGAGGGTGATCTCCGGCCTGCAGCCGCTCACCGCCGGCACCGTCACCTTCGACGGCGACAACCTGAACCGGCGCAAGGCCGCCGACCGGGTTCATCGCGGTATCGTTCAGGTCCCGGAGGGCCGCCAGGTGTTCGCCGGCCTGTCGGTGGAGGACAACCTGATGCTGGGCGCCTTCAGCCGGCGCCGGGACAAGGGCGTGGCCGACGATCTGGAGGCCATGTACCAGCGCTTCCCGATCCTCAAGGAAAAGCGCCGCCTGCACGCCGGCAACTTGTCCGGCGGCCAGCAGCAGATGCTGGCCATGGGCCGCGCGCTGATGGCGAAACCGCGGCTGCTGTTGCTGGACGAGCCGAGCATGGGCCTGGCGCCGCTGATCATCGAGGAAATCTTCGGCATCATCACGGAACTGAAACGGGAGGGCATCACCATCTTCGTGGTCGAGCAAAACGCCTCGGAGGCCCTGGCCATCGCCGATCGCGGCTATGTGCTGGAGACCGGCGACATCGTCGCCACCGGCAGCGGCGAGGCACTGCTCAACGACGAGAGCGTAAAGGCCGCCTACCTGGGCGGCTGACCCGGCGGGCGACGGGCCCGCCCCGATTATCGAGCAGGCGCCGCGCGGACCACCGCCGCGGCGCTTTTTTTATGCCCCGGGACACGGGACGGCGAATCACCACCGAGCGGGCAAACAGAGCCAGGAACGCCAGACCCGCGAACACCAGAACGGCCAGATCGCCTGGGAAGCGCTCCAGGAGATAGCCAAAGGCGGGGGCCCCGGCGGCCTGGCCAATGGCGATGCTCAGAAAGCCCACCATAAGACCACTGGCGGGCCGGTCCGGCAGCGCGCTGACACCCCACACCAGATACACCCCGGTGAGGGTGATGTAGGCGGCGCCGAACAAGGCGCCGCCGAACAGTGCCAGTGCCGGCGTCGTGCCACCGATCCCCACCAGCACGGTCCCCAGGGCCAGCGCCCCGAGGAAGACCCCGTGCACGCGGTCGATCCCGAACCGGACCACCCAGCGTCCGGCGGCGGCGCCGACGATGCCGGCGATGCCAATGGCGACCCACAGACCGCCGGCTTCACCACCGTCCCAGCCAAGCCGCAGGGCAACCAGCTCGCTGCCGAAGGACCACAAAGCGGCACTGGAAGCGCCCATCAACCACGCCGCCACGATCAAACGCACCGGCAACCGATGGCGCAGCCCGGCCCCTTCCGTGGCCCGGGCTTCCGCGCGCGCCGGCCCGGGCACGGTGAACGCCACCACCACCGCCATGACGCAGGCGGTGGCGGCGAAGACCGCGAACGCCAGCCGCCACTGCGCGCCCGCCAGCAACGCCACCGGGCCGGACAGCATCACGCCGGCGCTGGTGCCCGCGTTGATCACGGTATTGGCGGGGTCACGGCGCGCCGGCGGCAGCGCGATGCTCACGGCGGCGGCCAGGGGCGGGGACGCCAGGCCGGTGCTGGATCCCGCCAGCATCACCGCCGGCGCCAACCAGAGCGCGGACGGCGCCAGGGCGATGCCGGTCATTCCCAAAGCCGCTACCAGCGCCGCCGCGATGGAGACGCTTCGGGCGCCAAAACGTTCCGTGAGGTGCGCTGACAAAACTATGGCCACGCAGTAGCCGAGAAACGAGCCGCCGGCGATCAGCCCGCCCACCGACGGCGACAAGGACAGGTCGGCGTTGATGCCGGGCAGGAACAACCCGAACGCGAAGCGGGCGAACCCGTAACACACCGCGATCAGGCCGAAACCGGCGGCCGCCAAGGAAAACCCCGCTCTCATCACGCCTCCGGATGGACCAGCGCCATGGCCGCGTCACGGGCTCGCGCCACGGCGTCCGCGCCGCGATAGACCGCCGCCGCGGTAGCGCCCTCGTGCAGAATCATGACCTGCTCGGCCAGGGCCGGATCGGCCTTACCCCCGGTTTCCGCCGCCACGATCACCTGGATGCGTTCGAACAGGGCCTGCTTGTGAGCCCGCAGGGCAGCGGTGATCGCCGCCTGGTCACCACCGGTCTCACCATGAGCGCGCAGGAACAGACAGCCCCGGGCGCCTTCGGTGCGAATCCACTCCGCCAAGGCGTCGAACAACCCCTCCAGGCTGTCCACCTCCATGTGTTGCAGGAAGCGCCGGTCCCGCTCGGTGAGCACCGAGGCGATCAGAGCGGTCTTGCTGCCGGCGTGTTTATAGAGCGTGCGGCTCGACATGCCGGCACCCCGGGTTAGCCGGTCCATGCCGGTGGCGGTGAAGCCGTGGCGCTCGAACAGGCTTTCCGCGGCCTTGAGAAGTTTTGTCCTGGTATCCATGGATCGAGGGTAAAACGATCACTTTACCTTTTTCAACCCCCGCCAGCCGGACGCCAGGTTTTCTCCTCGGTGACCGGGCCGGGATGCCAGTGCTGAACGGTGGCCGGGACGCCGGCGATGCGCAGGTAGCGGCCATCCACCAGGAAGTCGCCGAGGCGGCCGGTGCTCAGGTGCCGCTCCCAGTAGTGGTCGTAGCGGGGCGGCAGCACGCTCAGGGCCACGCCGTCCTCGTCGAGGAAGCGGTAGCGTCCCAGGAACACGGGCATGGGGGTGGCCGGGTCCGGGGCGTCGCCGGTGAGCGTTTGCACATCCACCCGCCAGGGGCGCTCGCCGAGCCGGTGGTCCGCGTCCCGCCATTCCCCCTGGCGGCAGCGCACGCCGAAGGTCACCGCGCCGTTTTCATTGGCCGGGCCGCCGGCGGCGGACAGCAGCCGCCATACCAGCAGCGCCGGCAGTTGCCGGTCGGCGCCGGGGCGGGTGGGCCGGTTGTGTTCGATCACCCGCCAGCGGGGCGCCTGGCCCTCGCCGTCCACCTCGGCGGAGAGCTGGCAGCGGCCGCTTTGTTCACGGCTCAAGCGCAGCACCGGCGCGCCGGAGTCCAGGGCGCGGGGCGCCAGGTCGGCGTCGTCCTTGATCAGCGGCACTTCCTTTTCCCGGGCGAACTCATCGTCGGCGATCAAGGGGATGCGCACGCCCGGGGGCACGTCCAGGGCGTTATAGTGGTCCGCCTTGCCGAGAAAACGCAGGTCCTTCTCGAAAGCCGGCGCATCGGCGAAGGCCATCACCTTGACGTGCAGGGTGTCGAGCCCGTCGGCCAGGCGCAGGCGCTGGAGGCGGGCGCCGCCATTGCCGAGCAGGGTCTGGAACAAATGGGCCTCGCCGGGGCGCCGCCAGTCCGGACCGCTGGTGTCCGGCTCCGCGGGCATGGCCTTGGCGTCCTCGCCAATCACAAGCTGGCTGAGATAACGGCCGGGGCCGCTGATCAGCAACTCGGCGCGGCGCCCCTCGAGGACGCGCAGGCGGGCGCGGATGCCGTCGCCGGTTTCCGCCTCGCTGACCTCCCCCGGCGCCGGCACCGGCAGGGCCAGTTCCCGGACCGGCCCGGGCGGATAATATCGGGCGGTGGCGCGGGCGGCCCGCACCCTTTCCACCCGCTCGCCAACGCCGTCCAACCCCAGGGGCAGCAGGCGCACCTTGGTTTCCAGGTTGCCTTTCAGGGTCTCCACGGCGGTGTTCGGCAAGGCGCCGCCAAACGTCAGATCCAGGGGCGCGCCGTCGGCGTCCAGGGCCACCGGGTCCTGGAACACCAGCCGGCCGAACCGGTCGCGGACGTCCCGCCAGAGAGGGTGGTCGTAGAACAGTTCCACGCCCCAGGCGCTTCGCGCCTTGAAGGCGCCGATGGGCGAGGCGAACAGCTCCGCCTCGGTGAGCGGCGCACTCTCCCCGGCTTCGGCCCGGGCCACCAGATCGTCGGTGCGGCCCGCCACCGTGGCGGCGGCCAGGTATGGGGTCGGCGGCATCCGGTCCCAGGGCGCGTTGCCACGAGTCTCGCCATATTGCCAATGCAGGGCGCCGGCCTCCCAGTCTTCGGGGACCAGCGCCAGCAGTTGGCGCACCGGTTCCTCACGCCCCATGGAATCCCGGCTTTCATAGACCACGGCCAGGCGCTCCACCCAGCCGCCGTGGCGCTCCACCACCAGGACGCCGGACAGGTGCTCGCCGTCCCGGCCTTCGCGCAGGGTGGCGAACACCCGGTCGTCGGTGACCGCCACCACCCGGGCACGCAGGGGCGGCAACCCCACCACCCGGTCCAGTCGCCGCTCGGCGCCGGGCTCCGCCGGCAGGCCGGCGATCAGCCCCGGTGCCGGGAACTGGCGCGGCAGCAGGCGGCCCAGATCGTCGTCGTCCTCGGCCAGGGTGTTGAGCGCCTCGGCGTCCAGGGCCCGCGCCCAGGCCGGCGCCTCGCCGCCGTCTTCCCCGGCGCCATCACCCAGGCGGAAGCCACCGCGCAGCACGGCGGCCAGGGCCGGCGCCCGGTCCCCGGTCCAGGCGCTGCAATAGTTGCCGCTTTTACGCTGGCCGCTGACGCACAGGTTGAGCGGCGTCAGGCGCAGGTCGCCGTCGTCGCCAACCCGGTAGCGGACCACGCCCTCGGTATCGATCACCACGTCCTTGGGGGTGGTGCCACTGGGCATCTGGAACTCGGCGCGGGTATAGAGCCGGTAGGCGCGCTGGTCGCCGGGCTCGGGCTCGAAGGTGACGGTGTCCTGGAACAACTGGCAGCCGCCCAGGGCGAACAGGGCGGCGCATAGGGAGAGCAGGGGCAAAGCGAGGCGGGTCATGGGGCTCCTTGAGGAAGGACGGGCGTGAGGATGTCGGCGCCGCCGTACCCTACCTGCTCGGCGATAAAAATGCAGGAACGCGTTCGCGACGCTCTCGCCCGCTCAGACCGTGGTGAGGGCCTGGAGGAAGGCGTCGGCCACCGGCGTCAGATGGCGGGCGCGGGGATGCACCACGCACCAGGAACGCTTCAGCGGCAACCCGTCCACGTCCAGGGTCACCAGACGCCCGGCCGCCAGCTCCTCCCGACAGGCGTCCCGGGGCAGCACCGCCAGCCCCAGGCCGGCGATCACCCCGGCCTTGATCGCCTCCTGGGAGCCCAGTTGCTGCCGGCGACCGGGGCGCAGCCCACGGCTCTGACACAGCTCCTCGAACACCAGCCGGGTGCCGGAGCCGGACTCCCGGCTGAGCAGGGGGAACTCCAGGAAGCGGGTCAGAGGCACCGCCTCCATGTCTTGCAGCGGATGTCCCGGGGCGGCCACCGCCACCAGATCGTTCTGGCGGAAGGGCACGAAACGCAGCCGCCGGTCGTCCGGCACCTGGCCCATGATGGTCAGGTCGTAGCGGTCCTCGCGCAGGCTTTTCAGGGCCTCGCCGTGGTTGAGCACGCGCATTTGTACCTCCACTTCCGGATGGCGCCGGCAGAAGGCCGCCAGCCGCTCGGGCATGAAGTACTGGGCGCTGCTTTCCACCGCCAGGGTCAGGGTGCCCTGCATCACCCCGCGCAGTTCCGCCAGCTCCATTTCCACCCGCACCAGACGCCGCATCAGGTCCTGGCCGGCGCGGCGCATGGCCCGCCCGGCCGGGGTCAGCGACAACCGCTTGCCCACGTAATGGAACAGCGGTTCGCCAATCAGCTCCTCCAGATTGCGCACCTGGGCGCTCACCGCCGGCTGGGTGAGCGCCAGTTCCTCGGCGGCCCGGGAGTAGCTTTCCTGCTGACAGACGGTGAGAAAGATGCGCACCTGGCGCAGGGTCAGACGGCTGAGGTAGGCGGTACTCATTGCTCTCCATGGCGAGCGAGCGCTCACACATAATGAATTCATTATGGCTTCTCATAGTAATATCAATTTCTTTTGGCCGCCATTTTCCCGGTACCTTGCGGCATCAAGCGGCCCTTGGGCTGATCGGGAGTACACGCATGGCCATAACAAAAATCCTCATCGCCAACCGCGGTGAGATCGCGGTGCGCATCGTCCGTGCCTGCGCGGAGCTGGGCATTCGCTCGGTGGCGGTTTACACCGAACCGGACCGCTACGCATTGCACGTGAAACGCGCCGACGAGGCCTACAGCCTGGGCGACGACCCGCTGGCGGGCTATCTGAACCCGCACCACATCGTCAACGTGGCGGTGCAGACCGGCTGCGACGCCCTGCACCCGGGCTACGGCTTCCTCTCCGAGAACGCCGAGCTGGCGGACATCTGCGCCCAGCGCGGCATTACCTTCATCGGCCCGCGGGCGGAGGTGATCCGCCGCATGGGCGACAAGACCCGCGCCCGCCAGGCGATGATCGAGGCCGGCGTGCCGGTGACGCCGGGCTCGGAGAACAACCTGAGCGGCCTGGACGAAGCCCGCGCCGAAGCCGAACGGGTGGGCTACCCGGTGATGCTCAAGGCCACCTCCGGCGGTGGCGGCCGGGGTATCCGCCGCTGCGACAATGAAGAGGAACTGGCGCGCAACCACGAGCGCGTGGTCTCGGAAGCCACCAAGGCGTTCGGCAGCGCCGATGTGTTCCTGGAAAAATGCATCGTCGACCCGCGCCATATCGAAGTGCAGGTGCTCGCCGACCACCACGGCAACACCATCCACCTGTTCGAGCGGGACTGCTCGATTCAGCGTCGCAATCAAAAGCTGATCGAGATCGCCCCGTCGCCGCAGCTTACTCCGGAGCAGCGCACCTACGTGGGCGACCTGGCGGTGCGCGCCGCCGAGGCGGTGGGCTACACCAACGCCGGCACCGTGGAGTTCCTGTTCGCCGGCAACCAGGTGTACTTCATGGAAATGAACACCCGGGTGCAGGTGGAACACACCATCACCGAGCAGATCACCGGCGTGGACATCGTGCGCGAACAGATCCGCGTGGCCGCCGGCGAGCCCCTGGCCCACCAGCAGAGCGACATCCGCCACCAAGGCTTCGCGCTGCAGTTCCGCATCAACGCCGAGGACCCGAAGAACAACTTCCTGCCCAGCTTCGGCCGCATCAGCCGCTACTACGCGCCGGGTGGCCCGGGCGTGCGGGTGGATACCGCCATCTACACCGGCTACACCATCCCACCCTACTTCGATTCCATGTGCCTGAAACTGATCGCCTGGAATCTGAGTTGGGAAGGCGCCCTGGACCGCGCCAAGCGCGCCATCCACGACATGCGTCTGCAGGGGGTGAAAACCACCGCGCCCTATTACCTGAAGATTCTCGACGATCCCGGTTTCCGGAGCGGCCAGTTCGATACCGGCTATGTGGATGCCCACCCGGAACTGCTGAATTACTCGGAAAAATCCAATCCCGAAGAGATAGCGTTGGCCATCGCCGCGGCGATTGCCGCTCACACCGGGCTTTAAGCGCAGGAGATCCCGTCATGAATACGAACGCGAAAAACAGCAAGAAAATCGAAGTCACCGACGTGGTGCTGCGCGACGGCCACCAATCCCTGATCGCCACGCGCCTGCGCACCGAGGACATGCTGCCGATCTGCGAGCAACTGGACGCGGCCGGCTTCTGGTCCCTGGAAATCTGGGGCGGCGCCACCTTCGACGCCTGCGTGCGGTTTCTCAAGGAAGATCCCTGGGAGCGGCTGCGACAACTGCGCCAGGCGCTGCCCAACAGCCGCCTGCAAATGCTGCTGCGCGGCCAGAACCTGCTCGGCTACCGCCACTACGGCGACGACGTGGTGGACGCCTTCGTGGAGCGCGCCGCCGCCAACGGCATCGACGTGTTCCGCGTGTTCGACGCCATGAACGACCCGCGCAACCTGGAAACCGCCCTACGCGCGGTGAAGGCCAACGGCAAGCACGCCCAGGGCACGCTCTGCTACACCACCGGCCCGGTGCACACCCCGGAACGGTTCGTGAAACTGGCCAAACAACTGGCGGACATGGGCAGCGACTCCATCGCCATCAAGGACATGGCCGGCCTGCTGACCCCTTATGCCACCGGTGAACTGGTGGCCGCCCTCAAGGACGCGGTGGACCTGCCCCTGTTCCTGCATTCGCACAATACCTCCGGGCTGGCCCCGATGTGCCAGTTGAAGGCCATCGAGAACGGCGTGGACCACATCGATACGGCCATGTCGCCGTTCGCCGGCGGCACCAGCCATCCGGCCACGGAGTCCATGGTGGCCGCCCTGAAAGGCACGCCGTACGACACCGGTCTTGATCTGGAAAAGCTTCAGCCGATCGCCGATTACTTCCGCGAGGTGCGCAAGAAGTACCATCAGTTTGAAAGCGACTACACCCGCGAGGACATCGGCGTGCAGGTCAACCAGGTGCCCGGCGGCATGATGTCCAACCTGGCCAACCAGTTGAAGGAACAGGGCGCCCTGGACAAGATCGGCCAGGTGTTCGCGGAAATCCCCCGGGTTCGCCAGGATCTGGGCTACCCGCCGCTGGTCACGCCCACCTCGCAGATCGTCGGCACCCAGGCGGTGATGAACGTGCTCGCCGGCGAGCGCTACAAGACCATCACCAATGAAGTGAAGCGCTATTTGCTGGGCCACTACGGCGCCGCCCCGGCGCCGGTGGACACCACCCTGCAACGGCGCGCCGTGGGCAACGAGGAGGTCATCGACCAGCGTCCGGCGGACCTGCTGCCCCGGGAACTGGACAAGCTGCGCCAGGACATCGGCGAACTGGCCGGCAACGAAGAGGACGTGCTCACCTTCGCCATGTTCCCGGACATCGGCCGCGCCTTCCTGGAAGAGCGCGCCGGCGGCACCCTCAAACCCGAGCCCCTGCTGCCGCCGGACAGCGGTCAGGCCGCCGGCGCCGAGGTGGCCGGCCAGCCCACCGAGTTCACCATCGACGTGCACGGCGAAACCTATCAGGTGGCGATCACCGGGGTGGGCCTGAAGGGCAGCGACAAGCGCCGCTTTTTCCTGACCCTGGATGGCATGCCCGAGGAAGTGATCTTCGAACCGCTCAACGCCTACCAGAAAGGCGACGGGGAAGGCGGCCGCAAGCAGGCCGGCGGCCCCGGCGACGTGACCACCAACATGCCCGGCAACATCGTCGATGTGCTGGTGGCGGAAGGCGACGAAGTGAAAGCCGGCCAGCCGGTGCTGGTGATCGAAGCAATGAAAATGGAATCCGAGGTACAGGCCCCCAGCGGCGGCACCGTGCAGGACATCTTCGTCGCCAAGGGCGACCGGGTGACGCCGGGAGAAGTATTGATCGAAGTGCGCTGATTTTTCCCTTACGGGGTTCGACTCCACCGGCGCCCGCCCCGGGCGCCGTTTTCACCGCCGCGACGTTCGCCTTAACCGTCGCGGCGTTTTTTTATCGCACCAAAAAGGTAGGCGCGTTCTATCGCGCTTCCAGGAACGCGAGATCCACGTGGTAACGGCGCGGATTGCCCGGCGCCACCCAGACGGTGAGCGGCTGATCGCCCAGCGCCGGGCTCGGATCGAACCACAGCGCATCGCTGCGGAACGGGTGGGTCTCGCCACTCACCGGATCGCTCCACTGGCACACGATCCGGTAGGGGTGGCGGCCGTTCACCTGCAGCGAGCGGTCCAGCATCACCTCCACCGGCTCGGCGGCCACTTTCTGGCCGTTCTTGCGCAGCCAGGCCACCTTGCGCGCTTTCCATCTGGGCCACAGCAGCAAGCCGCTGCCGACCACGGTCAGAATCAGGCCCACCACCCCGGCGATCAGCGCCACGCCCCACAGGGAAAAGAAACTCCTGATCCGGGCGTCACCGCTGTCGCCGGGCGCGTACAGCACTTCCACGCCCTCGCCCACCGAATAGGCCGGTGGGCGGCTGCTCATATTGGGCACGAACACCACGCTGCCACCGTCGCGGTCGCGGAAATGCACCTTGGGGCTGTACAGCACGTCCCCGTCACTGTCGCGCTTGGGCACCAGATCGGTGACCACGCCGGAGGTGGTCACCGCCGTCTCCAGAAAACGGGAAGTGCTCACCGCCGACGCACCGCTGCCCGCCAGGGCCAGCACACCGAAAAGCAGCAGGCCGCCACCGGCCACGGTAGTGACTTTCATGATTCGGCGCCCCGTGCCCGGCGCTCACGTTCCCGCTCGCGGAGTTTTTCCACCCGGTCTTCCAGGCTGTCCAGGCCCAGCGCCCAGCGGCGCAGATTGACCATGGCGGGGTCGGCGATCGGGCACGGCACCGGCCAGCCATCCTCGTCCATGTCGAACTGGGTACCATAGCGCTGGGGCTCGCCGTTAAGCACGCACAGCCGGTCGCGCAGATAGGCGGACTGCCAGCCCGGGGCCTCGCCCACCGAGGCGGCCTCTTCCACCACCGTGGCGCAACGCGCCATCAGCTCCAGCCGCGACATGGCGTGCTGGGCGATCAGCCAGGCCGCCTCGCCACCGGCCTCGCCCACCAGGGACACCCCGGGCCAGCCGTGCTCGTCGAGGATGCGTTCCAGGGCCTCGGCGTTGCGTTCATGAACGGCGCGCATCTCCGGGTGGTAGTCCGGCGCCGGCAGCTCGCCGCGCTCGGTGAGCGCCGCCAGCGTTTGTTTGTCGTCCTCGGCCATGGCCGTGAGCCGGTCGGCGAGTTCCTGGTTCATGGGCGTCCTCGTGGGGGTTGGTCCTGCCTGTGGAGGGCGGCACTTTACCAGCTTCCCCGGGCGGAATCAGGGCGCCGTCGGCGATAAAGACAACACCGACACGAAACTGCCACCGCTCTGTCATGGCGGCTCCCTAGCCTCGCGGGCTGACTTTCAACTGAATCAATGGGAGCCGACCGTGCCTTTCCAACTCCGCTTTCCGGCCCTTGCCGTCACCGGTTTGTCACTTTTTCTCGCCGCCTGCGGCGGCGACGATGACAACCACGGCAACGCGTCCGACGAGGCCAAGCCGCTGAACCTGCAGGTGCTGTACACCAACGACCACCACTCCTATTTCGAGGGCCAGAGCCAGGACCTGAACCTGGACTACGACGCCGACCAGCCCGGCAGCGAAACCGTGCGCCTGAGCCTGGGCGGCTTCCCGCGCATCATCACCGCCATGAACGATTACCGGGACGACCATACCCTGGTGCTCAACAACGGCGAGCTCAACGGCACCCTCTATTTCAGCCTGTTCAAGGGCGAGGTGGACTTCAAGGTATTCAATACCCTGGGCCTGGACGCCTACCAGCTCGGCAACCATGAGTTCGACGAAGGCGAAGCACATCTGCGCGACCTGCTGGAAACCGCCAACTTCCCGGTGATCACCGGCAACATCCGTCCCACCGTGGACAGCCCGCTGTTCAACAGCGACATCAAGCCCTACGTGGTCAAGGAAATCGACGGCGAGAAGGTGGCCGTGATCGGCGTGCTGAAAGTGGAGAAAACCCGGGAATCCTCGCTGGTCACCGACGCGGTGGAATTCGACGACGAGATCCTGTCCGTGCGCGACCACATCTATGCGCTGAAGGATCAGGGCATCAACAAGTTCATCGTGCTCAGCCACCTGGGCTATGAGTTCGATCAAGTGCTCGCCGAAAATGTGCGCGACATCGACGTGATCATCGGCGGCGACACCCACAACGTGCTCGACTCCACCGGCGAACTGGCCGCCATGGGCCTGGAGGTGGACGGCGACTACCCCACCGTGGTCCAGGACCCGGATGGCAAGCCGGTGTACATCGTGCAAGCCTGGGAATACGCCAAGGGCCTCGGGCGGCTGAACATCGACTTCGACGCGGACGGCGTGGTCACCGACATCGACGGCAACATGGAACTGCTGGTGGGCGGCCCCTACCAGGTGCAGGACGGCGGCGGCGCCTGGGTCACCGCCGACGCGGACCAGACCGCCCGCATCAATGGCGTGATCGACGATCTCACCACCATCCGCACCGCCGAGGAATCCCAGCAAATCCTGGACATCCTCGCACCCTATAAAGAGCAGATGGAAAGCTTCAAGCAGGAAACCCTGGGCCAGGTCACCGAGCCGATGCCCTTCGAGCGCATCCCGGCGCCGTTCAACGCCGGCGACACCCCCACCGGCAGCTACGCCGCCTGGGTGGTGGCCGACGCCTTCCTGAAGTATCTGCCCAAGGCCGACGTGGCGATCCAGAACGCCGGCGGCGTGCGCGCGCCGCTGAACGACGGCACCTTCACCGTGGCCAACGCCTACGACATCCTGCCGTTCTCCAACACCGTGGTCACCATCGACATGACCGGCGCGCAGATCGTCAAGGTGCTCAACGAAGGCCTGGACTATGCCCAGGGCATCTCCGCCTCCACCGGCGCCTTCCCCTACTCCGCCGGCCTGCGCTACGACGTAACGCTGGGCGCCCCGGAAGGCACCGGCATCGAAAACGTGGAAGTGCGCGACGACAACGGCAACTGGGCGCCCATCGTGGAAAGCGAAACCTACTCCGTGGCCACCAACTCCTTCACCGGCCAGGGCAAGGACGGCTACGTCACCTTCGGCGAGGTGCAGGCCAACAACCCGGACGCCTTCGAGGACTCCAACGTCACCTACGTGGTGCCGCTGTTGGAGTACTTCCGCGAAGAGCTGCCGGACCAGACCCTGCCGGCCCTGGACGCGAACCAGTACAGCCTCAAGTCCGTCACCGACCTGCGCTAGTCGCCGGAACGATCAAGCCGGGCGGATGTTTCCGCCCGGCTTTTTTATGGGCTGCCCACCGACCACGACAGGACGTGGCTGCGTAATTGAAGGCCTTGGTGTAGGAGCGACTTCAGTCGCGATGAAAATAGCACCGCGGTAAATCGCGACTAAAGTCGCTCCTACCAAATCTCCGATTTATAGCAGCCATTCCACCGGCAGCCAGGAGACGAAGCGCACCCAGCCCCGGCGCCAGACACTGGTGGCCGGTTCCCGCTCATGGCGAACGGTGCCCCCCTGGTCCGGCTCCAGCCAGTACAGGTCGCCGTCGTCATCCCGTTTCACCGCGTAGGCGTTGGCCGGAATCACGGTTTCAAAGGCGGCGTCGATGCGGCTGGCCAGGGCTTCGCTGTGAATCAGGAAACCCAGTTCGGTGTTCAGGTTCGCCGAGCGCGGGTCGAAGTTGAACGAGCCCACGAACACCCGCTCGCCGTCCACGGCGAAGGTCTTGGCGTGCAGGCTGGAGCCGGAACTGCCGAACGGCCCGGCGCTTTCGTTGCGCTTCGACGGCGACAGCCGGCGCAGCTCGTAGAGTTCCACGCCGGCTTTCAGCAGCGCCTTGCGTCGTTTCTGGTAACCGGCGTGCACCGCCGCCACGTCGGTGGCGGCCAGGGAGTTGGTCAGCACTTTCACGGTGACGCCCTGGCGGCGCAGGGCGCGGAAGGCGTCGGTGCCGTCGGCGGTGGGCACGAAATAGGGCGAGACCAGCAGCAGCGACTCCCGGGGCGCGCCCAGGGCCGCTTCCATCTGATGGATCAGCAGGCCTTCCGGCTCGGCTTCGTCGAGCCCCTTGGCCGGGTCGTCGCTGACCATTTCCACCGGCACCCATTCCAATTCCAGGGTGCCCTCCATCAGCCCGGTAACGAATCGGGAAGCCGCGATCACGCGCTGGTAGTCTTCCGCCGCCGGAGAGACCTTGAGCGCCTCCGCCTTGGCCACGAAACCGGCCAGCGCATCCTCCGGGGGCGCCGCCAGAATCCGCGCCACCGGATAGGCGGAGCGGCTGCCCCAGTAGCGGTCGAAATCCCGGGACGCCGAATCCACCACCTCGCCCACCAGCAGCACATCCAGATCGTTGAACAGCATGCCGTCGGAGGCGCCGAAGTATTCGTCACCCACATTGCGACCGCCGGCGATCAGCGCCTGGTTGTCGGCGATGAACGCCTTGTTGTGCATGCGCCGGTTCAACCGGGAAAAGTCGTACGCATAGCCCAGCCATTTCGGCTGGCGCACCACGAACGGATTGAACAGACGGATTTCGATATTGGGGTGCGAGGCCAGCGCCGCCAGGTCGTCGTCGAGCCCGGCGGTGCCGTTGTCGTCCAGCAACAAACGCACCCGCACGCCCCGCTCGGCGGCCTGATACAGAGCGCGCAACAGCAGCATGCCGGTGACGTCGTCGTGCCAGATGTAGTACTGCACATCCAGGGTTTTCTCCGCCGCCATGGACAGCAGCACCCGGGAGGCGAAGGCATCGTGGGCGTCCGGCAGAGGCGACACGCCGGTGAGGCCGGGATGGCGCAACGCCTCCGGGCGCAACGCCCGCCCTAGCGCGGTGGCGCGGCTTTCCTCCGCCGACAGAGCCCGGGACACGGAGCGCCCGTCCAGGGGCGGCAGCGCGCACCCGGATACCAGGGCCGCCATCAGCAATACGATCAAGGCAGGGGTTTTAATGATTCTCTCCTTGTCAGGGCACCGCCGGGCAAGTGTACCCCACCGCGCTCAGGGACCGCCCGCCAGCATCGGCGCCCAGACCGGCAGGCCGACGCCCAGCGCCACGCCGGCGAGTATGCCGACGGCCAGGAACACCAGGAACCACAGCCGCTCGCGCCGGTTCATGGCCTGCACGCCCTGCAGCGTGCCGGGCCGCACCAGCAGATAAAACAGCCCCAGCGCCACCGCTAGCGGCCCGATCAGCACCGCCAGATAGCCGTACTCCACGGCGGCCGCGCCGGTGGCCAGGGCGCGGGCCTTGCCACCCAGGTAAAACACCATCCACAGCACGCCGCCGGTGAGCAGCAATCCGCCGGCCAGACGCACGCCACCGGGCGTGGCGGCGCTGGGCGGCGAAGACGGACTGCCCGCTTGCCGGTGGCGCCACAGGGCGCGGCCGGAGCGCGCCATGCCGATCAGCCCCAGCACCAGGAACACCAGCCCCATGGCCAGCATGCCCAGCACCACGCCCTGATCGCCGAACTGCTGGTACAACCAGCCGCTTCGCTCCTCCGCCCGGGCCGGTTCGCCCCAGCGGGCCACCGCCATGAACAACGCCACGCCACCGATCACCGACAACGCCAGCCAACGCCCCAAGGACGCCAAGGTTCTCTCCACGGTTATTCATCCCGCTAACACGTCAAAAGCGCGGACCAACCTACCCAAGCGCCGCCGCCTCGGCAACGAAACCGGCGCCGAACCGTGAAACGGCCCGAGCACGCTGTTTTGATGCAGATCAAAAAGCGACCAACGGGGAGCGATTAGGGTGTGATGACTCTTATTCCAAAATAAGGAGTCCGGCCATGACAGGAAGACCGCGATGAAAGTGGAGACCTTCTCCGACGTTCTGGACTGGACCCGGGCCGTGCACCGCAACCTGGCCGACTGCGCCGCCCACTGTGGCGCCGGCAGCCGCCATGAGAAGGTGCGCATGCTGCTCGACTATGTCCATGAACATGAAACCCGCCTCAACCGTATTCTGGAAAGCAGCCAGAAGGACGCCGACCCGGCGGCGCTCAACAGCTGGGCCTACGAGTTCTTCGAGAAGGCGCCGGTGCGCCCCCACGAAGCCTGCGCCGCCGACTTCAAGGACAAGGACACCGGCGAGATCATCAACGCCGTGCTCGCCCAGCACAACAAGATCATCGAGTTTTACCGTTACATGGCCAGCCGCGCGGAGGTGCCCAGCACCCAGGCGCTGATGACCAACCTGCTGGAACTGGAACAGAACGAAGCCAGACGCATGGCCCGGGACGCCGGCGAACTGGACGACCTCTGAGTACCGCGCGCCACCCTCGAGACCCATCCATGCCCGATACCAACCCCGCCGCGCCGGAGCTGCTGTCTCCGGCCGGCACCCTCAAGCATTTGCGTTACGCTCTCGCCTACGGCGCCGATGCCGTCTACGCCGGCCAGCCCCGTTATTCCCTGCGGGTGCGCAACAACAGCTTCAAGAACGAAGCCGCCCTGGCGGAGGCCATCGCCGAAGCCCGCGCCCGGGGCAAACCGTTCTATCTGGCCTCCAACGTCAGCCCGCACAACGACAAGGTGCGCAGCTACCTGCGCGACCTGGCGCCGATCATCGAGTTGCGCCCGGACGCGCTGATCATGTCCGACCCGGGCCTGATCATGATGGTGCGCGAACGCTGGCCGGAGCAGCCCATCCATCTTTCCGTGCAGGCCAACGCGGTCAATTACGCCACCGTGGAGTTCTGGCGCCGCCAGGGTATCCAGCGGGTGATCCTGTCCCGGGAGCTGGCCCTGGAGGAAATCCGCGAGATCCGGGGAAAAGTGCCGGCCATGGAGCTGGAGGTGTTCGTCCACGGCGCCCTGTGCATGGCCTATTCCGGCCGCTGCCTGCTGTCCGGCTACATGAACCACCGCGACGCCAACCAGGGCGCCTGCACCAACGCCTGCCGCTGGGATTACAAGCCGGTGGCCGCCCGCGCCGACGACAGCGGCGACCTGATCCCGGTGCGCGAGAGCCCCTCGCTGCTGGTGGCTGAGCCCAACGACCGGGGCCGCGCCATCGCCCTGCACGAGGATGAACACGGCACCTACATCATGAACTCCCGGGACCTGCGCGCGGTGCAGCACGTTCAGGCCCTGGCGGACATGGGCGTGCACTCGCTGAAGATCGAGGGCCGCACCAAGTCGGTTTACTACGCCGCCCGCACCGCCCAGGTATACCGCCGCGCGTTGAATGACGCCGCCGCCGGCCGGCCCTTCGACATGGCGCTCATGGACGACCTGGAAGCCCTCTCCCACCGGGGCTACACCGAGGGCTTCTTCCGCCGCCATCCGCCCCAGGCCTACCAGCACTACGAAGCCGGCACCGCCAAACTGGGCAGCCAACAGCTGGTGGCGGAGGTGATCGACGCCGATGATCACTGGCTGACCCTGGCGGTGAAGAACCGCTTCGAGCTCGGCGACGAGGTGCTGTTGATCTCCCCGGGCGGCAACCGCCGCTGGCGGCTGGACGCCCTGGAAAACCGACAGGGCGAAGCCATCCGGGTAGCACCGGGGGACGGCCATGTGGTGCGCGTTCCGCGCCCGGACGGCCCCGACGACGCCGCTCTGGGCTTCGCCATGCTGGCCCGGTGCCTGCCGCACTGATTGCGCGGCCTTTTGACGCAGGTCAATAAACAACCAATCCGGCCCTCCTAAGCTGCCTGAATGTTTGCCTGGGAATCCCTCGCCGACCCGGGCACCCAGCACGCTCCGCGCCGCCCGTGGAGCGGCACGGATTGGGAGGGCCTATGCGGATTGTGGTGCGGCGTGGACTGACCGTTCCCCTGGCGGGCGCGCCGGCGCCACGGGTCGACCGGGAATGCCACGTGGCCCGCGCCGGACTGCTCGGCGACGACCTGGGTCACCGGCGCGTGGAGCCCCTGGTGGAGCCGGAGCAACCGGTGCGGGCCGGCACGCCGGTGCTGCGCGACCGGGCCGAGCCCGGGCTGCTGTTCTGCGCCCCGGTTTCCGGCCGGGTGGAACGCATCGAGACCGGCCGGCGCCGCCGGCTGGCCGCCCTGGTGATCGCCGCCGACGGCGAGGATCAACGGCGCGACTTCGATGTGTCCGGCGCCGGCGAGGCCCAGGGCCTGCGCGCGCTTCTGCTCGAAGCCGGGCAATGGCCGGCGTTACGGGCCCGACCCTTCGAACGCATCGCCTCGCCCCGGGCCACGCCCGGGGCGCTGTTCGTCACCGCCCTGGACACCGCGCCGCATGCCCCGGACCCGCGCCCGGTGATCGAGGAACGGGCGGCGGATTTCGACCGTGGCCTGGCGGCCTTGCGCCTGCTCACCGCGGGGCCGGTGTTCGTGTGCCAGGACCCGGGGCCGCCCCTGGCCGACGGCGACGATCAGTTGCGGGTGGTCCATGTGGTCGGCCGGCACCCGGCGGGGCTGGTCGGCACCCACATCGCCCGGCTCTGGCCCCCTCGCGGGGGCGAGGTGGTCTGGCACATCGATTATCAGGACCTGATCGCCATCGGCCACCTGCTCGGCCACGGCCGGATCGACCCGTTCCGGATCGTGTCGTTGTCCGGCCCGGGCTGCCAGGACCCGCGCCTGGTGCGCGTGCCCCTGGGGGCGGACCTGCACGCTCTGGCCGGGGCCGCCGCGCCCCACGACCACACGCAGGTTCTGTCCGGCCCGGTGGTGGCCGGCCGGGAGAGCGCCTTTCTGGGCCGCTATCACCGCCAGGTCACGGTCCTGAAGCGCCCGCCGCCGCGCCGCTCCCACTGGTTGCTCGATGCCCTGCGCCAGGCGCGCCGGCCGGCGCCGTTCATCCCCACCCAGAGCCTGGAACAGACCCTGGGCAGCGCGGCCCCGGTGGTGCCCTTGTTGCGTGCGCTCTCCATCGCCGACGTGGAGGCGGCGAAACGTCTCGGTTGCCTGCACCTCGCCGAGGAGGATCTGGCGCTGGCCACCTATGTCACCGGCGGCCGAACGGATTTCGGGCGACGCCTGCGGGCGGTCCTTGATCACCTGGAGCGAGAAGCATGAGAGGCGGCGTCTGGCACCGCGATACCCTGGCCTGGCTGATCGTCGCCGCCACCCTGCCGGCGGCGGCCGGGGCCCTCGGCGGCTTCGGCGCCGCCGCGCTGAAGCCCATGGTCTGGACGCTGCTCACGGTGCTGGGCTGGCAACTGCTGTTCCTGTGGGCCCGCGCCCAGCCGGTGTCGCCCACCGCGGTGGCCACGGCGATGGCCGTGGGCGTGCTGGCCGCCGGGGATTACCAGGCCTGGCAGATGGTCCTGGCCGCCAGCTTCGGCATCGTGCTCGGCGAGCAGATCTTCGGCGGCTGGGGCCGCAATGTGGTCAATCCGGCGGTGGCCACCCTGGCCTTTCTGTACTTCGCCTTTCCGGAAACCACGGTCCCCGCCGGCGGCGCCCTGCTGGCCCTGGCGGTGGTGCCCGGAGCCCTGATGCTGCTGGTCACCGGCGTGCTGGCGGGATCACTGCTGATCGCCGCCCTGCTCGGCGTGGCCGCCGCCGCCCTGGCCCTGGACCTGCCCCCGGAGGCGGTGCTGAGCCGGGGCACCGTGCTGTTCGGGCTGGTGTTCCTGGTGGGCGATCCGGTGGCGTCCTCGGCGACCCGCCCGGGGCGCTGGTTCCAGGGCGCCCTGGCCGGCGCGCTGCTGGTGCTGTTCGGCGTGCATGACGGCGCCTTCGACGGCCCCCGGGCGGTGGTGCTGGCGACCCTGGTCGCGTCCCTGTTCGCGCCGCTGATCGACGCCACCGTGATCGCCGCCACGATGCGCGCCTGGAGATCCCCCGATGCCTGACCTGAACCCCCTCAACCCGTGGCGCAAGCTGCTGGCGCTGCCCAACGAGAGCCGCGCCAAGACCCTGGCCGTGGCCTTTCTGGTGTCCGCGGTGTGCACCGTGATCGTATCCGCCGCCGCGGTGCTCCTGGACCCGGTGCAGCAGGCCAATCGCGCCGCTGAACAGGCGGCGCGGATGGAGGCCATGCTGGCCGCCATGCCGGACATGGCGGCCCTGATCGAACGCACCGGCGGCGACGATCTGGAAACCCTGATCGTGGACCTGCGCACCGGCGGGCTGGCGCGGGACATCGAGCCCGGCACCCTGGACGCGGAGCCCGCCTTCAGCGACCCGGTTTCCGCCACACCCCTCGAGCCGGACCGGGACCTCGCCGGCCTGGGCGAGCGCCCCGACCTTGTGCCGATCCATGTGCTGCGCGAGAACGGCCGGCTCCGGCTGGTGATCCTGCCGGTGGTGGGCCAGGGCTACCAGTCCACGCTTCGCGCCAACCTGGCCCTGGAGGGGGACCTGCGCACGGTGGCCGGGTTTTCCATTATCGAGCAGGGCGAAACCCCGGGGCTGGGCGCGCGCATCGACGACCCGGCCTGGCAGGCGCGCTGGCAGGGCAAGCGAGTGGCCGGCGCGGACGGCGGAGTGCGCCTGCGCGTGGTGCGCGGCGGCGCCAGCAACGAATTCGAGGTGGAAGGCATCACCGGCGCCACCCGCACCGGCAACGGCATCAACAACGCCATTCAGTTCTGGCTCGGCCCGGACGGCTACGGCCCGGTGCTGGAACGGCTGGCGGAGGACGGGCTGTAAACGATGAAATGGTTGCGCGTGCTGTCCCACCCGATCCTGGACAACAATCCGGTCACCCTGCAGATCCTCGGTATCTGCTCGGCGCTGGCGGTCACCACCTCCCTGGCCACCGCCGCCACCATGGCGGTGGCCCTCACCCTGGTGCTGGTGGCCAGCAGCGTGATCATCTCGACCATCCGCCGCCACATTCCTACCTCCATCCGGCTGATCGTGCAGATCACCCTGATCGCCTCCCTGGTGGTGGTGGCGGACGAGATCATCCAGGCCTACGCCTTCCCGATCAGCCAGCGGCTGTCCATCTTCGTCGGGCTGATCGTCACCAATTGCCTGGTGCTGGGGCGCGCCGAGGCCTTCGCCATGCACAACCCGCCCGGGCCCGCGGCCCTGGACGCCCTGGGTAACGGCCTGGGCTACTCGCTGATTCTGCTGATCGTCGCCTTCCTGCGGGAGCTGTTCGGCGCCGGCACCCTGTTTGGCTGGCCGGTGCTGCCGGTTTCCACCGACGGCAGCGGGTTCACGCCGCTCAAATTCATGCTGCTGGCGCCCAGTGCCTTCTTCATTCTCGGCCTGCTGATCTGGGCGCTGCGCTCCGTGCGCCGGGGGCAGATCGAGCCACCGGCCTTCGAAATCGCACCGGACACCGAGGAGAGAAGGCCATGATCGATCTGTTCCTGCGCTCGGTGTTCGCGGACAATCTGGCGCTCAGCTTCTTTCTCGGCATCTGTACCTTCCTGGCCGTGTCCAAGCGTCTGAACACCGCCGCCGGCCTGGGCGTGGCGCTGATCGTGGTGCAGACCATCACCGTGCCGGTGAACTTCCTGATCTTCCATTACCTGCTGCGGGCCGATACCTGGGCCGCCCTGGGCCTGGCGGGCATGGACCTCACCTTTCTCAAGCTGATCGCCTTCATCGCGGTGATCGCCGCCATGGTGCAGATTCTCGAGCTGGTGCTGGACCGCTACCTGCCGGCGCTGTACCGCACCCTGGGCATCTATTTGCCGCTGATCACCGTGAACTGCGCCATCCTCGGCGGCTCCCTGTTCATGGTGGAAAACAAGTACACCTTCACCGAAAGCCTGGTGTTCGGTTTCGGCGGCGGCGTGGGCTGGGCGCTGGCCATCGTCGCCCTGGCGGCCTTGCGCGAGCGGCTTAACTACGCCGACATTCCCGCCGGGCTGCGCGGCCTGGGCATGGCGTTCATCGTCACCGGCCTGCTGTCCATGGGCTTTACCGCGTTCGCGGAGATCGGGCCATGACGCAAACGCTGCTCGCCACCGGCCTGATCGTCGCCCTGATCCTGGCGCTGTCGCTGCTGGTGATGACGGCGCGTTCCGCCCTGTCGCCGGCCAAACCGGTGACGCTCACCGTCAACGGCGATCGCGAGGTCACGGCCACCACCGGGGAGCGCCTGCTCGGCGCCCTCAATAACGCCGGCATCGCGGTGCCCTCGGCCTGCGCCGGCGCCGGCACCTGCGGCCAATGCCGCCTGAAGGTTACCGCCGGCGGCGGCGCCGCGCTGCCCACGGAACAGGCCCTGCTCAGCGGGGCGCAACTGCGCGACGGCCAGCGGCTGGCCTGCCAGGTGGTGATCCGGGGGCCGTTGTCGGTGACGGTGCCGGACGACATCCTGGCGGCGGAGCAGTGGACCTGCGAGGTGGAGCGGGCGACCCAGTTGGCGCCGCTGATCCGGGAGCTGGTGCTGCGCGTGCCGGACGACACGGAGTTCCGGTTCCGCGCCGGCGCCTATGTGCAGATCGAGGCGCCGGCCTACACCCTGAAGCTGGCCGACCTGCCGATGGAAGCGCGCTTCGAGCCGGCCTGGAAGCGGCTCGGCGTAAAGGCGCTGAGCGCGCGCAACCCGGCGCCCACCCACCGGGCCTACTCCATCGCCAGCCGCCCCCAGGACCAGGGCCGCATCGTGCTGGACATTCGCCTGGCGCTGCCACCACCCGGCGCTGGCCCGGTGCCTCCGGGCATCGTTTCGTCCTACCTGTTCAGCCTGAAGGCCGGGGACCCGGTGGCGGTCTCCGGACCGTTCGGCGATTTCTTCGTGCGCGATACCGACAGGGAAAAGGTGTTCATCGGCGGCGGCGTGGGCATGGCGCCTTTGCGGGCCATGATCCATGATCAGCTCGCCCGGGGCGGCACCCACCGCATGAGTTTCTGGTACGGCGCCCGTGGCCTGGTGGATCTGTTCTACCGGGAAGAACTCGATGCCCTGGCGGAACGCCACGACCACTTTTCGTGGACCGCCGCCCTCTCCGAGCCGGCCCCCGAGGACCATTGGCAGGGCCGCACCGGCTTTATCCACGAGGTGGTGTACGAGGATTACCTCAAGCACCATCCGGCGCCCCAGGACTGCGAATACTACCTGTGCGGCCCGCCGCTGATGATCGAGGCGGTGCTCGCCATGCTCGATGAACTGGGCGTGGAACCCACCGCCATCCTCAACGACGAATTCAGCGCCTGAACGGCCCCGGGGTCATTGCGCCACGTAGCCGCCGTCCACGGGAACATTGGCGCCGGTTACCAAAGCCACTTTATCGGTCAGCATCGCCATTGCTCATCTCCCGTGTTCCCGGCCACGTTCATGGCACGGTGAAGTTGAAGTCATGACACTGGGCGCAAAAGTTCTCCGAGGGACCGTGCACCCGATGGCACAGGTCGCATTCGGTGAACGTGGCGCCGTGGGGCGTGGAATGGGGGTTGGTCGGCGTTACCTTCTCGGTGCGGGCGCCCAGATCCTCCAGCGGACCGTGGCAACCCAGGCACTGTTCGGTGGCCACCGCCGTGGGCGGCTCCGCGTCACCGTGACAGGCCTGGCAAGGCACATCGTTCAAAGCATGGTGCTGATCGAGTTCCGCCACCGCCCCCGAGGCGAACCCGATCAGCGCCACCAGCAAGACCCGCCTCAAGCCCAGGCGATCCCGCGCGTGTCTCATCCCCAACGCTCCTGCGCGGCGGCATTGCGCCCCGCGATGCGGCCAAAGGTGAGGCAGTCCGTGTAGGCGCAGGACCCCAGCCGGGACGCGCCGTGCACCCCGCCGCTGGCTTCGCCGACCACGTACAGGCCGGTGATCGGCGCGTTGGACAGCACGTCCAGGGCCTGGGCCCGGGTGTTGATGGCGCAGCCGCCCATGGTGTGGTGGATCTTCGGCGAGAGCCGCATGACGTAGTAAGGCGGCGTGTCGATCTTGTCCACGTTGGCGGCCATGTAGCGGCCGAACTCCGAATCCTTGCCGGCGTCGACGCTTTCGTTGAAGGCCTTCACCGTGGCTTTCAGCTCGCCCACCGGAATGTCATGGGCCCGTGCCATCTCTTCCAGGGAGCCGTATTCCATCAGGGCGCCGCTCCGTTTCATCCGCCCCAGACGCTGCTTCGAGGTATCCATGGTGCCTTTGCCGTAGCCCTTGGCGTCGGCGAAAGCGATGGTGCGGTTGCCGGCGGCGAGAATGGCGTCGGCGCGGGTCTTGCGGTCCGCCAGCTCGTTGACGAAGCGCTTGCCGGTGCGGGTGTCCACCCACAGACCGTAGGAGGCGGTAACGCCCTGCACGAAATGCGGCGCCATGCCGAAACCCCGTTCATCGGGGCTGGTCCAAGGGCCAAGCTGAATCCAGGACGGCTGCACCAGAATGCAGCCGGCGTGCAGCGCGGCGCGCAGTGCCTCGGAGGTGGCACCGGGCTGGTTGGTGGTGTCCAGGTCGCCGCCCAGGCGCGGGTCCTGAAGGGCACGAAACACCGGGTCGGCGCCGAAGCCGCCGGAGGCGATGACCACGGCCCGGCGCGCCTTGATCGCCACCGGCGTGCCGCTGTCCAGGTCCGGATGGCGGAAGCCGCGATGGGCGATCACGCCTTTTACCCGCCCGTCGTCGTCGCGCAGCAGCCGTTTCAGCAGCATGCCGGTGCGCGGCTCCACGCCCAGCTCCTTGAGCCGGGCCAGCTGCGGCCCGATGATGCCGGCGCCGCTGCCGGAGGCGACGCTGTAGATACCCTGTTCGCGGTCAAGCGTTTTGCAGGCCAGCGGTTTGAAAAAGGCGGGCCGAATCGAACGGGGTATCGGTCTTCAAGCTGGCCCACAGACCGGTGAGGTACTTACGCATCACCGCGACCAGAGCCTGGATTTTTTTCTTGCCTCTGGCCACCAGCGCCTCGTAGAAGGCCTTGGCGTGCGGGTCATACCGAACCGCCGACAGCGCCGGCATGTACAGCGCCGAGCGTAGGTACACGTTGCCCGCCTTGCTGATCCTGGCTGGCCGGTTGACGCTGGTGCCGGACTGGTGCTGACGCACGTCCAGCCCCGCATGCCGGCTGATCTGGCCAGACTTCAGAGAAGTGGGCAGCACACACAACTCAGCGAGAATCGACAAGGCAGAGGCCTCCCCGATGCCCTTGGCTGCCAGCAGGTGGTGATAGCGGCGTTGCAGCTCTGGTGCCTCGGCCAGCAGGTCCAGAGCCGCCTGGCGGAGCCGGTCGATCCGGCGCTCCAGCATGGCAATACCGTCCTGTTCGTCCTCGATCAACAGGCCGGGTGTGGAGCGGGTCGCCTTCAGTGCGTGCAGCCGGTTCCTGGCCTGGGCTCGACAGCCCACCAACCGATTAATCTGGCGCCCCAGGCTTCTCAGCGCCTGGTGGTGGTGGTCCGGCGGTGTCCACGGCGCCGGGGCCATCCGCTGGCCGTATTCGGCCAACAGCTCACTGTCGATCGCGTCGGTTTTACTGGTCTGCAGCTTCAACTCGGCGAAATGGCGAAAGCTTTTGGGGTTGATCACCGCGACCGGCAAGCCCGCTTCGGCGAGGGTGACGGCCAGATCGAAGTAATAGATGCCGGTGGCTTCCATGACGATCAGGGCAGGCTTGGACTTCTTGAGCTGCGCGATCAGGGCCTTATGCCCGTCGGTGGTCTGCTTGTAGCGTCTCGCCTTGGAGGGCTTATCCGCTTGCCGTGTGACCAGATCCACTGAGTAAGCACCGATATCCAAACCTGCGTAAACGGACATGCCTCTTCACTCCCTGCAATCGATTGGGGACAATGGTCACCGGTTCCCCGACCTCGCACTGGTTGCCGCTACCGACCTTGTCTATGCGAAGTCCCGTAAAAAGGGCTTCTGGATACCCTTCGGAGTGGGCAATGAGGCGGGGAGCCGCTCTACAGACGAAGTCAGACTGCACTGCTTCCAGGAGCGAACGGCCTCCCCGGTAACCGGGCTAAACCTTACCTAAATCTCCAGATCGAACATACAAGGAGCGCGGCACCGCGTGCCCGCCCATGTGCGACAGCCCGGAATATTCCACGCCCAGTTCGTCGATGGTCCACTGCACGGTTTCCACCGACTTGTCGGCGACGATCCGCGCCAGTTCCGGCTGGTTCAGATAGAGGCCGGCCTTGAGCATGTCCTCGTAAAGGCTGTCCGGCGAATCCTGTATGCCCTGCTCCGCCTGCAGCGGCGAGCCAGCGGCGGCGATCACGCCGCCGCTGATGATGGAATTGCCCCCCGGGGTGCGCATTTTCTCCAGCAGCGCCACGGACGCGCCGGCCTTGGCCGCCTCATGGGCGGCGGCCAGCCCGGCGAAACCAGAGCCCACCACCACCACGTCCACCTCTTCGTCCCACTTAGCCGGCATCTTGCCCGGCATGGCCTCGGCGCGGGCCTGGCGGCTCAGGCCGGCACCCCCCAGCGCCAGGCCTCCGAGCATCGAGGCGCCCCCGGCTTTCAGCAGCTGGCGGCGGGTCAGGGCCTGAAAACGATGCGTTTGCTTGTTGCTCACGACAAACCTCCTGTTGGCCGTCGGCCCGGCGCGAACGTTCCCAGCAAGGTGGCGCGAGACCGAAAGAATTGATCACAAAGTAATCACTATTCGCGGGGGCACCCGGAATCTCCTTGACCCAGGTCAAGAAACGTACCGCCCCGGAGATACCCCGGGGACGGGATCGGCGACGATTCCCGGGACGGAACCATCGAGAGCCCCATGAAACCGCTTATCAAAAAAGGTCTGCTGCCCGCCGTCATCGTCGCCGCCCTGGCCCTGACCGCCTGGTACGGCTGGCGCCAGTATCAGGCCGAGGACGACGACGGCGCCTTCGCCAGCGGCAACGGCCGCATCGAGGCCACCGAGATCGACATCGCCACCAAACTGGCCGGCCGGGTGGAGGACATCCGCGTGGAGGAAGGCGACTTCGTGAAAGCCGGCCAGGTGCTCGCCACCATGCGCATCGAAACCCTGGAGGCGCAGTCCCGGGAAGCCGCCGCCCAGCGTCGCCAGGCGATCAACGCGGTGGCCAGCGCCGAGGCGCAGGTGGCCATGCGGCGCAGCGACAAGGCCGCCATGGAAGCCCAGGTACGGCGAGCGCAGGCGGAGCTGGACGCGGCACGGAGCCGGCTGGCCCGTTCCGAAAGCCTGAACCGGACCGGCGCCATCTCGGCGCAGGTCCTGGACGACGACCGCGCCCGCACGCGCAGCGCCGAGGCGGCGGTGGCCGCCGCCCGGGCCCAGGTGGCCTCGGCGGATTCCGCCATCGTCGCCGCCCGCGCCCAGCTGATCAGCGCCCGTTCCCAGGTGGAGGCCATGGACGCCACCCTTGAGCGGATCCAGGCGGAAATCGAGGACAGCCAGCTCAAGGCGCCCCGGGACGGCCGCGTGCAGTTCCGCGTGGCCCAGCCCGGCGAGGTGCTGGGCGCCGGCGGCCGGGTGCTGAACCTGATTGACCTGTCCGACGTGTACATGACCTTCTTCCTGCCCACCCAGGCCGCCGGCCGCATCGCGCTGGGCGCGGAGGCGCGCATCGTGCTGGACGCGGCGCCGGACTACGTAATCCCGGCGCGCATCTCGTTCGTGGCCAGCGAGGCGCAGTTCACCCCCAAGACCGTGGAAACCGCCAGCGAACGGCAGAAGCTGATGTTCCGGGTCAAGGCACGGATCGATCGCGAGCTGCTGCGCGAACACCTGGAATACGTCAAGACCGGCCTGCCCGGGGAAGCCTGGGTGCGCCTCGACCCCGACCGGGCATGGCCCACCCGCCTGACCCCGCGGGCGCCCTGATGACGGCGCCGGACGCCACGCCCGAGGAGGTCTGCCGGCTGCGGGCGGTGCGCCTGCGCCATGGCAAGACCGAGGCCCTGGCGGGCATCACCCTGTCCATTCCCGCCGGCCGCATCGTCGGGCTGATCGGCCCGGACGGCGTCGGCAAGTCCAGCCTGCTGGCGTTGATGGCCGGGGCCCAGGCGGTCCAGGACGGCAGCGTGCGGGTATTGGGGGGCGACATGGCCAGCCGCGCCCACCGCAACCGCGTCAGCCCGCGCATCGCCTACATGCCCCAGGGCCTGGGCAAGAACCTCTACCCGACTCTGTCGGTGGAAGAGAACCTTCAGTTCTTCGCCCGCCTGTTCGGCCACGGTGCCGCCGAGCGCCGCCGGCGCATCGACGAGATCACCGCCGCCACCGGCCTGTACGATTTTCTCGACCGCCCCGCCGGCAAGTTGTCCGGCGGCATGAAGCAAAAGCTCGGCCTGTGCTGCGCGCTGATCCACGATCCGGACCTGCTGATTCTGGATGAACCCACCACCGGGGTGGACCCGCTGGCGCGCGCCCGGTTCTGGGACCTGATCGCGCGCCTGCGCGCCCAGCGGCCGGCGATGAGCGTGATCGTGGCCACCGCCTACATGGACGAGGCGCAACGGTTCGACTGGCTGGTGGCCCTGGACGCCGGCCGGGTGCTGGCCACCGGCACGCCCGCCGAACTGCTGGCGACCACCGGCACCACTTCCCTGGAAACCGCTTTCATCGAACTGCTGCCCGAGGACAAAAAGCGCGGCCATTCGGCGGTGACGATTCCGCCGCTGCGCGGCGACGGCGACGACATCGCCATCCAGGCCGAGGGGCTGACCATGCGCTTCGGCGATTTCGTGGCGGTGGACCATGTCAGTTTCCGCATCCGCCGGGGCGAGATCTTCGGCTTCCTGGGCTCCAACGGCTGCGGCAAGACCACCACCATGAAAATGCTCACCGGCCTGCTGGAAGCCAGCGAAGGCCGCGCCTGGCTGTTCGGCCACGAAATCGATCCCCGCGACATCGCGGTGCGCCGCCGGGTGGGCTATATGTCACAGACCTTCTCGCTGTACGGCGAGCTGACGGTGCGCCAGAACCTGGCCCTGCACGCGCGCCTGTTCCAGGTGCCGGTGGACGAAATCGATGCCCGGGTCGCCGACATGGAAGCGCGCTTCGATCTGGCCGACGTGGCCGACAGCCTGCCGGGCAACCTGCCCCTGGGCCACCGCCAGCGCCTGTCCCTGGCGGTGGCCATGGTGCACAAGCCGGAGCTGCTGATTCTCGACGAGCCCACCTCCGGCGTGGACCCGGTGGCCCGGGACGCCTTCTGGCGCTTGCTGGTGGAACTGTCGCGGCGGGACCGGGTAACGATCTTTCTGTCCTCGCATTTCATGAACGAAGCGGAACGCTGCGACCGCATTTCCCTGATGCACGCCGGCAAGGTACTGGACAGCGACCGGCCCGACGCCCTGGTGGCGAAACGCGACGCCGCCACCCTGGAACAGGCCTTCATCGAGTGTCTGATCGAGGCGGGCGCCGGCGAGGGCGAGAGCGACACCCTGCCCGATGGCCCGACCCGCGCCGGCCCCCGTGCCCGGCCCCGCCCATTCAGCCCGCGCCGGCTGTTCACCTATCTGTGGCGGGAAGCCCTGGAGCTGCAGCGCGACCCGGTGCGCGCCACCCTGGCGCTGGTTGGCTCCGCGCTGCTGATGCTGGTGATGGGCTTCGGCATCACCATGGATGTGGAGGACCTGCGCTACGCGGTGCTGGACCGGGACCAGACCACGGTGAGCGAAAGCTACACCCTGGGGCTGGCCGGATCGCGCTATTTCACCGAACGGCCACCGCTCCAGGACTACGCCGAACTGGACCGCCGCATGCGCAGCGGCGAGCTGAGCCTGGCGCTGGAGATCCCGCCCGGCTTCGGCCGCGACCTGATGCGCGGCCAGCCGGTGCGCATCGGCGCCTGGATCGACGGCGCCATGCCGCAACGGGCCGAGGTGGTCCAGGGCTATGTGCAGGGCATCCACCAGCACTGGCTCGCCGAACAGGAGGCGGCGGGCAGCGGCCGGCCCGCCGCCCCCCTGGCCGGCATCGAGACCCGCTTTCGCTACAACCCGGACGTGGAAAGCCTGCCGGCCATGGTGCCCGCGGTGATTCCCCTGCTGCTGCTGATGCTGCCGGCCATGCTCGCGGCCCTGGCGGTGGTGCGCGAGAAGGAAAGCGGCTCGATCATCAACCTCTACATCACGCCGACCCGGCGCGCCGAGTTCATTCTCGGCAAGCAGCTGCCCTACGTGGCGCTGGCGATGCTCAACTTCCTGATGATGACGCTGATGGCGGTGACGCTGTTCGGCGTGCCGGTGAAAGGCAGCTTCCCCGCCCTGATACTGGCCGCGCTGATCTTCAGCGTCTGCGCCACCGGCATGGGCCTGCTGGCCTCCAGCGTCACCCGCAGCCAGATCGCCGCCATGTTCTTCGCCATGATCGGCACCATGATGCCCGCCGTTCTGTTTTCCGGGCTCACCGACCCGGTGTCTTCCCTGCAGGGCGGCGCGCGCTGGTTCGGCGAGCTCTATCCGGCCACCCACATGATCACCATCAGCCGCGGCGTCTTTAACAAGGCCCTCGGCTTCCAGGATCTGCGGGGCTCACTGCTGCCGCTGCTGATCGCCGCGCCGGTGATCGTCGGCGCCGCCATCCTGCTGCTGCGCAAACAGGAGCGCTGAGCCATGGACCGCTTCCTCGCCAACAGCTATCGCCTGGGTACCAAGGAGCTGTGGAGCCTGTGGCGCGACCCGGCCATGCTGCTGCTGATCGTTTATGTGTTCACCCTGGGCGTCTACAGCGCCGCCACGGCCATGCCGGAAACCCTCAGCAACGCGCCCATCGCCATCGTCGACGAGGACCGGTCACCGCTTTCACAGCGCATAACCTCGGCCTTTTACCCGCCCCACTTCAGCCCGCCGCGCCGCATCGACTGGGCCGGCATGGACCCGGGCATGGACCAGGGCCTGTACACCTTCGCCATGGTGATCCCAGGGAATTTCCAGCGGGACCTGCTGGCCGGCCGCTCGCCGAAGATCCAGCTCAACGTGGACGCCACCAGCATGAACCAGGCCTTCGTCGGCAGCGGCCATGTGCAAAACATCGTGATGGGCGAAATCACCGAATTCGCCCAGCGCTACCGCCACACCACCGAACCGCCGGTGGACCTGGCCCTGCGCGCCCGCTTCAACCCGTCCCTGGACCCGGCCTGGTTCGGCGCCCTGGTGGAAGTGATCGACTACATCGCCATGCTGTCCATCATTCTCACCGGCGCCGCGCTGATCCGCGAACGGGAGCGGGGCACCGTGGAGCACCTTCTGGTGATGCCGGTGACCCCGGCCGAGATCATGCTCGCCAAAATCTGGTCCATGGGGCTGGTGGTGCTGCTGGCCGCCTGGGTGTCCATCACCGTGGTGGTGCGCGGCGTCCTGGACGTGCCGGTGGCCGGCTCCCTGCCGCTGTTCTTCGCGGGCGCGGCGCTGTGCCTGTTCGCCACCGCCTCCATGGGCATTTTCATGGCCACCCTGGCCCGCAACATGCCGCAGTTCGCCATGCTGCTGATCCTCATCATCATGCCCCTGCAGATGCTCTCCGGCGGCAACACACCCCGCGAGAGCATGCCCGGCCCGGTGCAGGACATCATGCTGGCGGCACCCACCACTCACTTCATACAGCTTAGCCAGGCGATCCTGTTCCGGGGCGCCGGCCTGGACGTGGTGTGGCCGCAATGCCTGGCGTTGCTGGCCATTGGCGGCGTGCTGTTCACACTCTCCCTGCGCCGCTTTCGCAACACCATCGTCAAAATGGCCTGAGGCCGCACGCCAAAAGGGTATGATGGCTCACGGTGACTACAACCTCACCGCCCGAACAACAATCATCAAGAACAAAGGGGAGAGCCATGACTTTACTGAAACGGCTGTTGCCGGCGCTGACGCTGGCGGCCTTGGCGGGATGCCAGCACGCGCCACCGGCTGAGCCGGCGGACGCCATCTGGCTGAACGGACCGATCATCACCATCGACGACGCGCACCCTCAGGCGGAAGCCGTGGCGGTGCGCGACGGGCGCATCGTCGCCGTGGGCAAACGCAAGGCGGTGTTGCGCTACCAGGGCGAAACCACCGCCGTGCACGACCTGCAAGGCCACGCCCTGCTGCCCGGCTTCGTGGACGCCCACGGCCATGTGTTCTTCGTCGGCTTCCAGGCGATGAGCGCCAACCTGCTGCCGCCGCCGGACGGCGGCGTCACCGATGTGGCGTCGATGGTCGAAACGTTGAAGACCTTTTCGAAGGACTCGGTGCTGCGTGAACAGTTCGGCCTGATCTACGGCTTCGGCTACGACGACTCCCAGCTTGCCGAACGTCGCCATCCCACCCGGGAAGAGCTGGACCGGGTGAGCCAGGACCAACCGGTGCTGGTGATTCATCAGTCCGCCCACTTCGGCGTGGTCAACAGCGCCGGCCTCAAGCAACTGGGCATCACCGCCGACAGCGACAACCCCAAGGGCGGCGTGATCGTCAAGGATCCGGCCACCGGCGAACCCAACGGCCTGCTGGAAGAGAACGCCTTCTTCATGGCCCTGGGCAAGCTGTTCCCGAAAATGAACCCGCAACAGGCCATCGCCATGCTGCGGGAAGGCGAGAAGCTTTACACCCGCTACGGCTACACCACGCTGCAGGACGGCCGCAGCGCCCCCATGCACGTAAAGATCGCCGAAGCGGCGGCCAATGCCGGCGCCCTGCGCGCGGACATCGTCTCCTACCCGGACATTCTTAACCCGGGGGTGGCGGAGCTGATGGTGCCGCCCTTCTATCACAACGTGGACAGCCAACCGCAATACCACAACCACTTCCGCATCGGCGGCATCAAGCTGACCCTGGACGGCTCGCCCCAGGGCAAGACCGCCTGGCTCACCAAACCCTACTACCAGCCGCCGGAAGGCAAGGGCGCCGACTACGCCGGCTACGGCGTGGTGGACGACGACAAGGTGGTGGAGGTCTACACGCAAGCCCTGGAGAACCGCTGGCAAACGCTGACCCACGCCAACGGCGACCGCGCCATCGACCAGATGATCATGGGCTGGCGGGAAGCCGAGGCGCGGGTGCCCGGCGTGGACGTGCGGCCGGTGCTGATTCATGGCCAGACCCTGCGCAAGGACCAGATCCCGGCACTCCAGGAACTGGGCATCTTCCCGTCCCTGTTCCCCATGCACACCTTCTACTGGGGCGACTGGCACCGGGATTCCGTGCTCGGCCCGGAGCGGGCGGAAAACATCTCCCCCACCGGCTGGCTACGCGAGCGGGGCATGCGCTTCACCACCCACCACGACGCCCCGGTGGCGCTGCCGGATTCCATGCGCGTGCTCGACGCCACCGTGAACCGCACCACCCGCAGCGGCCGGGTGCTCGGCGAGAACCAGAAAGTGGACGTGATGACGGCGCTGAAGGCGATGACCCTGTGGTCCGCCTGGCAGCACTTCGAGGAAGACAGCAAGGGCTCCATCGAAGTGGGCAAGCTGGCCGACTTCGTGGTGCTCTCGGACAACCCTTTGGCCGTGGAACCGGAAACGCTGATCGACCTGCGCGTGCAAGAGACCATCAAGGAAGGGGAAACCATCTACCGCCGGGAAGCCGGCGCGGCTCTCAACGCGCCCCCCGCTCTCGGCCTGGCGCCGGCCCTGGCCGCCCATGACCACGCCCACGGCGGGGAAGGGCACTTTGGCGGTGACGGCTGCTTCGCGCCGGGGCTGGAAGTGATCTTTCAGCGCCTCACCGGCGCCCGGCACTGAACACGGGACCCCGGCGCCGCCGGGGTCTTTCTTTCGGCGCCCGGCGTTTATCCCCTCAACACTCAGGTTGAAGCGCCAGGCCCAGCCGCAGCTGATCCTTGTGCTGAAGGCCGGATTCGATTACCGGCTCGTCGTAGTGGGTCAGGAAATGGTCCTTCACCACCGCTTCCACCCGGAAACCGGCGCGCTGATAAAACGCCAGCTGATAGCCGAACGTACCGGTGCCTAATTCCACCCGCTTGAAGCCGCGCACCCGCGCTTCTTCCACGGCCCGCCGCAACAGGGCCGCGCCAATGCCTTGGCCCTGCTCGGCCGGGTCCACGGCGATATTGAACAATTCCAGGGTAACGTCATCCAGACCGTTCAGAACACAGGCACCGACCACCTCGCCCGCCTCCTCGGCAACCAGGCACAGCGCCCCCGGCAGATAATCCCGGATGCGCTCTTCGGACGGATCCGCCACCAGAAGCAACGGGAGCGGCACGTCATCGGGTGGAACGGTGTTGAACGTCAGCATGCCCACAGAGTGTCAGAAAACGCGACGCCATGGCCAGACTAGCCGGCGATCACCATCTCGGTAACCACCTCCGTGCGCACGGAATTAGCAATGAAGCACTCCGCATGCGCCTGGTGGTGCATGTTCCCGATCTGTTCCGGCGTGGGCCGACGCTCACCCGCGAAGCGGGCCTCCGGACGCAGCACCACGCGGGTGATCGCCAGCTTGCCGTGCTCGTTCTTCGCCATGGTGCCCACGGCCTGATCGGTATAGCTGTCCAGCACGTAGCGGCGCTTGGCGGCGATGCCCAGAAACACGAGCATGTGGCAACTGGACAGCGCCGCCACGAACGCCTCCTCCGGGTCCACGTTCTCCGCCACGGAATGCGGCAACGGCACGATGTGCGGCGACGCCGACGCCGGCACCACCACGCCGCCATCGAACGCCCATTCGTGGGCGCGGCTGTAGCGGTTATCGCTGAAGGCTTCGTCGGCCTGGCGTTGCCAGCGGATGGTGGCTTGGTAATCGGCCATGGGAGACTCCTGGAATCAATACCGGCGCTGCTCGCGCACCTCGTAGTGCTGGGCGTGGGTATCCCAGTGCGCCAGCACCTCCCGGGCCTTGTCCGGCACGTAAGACACCGTGACGTCCTCACCCACGAACGCCTTGATGGCGTCCAGGGAATCGAACTCCATCAGGGTGATGAACTCCACCTCATCGGCGTGCTCGCGGCGCAGCAATTGGATACCGCAGTAGCCGGGCACCTGCTTGGCTTCGATGCCGGGGAAGATTTCTTCCTTGAGCAGCGACTCGTAGCGGTCGGCGTTGGCGTGGGTGGTCCAGCCGTGCCAGATGCGTTTGATCATGGTGCTCTCCTCAACCGGGGCCCGACGTAATCATTATCGCTTCACGGTGCTGGCTGACAAGAGACGAAGCACCTCCTCCAGCCGGGCCACCGCCGACGCCCGCTTCTCCGGAGTCATCGCGTTGATATTGCGAAGTTTCCACTGCACAGCGGGCAGCAATTCAGCTTTCGGTACCGGACACCGTTGCCAATCGGGCTCACCGCGTTTTAAGGAAAGGAGGAACTCAATGTCTGCATCGGTAAGGTGGGCAGCCAGGGCTTTAAGTAAGGCATCACCAACGGCTTGCAGCGTTTCGGCGGAGACGGCCTCCCGGCTCATGCCGGCGAACTCATCGGCGTGCACCTGATCCAGGGCCTTCCAGCGCGGAGCGAGTAACTCCGCCATCGGCCGGGGGTGGCTCATCAGATAGACCAGGAAGCCCTCAAAAAGCGGCCGGTCTATGCCTTCGTTTTCCAGTAACAGGTGAACATCGAAAAGATCACGGGGGTGCTGGCGATCCAGCGCCGCACACAGCTTGCCGCCATACAGATCCGGCAGCGCCAGCACCGACGCCGATGCGAAACCGAACTGATCTTCCACGGCCTCGCTGACGTCACGCTTTTCCGGTGCGTGCAACGAGCCACGAACAACCGGATTCACCTCTACTTTGACCTGAACCCGCCCCTGGCGAACGACCAGCTTGAGATCGTCATCCCCTCGGTTGTGTTGGAGGCAGCTAACCCCGGGCAGCTGCGTCTTGATGCGCCCTTGTATCCGGGTCAGGGCCTCCCGGGAGCGTCCCAGAGCGTCGGCACGCCCGTGGTCCGGCAGGTACGCCAAATCAATATCCACGGACAGCCGCGGCATATCGCGGACGAAGAGATTAATGGCCGTGCCGCCCTTCAGGGCAAAGTCTTTGTCTTCCGCCACGAGCGGCAGCAACCGCAGCAGCAGCCGCACCTGGTCCGCATAGCGTGCATCAAACGTCATCCCCCCACTCCCTGGGTACCGTTACCTGAAAGTCCCTGTCCAGCCGACCGCGCGGATACAACTGACGCTTACCCGCGCCCAGATCGATACGCCCCGTGTCCAGACGCCGATACCAGGCATGACCGTAATGACGGGCCAGCAACAGGAAAGCCCGCTTCACTTTGACCGAGCGACAGGCCTCCAGCAATACCTGCAAACGCCGGGGGCGCAGCGTCACCAGCCCGCCGAACGTCTCCGACACCAGACTGCCGAAGAACGCCTCACCGGGCAGCGCATAAAACCACTCCAACACCGCGCGCTCCGGCGTCGCTACCTGGATATCAAAATCCCGCCCCGGCGGCGTATAAGGCTGGATACTGTCCGCAGGCGCCCGGTCGAACAAGGCGTACTGCTGATAGCTCACCCTCACCCCCCAGTCGTACCCGGCGAACCAGCGCGGCAGCCGGCGGCCGGGCTCGCCCCAGAGAGTGAGCGCTTCCTCACCAAAGCGCAGGAAATGGCTGCCTTCGCTGAGCTCCAGCGCCGACAACCCGCCCAACCAGAAGGCCGGCCCTTCACCGAGCGGCTGCTGCAAGCCGTACAGCCCGCCCTGCCAGTTCACCTTGTCGCCGGCCCGCCGGTAGGCGCCGTGCCCCACGCGCGCCAGCCAACCCTCCCGCGCCCAACGCCCGGCGGCCACGCTGGAGACACCATGCGCCGTCAGCCAGGGCTGGGAGAGGACCGCGCCGGCGGGCCATTGCTGGAGGAGCTGGTTTACATTTTTCACTGATATAAGCCCATGAAGAACATATCAAGCCATAAATTAAACCATCGGCAGTTTAATTTATAGCCAAAAATATCCTATAAATGCACATATCGGTTTATTTTTTGGGTATCCGGATTAAGTGGTAGATGGAGCCCCCTTGCTCCTTCGAACCCTTAACTCTCCCAGAAGGTTGATAGATCGACGCCGTAGTTTTTCTCAGGCT